>Ga0224508_10003104_pt1 | contig 13828 bp, 15 predicted proteins | sample SF_Jan12_sed_USG_4_FD_170157 | JGI IMG/M metagenome (GOLD analysis project Ga0224508, IMG submission 170157) | Sediment microbial communities from San Francisco Bay, California, United States - SF_Jan12_sed_USGS_21 | ecosystem: Environmental > Aquatic > Marine > Sediment | place: USA...
TACATGCGGTGGAAAGGACGAAGTTTCAAGCAATAGTTCGAATATCTGCTGAGTATTGAGCCGATCGCGTCACTTTAACACGGACCTGAAATCTCTTGATTACAATCATTTGGCGCGACTTGCCGGTTTTTTGCCGGGCATCAGGCATCCTTCTCTGTCTGGGCCCCAAATCGCGCGAGCATACGGTCGCGAATCTGATCTCTTGCCTGGCGATAGCTTGCCAACTTGTCCTCGCGAGTCTCGCCAAGGCCTGTGGGGTCGAGAATTGGCCAGTACTCGACCTCGAGATGGTAGTATCGCGTCAGGTCGAGCGCACGCCGCTGCGAAGCAGGTGACAACGCAACCACCAGATCGAACCCCGAAAGGTCATCACCCCAGTCCTGCATTTCATCGAATGATCGGGAGCGGTGACGCGACAGCTCAATTCCCAATTCGTTGCACACCGCGATCGAGAAACCATCAATCTCCAAATCGTTGAAGACACCAGCCGACTGCACATACGACTTATGGCCGTAGTACTTTTTCATCATCGCTTCGGCCATCGGTGACCGCACGGCATTATGGTCGCAACAAAAGAGCACGGATTGTGGTAGATCAGCCAATCCTCAACCCCCGAAATGCAGGACGCAAATCAGCGTGAAAAGCCGCCGCGCGGTATCAATATCGAGGTCGGCCTTGCCGTCCAGCCTTTCCTGAAGGACCCGCGCGCCCTCGTTGTGAATTCCTCGCCGGGCCATGTCGATGGCCTCTATCTGACCGGGCGGCAATTTCTTGACGGCATCGAAATAGCTTTCGCATATCTGGAAATAGTCTTTTACCACCTGCCGGAAAGGCCCGAGCGCAAGGTGAAATTCTGCGGCAGGTTCTTCCTTTTCGGTTTGAACGTCAAAAACCAGCCGCCGGTCGCGGATCGCAAGTAAAAGCCTGTACGGACCAGACGCCACGTTGCGCCCGTCGCGATCCGGAATAGCAAAGCTGTTGTCTTCCAGTAGATCAAACACCGCGACACGCCGTTCTTGCTCTATCTCGGGCGTCGGAGGCGGCAGCGCGCTGTCATCTATTTCGATGTTTACAATCCGGCTCATTCCGAGCCTTCGTTAATTTGGTCAAGCCGCATCCGCACGCTCAGTCCATGCGCCTCCAGTCCTTCTGAATTCGCTAATGTCTCGGCGGCCGGACCAATCGCCCTTAACGCGCCGGGGGTCATACTGGCGACGGTCGTCCGTTTGAGGAAATCCATTACCGAGAGCCCGGACGAAAATCGCGCGGATCGGGCTGTTGGCAGAACGTGGTTCGGTCCGCCGACATAATCGCCGATCGCTTCTGGCGTCCATTTGCCCAGAAATACCGCACCTGCGTGGTTGATATTCGCGGCGAGCGGTTCGGGATTGCCCACGCAAATTTCCACGTGTTCCGATGCGATATCATCGGCCAGTGCCGCAGCCTCGCCGATATTTTGCACTGTGATCACGGCTCCATAGTCGCGCCAGCTGGCGCTTGCGATCTCGCGTCTTTCCAATGTTTCAAGACGCAAGTCGACTGCCGCCGCGACAGCTTCCCCGAAAAGCGTATCGGTGGTGATCAGGATTGCCTGTGCATTTTCATCGTGTTCCGCCTGGCTCAGCAAATCCAGCGCGATCCAATCTGGATCGTTGTCCGCGTCCGCGATCACAAGGATTTCCGACGGGCCAGCGATCATGTCGATCCCGACATTGCCGAAAACCCGCCGCTTGGCCGCGGCCACGTAGGCGTTGCCCGGACCAGTGATTTTGTCGACAGGACGGATCGTTTCTGTGCCGTAAGCCAGCGCCGCGATCGCCTGCGCACCGCCCAGGCGGTATACAGTTGAGATTCCCGATAAATCGGCAGCCAGCAATACCAGTGGGTTAACATGTCCATCCGGCGTTGGCGAGGTCATGACCAACCCCTTAACGCCAGCGACTTTGGCCGGGATTGCATTCATCAGAACCGACGAGGGGTAAGATGCCAGACCACCTGGAACATAAAGTCCAGCCGCGCTGACCGGTCGCCAGCGCCATCCGAGTGTTGCCCCGTTGGAATCGGTCCAATTGGCGTCTTCGGGCATCTGGCGCGCGTGATAGTCGCGGATCCGGATGGCGGCGAGCTCCAATGCGTCACGCTCATCTGGATCGACTTTTGCGATCTCCGCCGCGATTTCGTCTTGTGTGAACGCCAGTGATTCAGAGGTCAGTTCGATCCGGTCATACTTCGCGGTCAGTTCGATCAGGGCCGCGTCACCGCGCTCGCGGACATCGGCGATGATCCCGGCCACCGCCTCGTCTACATCCGGTGCGTCCTCGCGCTTGGCGCTCAGCAACGCCGCGAAGCGGTCTTCAAAATCATCGTCCGTCGTCTTGAATAACTGCGGCATGTCTCTGGTCCTTTGACGCAAGGGACATATCCGGGAGCATGGTCAGGCTCAAGCTTGGAAGGTTAGCGCCGCGCGATCCGCAGCAAATGGCAACTAGTCCAACTTCAAGACCATCAACAGATCATCGTTAAACCCGTCGTCAGCGCGAAAACCTCGCGGCAACCGTCCATAAGCGGCGAACTCGTGGCGCCCATAAAATTGTATTGCCCGCGCGTTCGCGGCGTTTACGGAAAGTTCTATCTGGAGCAACCCGGCATCGCGCGCAAAGGCGATCACGTGGCTTAGCATCGCATCCGCGACGCCCGTCCCCCGATGGTCGGGTTTGACGTAGACCATCGCCAACTCTGTTCGGTGGTTTAGTCTGGATTTCAATTGCGGGATCAGACCGATAAGACCAACCGGTGCATCACCATCGAAAGCTGAAAACACTGATTCTTCGTCCAGATACGACGCCCATTTCTGGTCTGAATATGCTTCCCAGACGTCGTAGTCCGAAGCAAAGTTGTCCGGGTCAGTTCGCAGTGACGTCAGCCGCAGATCTCGAAATACTTCCAGATCATCTGGTGCCAGCCGTCTGACAATCATTCCGGGTGTCCGGGCACCTTGCCGGACGGCGCAATGTATGGCCTGGTCACATCCTTCAAGGTGATCTCCAACGCCTCGACCGATATTCGGATCGCCCCGTCGCCAGCCAGCGTCAAAAGCAGCATACCCGCACCATCTACGGACGGTTCAAATTCCAATGTGAGTAGCGAATGGATGGTCTGGGCTTCGCCGCGCACCACGCCCTGACTGGCAACCGATTGTACATCCTCAATTGCCAGAACCGATTGCACCCGCTCAAACCCACGACCCCGTTGCTCGGCGGCGCTTTTATCTTCCCAGCGAAACCGATTTAGCAAAAGCGCAAATCGTCGCCGACGACAGTCCCATTTCATTTCACTGGCCGGGAACACCGCGTCCTGCACCAGCGCGGCAATTACGCCGAGGTCATTCGAATCAAGCGCCCGCAGTCTCAGCGGGCGCGCGTCGCCGTCTTCAAATCGGGCATCATCGGCCATCAGCCGTTCACCCTTTCAATTCTGGCGCCAACGGCGCCAAGCTTCTCCTCGACGTGCTCGTATCCGCGATCAAGATGATAAACCCGGCTAACAACGGTTTCGCCTTCGGCCGCAAGCCCGGCCAGGATGAGCGAGACGCTGGCGCGCAAATCGGTAGCCATCACCGGTGCGCCTTTAAGCTGCTCGACGCCTGTCACAGTCGCAGTGCCGCCCTGCACATCGATGCTTGCACCCATCCGCATAAGCTCGGGCGCGTGCATAAACCTGTTTTCGAATATTGTCTCTTCAAGATGGCTCACCCCTTCGGCGGTGCACATCAGCGCCATCATTTGTGCCTGCAGGTCGGTTGGAAACCCGGGGAAAGGCTCGGTTCGCACGTCCACAGCGCTAACACGGCCGTTGTTGCGCGATACTTTGATGCCCCTAGCGGTTTCTTCAACCGACACACCGGCCTGATCCAGTTTCTCTGCGAACGCCTGAACAAGTTCGATCCGACCACCGAGGCATTCAACCTCGCCGCCGCAGATAGCAGGCGCCAGCATATAAGTGCCAAGCTCAATCCTGTCGGTAACGACTGGATGCGTCGCACCACCAAGGCGATCGGTGCCTTCAACGGTGATTGTCGATGTTCCCGCGCCTTCGATTTTCGCACCCATTGCGGTTAAGCAATTTGCCAGATCGACGATCTCGGGCTCACGCGCGGCGTTGCGTATTTCGGAAGTGCCCATTGCTAACGTGGCTGCCATCAGCACGTTCTCCGTCGCGCCGACCGAGACAAAGGGAAACTCATAAACTGCGCCTTTCAGGCCACTCCCGGCAGAGGCATAGACGTAGCCATCGCGCAAATCCATCTCGGCGCCTAACGCCTCCAAGCCTTTCAGATGCAGGTCGACCGGACGCGCGCCAATGGCGCAACCGCCCGGTAACGACACCTCGGCCTTGCCGTACCGCGCAAGCATCGGGCCAAGGACCAGGATCGACGCGCGCATTTTTCGCACGATGTCATAATCGGCGCGCTGATTGGCTATCTCGTGGGACGACAGCGCCAGCACCTTGCCGTCCTGCAAGGACTGAACTTCAGCGCCAAATGACTGCAACAGCAGCGTCATCGTTTGAATGTCGCTGAGCCGTGGCGCGTTTGTCAGTGTCAGCGGCTCGTCCGTCAGGATCGTCGCCGGCATAAGTGTCAAACACGCATTTTTTGCCCCGGCGATTGGAATCTCGCCGCGAAGCTCTGCCCCGCCCGTTACAATAATTGAATCCATAATTTAACCTGCCTTGTTATTGCCGCCCGTCGGACGGATGCCTGTCTTTTCACTTTCGGCCTGATCCCGTGCTCGGGCCTGCGCCTTGCGCCGCTGAAGATTTGCCTTCAGCGCCGATTTCAACCGCTGCTCCCGTGCATCCTTTTCATTTGATGGTGGAGCCTGAGTGGATTTGCTACGCATGGGGCATCTCTATCGCAGGCGCGAAATACCGTCTAGATTGCGCTTGCGCGGTTAGCCGATTGCCGTTATTTCGCGCGTCGTTTCAGGCTGCTGTAGCTCAGTGGTAGAGCGCACCCTTGGTAAGGGTGAGGTCGGGAGTTCGATCCTCCCCAGCAGCACCAGAAAGCCGGCTTCTTTCAATTCCTTGGCGACATCGTGCGGCGCAGGACGAACCACTTGGCCTAGGGGACATTTGGGCTTGTTTATTCGGACTGGGAAACGGTCGGCAGAAGTGGTGCGGGTTACCCCAGGCCAAGAGCCAGCCGCGTGAAAGTGCTGCTGTAGCGCAATATCGTCGCCAAGATCTTACTTTTGCTCAATTGCGGTTCCGAACGGTATTCCTTAGTTGCGGGCCTGAGTGTCTCAAAAGGCCGCCAGATTGCGCGCAGTCATCTTCATACCATCGCGATATGCTTCGTCCCGGTTTCCCGGAAAATCGCTGGTACCACTGTACGGTGCGACCGGTGTCGCCAAAAGCCTGATCTGTCGCACTTGGGAGGCGGCCGCGGCAGTGCAAAACATCGCTGAGGTCTACGTTTTGACGGATAACGTCGAGATTGCCGATGCGGTTCGTGCGTTCGGCGGCAATATCCTGATGACGTCCGACACCTGCGGCAATGGAACAGAGCGTTGCGCCGAGGCCGTGCCTTTGCTTGCTACGCCTCCGGACGTGATCGTGAACCTCCAGGGCGACGCGCCCCTGACACCACCACATTTTATCGAGGCCCTGATCGCGGAAATGGCGCGGGATCCTTCAATCGTGATGACCACTCCGGTTCTTCGAACTTCTGCGCCGCATCTCGCGAAACTGCAGGCTGACCGGAAGTACGGCCGCGTGGGCGCTACGACCGCAGTTTTCGACGTTCGCGGCGATGCCCTCTACTTCTCCAAAGAGATACTGCCCTTCTATGGTGAAGCACCAAAAAGCGCCGCGCCGGTTTTTCATCACGTCGGCTGCTATGCGTACCGGCCCGAGAGCCTTGTAACTTACAAGTCGCTACCGGTGGGGCCGCTCGAAAAACGCGAGGGTCTCGAGCAGCTCCGTTTCCTCGAAAACGGCATTCAAGTCCGCTGCGTGATTGTAGAGGCGCAAGGCCGCGAGTTTTGGGAGCTGAACAACCCGACCGACATACCGGTCATCGAAGCCATCTTGAAAAAGGAGAAGTTGCCATAACGCAAGTCCAACCGCGGATGGCGGCAATTGGCGATAGCTGGCCATCCATGCCTATCTTCGGCCGCTCCTAACTATAGAATTCCGAGTATTCTTGCAAAATGTCCGACGCAATCCGGCCCAAGCCGGGCCTGGGACAGAATTGACGGCTAGAGCGCGAAATCTTCAAATATCGATTGGCTGTGCTTCTTCAGGTAAATACAGAGCCATGGTGTGAATTTGTCCGGACTACGCGCTGCCGCGTCGACCAGATCAGGCAGCTCGGACCAGTCCGTATCTGATACTTCCGCCGGGTCCGCATTTATCTCGATGTCCTGCGGGACGGAGCCCGCAAATATGTCCACTAGTTCGTGCTCGGTCATCCCGCCGCCGACATCTGCGCGATATTCGACCTGGTGGCGAAATGTCAGCGGCACGCCAGTTATCCCAAGCTCTTCGTTAAGTCGGCGCAGCGCGCAGTCTTTCGAGACTTCGTCCCAATGCGGATGAGTGCAACAGGTGTTCGACCATAGCCCGGGCGTGTGATACTTCGTTGCGGCCCTTTTTTGCAGCAGTACCCGGCTGCCGTCTAAAAGAAAGACGCTGACCGCTTTGTGGCGAAGCCCCTGCTGGTGAACCGCCAGTTTGTCGCTTGGCCTAAGCTCGCCATCGACCCAGGCTGGGATGAGATCGGTCAATTGTGGCGCCCTTTCGGCGGCTGTCAGAGCGAGATTACTGCGGTGCGGCTCGGACGTGCGATGCGGATTCAATTGCTTGGCAGAGAAATGTTTCGCACGCGAAACATTTTATTAACAAGAGGTTAACGGATCCTAGGTCGCCAGCGGCGGCAATCCCGTTACCTCGCCTTCCCGCAAAACAGCCGGATCGTAGGCTTTGCGGCCGAATACTTCGCGGATCATCGGCTCGAAATACTTTAGCGGCTTTGTGACGTACTCCGGATCGAAAGAGGATTGGTCCCAGCGTTCACAGAAGTCCGCACACGCATCGAAGCAAGGGTGATCCTTAAACCGGTCGCGGGCATTTTCGTCCCAGCCATAATGATGCGCGAAATAAATCATCTGAAAAATCCCGTGGTGTTCGACAACCCAGGCCACTTCCCAACGCACAAAGGGGCGTACGACTTCGGCCGAGAAACGGTCGTGGTTTTGCGGCGCAAGCCCGTCGCCGATGTCATGCAAAAGTGCCCCGACGATCCAATCGATATCGGCGCCCTCCGCTTCGGCCCGGGTCGCGGTCTGCAGGCCGTGTTCGAGCCGCGTGATCTTATAGCCTTCGATGGTTGCTTGCCCCTGACGCCGCAGTTCATCGAGGATGCGATCGGCGGTCATAGCCTGATAGGTTTCCTCGTTCTTCGCCAGAAGCTCGTAGTCCTCCCGGGTCCCATCTTTCATCTGGGTAAACGATACGGTGTCGGACATGGGCGGACCTCCTTGTTTTTCGAAGAATGAGCGCAAGGTGTTTAAACGTGCAAGCGAAATGCGTCCAGAACTTGCCGCATGATTGAGTTGCGGCCATCGCCGAGCTGAACATGTGGCAATTCGACCCGCAAGTTCGCAGACTGGCGATGTGGCGCCAGTGTGTTAGGCTTTCGAGATGCTGCGGTTTTGTCTGTTGATCCTTTGTCTAGCTTTGCCCGTTTCGGCGCAGGACGCTGGTCCGGGTCCTTTTGCAAGTTTCGATTTGGCGAGCGAGCCGATTTTGGGCGACCCGCACGATCTTGCGGTTGGCCCGGACGGCCGGCTCTACGTTGCCGACAAGTTGAATGCGAGGATCGCGGTTCTGGACCCGGAATCGCTCGAGCTTTTGGAAAGCCTGGGCGAAGGATTTCTACCTGGCGTCAGAGATGTGTCCTTTGGCCCAAACGGCGAAGTAGCGCTTGCGGTCAGCGGGGCAAGCGCGGTCGCGATCTATGAAAGCCTTGATGTGCTGGCGACACCGCCTGATATCGGGTTTAGCGCGCCGAACACCGAAGGTGCGCTCTATCATTCGTCCGGCCATGTCTACGCCATGGCAAGCGGCATTGGTGTTCTTGCCAAGTTTGAGGGTCTTGAGTTTGTGAACGCGGTCGAGGGGCATATCGGCGCGCATGATGTCGCCGAGGGACCTGACGGGTCAATCTGGGTGGCAGACAACCGACTGCGGCGGCTGGTGCGTTATTCGCCAGACCTGGAGCAGCTGCAAATTCTCGACGCCGCGAAATTTGGATTTCTCGGACCGAGGTATCTGGATATCTCGGACACCGGATATTTGGCCGTTGCCGATCAAGATGCGCATCGGATCCTGTTGATTGACCCGGACGGTCCCGACGGCGGCACGTTGTTAGGAGTGTTGGGCGACGGCAGCCCGGGGATCGGCCCGAATAAATTTGATGACCCCGAAGGCGTGGCCGTTGACGGCAACCGCTATTTCATCAGCGACAGCGATAACAATCGGATTGTTCGATACTCGGTCGTTCTGAACTGAGTTATTTTCCAGGAATGAGCATCGGGTCTTCGTGCAACTGGTCTTCGCGATCGAAGATCATTGCGCTGAGAACGGCAGCAAGTAGCACCGCAGTTCCGCACCCTGCATAGGCAAAAGTCATCCCAAATGCGCTGACCCCAAGGGCCGCCGCCGCAATGCTGGAAGCAACTGCAACGAAAATTGCAAGAATTGAATAACCGAGTGCCATCGAAAAAACCCCATACTATCGGATACAGATAGGTTGGTATTTGATTGCGGCGTTAGTTCGACGATGCCTTAAAGAACCTTGTCAATAATGCGGCGGGTGTGGAGCATATGCGGACAATTGGAGCTTAATCTGCCCATTCCCAGGGACGCGTGAACTCTCCCAGCGTCGCGGCTACGCCAGCCTCGTCCGCCCCAGATGACCTGGAAAGTCGCGCGACAAGCCCGCGTTTTTTGTCCTCGACCACTTCAGCGACCCGGGAGTCGTGGCCGGCATCTGACAGCGCTTTGTCGTATATTCGGGAAATAGCCCTGCGCCGCAGGTCGGGTTTGAAAACTTTGCCAACCGCTGTTTTAGGAAGTTCGTCAACAATCTCGATATACTTCGGCAGCGCGGCGCGTTCGTGGATTTTTTCTTCCGCGAAAGCCGCTAGCTCGTCGGTCGTCACGCTGGCACCGGCAACCAATTCGACATAGGCGCAGGGCAATTCGCCAGAATGCGCGTCGGGCTGGCCAATCGCGCCAACCATCGCAACCGCATCGTGGCCGGCAAGTGCTTCTTCAATCTCGGCCGGGTCGATGTTGTGGCCGCCGCGAATGATCAGGTCCTTCGCGCGCCCGGTAATCCATAAGTAGCCGTCGCCGTCGATCCGACCGAGGTCGCCGGTGCGCAGATATCCGACGCCATCAAACTCGTGGTAGAGGTCGTGGTTCTTGTCATCTTCGGTATAGGTACCACCAACAATAACGCCGGGGTTGGCCACACAGATCTCGCCAATCTCGTCAGTGCCGCATTCTTTGATACCGTCCGTGGTGCCGATGAAAATACGCACATTCGTATAGGGAAACTGGATACCTACCGAGCCGATTTTCTTGTCGCCATCGATCGGGTTGCACGAAACCAAACAGGTCGCTTCGGTAAGACCGTAACCCTCGATTATCTCGACACCGGTTGCCTTTTCGAACCGTTTGAACAGCTCGACAGGGAGCGGCGAGGAGCCGGAAAACGCAGTCTTTACCGAAGAGATGTCGGCATCCACGGGGCGTTGCATCAGCGCCGAGATCGCTGTGGGCACAGTGATGATGAAAGTGACCTTCCAACGTTCAATCAACTTCCAGAAGTTGTCGAATACGCCCTCGCCGCGATATCCCGCAGGCGTCGGGAACACGACATGGGCGCCGCTTGCAACCATCGCCATCAAGATGACGTGGCAGGCAAATACGTGAAACAGCGGCAATGGGCAGATGACGACGCTTTCGGGCTCAAACAACAACTCGTCGCCGATCCAACCGTTGTAGACGAGGCCGGAATACTTGTGCTGGGCGACCTTTGGCATGCCCGTAGTGCCGCCGGTGTGGAAATAGGCGCAAACGCGGTCTGCGACCGCATCCTCAAAATCGAGAGTTGTGTTTTGCTTCGCCAATTCGGCGTTAAAACTCAGCACTCGGGCGTTGTGCGCGATCGGGTTTTTGGGACGTACTAACGGCACGATCCACGACTTTGGCGGCGTCAGATATCGGTTTAGATCAACCTCCAATACGGTTTCGATATTCGGCGCAAGGTGGACCGCCTCGGCCGCTTTTTGGGGTACATCGGTTTTTGGAAATGGATTGAGTGTGACCAAAACCTTGGCACCGGTTTCGCGCAGGATTGCGCCGATTTGTTCTGCATCCAGAAGTGGATTGACTGGATTGGCGATGCCCGCGACGCAAGCGCCAAGTAGCGTGATCACCGTTTCATTTGCGTTCGGCAAAAGGTAAGCGATAACGTCCTTTTCGCCGACACCCAAGCCTCGGAACATGTTGGCTGCTTGAGTGACTTTGGCGTGCAGATCATTCCAAGTAAGCGTTTCGGCCTTGTCCTTTGGCCCGGACAGGATTTGGTATGATACGGCATTTCGCGACCCGTGCCGATCTTTGGTCCGGCTCAGCATGTCATATATCGTTTTCGCCACATCGCGGTCTTCCCACGTCATGGCATTCTCAATGGCGTCGCGGTCCGCAACCGACCCAAAATTGGTCATATAGAGCGTCCTCCCCTTGCCCAAGTATGTCGAAGCTTTTTTTCTGTTGGCAAGCCTTGTCGTCGGTTTCGAACAGCTCGAACGCAATCATTCCACAGGATACGTCACGTATGGCCGTTATTCCGCAGCCATCCCGTCGGTAAACTGAAGCCGCGCCAGCCGTGCATAGAGCCCGCCCTCGGCCACAAGATTATCGTGGGAACCGGTTGCGACGATCCGGCCTTCATCAAAGACCAGGATACGGTCGGCCTTCTTCACCGTTGCGAGGCGGTGCGCGACAATGATTGTTGTGCGTCCTGTAGCCAGGGTTTCGACGGCCGATTGCACCAATCCCTCGCTTTCGGCGTCCAATGCGCTGGTCGCTTCGTCCAGAAGCAGGATCGGGGCGTCGCGCAATATCGCTCGCGCAATTGCAATTCGCTGTTTCTGGCCGCCTGAAAGCATGACACCGCGTTCACCAACGTAGGTTTCATAGCCATGCGGAAGGGCCGTCAGAAAATCGTGCGCGGCGGCGGCGGCGGCCGCGGCTTCGATTTCTACATCCGTTGCATCCGGTCGCCCAAACCGAATATTTTCCCGCGCGGTGGCCGCAAATATTGCCGGATCCTGTGGCACAAGCGCAATGGATCTGCGGAAATCGCTACGAGTGACGGTGCACAGATCGTGCCCATCGATCAAAACACGCCCCGCATCAGGGTCATAAAACCTGAGCAGAAGCTGAATGACGGTGGTTTTGCCTGCGCCCGACGGGCCAACAAGCGCCACAGTTTCGCCTGGACTTATTGCGAACGAAACGCCGTCAAGCGCCGCGATTTCCGGTCGTGCAGGATAGCGAAATGTTACATCTTCAAAGCTGACGGAACCGGTCATCCGACCCGCCAACGGGATCGCATCTCTTGGGTCCTCCACCGTGTCAGTTGCGCCGAGTAATTCGACAAGGCGTTCGGTCGCGCCGGCAGCGCGTTGAAGTTCGCCCCAGATCTCAGAGAGTGCGCCGACGGCCCCCGCAACCATCACAGCGTAGATGACAAACTGCACCAACTCGCCCACGGTCATTGCGCCGCCCCGGACGTCCCGCGCACCGATCCAGAGAACGCCCACGACACCGGCGAAGACCAGCGAGATGACGATTACGGTCATCACTGCGCGCGTGCCGATCCGGCGCCGTGCCGCGTCGAAGGATTTTTCTGTTACATCTGCAAAAGTTTGGCGGCTCGGTCCCTCGTGCGTATAGGCCTGGACTGCCTGAACCGACAGCAATGCTTCGGATGCATTTCCCGAAGACGCTGCGATCCAGTCCTGGTTCTCGCGGCTAAGGCTGCGGAGTCGCCGACCAAGCACGATAATCGGCACAATGATTGCCGGAACGATCAGCAAAACCAATCCAGCCAACTTGGTTGAGGTGAAAAACAAAAACCCAAGACCGCCGATCAAGATCAACGCATTCCGTAGCGCGATTGAAATCGAAGACCCAATCACGCTGAGTATTAGTGTGGTGTCGGTGGTGATCCGGCTGAGCACTTCGCCTGTCATGATTTTTTCGAAAAATGCCGGGCTCATTCCGATCATACGATCAAACACAGCCGTCCTGATGTCCGCAACCACGCGTTCGCCCAGCCGGGTGACAAGATAGTACCTGAGCCCAGTGCCGATCGCGAGCAGAAGAGCGATGCCCAGCGCGGCAAAAAAGTAGCTATCAAGCAACTGGGCGGCTGAGGTTTCAAACCCGTCGACGACCCGCCGCACAGCTAGTGGAAGAATAAGCGAAATCACCGCCGTCAAGATCAGCGCTCCGCCCGCCGCGGCGAGTAAACTTTTGTAAGGCGCAAGAAAAGGCCACAGCGCGCTTAGCGCGCGGACATTGCGCGACTTTTCGCGTTCATCGCCTTGCTGAGTTGATCTATCTGCCATGATCCTCCGGTCCCAAGGACCAAATAACGACGCGCCTTCAGCACCACAAGTATAGTTCCGCGCCGTCCATTCCCTGAAACCGGGCCAGGACGTAGCGATAAAGGCGTTATTGCATTGCTCGAATTAGTTTAGGTAGCGTCGACCCAATGCTAAATCTCCTCGCCGAGAATCCGGCGAATTGCCTCTGCATTGATGCGCGGGCCGGCCATGTTTGGGTAGACAGCGAGCGCAGCCTCAAATGAAGTCAGTGCGCGCCCAAGGTCGTCAAGACTGACATATACAAGCCCGCGACCGGACAACGCCCCGAAATGACGCGGCTCGAGAGAGATCGTGGTTGCGATATCATCGAGAGATTGTTCGAGATTTCCCACAAGGTAGTGAACTGTCGCGCGCTTGTTCCAGCCCTCGGCAAAATCGGGGGCAATCGTAACAAGCCGATCGAAAGCTTTGAGCGCGGCGGGATGATCGTTAACGCTCATCGCACTCAATCCGGTCTGCAGCAGCGAAGCCGCAGCCTGATCCGAAGTTTCGAGCCATATTGCCCAAATCTGCGATTCAATCGATGCCGCCTCAGCCGGCGCTGAGACTTCCCCGAGTTTGGCAAAAAGATCGCTTAAGCGGGGGTCATTCTGATCCGCAACTGCCGAGGAGAGATTCCCCGTGAGGCCGCATACCAGACAGATGATTGGGAGCAATCGCATTCCAGCAGAGTAAAATATATCACACGAATTTGCCAGATTGCCCGGTCTTGCAGCAAGGCTGGCCTGTCGTGGGATTCTACAGTGGAATTGACCGAGTTCTTGCCAAGATCTGACAAATCAACCAAGCAGGGTTGGTTATTATGCAAAAAGGGTGGCCCAGAATGTATGGGATCCAATGATCCAACCGAACATCGTTGTGGTGATGGCAGACCAATTGGCCCCGCAATTCACCGGCGCCTACGGACACAAGATCGCACAAACACCGCACCTCGATGCATTGGCAGCAAGAGGAATGCGGTTTGATGCCGCTTACTGTAATTCGCCGCTTTGCGCGCCGTCGCGGTTTGCCTTTATGTCCGGGCAATTAATCAGCCGCATCGCCGCTTACGACAATGCGTCCGAGTTCAAGGCGAC
>Ga0224508_10003105_pt1 | contig 13827 bp, 12 predicted proteins | sample SF_Jan12_sed_USG_4_FD_170157 | JGI IMG/M metagenome (GOLD analysis project Ga0224508, IMG submission 170157) | Sediment microbial communities from San Francisco Bay, California, United States - SF_Jan12_sed_USGS_21 | ecosystem: Environmental > Aquatic > Marine > Sediment | place: USA...
GATCCGGGACGCCGACCTCATCGCGCTCGGACCGGGGAACCTATACACCAGCTTGCTGCCCAATCTGGTGCTTCCCTCGGTCGCCAAAGCACTTCGCGAAACTCAAGCGGTCCGCGTGTTGGTGGGCAACCTGGTAACGGAGCGCGGTGAAGCACCCGAGCTCGGTCTCGACGGCCACCTGCGGGTGATCCGCGAGCACGCCGGCGATGTGGTCGACGCGTTGCTGATCCACGAAGGCGAAGTCCCGAACGACATCGTGCATCGTTATTCGGAGGAAGGCGCCAGGCCACTGGCGGAGCCGAATGCGGAGGAGTTCGGTGTCCACGTGCTCAGCCGAAAGCTGGCCGCCGACGGTCCCAAACTTCGGCACGAATCTCTGGCGACGGCGGAGGGCCTTCTCGCCGCGTGGCAGTCGGTGAACACGGCGAGGCTGATGGGGACTACCAAGGCGGCAGCAGGGGACCCGCTGTGAATGTCGAGGATGCGAAAATGAAGAATCAATTCGAAGAGATCCTGACCAGCCGTGAGGCACGGGAGCTGCTCAAGATCGGCCGTACGAAACTCTGGGAGCTTACTCGGAAGGCCGTGATCCCGGCTTATCGGGTCGGCGAGGGCAAACGCTCCGATTTGCGTTACAAACGCTCCGAATTGCTGAACTGGCTCGACCAGAACCGCATCTGAGAACGACCGCGCCGTGTAGGAAGACCGACTATCGTTTGCAGGTACGTCAGCACCTGCAAGACAACCAGCTTGGCCAGTCCGACAAGGCTACGGCCACGACCGTGATGAGATTGCCGATCTTTCAAAGCCCAGGGTTTCTTCAACGGTTCGTGATCCTCCACGTCGCGAACGAGATCCGCCAGAATTCTAATCCTGCGCGAATGCCCCTGGGTCAACCACAACCGCAGCAACTTGTTCGCCGTGGGATGGCCCACATAGCGCTGATCCAAGACCGAGTGCAGCGGATCGAAGAAACCGAGATGAGTGCGTGCCAGCCTTCCGGGCGCAAGCGCGTCGACTACCTCAGCCGGACAGTCGGTAGCCAGCAGGTGCCGAGCGACCTGCAGCGCATAGGCCAACGCCGGACCCAGCCGATATCCTCTCGCGCGTGCAACGAGCGCGTCCCAGTCGGGAAGACCCTGCGCCACGAGCCGATCCAGGTCGACGGTGCGCGAGAAGTAGGTAAACCCGTCCTGCAATTGCTGGACGGCCGCATGAAGGATCTGGTCTTCGACGCCGGGCATGCGCAAAGTCCCTACGAACCCGGGCAGCGGGATCGAACGCTCGATGACCTCCGATGGATCGAGACCGTATCGGCGCCCCGGCTTGACGAGATCCCAGTGAAGTTCAACGATATGGCCATGGGGACCCGCAAGCGGCAAGTGGTAATGATGGGTCCGGTAGCCGCGGACCGCCTCCGCCGACCAAGGGCTCGTATAGCCCAGAGCGAGCAGTCGATCCAGCGCGACGTCGACTTGATCGGGGCGCACGAGCAGATCCAGATCGCCCATGAACCGTTCTGCCGGAGACCCGTACACGGTCAGCGCCAGGCTTGCGCCTTTGAGCACCAGGCACTCGATTCCCGAGCCCTCCAGGTTGTGGGCCAGCCGTTCCAACTCGATCGAGAACAACCCGCTCCGCCGGCGCTGGCGCAACAGGTTCGTCTGGAGCGCGATCCTGGCGTCCGGTTCGACCTGGTCGAAGAACCCCTCCCGTTCCAGTGTCGTCAGGACCAGTCCGGGGATGTGATGAGCATAGAGCCGGTCGATCAAGGGAAGGATCGCCGACCACGACGCGAACGGACCCGCGAATCGGCCGATCGCGGCAGCCCCCGCCGATTCCCGACGGCAGACGGCCACAATCAAACGGTCTTCGCGACTCAGATTCGAAACAAGATCGATCGACACCAGGGGATTATACGGAGTGTTCTCCGATGACGGCCCTGAACGCGATGACCGTGGACGTCGAAGAACATTTCCAGGTCTCGGGCTTCGCCTCGACGGTAAAACGCTCGGACTGGCCACGCCACGAGAGCAGGGTTGTAGACAACACCGAACGCCTGCTCGATCTCTTCGATCGTTCGAAGGTGCGAGCGACTTTCTTCGTCCTCGGCTGGGTCGCCGACAAGCATCCCGATTTGGTCACCGGAATAGCACGACGAGGCCACGAGATCGGTTCCCACGGCTGGACCCACAAATTGATCTATGACCAGAGCCCCGAGCAGTTCCGCGCTGAAACCGAACGCAGTCGCAAGCTGTTGCAGGATCTGTCGGGCCAACCCGTGGAAGGGCACCGTGCGGCTTCGTTTTCGATCGGTCGGGGTAACCTCTGGGCTCTCGACATCGTGGCCGAAACCGGATTCCTTTACGATTCGAGTTTGTTTCCGGTCCACCATGATCGCTACGGAATGCCGCAGGCGCTGAGGGAGATCCACCGTTTGACGACGGCCAGCGGAAATACGTTGATCGAGTTTCCGCCCACCACCTTGCCGATCGCGGGACAGAACCTCCCGATCGCAGGCGGGGGATACCTGCGGTTGTATCCGCTGTGGTTGACCCGTCTTGCGATCCGACGTCTCGCCCGTTGCGGGCAACCGGCGAACGTCTATGTCCACCCCTGGGAATTCGACCCCGGGCAGCCGCGCATCGGCGCCCCGCTGAAGAGCCGGTTCCGCCACTACGTCGGACTCAATGGGACCGCGGGCAAGCTCTTCAAGCTGATGCAAAGTTTTCGTTTCGCTTCGATGTCCGACGTGATCGACGGCGTCGACGGCATTCCGGATGTGACGCTTTGACGGGCGCTCTTACGATTCGTCCCGCCGGCGACGAGGATCGGCTCGATTGGGACCGTTTCGTGTCCCGGACGCCGGATTCCGAGGCCGCGCATCGGTGGGACTACCACATGCTGCTCGCCGAGTTGTTCGGGGCGAGGCTTTTTCGTCTGATCGCCTGGCGGGACGACCGGATCGTCGGGATACTTCCGTTGGTTTATCAGAAGAGTCTCGTCGGCCGTTTTCTTACTTCGGTGCCCTATCTCAATCACGCGGGAGTCTCGTCCGAGGATCCGGAGGCGCGCGAGAGGCTCGCCGAAGAGGCAGGGAATATCGCCGCGGTGGTCGGCGCGCAACGCCTGGAGCTGCGCGGACGCCAAGGCGACGACCTGCCGCTTCCACAGTGGCTCGGGAAAAGCGGCTACACGTTGGACTTGTCGGCGGGGACCGAGGCACTCTGGAAACAGCTCAAGAGCAAGGTTCGTGCGCAAGTACGCCGACCCACGAAAGAGGGCTACACCACCCGGGTCGTGGGGGGCGCGGACTACGACATCTTTTACCGCGTGCTGGCCAGACGCTGGCATCAGCTCGGATCGCCGATCTTGCCTCGACGCTTTTTCGACCGGCTCGGCAGGGTTTTTGGCGATGACTTGCGTTTCGTTCTGGTCGAGAAGGACGCCCGGGCGGTTGCGGCTGGTGCACTCCTGGAGTGGCGCCGCCGGGTGGAGATTCCATGGGCCGCTTCCGACCTCGAACACAACCGGTTCGGTGTCAACATGCTGCTCTATTGGACCGCGATCGAGTCGGCCGTGAGTGCGTCCGCGCGAGAGTTCGATTTCGGTCGCTCGACTCCAGGCACCGGCAACGCAAAGTTCAAGCTTCAGTGGGGGGCGATCGAGAGCCCCTTGGTTTGGAACGTTCAGACGGCGGGAGGCCAAGGCGATGCGTCCGTCCGCGGAGCCGGCCGCCGCGACCTCGTCGCGCGGACTTGGCGTCGGTTGCCCAGCTTCATCGTTGGGCGGCTGGGGCCTTTCCTCGCCGCTAGAATCCCGTACTGACGTGATGCGCCTGATCCCACCCGTCGCGGTTCCCGCCGGTGGCGCCCTGATCGCCGCTTCGATTCTTTCCGGTTCGGACCAAGCCTTCCGGGAGCACATGATTCGTGAGAGCGGCTTTGCCAGGCTTTCCTTTTTCCCCTCGGGGCGCGCCGCCCTCTCGCGAGTACTCTCCCGTTGGAAACGCGACGGCCGCGACGAGGTCGTGATCCCGGCTTACACCTGTTGGAGTGTGGCCGCGTCGATCGTCCGCGCGGGACTTCGTATCCGCGCGGTCGACGTCGACCCGCTCACGCTCGATTATCAGCCCGGAGCGCTGGAATCGGCCTGCGGCGAACGGACCGTGGCCGTTGTCGCGGCGCATCTGTTCGCGCGTACGGCCCACACGCAAAGGATCGCCGACGCCGCCCGGTCGTGCGGGGCGTCTTGGATCGACGATGCCGCCCAGGCGATCCCGTTCGAATTCACCGGTGCCGATGCGGCAATCCTGTCCTTTGGTCGCGGCAAGCCGTTCGCGCTGGGCGGCGGCGGCGCCCTGCTGACCGGTGCCGGTGGTGAAGCGCAGACCGGGAGCGATCCCCGAAGCGGAGGGCTCTTCGCCGCGTTGCAACTCATCCTGACATCCTGGGCGGGGCGTCCCACCTGGTACCGGTTACCGCGCGCATTGCCGTTCCTTCAAATCGGAAACACGATCTACAATCCAGAATTCGATGCAGATGCTCCTTTTTATCGCTGGCAAGCGCGGCTCGGCGCACGCCAACAATTAGACTGGGCCACCGTTGCTGCGAGACGCTCCGAGCACGCGAGGCGTCTGATGCCGGCGGTCGAACGCTGCCCCGGTTGGGCGATTCCGGCTCGTCAGGCGGTCACGGCCGGCCCTCTGCGGCTTCCGGTCCTGGCCCCGAGTCGGGCCGTTCGCGACCGCACGCGGGCACTTCTGTTGAAGATGGGTGTCGACGCCAGCGTGATGTACCCGGGATCGATCGTTCAGATCCCCGGGATCGAACCGCATCTCGCCGGCGGCACGGATCTGCCCGGTGCGGTCGAACTCGTCGACCGCCTCATGACGCTGCCGACTTACCCGACCCTGGCGCCGCGAGATCTTCAACGGATCGGCGATGCCTTCGTCACGGCCGTTGGGGCGGAGGGGTGAGCCGCTTTTCCAGCCGCGACCTGCTCGCGATGGCTTTCCGCAACGCACGGGCAGGGGTTGAATCTTTCTGCGGCATTACGGATCGCCGTCTCGAGCGCTCCCGCGGGCGCGCCGCCGTCTTGATGTACCATCGCGTGCTGCCGGATAGTGCGGATGTGAGCAACATCGAGCCCGGGATGTACGTGCGGGCCTCGACCTTCGCGCGACATCTGGAGTGGCTCTCCTCGAGGTTCCATGTCGGGACGCTGGGAAGCCTGTTTGATGATCCATCCTCGAGTGATCAGAGACCCACGGTAGCGTTGACCTTTGACGATGGGTGGCTCGACAATCTGACTGTCGCCTGGCCGCTGCTCCAGCAGGCGCAGCTAAGAGCGACGATCTTCCTCGTTCGTGATTGGGTCGTCGCCGGCGTTAATGGCGAGGGCGAGTTCATGCGACCGATCGACGTCGCGCAACTGTCGGGAGAGGGGATGGAGTTTGGGGCTCACACGGCGACCCATCCGCGAATGGAAAACTTGGACCGTCAGCAAATCGTCGCCGAAATGACGGACTCGCGCGTCGCGGTCGAGGGCTGGACCCGGCAACGCTGCCGTTTCTTCGCCTTCCCATACGGAGCGTTCGATCAGAACGCGCTCGAAGTTGCGGCGTCGGAGTTTGACGGCACGGTTACCGTGGAAGAACGCTGGTGGCGCTGCGGGGAGGCGCCCCACCGTATTCCTCGCGTTGGGATTCATCAGGATATGACCGCGACGCGTTCGATGCTGATGGCGCGGCTGGCCTCTTTTGTGGACGTGCCTACGCCGTGAAGCTGCTGGTGACCGATGGCGGGGCCCGGGCCGCCCTTGCGATCACGCGATCGCTTGGTGACGCGGGCCATACCGTCTATGTCAGTGCACCGAAGCGACATTCGATCGCCGCGCTATCCCGCCGCTGCGCCGGTGAGTTCCTGCAGCCGGGAGGCACAGCCTCGCCCCATGAGATCGCCGACTCGATCGCGGCGTCGGCCAGCCAATGCGATGCCGACCGCGTCGTCGGCGTGATCGATCGGACGTTGACCGCGCTGCACCTCGCGACCCCGGGTCTGGGCGCTACGTTACTCCCGCATCCTCGTGCCGAGCAATACGTCTGCGCCTCGGACAAAGCCTGGCTCTTCGAACGATGCCGCGAATGGTCGATCGACGTCCCCGACGGGGAGAGAGTCCCCGGCGGGGAACTCCCGAACCGAGAGATCTTGGAGCGGCTCGGTCGAGACTGGGTGCTGAGACCGGCGCTGTCCTGGCGCTGGGCCGACGGACGCTGGGTCCAGGGTCGTGTTCAAGCGGTTTCAGGCTGGGATGCGTTGGTCGACGCGATCAAACTCGATGCCGCCTACGATCACCCTTATCTCGTGCAAAAGCGCATCCGCGGCGAAGCCTGCGGACTCTTCCTGTGCGCCAGGGCGGGCCGCATCGAAGCCCTATTCTCGCATCAACGAGTGCGTGAGAAACCGCCATGGGGCGGGGTCTCCACGCTTTGCCGTTCGGTTCGGCCTCCCCTGGATCTCGTTCGTGTGGCCGAACGCTTCGTTGCCGAACAGAGTTGGTCCGGTTTGGCGATGCTCGAGTTCAAGCGCGATGCCAGCGATGGGAGGCCTTACCTACTCGAGATCAACGCGAGACCATGGGGTTCGATGGCGCTTTCCCGCGCCGCGGGTGTCGACTTCGCGCGGGCGTGGTTGACCCCGGAGGATTTCGATCACGTACCCGGCGAGTACCGTGATGGAGTGCAATTGCGTTGGTGGTGGGGCGACGTGGACCATTATTATCTCCTCGAAAAGGAAAACGGCGCGACCGGGGCGACAGCGATGCTGCGTGGGTTTTCGCGTGCGTGCGTTGCCGGTCCCTGGGCCGAGGCCTGGGACACGTTCCGGTGGGACGACCCGCTGCCGTTCGCTGCGGAGACTCTCGCCTGGTGGGCCCACGAAGGATGATGACGATCCTGCTTCCAGCGATATTTGTGGCCTGCGTGCTTGCAGTCGCCTACCCGATTGCGATCTATCCGGTCCTGGTCGGGATCCTGGCCCGCATACGCCCACGCCCGTGGCGCACCGGTGAAACAGACCTGAAGGTCGCGCACTTGATCACCGTGTTCAACGAGGAACGCCGCATCGGGCCGAAACTCGACAACGCGGTCGCGGTCACGCCCCCCGAAAGTGGATTGGAAACGGTTGTCATCAGCGACGGGTCCGACGATGGCACCGAACGGATCGTACGCGGCTACGCCGATCGCGGCGTGCGTTGGATCGGCTGCGAACGCCAGGGGAAAGAGCGGGCGCAGATGACGGCGATGCGCTCGATCGACGCGGAGATCCTCGTGTTCAGTGATGCATCGAGCTTGCTCGAGAAGGATTCCTTGAAGGAATTGATCCGACCGTTTGCGGACCCCCTGGTAGCAGCCGTGAGCGGCACCGACCGGCTCGAAACCGCCGAAAAGGGGACAGGAGAAGACATCTACGTCGGTTACGAGATGGGTCTGCGTCGCGCGGAGAGCCGCGCCGGGTCGCTGGTCGGTCTGAGCGGTTGTTACTTTGCGATCCGGCGGGAAGTTTGCGAACGCTGGGTCCCCGATGTCCCTAACGACATGGGCAGTGCCCTGGTGGCGATCGCAATGGGTCGCCGCGCGGTCGCGGTGGATGGAGCTCGATGTACCTACGGGGCGACGGCCTCGACCACACGCGAATTCCAGCGTAAAAGGCGTACGGCGCTGCGCGGCCTACGCGGGCTGATCGCCTACCGGAGCGCGCTGACACAGGGCGGTTGGGTGGAGACTTGGCAGGTCTTTTCGCACAAGGTGATGCGTTTCCTGGCTCCGTTCTTTGGGCTGGCCGCGGTGGGAGCGCTCGGCGTGGGGGCCTGGATCGGGCTGCTTTGGGCCCAGTTGATGTTGGTCGGCTCGGCCGCTTTAGTCGTAGCGGCTCTTGCGGGGATGCTGGCTCCCACTCGGCTGCGCCCCTTGCGTGCCGCGAGCTTCTTCGTGCTTTCCATGGCCGCGGTCGGCTCGGCCTGGTTCTCCATCGTCAAACGGGATCGCGCGGCGCTCTGGGCGCCGACGGAACGTCCGTGAACGGCGATCCGCTCCGCTGCCTCCACGTGCTCTCAGGGGACGGTTGGGCCGGCGCCGAGGTCTCGGCGTTCCACTTGATCACCGAATTGAACCGCCGCCCCGGTGTGCGGATCGAGGCCGCTGTTCTGAATCCAGGCGAACTGTACGACCGTCTTCGCGACCGGGGAGTTGCCGTGCAGCTGTTCGACGAGACGCGGAACGGTACCCGGGCGCTCATCCGCCGTCTGGTTCGAACGTTGAGCGAATCGCAAACGCAATTGGTTCACAGCCACCGCTACAAAGAACACCTGATCTCCGCTGTGGCCTCGCGTCGCTGCGGCGTATTCCACTTGCGCAGCTCTCACGGGCGCCCGCCGGGACTGAGTTTCAACGGCCGGGTGCACGGCCTGGCCGCGTGGATAGACCGTGTCGTCGCGCGTTGGGCCGGCTCGGATTGGATCGCCGTCTCGGAGGACCTGGCGACAGAGATCGCCGGGCCGCGCAGCCGAGTCACCGTTGTGCCCAACGGCATTCCCCTGGAAGCTCCGGCCCCGGATCGCGCTACGTTGGAGGCCGCCTTTGGCGCCGGACCCGCATGGTGGATCGGGTTCGTCGGACGGTTCGAGGCGGTCAAACGGCCCGACCGGTTCGTGCGGCTTATCGCGGCACTTCCCGAAAGTGTCGGCGGCCGGCAGGTGCGCGGGGTGATGCTCGGCGACGGGCTGTTGTTCGAGCAAACGGCGAACCAGATCGCCGCCGCCGGTCTGACGGAGCGCATTTCTCTCGCCGGCCACCGTAACGATGCGGAACGCCTGATCGCCTCGCTCGACTTATTGATCCTCCCCTCGGATCACGAGGGCGATCCGATGGTCCTGCTCGAGGCGATGCGCGCGAGAGTGCCCGTCGTCGCTTCGCGTGTCGGGAGCCTGTGCCTGCTCGGCGATCTGCCGTGGATCCCGCCGCGTGGCGACGAGAAAGCTCTTGCCGATGCGGTCCATACGCTGCTCACGTCGGACGAGGAACGGCGGGAATGGGCCCAAGCGCTCTACGAACGGTTTCTTCAGCGCGGCTCGATCGTGACCTGCGCCGACCGTGTGTTGGAGTTGTATCGCGGGTCCTGCGCGGGATGAGCGTATCGCTCGGCTTTCGCATCCTCCGTCGGGCACGGGGCCTCGCCGTGGCCGCGGCGGACTTGCGCGAGCGTTGGTTCGGTCGAACCCCCGAACTGGCTCAGCCGGATCGCCTCGTCTTCGTTTGTCGGGGCAACATCTGTCGTTCCGCTTTTGCGGAATACGTCGTGCGGCGGCGCTATCCGGAAATAGAGGTCGCCTCGGCCGGCCTGATGGTAACCCGTTCCGTGCCCTCGCCCTCGCACGCTGTCGAAGCGGGCCGCGAGTTTGATCTCGACCTCGCCACGCACCGATCGCGGTCGATCCTATCGATCGAGGACAGTTCGAAAACGGTCTATCTGGTATTCGAACCGTGGATGTCGCGTGAGTCGCCAATGCATGAACCCGCCGCCGAAGGACGCGTCTTCCACCTGGCGGCCTGGTCGGTTCCACGTCGGGCGCTGATCGCCGATCCCTATGGGTGCGGGCTCGAGACGTTTCGTCGTTGTTTCCGAATCGTCGATCGATCGATCGACAACCTTGTCGGATCCTGGGGCAGGCCGGAGGATCTCGGCCAGCGCGGGAAACGCTGATTTGACCACGGAATCAAGAGCGCCTTCCGCTGAAGGGCACACGATCTTTCGGCACAGCGTGATCCTCGGCCTGGGTGACGCCATCTCCATGGGCCTCGGATTCATCACGACGATCGTCGTCACCGACATGCTGGGGGAACGCTTTGGCCTCCTCCTGGGGGCCCAGCGGTTCGCGGGTTTCTTCCTGGTCATCGCCCAGTTCGGTCTGACGCCGTTCCTGATTCGCTCCATCGCCGCGAAGAGAGAAGACGCTGGGGTCCTGGTCGGCGACGTACTCCTCCTGCGCGCCATCCTGGGAGCTCTCTTCTCCGCAGTCGTGATCGGGAGCGCGGCGCTATTCGGGCACATGCCGGAACACCTGTGGTTGATTGCGGTCTGGGCTCTTGTCGAGGTTCTTGGTGTCTTGGCGGAGACGAATTCCGCGGCCTGCCAGGGGCTGGAGAGGATGGGGCTCTCCTCTCTAATCATGCTTTCCCGCGCCGTTCCCAACGTCATCGGGGTCGTCCTGGTTGCGACGACCGGCGGTGGCCTTTCGGAGCTGATCACGGTCTACGTAACGAGCGGGATCATCCAATTGACCACCTCGCTGGGCATTTCCTTTACCGTTCTGGGTCGCCGAAACATCCGATTCGAATTCAACAAAATCCCACCGTTGATCAAGGCGTCCTATCACTACCTCGGGATCATCGTCGGCTACGGCATTCTCAAATCGGTGGACGTGATCATCCTCACTCGCATCGCCGGCACATCCGAAGTCGCCCGCTACGGCGCCGGGATGAACTTCTTGACCGCCCTGTTCATTTTCCCGCTGATCGGCCAGAAAGCCCTGCTGCCGATGTTCAGCCGCCTATCCGGCAGCACCACGGTCGCCGGAATCGGAAGGAACACCCTCCACGCTTTCTCGATGCTGGCCTTTCCGGCTGCGTTTGGCCTGTCGGTGCTGTCCAGTCAGGTCGTGGCGCTCTACCCCAGTGGAGAATTCGGAAGTTCCGCCATCGTGCTGCGCATTCTCGCATTTGGCTTCATCTTCAGCGCGTTAGCGTCGGTGCTTGCGGCGATTCTGACGGGAGCGGGTGACATCACCGCCATCGTCAAGGCTTATGTCGTGACCATCGCCCTCGTCGTTCCGTTGAATCTGGTTCTCGTTCCACGCTACGGGGCGGTGGGCACGGCTGCCGCCACCGTCACGGCGTACATGATTCTTACGGTGTGCCTCGCCCGGCCGGCGCTCAACATCATCCGTTCCGTCCCCGTCGCGGCCATGTTCCGGCATTGTCTCGCGGCGGCCATCATGGCGGCAGCAATTTATCCCTTGCGCCATCTGGGCCTCCCGCTGTCGATTACGACGGGTGCCGTGATCTTTGCAGTCGCGCTTTTCCTGTTGACGCCGTCTGGTGGATTGGAGCGACGCATCCTGCATTTCGGATTTCAAAAAGCGCGTGCGATGATTGGGCGAAAAATTGATTAGCGATCAAGACAATCGGCCTTCGACGAAGTGGGCCCGCGCATCCGAAATTTGGTTACTTGCCGGCATCCTGGGGCTCGGTTTCGTGCTTCGGGTCTATCGGTTGGGCGCTCTCGGCCTCGACGCCAACGAGGACTACGTCGCTATCGCCGTTCGAAGCATCCTCGAAAATGGCACGGCCGTTTTTCCATCGGGGGTCGTGTACCCCAGAGCATTACCCTTTACGTACCTGACTGCAGGATTCGCGAGTCTCTTCGGCACCAGTGAGTTTGCCTTGCGCTTGCCAAGCGTGTTGTTCTCCATGATCTCCGTGTTCGTTGTCTACCTGTTGGGCCGGCGGCTGGTTTCTCCCGGGACGGCGTTATTGGCGGCATTCCTGATGGCTGTCTCCGACTGGGAAATCGAGTACGGGCGAACAGCCCGGATGTATTCGATGTTCTCGGCCTCATGTCTGGTGGGTATCTGGTTGTTGCACCGGGCGATGGCCAAGCTTAACCGGTGGCAGGGAATCGCTGCAGCGGGGCTCACCTTCCTGAGCTGCATGCTGCACCAGATCGCAATCGCGCTCGGCGTGATATACGCCGGCTTTCTGATCTTTTTCAGATTCGACCGACGACGAATTCGTGTTTGGGTCCCATGTCTCCTCATGCTCGTGTTGGGCTTCGCGGTGAACCGTGGGCTAGTTCGAAAACATTACGATCACTGGAACCTCATCGCAGGCGAAGCCAACGTCGAGTTGCTCGCGCACGTCGATCCGGACTCGCCGCCGCCCGGTTTCGTAGAGAAGTTCGACAGCCGGCACCTGTCCGTTTTTCAGAGTTTTCGTCAAGCGCATCGCGGCGTTTTTGTGGCTGTAACCACACTGACCGCAGGATTCTTACTGGGGGTCATGCTTGCCGCGTTCCGTCGCCCGTCGGAGTATTCTTTCTTCGCCGCGCTGGCGCTCTTGACCGTTTTTCTCTACTTGCAGCAAGTGATGCTGGCAACACTCGTCCTTGTTGCGTTCGTCCTGATCGGCCGGCAACTTCAACCTCGGACCTATCGACAACGGTCGCTGGCCCTGTTCTTACCGCTCGTAATTGTTGGGTCTTGTTGGTTTGTGTTTGGCCTGTCAGGAGGCGCTTCGCCCGACATCGGCGCCGGGGCGGAAGTTGGATTCTTGAGCCAGGTCAAACGCACCGTGCGGCCCCTGTTTTACCCTCCCAATTTCCTTAGACACTTTGGCCGATACGCGGTAATGAGTGCTCTGGCTGCGCTCGCATGCCTGGTTGCGGTGATCCGTTACTTGCGCGGCGGTCGGATCGATGGACTGGGTCTCATCACGCTGATCCTCGTGCCGACTGGAATAGGGTTGGGTTTCTATCCCACGGCTTTGGATCGAACGTTCGAGAGATACGTTTTCTTCCTCAACCCCTACTACATGATCCTCGTTGCGTTCGGCGTAGTTTTTATCGCGCAACGAATTCGGTCGGCGCTATCGGGTCGCAAGAAGTTGTGCACAGCCGTCCTGTGCACGTACGGCTTTGCGTTGCTGTTGGCGACCGGCGCGGGGAACCTACGGACATCCTACTTGTTGGTTTCTGCGGAGTATGGCGTCAACGAGGATTCCTGGTCCCGTGCATCCCGCGCGAACTATTTCCAACCCGACATCGCGGGAAGCGCGTTGTTCGTGATGGAGCGACATCACCCGACCGACATCGTGATTGCAATGGATGTCCTCGGCCACTATGCCTATTTCCCCGTCGCCGACTATCAACTGACGCTGTTCGAAAAACGCGATGCAGAGGCGTGGATCGGGGCACAGTCGATCACCAGCGCGCAGGCATTGGCCGATGTGCTGGACCGGCACAGCCGGGAAAACGTCTGGATTGCCTTGGCGGGCACCCACTTGCGATGGTTCGCCGACGATCCGCGGATGGACGATATTTTGCGCCTGGTTCGGCAACGGGGAGGCGAGCCACGCCATCGGGCGCGCGATGGATTTTCAGACGTCTATCTGGTTCCTGGCCGCGGCCCCCTCCCAGGCGGGTCATAGCCGGGGATCGCATGGTGCAAGCCGAGGGCCGTTATGGCCGCCGCGAGGAACAGCGACGCCAGAATCTCGAGAGGTTCTTCGATGGATAGGGTCAAAATATCCGAGATGGCTGACAGGGCGAAGCATATGAAGCCCGCTCCGAAAAGCACCTTCGCTTTGAACGATGCGAGGATGACTTTGCGGAAGACGAACAAAAAGAGAGCAGCCGGCACCGCCATGAACAAGATCACCGCATCGTCGGGCCGCGTGATCAAGGGTAGCTTTGCCAGAAACTGAAGGTTGTGGCCGATCGATTCGTGGACCCCGAAGATTTCGTCCACCACGAGGTAACTCATGCCCATAAACGTGGTAGCGAAGAACCAAAACTTCAGACCCTTCATTCTTGAGGTCACTGTCGCGAGGATTACGCCGAAGGTCAGTGAGATAAAGGCGATGCCCGTAAGGATGTAGGCGTTGAGCAGGTCCATGGTGGGCCGTAATTCAGGCTCGAGGTAGAGCGTCAGCCGACCCCCGAATTGGACCTTGTAGATCAAGCCGAGCGTGTACGGGAGGATCTGACCTTTTTC
>Ga0224508_10003106_pt1 | contig 13824 bp, 12 predicted proteins | sample SF_Jan12_sed_USG_4_FD_170157 | JGI IMG/M metagenome (GOLD analysis project Ga0224508, IMG submission 170157) | Sediment microbial communities from San Francisco Bay, California, United States - SF_Jan12_sed_USGS_21 | ecosystem: Environmental > Aquatic > Marine > Sediment | place: USA...
GATGGCCGATCTGCTCGCGAACGAGGGGTTTCCGACCGCGACCATCGATACGCTGATTCGACTCGACCCGGTGGTGGCCAACCAGTTCCGCGTCACGTTCGAAGTGGACGAGGGGCCGCGACTCGGGATCACCGAAATCCGCTTCACGGGGAACGAGGCCTTCTCGGACGCCGAGGTGCGGGGCGCCATGGTCACGGACCAGGAGGGGTTCTTCTGGTATAACGCGGGAGAGCTCAAGCGGGACGAGTTTAGTCGCGACATCACGCAGCGGCTGCCCGCGTTCTACCAGTCCCACGGATATCTCGATTTCGCCGTGGTCGCGGACACCGTGATTTCCGACAAGGTGACGGGGAAGGGTCGAATCGAGATCGAGATCTCGGAGGGCCCCCAGTACATCCTCGATGAGTTCAGGATCAGTGGAAACACCGTGTTCCCGAGCGTGATGATCGAGCCGGTGGCGCGAGCCGGTCAGCCCGAGGCGGAAGAGGGGGAGAAACCGCCCTTCAACTCGACCGCCTTCCAGGAGCAGGTCGCCGCGCTGGCCGACATGTATCGTAACGCCGGATACCTGAAGGTGGACTTCCGAACCGAGGTACAGCGGCTCGGCCCGGAGGAGGAAGGGGGACCGCCGCGCGTCCGGGTTATCCTCCCGATCGTGGAAGGAGAACCGAGCTACATCCGCGAGGTGTCGATCGAAGGGAACACGTACACCCACGATCGTATCGTCCGGAACCGGCTCTTCATCTACCCCGGCGACGTCTACTCGCAGGAGCGGCTGATCCAGTCGTTCCAGGCGATCCAGGGGCTCGGCTTTTTCGACCCGCTGCCTCCGGACGAGGCGGTCGACATCCGTGAGCGGCCCGACGGCGATATCGACATCACACTGAGGGTCCAGGAGAAGCAGACCGGCACGCTCAACTTCGGCGTTACGGCGTCCGGGTTCAGCGGGCTCGCGGGGTTCATCGGGTACACCCAGCCGAACCTGTTCGGTCTCGCCAAGACCGGGAGCTTCCGGTGGATCTTCGGACGGCGACAGCAGGACATCGACCTTAGCTACTCCGACCCGGAGATCTTCGGGAGCCGGTATTCGGCAACGGTTTCGCTACGAAGCTCGCGCGATCAGTTCACCGGATTCAGCCTCGGTGACCGGCGTCAAACCGGTGGACTCGTGGAATTCGGTCTGCCGCTGATCGGGCTGCGATCGACTCGTGCCTTCGTCGGGTACTCGTTGTTCTACGACAACGTCCGCGGGCTCGATACGACGAACGTCCTCGGAAACCAGTTCAATCTGTTCTCCGGAACGCGATCGGCGATCAACGCCCGCATCGTCCAGGACACCCGCAACAACCCGCTGTTTCCGACTTCAGGTTCGCGAAACTCGTTTTCCGTCAGGCACACCGGTGGGTTCCTCGGCGGAGACGGGGATTACCAGAAGCTCGATCTCACGAGCGAGTGGTTCGTGCCGATCGGCGCCCTCGGGGCGGGGCCGACGAACCCGAGTCCCATCGAGTTCACGTTCGCGCTGAACTTCCGGGCCGGCGTGATTCTCGGTCAAAACCCGTTCTTTACCGAGCGGTACTACATGGGGGGCACCCAGGCGGGAATCCAGCTTCGTGGATACCAGGAAGCGACGGTGACCCCGTCGGGGCACATCCCGGAATCGGCACCGTTCAGTGACCTGGATCGCGTAGGCGAGTCGTTCTTCAAGACAGGCGCGGTGTTCGGGGTACGCCTGACGCAGCAGATCTTCGCGAGCGCGTTCCTCGATGCCGGGAACGTCTGGCTGACTTCGGACCAGTTGAATCCGACCGATCTCTTGTTGGGGGGCGGATTCGGAATCAGTCTCGTAACGCCGTTTGGACCTCTGGGGCTCGATTATGCCTACGGATTCGATCGACGTGACGTCCTGGGGCGGCCCGACCCGGGTTGGGAATTGCACTTCAAGTTCGGGCAGGTGTTCTAGTCTGTGGCAGGAGAAATCAGGGAAATGCGATACATGAAAAAGTTCGCTCTGGTCATCGCTGGGCTCGGAATCGCTGCACCGCTCGCCGGACAGGTCGAGGGCGCCGGGATGCCGCCGGCGGGTACGGCGATGGTCTTCGTCAACACGGGAGCGATTCTGCCCGTGGCGCCGGGGGCGGAGGCTGCCCAGGTGGCTTTCGAAGCGGAACTCCAGGGCTTCCGGGCGGAATTGACCGCGCTCGCGGGGCAGATCGATAGCCTGCTCGTCGATTACCGCCGGCAAGAGGCAATGCTCGACCCGGCGGCGAAGCAGACGCGCCAGCAGGAGATCATGGACATGCAGCAGGCCGCTCAGGATCGGCAGATCCAGCTGGAGACGCAGTCAGAGGAACGGCGTGCCGCACTTCTGGAGCCCATTCTCGACAACGTCCGGGCCGTCATCGAGGATCTCCGGGCCGAGCAGGCGTACTCGATCGTCTTCGATATCGCCGAATCGGGCGTCATCGCGGCCGACTCGACACTCGACATCACCGATGCCGTGCTCGCGCGAATGGGAGTGTCGCCTGCCCCCGCGGCCGGACCCGGGCGCTGAAGCCCACATCTCACATCCGATAGAAGGCAGCCCCGCCCGGCCGATGCCGGACGGGGTGGGTTCATCATGATCGAGCACACCGCTGCAGACATCGCGGATCACGTCGGGGCACGTCTCGAGGGGGACGGCAGCCGCCTGATCCACGGCGTCGCACCCCTCGGAGATGCCGGACCGGCCGATCTGACCTTTCTGGAACGCAAGTCCCTCATCGGGAGGCTGGCGGGTACGGCGCCCGGCGCCCTCATCGCCCGCGAGGGGGTCGATCTGCCGGAGACGGGCGGGGCGGTGCTACGAGTGACGGCACCCGAGGTCGCCTTCGCCGCGGCCCTTCCGCTCTTCCACCCCAATACGCCCGGTGTGCCCGCGGTACATCCGACCGCACTGATCGGCCGGGGGGTGGCGCTCGGCGAAGACGTGACTATCGGCCCGTTCGTCGTGATCGAGGACGGGGCGCGAATCGGCTCACGGACGGAGATCGGGGCATCCGTTTACGTGGCAGGAGGAGCCGAGATCGGGGATGATTGCCGGCTCGCGCACGGCGTATCCGTGCTGTCGGCTGCGCGCCTCGGGGACCGCGTCATCGTCCATGAGGGAGTCCGGCTCGGGACCGAGGGCTTCGGCTTCGCCGCCACCGAGGAAGGAGCGTTGAAGATCCCGCAGGTCGGGCGGTGCGTCATCGGGGACGATGTCGATATCGGCGCGAACTCGACGATCGATCGAGGCGCCCTGGGCGATACCGCGATCGGAGATCGGACGAAGCTCGACAACCTGGTGCACGTCGGTCACAACGTGCGTATCGGCTCGGACTGCATGGTCGTGGCTCAGGTCGGAATCGCGGGGAGCTCGACGGTCGGCGACGGGGCCTCGCTAGCAGGACAGGCCGGAATCTCGGGTCACTGCTCGATCGGTGCCGGCGCGCGGATCGCGGGTCAGGCCGGCGTCATCGGAGATGTGCCGGCCGGGGCCACCTACAGTGGGTACCCGGCCCGACCGCACCGTTCCGCGCTGAGGGCCAGCGCCGCGTTCTTCAAACTGCCGGAGGCGTTAGCCCGGCTCGCCCGGCTCGAACGCAGGATGGAGGACGCGGACGGGAGCTCCGGGTGAGGGAGAAACAGCGCACACTGGCGGGCGAGTGCCGCACCGACGGCCACGGGCTGCACACCGGTGAGGCGGCGACCGTCACGCTCAGGCCGGCCCCAGACGATTCCGGCATCCGCTTCCGGCGGGTGGATCTTCCCGGACAACCGGAGATCGTGGCGACGACGGCGTCCGTTCACGGGGTAGACTGGGAAACCTCACTCCGGGACGGCGAGGCCGAGGTGCGTACCGTCGAGCACATCCTCGCGGCCGTGCACGGCTCCGGCGTCGACAACGCGGTCATCGAAGTGGACGGACCGGAGCCCCCGGCACTCGATGGAAGCGCCCTGGGCTGGTGTGAGCTGCTCGAGACCGTCGGCCTCGAGACCCAGGACACCCAGGCGCGCGTGTTACGGGTCGACCGCCCGATCCAGATCCACAGGGGCGACACCTCCTACAGCGTTCTACCGAACCGAGGGTATCGCGTCTCGGCGACGATCGACTTTTCCCACCCGGCGATCGGACGGCAGTTCACGAGCCTCGAGCTGGACCCCGATTCGTTTCGGGCCGAGCTCGCGGGCGCCCGGACGTTCGGACTCGCGGCGTGGGAGGAGCGGCTCAGGGCCCGAGGCCTCGCGCGAGGTGCATCGGCGGAGAATACGATCATCCTCGGGGATGCCGGGCTGGAGGAAGGGTGTTCGCTGCGCTACCCTGACGAGTTCGTTCGCCACAAGGTACTCGACATTGTCGGCGATCTGGCGCTGGTCGGAGCGCGGCTGGAGTGTCACGTCGTCGCCGACAGACCGGGGCACAGGGGGAATATCGCAGTGGCCAAGAAGCTCAGAGAAGAGCTGACCGGGGAGGGGCCCGCTCTCGGCATCGAGACCATCCTCGAGTACATCCCGCACCGCTACCCGATGCTTCTCGTCGACCGAGTGCTGGAATTCGAGGAGGGGAAGAGGATCGTGGGCCTGAAGAACGTGACGATCAACGAACCCTTCTTCCAGGGGCACTTTCCGGGTCACCCGATCATGCCCGGCGTCCTGATCATCGAGGCGCTGGCCCAGTGCGGCGGGCTGCTCCTGATGAACGAGTTCGAGAACCCAGCCGACAAGGTCGTCTATTTCATGTCGCTCGATGACGTGAAGTTCCGCCGTCCCGTGACCCCCGGGGACCAGCTCGAGTTCGAGCTCGAGATGCTCCAGTTTCGAGGGCGACGTTGCAAGATGCAGGGGACCGCGAAAGTCGACGGCCGGGTCGTCGCGGAGGCGAAGATGCTGGCCCGGGTGGTCGACAGATGAGCCGCGAGCCCGCGGTTTCCATTCACCCGACCGCGGTCGTGGATGAAGCGGCATCGATCTCGGACACCGCCTCGGTGGGACCCTATTCGGTGATCGGGCCGGGAGTGGAGATCGGCGATGATGTCCAGCTCGGCCCGCACGTCGTCGTCGAGCGGGACACCCGAATCGCGGACGGCTGTCGGATCTCGACGGGCGCCGTGTTGGGATCGGACCCGCAGGACCTCAAGTACGTGGGCGAGCGTACGTGGCTCGAGGTCGGGCCTCGTACGGTCGTCAGAGAGTTCGCCACACTCAATCGCGGTACAGCTGCTGCCGGGATCACCGTGGTCGGGTCCGACTGCCTGATCATGGCGTACGCACACATCGCTCACGACTGCCACATCGGAGACCACGTGGTACTGGCGAACTCCGTGAACATGGGTGGCCATGTCGAGATCGGAGATTGGGCTGTCGTAGGCGGGCTGACCGCGCTGCACCAGTTCGTGCGGGTCGGCGCGCACGCCATGATCGGAGGCGCCTCGAGGGTGTCTCAGGACGCGGCCCCGTTCAGTATCGTGGCCGGGAGTCCGGCGGCCAGCTATGGGGTCAACCGAATCGGGCTCGAGAGGAGGGGATTCGCGCCCGAGGTCATCCGTGAGCTCAAGCGGGCCCTACGGACGCTCTTCCGCTCGCCGGTGCCCCTCGGCACGGCGATCGAGTCGCTGGAGAGCGACGACGCGTCTCCCGAGGTCCGCGAGATCATCGCGTTCGTCAGATCTAGCGAACGTGGCGTAACACCCGGGCGGCGCGGGGCCGACTCGCCGGACGCGTGACGATCAAGGCAGGGGTCGTCGGCGTCGGCCGGTTGGGAGGGGCGCACGCCCGCCTGCTCGCGGAGGCCGCCGGCTTCGAGCTCGTCGGAGTCCACGACATCGACGGGAGCCGCTCGGAGGAGATCGCGGCCCGCAACGAATGCGTGGCGTTTCCGGACACGGAGAGCCTCGCGTCCGCGTGCGACGCGGTCGTCGTCGCGGTCCCCACTTCCGCTCACACCGAGGTCGCCGAGCTGGCGCTGGGGGCCAACTGCCACACCCTGGTCGAGAAGCCGCTCGCTCCGACCCTCGAGGAGGCGGAGCATCTCGTCGCGGCCGCGGCGAAACGCGACCTGGTCCTCGGCGTCGGGCACGTCGAACGCTTCAACGGCGTGCTCCTCGCCTGTGCGCCGTACCTGGATCAGCCCAGGTTCATCGAATCCCGCCGACTGGCGCCATTTCAGATCAGGGGCACCGATGTCACGGTGATACTGGACCTGATGATCCACGATATCGACCTGGTCCTGGGGCTCGTGGACCGGCCGCTCGCGGACGTCCATGGGGTCGGGGCGTCGGTCGTGACGGGATCGATCGACATGGCGAACGCGCGGCTCACGTTCGAAGGTGGAGCGGTCGCCGACATCTCCGCCAGCCGCGTGTCGCTGAAGCCGCTCCGTGAGCTGCGGTTGTACCAGCGGACCGGGTACTTCAGCTTGGATCTGGCGGCAGGGCGCGGGGTCCACCTCCGGAGCACCGGGGCGCACCCCGAGGAGGTGACCGGAATCCAGGATCTGGTCGACCGCGTGCCACTGTCGGCGCAGGAGGGCGAGCCGCTAGCGCGTGAGCTCGAGGCGTTCGCCAGTTCGATCAGGGGCGAACCGTCGCGCCTGGTCACGGGAGCGAAGGGGCGCGACGCTCTGGAGGTCGCGATCCGCATCACCCGACAGATCGAGGAGTCGGCCAATGTCGTTGCTTAAGATCCGCGAGGAGCGAAAGGAGCTGGGGGGAGCCGTCAAGCGGGGGCCCCGCACCATCATCCTGATGGGTTTGCTCGTGCTCGTGTTGATCCTCATTTCGTACCTGGACGGCTTCTGAACGCACCACCTGTCGTCTTCATCTCCGCCGGCGAGATCAGCGGAGACCGTCACGGCGCAGCGGTCGCCCGGGAGCTACGGAGGCGCATCCCGGAGGTGCGGCTTCGAGGGCTGGGCGGTCCTTGCATGGCCGACGAGGGGGTACAGCTTCTCGCCGGCCTCGAAGACCTCGCCGTCATGGGGTTCCTGGAGGTCGCGAAGCGAGTCCGGTTCTTCTACGGCCTCCGCCGACGTGTACACCGCGATCTGATCGAGCACGGCACCCGGCTGGTGATTCCGGTCGACTACCCCGGCTTCAACATCCCGCTCGCCGCGTACGCCGACCGCCATCGGATCCCGGTCCTCTACTACATCGCGCCGCAGGTATGGGCCTGGAAGGAAGGTCGGGCGAAGAAGCTGGCCGCTCACTGCCGGCGCGTCCTTACGGTGCTTCCGTTCGAGGACGAGCTTCTGCTGCGCCACGGCGTCGACAGCCGCTTCGTGGGGCACCCGCTCATGGATGACAGAGCCGTGGAGACTGGCGAGGAGCGCGACACAGAGAAGCCTCCATCCGGCGGTGGGCCAGTGCTCGGACTGTTCCCCGGATCCCGCGAGCAGGAGGTCCAGCGAATCCTCCCGGTGTTCTCGGATGCGGCCACGCTGGTGTCGAAGGAACGACCCGACCTGGAAGTGGTGGTGGCGCGCCCCCCCCACATCCCGAAGGCGCGCTATAGCGAATCCGGCATCCCGACGGTCCCGGCCGCGGATCTGATCGGTCGATCGACGGCGGCGCTCACGAAGTCCGGTACGATTACCCTCGAGCTATCGTTGGCGGGCGTGCCGATGGTCGTGGGATACCGGACCGGGCGGGTGACGTACGCGCTCGCTCGACGATTGGTTCGGGTCCCGTCGATCGCTCTGGCCAACCTCGTGGTCCAGGATCGTGTCGTCCCGGAGTTCATCCAGGACCAGGTGACGCCCGCGGCGCTTGCAGCGGCGATTCTCCCGCTTCTCGAGGCCGGCCCCGCCCGGCACGCGATGCTCGACGGTCTCGCCAGGGTCCGCGGTGCCCTGGGCGATCCGGGGGCCGCGGGGCGGGTCGCGGACCACGCTGTCGAGCTCCTGGAATGACACCCGGGGCGGGCTAATGCCGTTATCCACCGATCGCGCCACCCGGCTCGCGAGTCTGGCGATCGTCCTGGGCCGAACCTGGCGATTCCGCGACGTGGACGACCCGGGCGCCCCGGGACGGTTTCCGGACGACCAGGCCATCTTCGCGACGTGGCACGAGTACATCGCGGGGTACGCGTTGCTGGGGCGTGGAAGGGGGCTCTCCGCACTCGCCAGCCTCAACCGCGATGGAGAGATCATCGCGCGCATCCTGACTCGTTTGGGGTTCTCCATGGTCCGGGGTTCCACGAGCCGTGGCGCCGGCGCCGGGTACCGCGAGATGCTGCGCGTGGTGGGCGGGGGCTCGTCGATCTGCATCACGATGGATGGCCCGCGAGGGCCGAGGCACTCCTGCCAGCCCGGCACGATCCGACTGGCAGCCAAAACGGGGTGTCCGATCGTGCCCATGGCGCTCGCGAGTACGACCGGCGTCCGTCTCCGCTCGTGGGACCGCTTTCTCGTTCCGGCGCCCGGCGCCCGAGTCTACGCCGCCTTCGGAGACCCGATCGTCGTGGCGGCCGATGATGACGTGGAGGCCATGGTCCGTCGCGTCGAGGCAGCGACGATGCGTGAGGCTCGCAGGGCGGAGGCCGTCGCGAACGAAGCCCGATGGAGGCGGCCCTACCGCACCCGGAGTCTCCGAGACGTGCCCCCCCCGTCGGGTCCGGGGTCCGCCGTCGGTCGCCGCATCGAGCGACGTCTCCGCGCCGCCTGGACAGGTCGGACCCCGCCGGACCTCCGTCTCGCGAGCGCCGCCTACGTGACCGCCCGCAGCGTGCGCCACAAGTTCTACGATGCAGGAGTGATCGCCACCTTTCGGCCGCCCGTCCCCGTCATTTCGGTTGGCGGCATCACGGTGGGCGGAAGCGGAAAGACGCCCCTCGCGTCAGCCGTCGCGGGCTGGTTGGCGGAGGGCGGGAGGACGCCGGCGATCATCACGCGGGGGTATAGGGATGAGCTCCAGTTGCACTCGGTGCTTCACCCTTCCATCCCGGTGTGGGGTCATCCGGACCGCTCCGCGCTGTCACTTCGGGCTGCCGCTGATGGCGCCGACGTCACCGTGCTGGACGACGGATTCCAACACCGCCGGCTGGCGCGAGATTTCGAGATCGTGGCGATCGATCGCGACGCGCTCCGGCGCACGAACGGAGCACCGCTCCCCGCCGGGCCATTTCGCGACTCGGTGCGACGGGCCGTCCAGACGGCCGACTGGCTCGTGCTCATCGGTCGAGAGCCACGCGACGCGGACGTGCTGGCCTGGGAGAACGCCTGGCTCGCCCGGGAGTCGGGCGGAGTGCCTGTCGCCGTGGGTTCGTTGGAGACGGCCGCGCCCTCGCCGGCCCGACCGCACGGCTCCGGCCCGGACGCAGCCCCGACGGTCGCCTTGACCGGTATCATGAAGCCCAATCTCTTCTTCGAATTCGTACGGCGGACGTGTGCCTCCGTCTCGCTCGAGCACGCGCTGCCGGATCACGGCCTGCCTGGGCCGGAGTGGCCCCGTCTGCTCCGCGCTGCCGGGGAGGGCGGCTTCGTCATGACGCGCAAAGACTACGTGCGACTCGAACACGTGATCCCGACCGAAGTCCCGGTCTGGGTGGTGCACGAGAGCCTGGTCTGGCACCGTGGCCATGAATCGCTGATGGAGCGGGTTCTCGCCGTGCGACGGGCGGGCCCGTGACCCGCCTGACGGTTCTGTCGGTCGGTCGCGTGAGGACCCCGGGACTGGCAGCGGCGATCGAGGAGTACGAGAATCGGCTACAGCATTACTATCGGTTCGATTCCATCGCCGTGCCCGCGGCCCAGCTGCCGGACAGCCGGGCGGCGGCGGCAAGAGACGAGGAAGGGGACGCCCTGCTCAAGCGGGCGCCCCAGGGACCGGCCCTTGTCGCACTGACGCGAGAAGGGAAGCGCTGGACGACCAGAACCCTGGCGGACCGCATTCAAGAGATCCAGACGTACGGGGGCGGGGGACTGGCCTTCGCGATCGGCGGGGCCCACGGCCTTGCCGCACACGTGCTCGATCGCGCGAGCCATCGAGTGAGCCTCTCCCAGCTGACTCTCCCGCACGAGGTCGCGCGGCTCGTGCTGACCGAGCAGCTCTACCGGGCCGGCACGATCCTGCGTGGCGAGCCGTATCACAAGGGTCCGTGAGCGCACCCGCGGAGTGGTTCCGGGACTGGTTCGGAGAGACGTATGTCTCGTTGTACCCGCACCGCGACGAGGACGAGGCGGCGGCGGGCGTCAGACTATTCGTCGAGAGCGGGGAGCCCCGTGCCGGGGGACGCATCCTGGATCTCGCCTGCGGTGCGGGCCGCCATCTCCAGCGCATCCGCGAAATGGGGTTCGACGGCATCGGAATGGACCTGTCCGCGGTTCTCCTCGGCCAGGCCGCCCTCAGACCGGGGGTCAGTGGGTCCCTCGTGCGAGGCGACATGCGTTCGCTCCCGTTTGCCGACGGCGCCTTCGACGCCCTGGTCAATTTCTTCACGTCGTTCGGCTATTTCCTCACACCAGACGAAGACATCGGCGTCGTGCGTGAGATCCGCCGCGTAATGCGGCCGGGGTCGCCGTTTATCATGGACTACCTCAACGCTCCCTGGGTGATGGCGCGCCTGGAACCGGAAACCGTGTCGGACGTGAACGGGCGTCGGGTTCGCCAGGTCCGCTGGGTCGACGGAAACCAGGTGTTCAAACGGATCGAGCTGCTCGATACCGACGGCGAGCCGGACGTCTTCCACGAAAGGGTCCGCCTCTACGATCGCGTCGAGCTGGAAGACCTTCTCCAGAGGCATGGTCTCGTGGCCGAAGAACGCTTCGGCGGGTACGATGGCGAGTCGTTCGGCTCCGATTCGCCGCGTCTGATTCTCAGGGGGCGCGCCTCGTGACCGGCCTCGAGTTCGAGACCACCCGGCTCGCCGCCCCGGACACGCTCGCCGGTCGACTCATTGCGGAGACGGGACCGGTGGCCTTTCCACGGGCGCGGGATATCGAGATCGACCTCCGTGGCGCGCGGCTGGCCGTCGATGCCTTCGGCACCTCATCCGAGGATGTCGCCACGAAACTGGCTCGCGTCCTGGAGGGGGAGGGGCTCGTCGTATCCACCGGCCAGCAGCCGGTGCTGTTCACGGGCCCCCTCTACGTGCTTTACAAGGCGCTCAGCGCGATCGAGCTCGCCAGGGCGCTGGAGGAGACCCTTGGGGTGCCCGTCGTTCCGGTATTCTGGATCGCTGCGGATGACCACGATTGGAACGAGATCGGTCAGACGACGATGCCGGCGGCGGACGGAAGCCTGCACACCCTCCGCTACGCCGCCCCGGACGGCCGCGAGGCACGGCCGGTCGGGCCGACGACTCTGGGTCCCTCGGTCGAAGCGATCCTCGATGAAATCTCTCAACTGCTTCCACAATCGGAGTTTACATCACGATATCTCGACTTGCTTCGAGACAGTTATCGACCCGAGAAGACGGTGTCAGAGGGATTCGCCGCAGCACTTCGCGGACTGACGTCGGGGCTGGACCTGGCCTGGCTCGACTCCGCCCATCCTGCGGTCAAACGGGCGTCTGCCCCGTTCTTCCGGCGCCTGTTCGAGGAGAGCGAGAGCGTACTGTCGGCTTGTGGCCGGGGGGACGCAGTGCTCCGTGGCGCCGGCTTCGAAGCGCCCATCGCCCCCGTCGAGGGGGGCCTGCCGCTCTTCTACGATGACGGACGCCGCAGGGCCCGCGTGATTCGTCAGCAGAATGGGGACGGGTACGCCGCGGGGCGTGACGGAGATGTCGCGACAGCGGGGGATTGGCTGACACGCCTCGACGAGGGGCCCGAGCGGTTCTCGGCCAACGTGTCGTCTCGCCCGCCCCTGGAGTCGTGGCTGATGCCGGTCGCGGCGACGGTGCTCGGGCCCGGAGAGATCGCCTACTGGAGCCAGCTGGGCCCGCTGTTCGAAACGCTCCGGGTGCCGTTCCCGGCCATTCGGGCACGTGCGTCGTTTCGCGTGGTGGAGCCGAGGATCCGCAAGATCCTCGACCGGCTGGATATCGAGCCCCAGGACCTGGTCGATGGAGGGGACAGCGTCTCGAAGCGCGTGACGGCGGAATCGCGACCGGCAGGCGTGGACGAGGCACTCGCCGACATGCGAGAGGCTGTCAGCGGACACGCCACGGCGGTGGAAGCCGCGGTAGCCTCGGAACTTCCCGGTCTGAACGCGGCGGCCGGCAAGATGGGCAAGGCGCTCGGCGACGCGATGGGGCAACTCGACCGCCGGGTCGACGCGGCGGTGCGAGAGAAGCAGGACGCGACCCTGACGAAGGTTCGGCGCGCCGCCGCCAACCTCTGGCCCCGGCGGCGCCCGCAGGAACGCGTGGTGAGCCCGTTCTACCTGCTCGCACGCTATGGTGCCGGGCTCATCGACGACGCCCGTGTACACGTCGCCGCCGAGATGCGGACTTTCTTGGCGGGGTCGGCCGAGGGCAGCTAGCTTTCGTTCATGACGGCTGCATTCGCGATAATTCTCGGCATGATCGTATTGATCCCGGTGCTGGCGATTCTGATCGACTCTCCGCTGTCGGAAGCGCTTGCCCGGCGTATCGCATCGCGCGATTCAGAGCCGGCCAACGCACGTCTCGATGCGCTCGAGAAGGAGATGCAGTACCTGACACAGGCGGTCGAGAGCCTTCAGGACGAGTCCGAGTTCGTCCGCTCCCTCGTCGAGGGTCGCGACGAACATGCTCTGCCCCCTCCGTCGTCGACGGAGTCGGGGAGTCTCCACCCGGAAGGGGATAGCTGATCTGACCGGAGCGCGGACCGGGCGCTCCGCGGCGAGCGTCGGGGCGGGCATCCTCACCAGCCGGATCACCGGCTTCGTCCGAGATGTGGTCATCGCCGCATTCTTCGGGATCGGTCCCGTCATGGACGCCTATGCGGCGGCCCTGAAGATCCCCAACATCCTTCGCAACCTGCTCGGTGAGGGCACGCTGTCGGCGTCGTTCGTCCCGGTGTACTCAGCGCGCCTCGGCGCTGGCGACGAGGAGGGCGCGAGACGGACCGCCTCGGGAGTGCTGGGCATCGTGCTGCTGGTCTCCGGGCTCGTCGTGGCGATCGGGGTGGCCGCGGCACCCCTGCTCGCTCGATGGGTCACGCCCGGGTTCGAGTCCGACGTCAGTGCGCTCACGGCGGGTCTGATTCGGATCCTCTTCCCCATGTCCGGCCTCATGATCATCGGGGCGTGGTGTCTCGGAGTGCTCACCAGCCATCGACAGTTCTTCCTGCCGTTCGCGGCCCCCGTGCTGTGGAACCTCGCGCAGATCGTCGGCCTTCTCGTCGCGTCCCGCGTGGGGTGGGAGCCGCTCGTGTTCGTGCTCGCCTGGTCCACGCTCGCGGGGGCGGCGCTTCAGGTCCTCGTCCAGCTTCCGGCGACTCGTCGCCTTGCGGGCACTCTCCGACCGCGAATCGACCGCTCGGAGTCGGTAGACACGGTGGTTCGGAACGCGGGGCCCGTCGCGGCGGGACAGGGGATCTTTCAGGTTTCAAGCTTCGTTGACGTCATTCTGGCGAGCACACTCGGGTACGGACCGATCGCAGGCATGTATTTCGCCCAGCGGATCGTTCAGCTCCCGATGGCCCTCTTCGGGGTCTCCGTCGCTGTGGCATCCCTACCGGAGATGTCGAGGGAAGACGGGATCGACGCGCTGCGCCCGCACCTCGCCTCCGGGGTCCGGCGGACCCTCTACTTCATTCTTCCCGCGGTGGTCGTGCTCCTCCTCTACGGCGACCTCGTCATCACTCTCATCTACGAGCGCGGGACCTTCGACAGCGACGCCACAGTCGTCGTTCGGTGGATCCTCGGCGGGTACACGGTCGGCTTG
>Ga0224508_10003107_pt1 | contig 13823 bp, 12 predicted proteins | sample SF_Jan12_sed_USG_4_FD_170157 | JGI IMG/M metagenome (GOLD analysis project Ga0224508, IMG submission 170157) | Sediment microbial communities from San Francisco Bay, California, United States - SF_Jan12_sed_USGS_21 | ecosystem: Environmental > Aquatic > Marine > Sediment | place: USA...
TCGGCAGTTCAATCGGGAAGATCGTAGTGCCGCCCGAATCTGCCAGGTTATCAAGCACAGAGCCGACCATCGTGTCGGTGCCGGTGCCCGAGCCCGATATAACCGTGACGCCGTCAGTGCTGTTCTCATTGAACGCTGTAACACCAAGTCGAACGCCAAGATCACGACTGAAGTCGTCGTTGACAACCACGATCCGTGACTCGATCAGGACCTGTCTGATCGGAATATCGAGCGTGGCCACCATGCGGCGGATATCTATCAGACGGTCTGCCGTATCCTGGACAAGCAACGTGTTGGTGCGGTCATCCACAGCAATGCTGCCACGATCGGACAACATCGCGTTTCCACCACCGCCACCGCTGATCAACTCGGCCAGGCTGCTTGCCTTGGCGTAATTGACCTGCAGGAACTCCGAGTACAGCGGCTCAAGCTCGCTGATTGCCAGCTGCGCTTCCAGATCAGCCGTCTCTCTCGCGGCGATTTCTTCGGCCGGTGCAACGATGATGACGTTGCCATTCTGGCGCATATCCAGGCCCTTCGTCGTCATGACGATATCGAGAGCCTGGTCCCACGGGACATTTCTGAGACGCAGCGTCACGTTGCCCTGCACCGTATCGGACACAACAATGTTGCGACCCGAGGTTTCGGCGAGCAGTTGCAACACGGCCCGCGTTTCGATGTCCTGGAAATTCAGCGTCAGGCGCTGACCCTCATACTCCTTGGTCTCGGAAAACAGGTTGGAGCCTTCTTCGGCTTCTTCGGCGACCGGATTGACTTCGATCGCAAATTCGTTATCGGACTGATAAGCAAGCTGCTCATACTTGCCGTCGGCCGAAATAACAATTCGCGTATCCAGGTTTGTGCGCAGCGTGTCCACAGTCGTGACTGGCGTCGCGAAGTCCATGACATCAAGCCGGCGCATCAATTCTGCTGGCAGATCCGTGTCTTTGAAGACAGCGACAACACGGCCGCCTTCCTGGCGAATATCAACAGGCGTGGACGGATCTGTCAGGTTGACGACAACACGACCACCACCATCACGCGTACGGCGGAAGTCGACACTCGTGATTGCCCGAGAGCTACCGGAACTTGCATAGGACTGCTGTGACGGAACATTGCTGGCGAACTGGGTTGTTCCAGCGCTGTAATCGCCACCATCACCCAGGACGATGGTCACGGTATTGCCGCTTGCGCGGGTTTCATAGGCGACCATGGAATCCAGGTTCAGCACCACACGTGTGCGTCCATTGGCTTCAGCCGTCAGTATTGTGTCCAGAGGGCCGAGGTTGACGTCGCGGCGGCGCGACGTTAGCCCAAGCGTCGTATCGGGCAGATCGAGCGCGATCCTTGCCGGATCGTCAATCGTAAACGCGAGCGGCTGCGGCGCCGTCCCCGTCATGATCAATTTCAGCTCCACTCGCTGACCGGGCAGACTCTGAACCTGAATGTCCTGCAGCCGGTTACCTTCCTGTGCGCTTGTGGCGGACCCCACCACCAACAGGAACGCGACCTGCACCAATGCGGTCACTTTTAGCACGGCGCTACGTCCGACCGACTGTTTGATTTTGAGCATCATTCCAATTACTCCCAGTTCCATTCAGGCATCAGTCCGAGAGACTTATAGCGGCATCTCGTTCGATGTACCCGCCGATCCCGTCAGAAATAATTTCTATAAGTTCGATTTCAGATTCGTTTATGTCGTTGATCCGTCCATCGTTCTGTCCCATAAAGTTGCCAGGCACGACGCGGTGAATCAGGCCGTCGGCGGTTTGCACAAGTCCATACATCGTGTCGCCGATATACAGGGTACCAACCATGCTCAGGGTATCGAGCGGAAAACCCTCGAGGAATTCGCGGCTGCGTTTATCATCGGGACGAATCCCGCCGCCTGCACTTGTAGCAATCTGCGGTCGGTCGGGCACGAACGGCGAACGCACACCTTCTGCGTCAGCGACGTAAGTGAAGACCTCATACGGCGTTATTTCAGGCAGCGGGTCGATGCGGCCACCTGGCTTTTGCTTGATTTCGTTGATGTACTCATCGAGATCGTCCATGTCAGAACTGCACGCTGTGAGGCCCAACGCGAGCAGCAGCAGCAGTATGCCGTTGCGGATCGTCAGAGAAGGATTCTTCACTAGTCTGCCTCCTCTTCCAGATAGCGATAAGTCTTTGCTGTCACCTCTATGCTGAGTTGCTGCGAGCTGTCAGCGGCTTCGGGCAGAATATTGATGTTGTGCAGCGTGACGATACGCGGTAATGCGGCGACGCCACTGACGAAATTCGCGATTTCGTGATAGCCACCCGACAAACGCATCTTGATCGGCTTCTCTGCATAGAAGTCCCGTGGAATCTCCGGCTGCGGCTGAAACAGTCTCTCGCGCAGCCCGGCAGCAAGACCAGTCTGCGACACATCGACGATCAGGCTTGGAATCTCGGTCTCTCCGGGAAGCTGCCGAAGCATCGTGCCGAAAGACTGTTCAATCTGCGCCAGCTGGTTCTTATAGGCGTCATAGTTCGCGGCCTTACGCTGCTTGTTCTCAAACGTAACGCGCAACGTCTGTTCGTCTTCCTCAGCACGCTGCAGTTGCGGCCGCAGATCCTTGATAATAAAGAGGTAGACGCCAACGCCCAGCACAATCAAAAAGGCAATCAGGATGACAGCCGCGCGGAACACGAGCGGCCAGCGACCGACGTCATTGACGTCAAGGCTTCTTAGCTCATCAGCAAGGTTCATGGCGCCATCTCCGCATCTTCTGCTCCTGCACGTTCCTGTTTCAGGTACACGATGAACTCAGCCTGACGCGACGACCCGGACTGTGTGGTTTCAACGCGATCAACCTCCGGATCAGCCATCCAGTCAGAAGCGTCGATCTGCCGCATCAGCGCCGAAACACGCGTGCTCGACTGCGCAATCCCGCGAACCTCGACGCGCTTGCCCTGCTGTTTGAGACCTGTCAGGTGAACGCCCTCCGGCAATTGTCTGGCGACCTCGTCAAACAGATGCACGATTTCGGGCCGGCTCTTCTGTAGCTGCTCAATGATTTCCATGCGCGCCAGCAAGCGTTCTTTCTGGCGCTCGAGCCCGTCAATCTCTGTGATGCTCTTCTCGAGCTCTTTGATTTCGCTGGTCAGTCGCTCGTTGCGAGCCTCCTGACCCGAGATCATCTGTGAGTAGGCAAACATCGTAAACAAGACACAGGCAACCGCGGCAACAACGCCGCCCGCCAGTGCTACACCGAATTCGCGCTGTCGTCTCTTGCGTTCCGCCTCGCGCCAGGGGAGTAGATTAATACGTGGCATATTAGTCGAAGCTCCTCAGTGCAAGGCCGCACGCGGTAAGGAGCGCCGTTGCATCTTTATGCACCCCCTGCGATTTTGCCTTCGATGAAATCTTCATTTGGCCGAGTGGATCACCGATCTCGGTCGGGATACCCACGCGGCTTGATATGACGTCCGCGATACCCGGAATGTTTGCGCAGCCGCCGCAAACCAGGATCATGTCCGGTTGCTCACGACCACCGCCTGATGCCAGATAGAACTGCAATGAGCGGCTGACCTGCTGGGTCATGTCGTCAATAAACGGCTCAAGAACCTCGGGCTGGTAGTTGCTTGGCAACCCGCCTTGTTTCTTGGCCCGGCCCGCATCTTCCATCGACAGACCGTAGGTACGCATGATCTCTTCGGTGAGTTGTTGCCCGCCAAAGTTGAAGTCACGCGTATAGATAACTTTGAGGTCCTGCAGGACGCTAAATGTCGTGCTGCTCGCGCCGATGTCGACAACCGCTACAGACTGGCCCATACCACCCTCGGGAATCTGGTGGCTCAGGAGCGCACATGCGTTCTCGAGAGCAAACGCTTCAACGTCGACAACATGTGTTGCAAGTCCTGCGGCATTGACTGCCGCCTCCCGCTGTTCGACGTTGTCGGTACGTGTGGCGACCAGCAGGACGTCCATCAATTCCGGGTCTTTGTCATTCGGGCCGACAATCTCGTAGTCGAAGCTGACCTCTTCCATCGGGAAAGGAATGTACTGGTCAGCCTGGATTTCAACCTGCCCCTCGAGGTCCCGCTCCGAGAGGCTCGACGGCATCTGAATAACCTTGGTAATAGCCGCATCGCCGCTGATTGCAACTGCGACATCAGTCGCCTTGGCACCAGCGCGCTTCACGGCACGACGAATAGCTTCACCGACGGCCTTGGCATCAACTATCGCCTTTTCACTGACCGAACTCGGTGGTGTGGGCTCTGCCGAATAAGACTCGACGCGAAATCGCTTTCCGCTCTGGGAAAGCTCGATCAACTTGACCGACGATGTCGTTATGTCGAGGCCCAACAGCGGTTGAGTTTTTTTGCCGAACAACACGTATTTTTCCTTCTAGGTCGGTAAGTTGCGAGCCAAAGGTAGTTTCGGCCTCAGCAATTCGATTTAACTATATATCAACAAAATGTTAAATAAAACGTGACTTTGTTCACGAACCAGCGATCCGTATGGTAAGCCGGTGGCTGAGCTTATTCCGTGAACTGGTCGGTACCCCTGATGGACGACCAGAACACACTGTCTTTTGGTCATGATTGCAGGCCATAGTACTACCTCGTTATGATCAGCCGCCGTAGAATCCGGTTCACGGGGCATTTGCCCGCAAAATGCCATATTTTCTGCACCTGATGGACATCAGCACACTTATTAATGCATGAATCACGGCAGCCGCGCAGCGTATTTTGCCACGAGAATCCATTTTACAATGCCAGCGACTATGCAAAACCCCCGAAAATCTCACAAGAATGGCGGTCACAGTACGAGGCGGCGCCTCGTTCGGTGGCTGATTGTTGCCACTGGGCTCGCGGTTTGCGCAACGATGGGCGGGGTCGCTGCCGTTATCGGGGCCTATTACTACGTCGCGCCGGCGCTGCCGGCTGCCGAGACGATTCGTGATATCCCGCTGCAGATCCCGCTGCGCATCTTCAGCCGCGATGGCCGCCTGATCTCCGAGATCGGCGAGCGGCGCCGTGTGCTGATTACTTATGACGAAGTGCCATCGCATGTGGTCAATGCCTTCGTCGCTGCGGAGGATCAGCGTTTTTGGGTACATCCGGGCATTGATTATCGCGGCATCCTCAGGGCGCTGTTCCAGCTCATCTCCACCGGCAATATCGAGAGCGGCGGCAGCACACTGACCCAGCAGCTTGCGCGTAGCTACTTTCTGTCGCTCGATCAGACCATCGAGCGCAAATTCAAGGAAGCCTCGCTTGCCGTACGCGTAGAAAACGAATTCACCAAGGAACAGATTATGGCGCTGTTCCTCAACAAAATGTTCTTCGGTCAGCGCGCCTATGGCGTCGCCGCAGCCGCTCAGGTTTACTTCAACAAACCACTCAAGGACATCAGCATCGCCGAGGCCGCGACACTTGCCGGCGTGCTCCCGGCGCCGTCGAGATATAACCCGGTACGCAGCGTCGCCAACGCCGAGATGCGGCGCGGCTATGTGCTCGGCCGTATGGCCGACATCGGTTACATCGACCAGCAACAGTACGACGAGGCGATCGCGCTACCCGTCGAATCGCGCATGCACGGCGCCGCCGTCGAACTTTCTGCCCCGTATGTTGCAGAAATGGTCCGCCGCGACATGTTGTCGCGCTACGGCGAGGCGACTTACACGGCCGGTTACCAGGTCGTCACCACACTTGATTCGCGACTTCAGGCCGCGGCCGGCTATGCGTTGAAGAACGGCCTTCTGGAATTCTCGCGGCGGCGCGGTTATCGGGGACCACTTGGGCATTTTGATCTGACGCCCGAGATCCTTGCGACGCCATTCGAAGAATGGCCCGCGGAGATTCGTCAGACGTTGGAGCAGTATGCGCCCGGTGGCCTGATAGTCGCACTGGTCACGGAGATAGACGAAACCAGCAACAGTGCGACGACCATTATTGGCAACGGCACGAGCCTGACGGTTCCTTGGGGCGGATTAGCGTGGGCCAAACCGTTCGTCGATCGCTCGACGACCGGTCCTGCGCCGGAGTCTGTGGCCGACGTGCTGGCCACCGGCGATGTCATACTCGTCATGCCTACCGCGTCTGATAGCTGGGCGTTGGCGCAAGTGCCTGACGCGCAAAGCGCTGTGGTCAGTATCGACCCGCAAGATGGCTCAATTAGCGCCCTGGCCGGCGGTTTCGACTTTGCGACCAGCAAGTTCAATCGCGTGACTCAGGCCTACCGGCAGCCCGGCTCTTCGTTCAAGCCGTTTATTTACTCGGCCGCCCTTGAGCACGGCAATACGGTCGCGACCGTGGTACTCGACGCACCGATTGTTATCAGCTCGTCGGAACTGGAAGCTGTGTGGCGCCCGATCAATTACAGCGGCAGATTCTATGGACCGACCCGCCTGCGCGAGGCCCTGGTGCGCTCGATGAATCTGGTTTCGGTGCGCCTGCTGTTATTCGAAACCGGCTTCGGTAATGCCGTGAAGCATATTGCCAAATTCGGTTTTGGCGACGCCGCATTGCCCCGCAATGGTTCTCTGGCTCTGGGTGGTGGTTCCGCTTCGCCTCTCGATATGGCACAGGGATATGCGGTATTCGCCAACGGCGGCTACCTGGTGAAACCGTTCGTTGTCGGATCGATTTTCGGCCCTGATGGTGAGACCCTGTATCGCGCCGATCCATTGGTAGTGTGCGAAGCCTGCCAGGTAAAGCCTGAAGACGAATATTTGGCCGTAACACTCGAAGAGCTTCCGCTCGAACAAATGGCCGATGTCGCATTCGAGTACCGTCCCAATGCGGCATTAGCGCCTGAACTGTTCGCTGACGTCAATGCGGCGCCGCGCATCATTAGCGCTCAAAATGCGTTTCTGATTCAGGATCTGATGCGTGACGTCATTCGCCGTGGCACGGGTCGGCGGGCGCTCGCTCTCGGCCGTCGCGACCTGTCCGGAAAGACAGGCACGTCAAACGATCAGCGTGATGCATGGTTCGGTGGATTCAACGCTGACCTTGCGAGCGTGGTCTGGGTGGGATATGACGACGACTTGCCACTCGGACCCGGCGAGGAGGGTTCGCGTACCGCTCTGCCGATCTGGATCGAGTTCATGCGTATCGCGTTGAGAGGAGTGCCCGAGCATCAACTGGTCATGCCGGAAGGAATCGTCTCGGCCCGGATTGACCCTGTAACCGGGTGCCAGGCCCGCTCGGGTCAGCGCAATACGATCTTCGAGTTCTTTCGAGAAGGCCATGAACCCGAATGCGATAACGTCGAGGAATTGCCGGACATCTTTAATGACGCCGCCGGCATCGACCCTCGCCCCGACGATGACAGCGAGGAAGAAGCAGAGTCGCTCTTTTAGCCATATGCCAAGGAAGAAGACAAACGGTGACGATCGGGCACGGCAAATGCTCGCCCAGGAGGCGGCACGCATTATTGTCGAGCAGGGGCTCCGCGATTATCGCGCCGCGAAGATCAAGGCAGCTGAACGGCTCGGTCTGAATTCACACGGTTACCTGCCGCGCAATGCTGAAGTAGAGCAAGCCGTCGGCGAGCATCTGCGCTTGTTCGGCCGTGAATCTCATGCGGACCTTCTGCGCCGCATGCGCGAAATCGCATTGTCGGCAATGGAGTTACTGGCGAGTTTCACGCCGCGACTCGTCGGTCCGGTTCTAAGTGGCACTGCGGACGAGAATTCATCGCTGAACCTGCATCTTTTCGCGGACAGCGCAGAACATGTCGCTATGCAGCTGGCAGACTCCGGCTACAGTTACAGGCCGTATGAGCGGCGGCTAAAGACCAGCCGCGGCCGCGGTGTGACGCCGAATACCTTTGCCGGCTTTCAATTCGATCATCAGGGCGCGTCCGTCGAAGCAACCGTGTTTCCTGTCGACGGCATTCGCCAGGCGCCTATCTCGCCGATTAACGGCAAGCCGATGAAACGAGCCGATCGAAAAGCAGTTGAGGGTCTGCTCCGTTAGCCGCACAGCCGGCGGCCGGAATGTTCCTCCCCCTCATGGCTCGCTTCGCTGCGCTTTACTTCGGGGCAGAAACATTCCGACCACCGGCCCTGCAACGCGATTTGCCTACCTCTTTTCGATCGCCACGTAATCTCGTTGTGTCGGTCCGGTGTAGAGCTGGCGCGGTCGACTGATACGACCGGTTGGGTCGGCAATCATCTCGCGCCAGTGAGCCGTCCAGCCCACTGAGCGGCCGATCGCGAACATTACAGTGAACATCGAAGTCGGAATTCCCAGGGCGCGATAGATAATGCCCGAATAGAAATCGACATTCGGGTACAGCTTCTTCTCGACGAAGTAGTCGTCCTTGAGCGCTATCAGTTCGAGCTCACGTGCAAGATCAAACATCGGCGTATCCTCGCGGCCGAGCTTTTCGAGCACCTTGTGCGCCATGTCACGGATGATCGTCGCACGAGGATCGAAATTCTTGTAAACGCGGTGACCGAAACCCATCAGCCGGAACGGATCATCCTTGTCCTTCGCCTTGGCCACGAATTTTTTGATCTGGCTCGCATCGCCGATTTCCTTGAGCATGTTGAGCACCGCTTCGTTGGCGCCGCCATGGGCGGGACCCCAAAGCGCGGAGATACCGGCCGCAATCGCTGAATACGGATTGGCACCCGAACTCCCGGCCATGCGCACCGTCGACGTCGAACAATTTTGCTCGTGGTCGGCATGCAGAATGAACAACAGGTCAAGCGCCTCGGCGAAAACCGGATCGATCTCGTATGGCTCGGCCGGCACCGAAAACAGCATCTGCAAGAAGTTCTCACAATAATCCAGGTCGTTGCGCGGATACATGAACGGCTGCCCGCTGTTCAGTTTGTATGCGGCCGCAGCGATTGTCGGCAGCTTCGCGAGAATGCGGTGAGCGAAAATGTCGCGGTGATCAGGATTGCGCGCATCCATTTCCTCGTGGTAATACGCGGACATCGAACCCACGACGGCCGACAGCATCGCCATAGGATGCGCGTTGTAGCGAAAGCCCTTGAAGAAATTCAGCATGCCTTCGTTCAACATCGTGTGCGTGCGGATCGTATTATCGAACGACTCGAGCTGCGCCGCGGTCGGTAAATCACCGTGCAGCAGCAGGTAAGAGACTTCGAGAAAACTCGAATGCGCTGCAAGCTGTTCGACCGGATATCCCCGGTACATCAGGATGCCTTGCTCACCATCGATATAAGTGATGTCGGATCGGCAGCTGCCCGTCGATACGTAGCCCGGGTCGTAAGTGAATACACCTTGTTCTTTGTAGAGTTTGCCGATATCGATAACGTCGGGTCCGACCGTACCACTGTGTACTGGCAGATCCGATTCTGTGCCGCTGGGGTTTATCAGGCGGAATGCGTCCTTGGTCATTGTTTTCCTCGGGCTTCTGTTCGTGGGCGGGCCCGCAGGCCCAAATACTATCGTTCAAGCACAGCAACGCGCCGCCGGCTCAGGCGGTGCATTCTAATAACACAGGCTAGCAGCTACCCGAAGACGCGGGCAATCAGGGGGAACCCCTAGGTCATGCCGTACTTTCGACGGAACTTGTCAACACGACCGCCGGTATCGACGATTTTCTGCTTTCCGGTGTAAAACGGGTGGCAGGAGGAGCACACCTCTATTAACAGGTCTTCGCCGAGCGTGGAACGGGTCGTGAACTCGTTACCGCAACTACAGGTTACCTTGATATCGGCGTAGTTCGGGTGGATGTCGGCTTTCATGGCTTGCTCTCCGGAGCACTCGAGAGTGCGAAAAGGGCGCGTAATATATAGCGTAGCGGCCATCGCCGCAAGCCCCCGCAAACGCCCGATAGTTTATCCACAGATCCTGTGGATAAGTCTGTGGAAGAAAATTGAGTGAGTGAGCTAAGGTGCGGATTTTCAAGCAGCGTTGCCAAAATGCCTATTTTCTGGCCAATTTGATAACCACTTTAAAAACAAAGCGTTACAGGGCTTTCGCGACACTCGAAATGAATTACAACGCCTCTCACACTGAAAAAACAGGCATCCGCGGCATGTTGTGAATAAGGCGCCGGGCTACGGCGGCAGGAATTCTGCCTGCAAATCGTTCAAAAATCGTCTTCCAAGCGCCGTGACTCGCCAAAAACGGCCACCCGCCGGAGCGATTAGCCGCTTGCGTAGCGGTTTTTCGAGCCGCTCTCTGAGCGTTTCGACCGCCAGTCCGGTTCGAGCCGTAAACAGGGCCTCGTCGACCCCCTCTGTCAGGCGCAGCGCATTCAGCATGAACTCGAATAGCCGGTCTGCGGCCGACACTGGAGCGAGCTCCGCATGGTAGCCGCCGCCCTCGATGCATTGCATGTATTGGTTTGGGTTCGCAGGCTTCGCATAGCGCCAGATTCCGTCCGGGCTCGTGATCTTGCCGTGCGCCCCCGCGCCAACCGCCAGGTAATCACCAAATGACCAGTAATTCATGTTGTGCGCCGAGCGCCGTGCATCGCGCGCATAGGCCGACACTTCATATTGCTCGTAGCCAAACTCGGCCAGGCGTGCCTCGCCAAGACGCTGAATCTCGAATGCCTCGTCGTTGTCGGGAAGTCCTGCCGGCGGGCGCGCATGAAATACCGTGTTCGGTTCGAGTGTCAGCTGGTACCAGGACAGGTGCTGGGGGCGCAATTCAACCGCCTGTTCGATGTCGAGAATCGCGGCCGCCGCGCTCTGTGCCGGCAATCCGTACATCAGATCGATATTGATATTGTCAAAACCCGAGGCGCGGGCCTCGGACACCGAGCGCTCGATATCCGCCACCGTGTGAATGCGCCCGAGCACCTTGAGTGCCGCCGGGGCGAAACTCTGTGCGCCGATCGATAAGCGATTCACGCCGGCCCGACGGTAGCCGGCCGGATCCCCGCACTCAATGGTGCCGGGATTGGCCTCCATCGTGATTTCGATATCGTCGGCTGTTCGGAAGCGCTCGGCAACCGCATCCAGCAACCTGCCGATGTGCTGCGGGGTAAAGAAGCTCGGTGTGCCGCCGCCCAGAAAAACACTTATCAGCTCGCGGCCGCCGGCACGCTCTGCTTCGACGTCGAGATCAGCGATTAGCGCGTCAAGGTATCGATCACGTGGCGCATCACTGGCGGCCGTGTAGGAATTGAAATCGCAGTATGGGCATTTGCGAACACACCACGGCAAGTGCACATACAGCGACAGCGGCGGCGGCATGACCGATAACGGCGCTACCGCCATTGCATGTCGCCGAGCTTGCGAGCCAATTCACGCAGCGCCTGGCCACGGTGACTCCGCGCATTCTTTTCCTCGACGCTCAGTTGTGCCGAACTGCATCCGAGTTCAGGATCGAAGAACACCGGGTCATAGCCGAAGCCGCCCTCACCGCACCGCTCTCCTAAAATCCGGCCGCGCCATTCGCCAACCGCGATGACCGGCTCGGACTCGTCGGGCATCACGAAACAGGCGACGCAGTGAAAGGCGGCGCCACGCTGATCGTCCGGTACGCCACTAAGCTCCGCCAGCAACTTGTCGATGTTTTTCTCATCATCCGCGTCAGGACCCGAGTAACGTGCCGAGTAAACTCCGGGTCGGCCATCGAGCGCGTCGACCGCAAGTCCGGAATCATCGGCAATTGCGGCGAGACCGGTTGCCCTTGCAGCATGCCTGGCTTTGATCAGTGCGTTCTCCATGAAGGTGCTGCCGGTTTCTTCAGCATCAACGACCGCAAAGTCCGATTGCGGCACAACGACAATGTCGAGATCGCCGAGGATTGACGCAATTTCGCGCAGCTTGCCAGCATTGGCGCTGGCCATGACAATCTTGTCCGGCCGCAGCTGCACGGATGTCAGCCCGATAGGATTTCGTTCTGCACGGCGATGATCTCGCTGATGCCCTTTCTCGCCAGCTCGAGCATCGCAGCGAATTCCTTGTCGGTAAATGCGTGGCCTTCGGCCGTACCCTGCACCTCGACAAAATTCCCGGCCTCATTCATCACGACATTCATGTCAGTCTCCGCTTCGGAGTCCTCAGCATAATCAAGATCGAGAACGGGGGCGCCACTGTAAATCCCGACAGACACCGCCGCGACCTGTCCATGCAGTGGATTCTCTGGCAACGCCTTACTACCGGCAATACGCTGCATCGCCAATGCGAGTGCCACATAGGCCCCGCTGATCGCCGCGGTGCGGGTGCCCCCATCCGCCTGGATAACGTCACAGTCCAGAGTGATCGTGCGCTCTCCGAGCGCGTCGAGATCCGTTATCGCTCGCAGCGAACGTCCGATGAGGCGCTGAATCTCCAGCGTGCGGCCGCCCTGTTTACCGCGCGTCGCTTCGCGGGCCGATCGGGTATGCGTTGCTCTCGGCAACATGCCGTATTCACCGGTCACCCAGCCGCTGCCCTTACCCCGCATCCAGGGGGGGACACGATTCTCGACACTGGCTGTACACAACACGCTGGTGCCACCAAATTGTGCCAGCACACTGCCCTCTGCATGCTGTGTGTAATCCGGCGTAAAACGGACCGGCCTCATCTCGTCGGCGTTGCGGCCACTTGGACGCATTCTATTTCTCCATTTTCCGCGGGCTTTGATCCTCGCAGCTTTTCGCTACTCGCCATTCCACCTGAGCGCAGTGCCAGTGGTATTGTCGCTGTAAGGTGCATTTGTGGTCAGCGCCTGAATGCTCAGATCCTTGAGGTTTTGTGCAAGACTGGTGTCGCCGGCGGCGCCAATCTGAGCCATGTCTTCGTCGGTCAGCCCCGACCACAATCCATCCGAACAAGCGAGCAACACGTCACCGGCCATAAGCTCCTGTCTGGCTGTAATGCTCATGTCCGGCACGGGCGCATCACCACCGATGCAACACTCCACAAAATTTCGCATTGGGTGATCGAGCGCTTCTTCTTCGGTGATAGCGCCTTCCTGGATCAGCACTTCGACATGGCTGTGATCGCGTGAACGCAGCAACACGTTGTCATTGCGTACCTGATAGATACGACTGTCGCCGATGTGCGCCCAGAATGAGCCGCCCTCCTGCACAAGACAGATGGCACAGGTGGCCCGCGGACGGAAATCGACAGCAACTTCCTTACCCAGACCAACGACCTCGTCATGGGCGCGCGCCAGCGCCATGTACAAAAAGCCCTGCGGATCGAATATCGGCAGTGTCGAATCCATAAAAAGATCCTGAATGACCTTCAGGCCGGTCTCGGCCGCCCGCGCGCCGTCCGAATGACCGCCCATGCCATCGAATACGAGCATCAGCGCAGCGTCGTCTGCCACGACAACCGCAGCCCGATCCTGATTGTCGGATCTGTCCCCCAGCGCGGAGACTTTGGCGTATTCGATCTGCATAGCGGTTGCGGGCTTCGGTTTCTTCAATAACAATGAATCGATGTTACACAGTATGACAGGCTTTGCACGGCAGTCAGCCGAATCAAGCGTCGGCACATTGACGTGGGAGCTGCGTGCCGTCAACCACCGTTATCTCGACGTACAGTTTCGTTTGCCAGAGGAACTGCGGCCAAAGGAGCAGGCATTCAAGCAGCAGGTATCGGCGGTACTGCAACGCGGCAAGGTTGAGTGCGCCCTGCATTTGCGACGTGCCCACGATCAACCTGCGGAGATGCAGCTTAACGCCGATCTCGTTCAGCTGATCGCTACGCGGGTCACAGAAATAGGCAAATTCTTGCCTGAATCGTCAGCGCCCAATCCTATCGACATCCTTCGCTGGCCAGGCGTCATCGCCGAGACGGAAATTGATGCGGAGCCGTTACTCGAAGGTGCAAGCGCATTACTGGATCAGGCGTTACAGGCGATGTCAGCCATGCGCGCCAGCGAAGGTGAACGCATAGCGACAATGCTCGAGTCGC
>Ga0224508_10003108_pt1 | contig 13820 bp, 13 predicted proteins | sample SF_Jan12_sed_USG_4_FD_170157 | JGI IMG/M metagenome (GOLD analysis project Ga0224508, IMG submission 170157) | Sediment microbial communities from San Francisco Bay, California, United States - SF_Jan12_sed_USGS_21 | ecosystem: Environmental > Aquatic > Marine > Sediment | place: USA...
GCGGTGACCGAAGCCCATCAGCCGGAACGAATCAGACTTGTCTTTGGCCTTGTCGACATACTTCTTGATCTGGCTGACGTCCCCGATTTGTTCGAGCATCTTGAGAACCGCCTCATTCGCGCCACCGTGCGCCGGTCCCCAAAGTGCGGAGATGCCCGCAGCAATGGCTGAATAGGGGTTTGCGCCGGAGCTACCAGCCATCCTGACCGTCGAGGTCGAACAGTTCTGTTCATGATCGGCATGCAATATGAACAGCAGATCGAGTGCCTCTGCGGCGACCTCATCGATCTCGTAGGGCTCTGCCGGAACGGCGAACAGCATGTGCAGGAGGTTCTCGCAATAGTCCAGGTCATTGCGAGGATAAATAAATGGCTGACCAGTATTCAGCTTGTACGCAGCCGCCGCGATCGTCGGCAGTTTCGCGAGAATCCTGTGCGCGAATATATCGCGGTGATCAGGGTTCGATGCATCCATCTCGTTGTGATAATACGCTGACATGGACCCAACGACGGCAGACAACATTGCCATCGGATGCGCGTCGTAACGGAAGCCCTTGAAGAAGTTGAGCATGCCCTCGTTGAGCATGGTGTGTCGGCGAATCGTTCTTTCAAACTTCTCAAGCTCTTTGGACGTCGGCAGATTCCCGTGCAACAACAGGTAAGAGACTTCGATAAAGCTCGACTTGGCGGCAAGTTGTTCGACCGGGTAACCGCGGTACATGAGCACACCCTGCTCGCCATCGATGTAGGTGATGTCCGATTCGCAGCTGCCTGTCGAGACGAACCCGGGGTCGTAGGTAAATACACCCTGTTCCTTGTACAGCTTTGCGATATCGATAACGTCGGGACCGATCGTTCCGGTCTTCACGGGCAGCTCCATTTCGGTGCCGCTGGGATTGGTCAGGCGGTATGAATCCTGGCTCATGTCGCTTCCTCGATGTCTTCTAATCAAACAATACGAGCATAGCAGAGCGCCGCGACCCGGGAAGTCGTGGAATCACGCAATGCGACCAGGGGTGCTGCCGGAACAGCGGTTGGTTATTTGCCCATGCCGTATTTGCGGCGGAACTTGTCTACGCGTCCGCCGGAATCGACGATCTTTTGCTTGCCCGTGTAGAACGGGTGGCAGGAGGAGCACACCTCGATCAGGAGATCCTCGCCGAGCGTCGAGCGCGTCGTAAATTCGTTGCCACAACTACAGGTGACCTTGATGGCTGCGTAATTGGGATGAATGTCGGCTTTCATTTTGGCTCTCCCGAGCGCGCTACTTCGCAAAAAAGGTCGCGTAGGATATAGCGAAGCGCTGGCAGCCGCAAGCCCCGGCCTCTTATCCACAGAACCTGTGGATAAGACTGTGGATGGAAATTGAGTGAATGTCCTAAGGTGCGGATTTGCAAGCAAGCTTGTCAATTTGACTATTTTATGTACATTTTTGATTGTTTAGGAAAACCAATAAGTTACGGGCGCTTCACGACCCACAGAGTGAATTCGGGCGTCTCTTTTACTACTAATCAAAGGGCTCCCGAAATCATTGTGCATAAATGTACAATGCGGAAAGTTCTCCGAAGATCGCCAGGCAGGGTCGAATAGCATCAAGACGCGCGCCTGAGCCCTGCCTTTTTGACCCCGTTCAGGACGTGTCAGGCAGAAATTCGGCCTGCAGGTCGTTAAGGAAACGTCTGCCAAGCGGCGTTGCCTGCCAGCGAGATTCGCCCACCCGCGCAACCAGCCCTTTCTTTGCGGCCTCGCGCATGATCGTCGGCAGCTCCTCGGCGGACAGGCCGGTCCTGTCGCGGAAGGTCCTGTCGCTGAACCCGTCGCTCAATCGCAGCGCATTCAGCATGAATTCGAAGACGAGATCCGTGCCGGCGATCGGGACCAGTGTGGCGTTCTGCCCCCCTGCTTCGATGGTCTTCATGTACTGCATCGGGTGGGCGGGCTTTTGGTAGCGGAATACGCCCCGGGATTCAGTTATTTTGCCGTGGGCGCCGGCACCCGCTGCCAGGTAATCGCCGAAGAGCCAGTAGTTAAGGTTGTGCGCGCAGACTTTGTCGTCGCGCGCAAATGCCGAGACTTCGTATTGCCGGTAACCGTTTTCAGCCAGCAGCGCGTGGCCACACTCTTGCATCGTGTATGTGGTCTCTGCATCAGGCAGATCCGGAGGCGGCCTCGCATAAAAAATCGTGTTCGGCTCAAGCGTCAGCTGATACCAGGAAATATGCGTGGGCGTCAGGCTGATCGCCGTTTCGAGATCCTCAAGCGCGGCCGCCACGCTCTGGCCCGGCAATCCGTGCATCAGGTCGACATTCACGTTGGCGAGGCCGGCCGTCCGCGCATCATTGACGGCTCGCACTATGTCTGCGCTATTGTGAATTCGCCCGATAGTCTTCAGGAGTTCGTCGTTGAAACTCTGACCACCGAAGGACAGGCGATTGACGCCGGCATCGCGATAGCCGGCCGGCTTGCCACACTCAACCGTGCCCGGGTTTGCCTCCATCGTGATTTCCACGGTCTCCGCAATATCAAAGCATGCCCGGACACCGTCCAGCAGCCGACCAATCTCGTCCGGAGAAAAAAGGCTGGGCGTTCCACCGCCGAGAAAAATGCTCTCGAGCTTCCGGCCCGCGGCCCGGCATGCCTCGACCTCGAGATCGACAAGCAGCGCGTCGAGGTAACGTCGTCGCGGTGCCGACTCCCCTGCAGCGTGTGAATTGAAGTCGCAGTACGGGCATTTCTGCACGCACCAGGGCAAGTGCACGTACAGCGAAAGCGGCGGTGGAGTCACGAAAACTGGCGTTGCAGCAGCGCAACCAGCGCGCGTAGCGCCTGTCCCCGATGACTGCGCGCGTTTTTCTGTTCTGACGTCAACTCAGCGCCACTGAGCCCGCTCGCCGGATCGAGAAAAATCGGGTCATAGCCGAAACCACCATCACCTCTGCGCGCCCTCAGAATCGATCCCCGCCAGACGCCTTCGGCGACGACGGCTTGCGAATTTCCCGGCATGGTGAAAGTCGCGACACAATGAAATGCTGCGCCCCGCGACTCGTCGCTGACACCGGCAAGCTCCCGAAGCAGTTTGTCGACGTTTTGATCGTCCGTTGCGTCGACGCCTGCATAGCGTGCCGAATAAACACCGGGCCGTCCGGCCAGTGCGTCCACGGCCAGGCCGGAGTCATCGGCAATGGCCGGAAGCCCCGTCGCGTTCGCGGCGTGTCGTGCCTTGATCAGCGAATTCTCGGCAAACGTAGTGCCTGTTTCATCAGCATCAGTCACGCCCAGCTCCGACTGCGCCACGACCTCGATGCCGAGCCCATCGAGCAGGCGCGCAATCTCGCGAATTTTGCCGGCGTTACTGCTGGCCATGACGACTTTAGCGGGTAGCGCAGTCACTTAGCTTACTGACGCGATCGCCTCATTTTGAGCAACGATGATGTCGCTAATCCCGGCGCGGGCCAGGCTGATCATCTTGTTGAACTCATCGTCAGTGAACGCGTGACCTTCGGCTGTACCCTGCACCTCGATAAATCGGCCAGCATCGTTCATGACGATGTTCATGTCCGTTTCGGCCTCTGCGTCTTCCGCATAGTCGAGATCGAGTACCGGCGTACCGCGATAGATGCCGACCGAGATAGCCGCCACCTGCCCGTAGAGCGGCGATTTTTTTATTCCGCCGGCTTTCGCGAGCCTGTTCATGGCGATCGCGAGTGCAACGTATGCGCCGCTGATTGACGCCGTGCGCGTACCCCCGTCGGCCTGGATGACATCGCAATCCAGCATTACAGATCGCTCGCCGAGGGCCTCAAGGTCTGTAACAGCACGCAGCGAGCGACCGATCAGGCGCTGGATCTCGACGGTTCGCCCACCCTGCTTGCCACGCGAGGCCTCGCGGCCTGAGCGCGTGTGCGTCGCCCTCGGCAACATGCCGTATTCGCCGGTTACCCATCCACGGCCCGTATTGCGCATCCAGCCGGGAACGCGATCTTCGATGCTTGCCGTGCACAGCACCTGGGTATCACCAAACGTCGCGAGGACGCTGCCCTCAGCGTGTTTCGTAAAATCGGGGATGAAGCGCAGCTCGCGCATTTGTGACGCATCGCGACCACTGGGGCGCATGATTACTCTCCTGCTTTCAGCCAGACTAGCCGAGCCACCTTAACGCGGTGCCTGTCGTATTGTCACTGTAGGGAGAATTAACGCTTAGCGCTTTTATGCTCAGGGCTTTCAGATTCTCGGCGATTTTGTCTGCGTCATCGTCATCGCCGAAGGCGCCGATTTCCGCCATGTCGTCATCCTTCAGCCCCGACCACAGCCCGTCCGAGCAGGCAAGCAAGACGTCGCCCGGGGCAAGTTGGATGCGATTCGTTATGCTCATGTCCGGAACCGGGGCGTCGCCGCCAATGCAACACTCGACAAAATTGCGCATCGGATGGTCCTTGGCTTCTTCCTCCGTTATGGCGCCCTCCTGAATCAACACCTCGACGTGGCTATGGTCGCGTGAACGATTCAATACGCGATTGTCCCGAACCTGGTAGATGCGGCTGTCGCCAATGTGTGCCCAGAATGCGCCGCCTTCCTGCACAAGGCAGATCGCGCAGGTTGCCCTCGGTCGAAAATCGACGGCGAGGTCCTGGCCAAGAGCAACGACTTCATCGTGCGCGCGTGACAGCGCCATATACAGAAAGCCCTGCGGATCGAATACGGGCAATGTGGAGCCCATGAAAAGATCCTGCACCACCTTGAGGCCCGTCTCTGCCGCACGAGCCCCTTCGGAATGACCGCCCATGCCATCAAATACAAGCATCATCGCGGCTTCGTCGGCAACGACGACGGCCGCTCTGTCCTGGTTATCTTTGCGGTCACCGAGGGCTGAGACTTTGGCGTATTCGATTTGCATGTCGTAAAGATAGCCTTGATTAGCCTTCAACAGTGGCCACAGCTTAGAATGGCGGTCCTCGGAAAAACGTGACCCAAGCGGCAAACTGCGCCGTTACCGGGAGAAGGATGCAGATGTTACACAGTATGACAGGCTTCGCGCGAGAGTCAGTTGAAACTGGCATCGGTACCCTGACGTGGGAAATACGCGCGGTCAATCATCGCTACCTGGATATCCAGTTCAAGATCCCCGAAGACCTGCGGCCGAAGGAGCAGTCTTTCCGCCGGCAGGCGAGTGCGATCCTCGGCAGAGGCAAGGTCGAGTGCTCCCTCTATTTCCGTCGCGCGGTACATCAAGAGAACGAGCTGCAGTTAGACAGCGGTCTTGTCGAGTTAATCGGCCATCGAATTTCGGAGTTGACAGCAAAACTGCCCAATGTTGCCGCGGTCAATCCGATTGAGATTCTTCGCTGGCCGGGCGTCGTGCTGCAGACCGAGATTGATACCGAACCGCTGTTCGAACAGGCCACAGAACTGCTGCACAAAGCACTCGGCGCTATCGAGACCATGCGCGCGAGTGAAGGCGATCGAATTGCCGAGATGCTTGAGTCTCGTTGCGGCGACATCGAAGTGATTTCAGCCACCGTTCAGAAACGCATGCCCGAGGTACTTGCCGCAACACGCAGCAAACAAAAGGAGCGAATCGAGAAACTCGATGTTGAGGCGGATCCTGCAAGACTCGAAGTCGAGCTTGCCTTAATCGCGCAAAAAATCGATGTCGATGAAGAGCTCGACAGACTGAAAAGCCACCTCGTCGAAATTCGACAGGCTTTGAACCACGATGAACCTGTGGGTCGACGCCTCGACTTCCTCATGCAGGAACTGAATCGTGAGGCCAATACGCTCGGCTCCAAGTCCGCGGACGCCGAAACCACCAAAGCGGCCGTTGATCTGAAAGTTCTGATCGAACAGATGCGCGAACAGATTCAAAACGTCGAGTAGCTTTGGGTGGCAAGACACAACGCGAAGCTGTTTGTTATTGCGGCACCCTCGGGTGCCGGCAAAACGACCATTGTCAAAGCGCTCGTTGCACGCAACCCCGGCCTGCGCTTTTCTATTTCGTACACGACACGCCAAAAGCGCCGCACCGAAGTCGACGGCGTCGATTATTTCTTTGTCGACCTCGAAGAGTTCGAGCGCCTCAATGCCCAGGGCGAGTTACTCGAGTCCGCAAGAGTATTCGACAACTTCTATGCGACGAGTCGGAGCCAGGTGGAAAAACACCTGGCCGATGGCCGCAACGTCGTGCTCGAAATTGACTGGCAGGGCGCAAGTCAGGTCCGCGCGTCCATGCCGGAATGCGTCACGATCTTCATATTGCCGCCCTCGCTCGAAGAGCTCGAACGTCGCCTGAGAGACCGCCGCACCGACAGCCCGGAGGTCATTGCGCGTCGGCTTCACGATGCGCGGAGCGACATGTCGCACTGGGATGAATTTGACTACATCATCATCAACGACAAGCTCGAGCAGGCCGTTTACGATCTCGAAAGCGTGTTCGAGGGATCCGGCGACTCGTGTGCCCGCTCAAATGTCGCGGTGCGGCGCGCAATTTCGAGAATTATCGGTTGAGGTATATCGTCGGGGCTATTTATAACGTTTAGTTATATAGCTTGGCTTTCTGGCGCCCCACGCGGCTAGACTCGTTGCCCTCATTCATGGGTCCAACCACGATCCGCATGCACAGGAAACCGACACATGGCCAGAATTACGGTCGAAGACTGCCTGGATAACATCGGCAACATTTTCGAAATGGTGCTCGTTGCCGCCAAACGCGCGCGGCGCATAGCGCATGGGGCTGACCCGATGGTCGAGCTCGAAAACGACAAACCGACGGTTATTGCTTTGCGTGAAATCGCGGAAGGGCACGTCACGCCCGCCATTCTCGAAGAGATTGATCAGCCGGCCGCCGAGGAACTGCTGCAGTCGGAGGCGCCCGAGGACATCCTGCCGGTTCGCGGTATCTCGATCGGCGACTAATACCCTGTGAAATGCGGCCTGACAGGCCGCGGCAGGTTGCCCGCTCCGCGGCTATTACCGTTATTATCGGTGCATGGATTACGCGGCGACAATTCTGTCCAGGTTTCCCGGCGCTTCGCGGCGGGACCACGGCGTGCGGCGTCTCGTTGGGACGCTGAAGTCCTACCTTCCCGAAGATCAAATCGATCAGATTGTGCGCGCCTACGAGTTTGGCGCCAGCGCGCATGAGGGGCAGACGCGCAAGTCTGGCGAAGCCTACATCACGCATCCTGTTGCCGTTGCCCAGGAACTTGCCGACATGCGTCTCGACGCGCAGGCGATTACGGCAGCCATACTGCACGATGTCGTAGAAGATACTGCCGCCTCGCTGGGTGACATCGAGGAGAGCTTCGGCCACGAGGTCGCCCAGATCGTGGATGCCGTCAGCAAGCTTGACCAGATTCAATTCCGCAGCCGTGCCGAGGCACAGGCGGAGAGCTTCCGGAAAATGATGCTGGCCATGATCGAGGATATTCGCGTCATCCTCGTCAAGCTCTCGGATCGTTTGCACAACATGCAGACACTGGGCGCAATGCCGGCCGCGAAGAAGAAGCGCATTGCACGCGAGACGCTCGACATTTATGCACCGATCGCCAACCGGCTCGGCATTAACAGTCTCAAGATCAAGCTCGAAGACCTGGGCTTCAAGCACCTGTACCCTTTGCGTTATCGCGTACTGGAAAAGACCCTCAAGAAGAGCAAGGGAACCCAGCGCCAGATCGTCAAGCGCATCTCCGACGAGTTTAGCAAGGCCATGGCCGAAGAAGGCATCAAGGGCGAGGTGATCGGTCGCGAAAAGCACCTGTACAGCATCTACCGAAAGATGGCCGAAAAAAGGCGGCCTCTATCGGACATTGTTGATGTTTACGGTTTCCGCATCATCGTTGACGATGTAAACACCTGTTACCAGACGCTCGGCCTTATTCACGGGCTTTACAAGCCGATGCCGGGCCGATTTAAGGACTACATCGCGATACCTCGCATTAACGGCTACCAGTCCTTGCACACGACGTTGTTCGGACCCAGGGGCCTGCCGCTCGAAGTCCAGATTCGCACGCGTCAGATGGACCGGGTTGCCGAGGCCGGCGTCGCGTCTCACTGGATTTACAAGGCCGACGAGAAAACGGATGCGACGCCGCAGCGGCGTGCCCGGGAATGGCTAGCCAACCTGGCCGAGATTCAACAGTCCGGCACATCCGAAGAGTTTCTCGAAAGCGTCAAGGTCGACCTCTTCCCGGACAAGATTTATGTGTTCACGCCGAAGGGCGACATTATGCCGCTGCCTAAAGGTGCAACAACCGTTGACTTTGCTTATGCAGTGCATACCGACATCGGCGATCGCTGCGTTGCGGCAAAAATCGACCGCGCGCTGGTGCCCCTCAGGACGCCGTTACAGAACGGTCAGACGGTCGAGATAGTTACCGCGCGGGGTGCCAAACCCAACCCGAACTGGCTGACCTTCGTTCGTTCTGCCAAGGCGCGAACTGCAATACGCAATCACATGAAGAACCTCCAGTCGTCGGAATCGATCGACATCGGCAAGCGGCTGCTCGACAAATCCCTCAAAGACGAGGGCTCATCGCTGCGCAAGATCGGCAAGGTACGCATGGCCAGCGCGATCGAAGAACTCAGCCTGAAGGGCGCCGACGAACTGTTTGAACAGCTGGGCCTGGGGAAGCGACTGGCGCCCCTGACGGCCCGAATCCTCGTCGGCACGGGTGACGACGACTCGGCCGATGATGGCGTGGCCAGCCTCGTAATAGCCGGTACCGAAGGCATGGTAATCAGCTACGCCAAATGCTGCCACCCGATTCCAGGCGATGTCGTGATGGGCTATCTCACGGCCGGTCGTGGCATCGTGATTCACAGAAACACCTGCGGCAACCTGAGTAACTTCCGCAAGCAGCCGGAAAAGTGGATTGCCGTTACCTGGGAGAAGGACATCGATCGTGATTTCACCTGCCAGATTCAAACTGAAACACGCAATCGGACCGGCGTGCTGGCGGAGGTTGCCGCGACGATTGCAGACTGCCGCTCAAATATCGAACAGGTCGAGGTTCTTGGCCGTCACGACGACTGCTCCGTTCTCTCCTTCCTGTTAAGCGTCAAGGACCGCAGTCATCTCGCGCAGATCATGCGCAACGTACGAAAAATGCCGAACGTATTGCGAGTTTCGCGCGATTGCGCCTAGTGTTCTATTTTTCGATTACAGGAAATGCCAAATGAGCAAGCAGGCAATTCATACTGACAGCGCACCGGCCGCGATCGGCACCTATTCGCAGGCCACAGCTGCCGGCAGCCTCGTATTCCTTTCCGGTCAGATCCCGCTTGTCCCCGAATCCATGGAAATCGTCGCCGGCGACTTCGAGGCGCGTGCGCGGCAAGTTTTTTCAAATCTCGCCGCCGTTGCCAGCGCCGCGGGCGGTAGCTTGAACGATGCCGTCAAAATCACGGTCTTTCTTACCGACCTCGATAATTTCGCGACCGTCAACGCGGTCATGGAAGACTTTTTCGAGCGGCCCTTCCCGGCACGTGCCGCGGTCGGCGTTGCGTCGCTGCCCAAGGGCGTCGACGTTGAGGCCGATGCGATACTTGCATTGTAGGCGGCCTCTCAGGCTCGCTTTCGTTTTCTGCGGGCGCGGCCCGCTCCTACGGAACACTGACAAACCGTGGAACAGCAGTCACCGCTGACACAGCTGAAGGGCGTAGGACCAGCGCTTGCCCGGAAGCTCGAGAAGCTCGGGCTTTTTTGCGTCGAGGATCTGCTATTCCTGCTGCCGCTGCGCTACGAGGATCGGACGCAGCTTGTAAAGATAGGGGCTCTCGTCGCGGGCAGCCGCTGCCTCGTAACGGGCGAGGTGTTGCTCTCGGAAATCGTCTATCGCGGTCGACGTAACCTGCTGGTTCGCATCAGCGACGGCAGCGGCCAGCTGACGCTGCGCTTCTTTCATTTTTCGCGACAGCAACAGGCACAATTTCACGCGGGCGCCGCTGTTACCTGCTTCGGCGAAGTTCGGCGCGGCTCAGCCGGCTTCGAGATGATCCACCCGGAGTATCGCATCTTGCGCGAGAATCAGGATGCGGCGACAACAGATTCTCTGACGCCGATTTACCCGGCGACCGAGGGCGTGCAACAAGGGCGTTTGCGCAACCTGACTGACCAGGCGCTGCGTTCCATGCAGGAAACCCCTCCTGTCGAGCTGCTTCCCGCGAGTGTCACGACCAGGCTCGGTATGCCATCACTCGCCGCGGCGATTGATTACCTGCACAGGCCGCCACCCGATGCGGATGTGCAGGAGTTGCTGCACGGCCGGCATCCCTGTCAGCGGCGGCTTGCCTTTGAAGAACTGCTTGCGCACTACCTTAGCTTGCGGCGCCTGCGAGCGCTCGCCCAATCGGAAGATGCCCCCGCGCTGACCGGCGGTGACTCCGAGGTCGGTCGTTTTATCAGCGATTTGCCGTTCGAACTGACGCGTGCACAAAAACGCGTCATCGATGAAATTCTTTCCGATCTGTCAACACCGCATCCGATGATGCGCCTGATCCAGGGCGACGTCGGTTCGGGCAAGACAGTGGTTGCCGCGATCGCATGCCTGAAATCGATTGCTTGCGGAGTCCAGGCTGCGATCATGGCGCCTACAGAGATTCTGGCCGAGCAACATTGGCGCAATTTCTCCGATTGGTTTCGCCCACTCGGCATCGAACCTGCATGGCTCAGCGGCAGCCAGCGCGCGGCCGCGCGCCGCGAATCACTGCAATCGATCGCGGATGGCAGTGCAAAACTTGTTATTGGCACGCACGCGTTATTCCAGGAGGGTGTGGAGTTCGACTCTCTTGGGCTCGTCATCATCGATGAGCAGCATCGCTTTGGCGTGCATCAGCGCATGGCGCTGCGTGACAAGGGAGTATCGGAGGAGGGTCATCCACATCAACTTGTGATGACAGCGACCCCCATACCGCGAACATTGGCGATGGCGGCTTACGCCGACCTCGATACGTCCGTCATCGATGAGCTACCGCCTGGCCGCCAACCGGTTTCAACCATTGCCGTCCCTGATACGCGTCGCGGCGAGATCGTCGAACGCGTCCGGTCGGCGTGCGCGTCCGGTCAGCAAGCCTATTGGGTGTGTCCGCTCATCGAGGAATCCGAGGTGCTCGACTACCAGGCCGCCGAAGCCAGCTATCAAATGCTGACCGAAGCTCTGCCCAACCTGCATGTGGGGCTGGTGCACGGACGTATGCGGCCCGCCGAGAAGGAGCGCGGCATGCAGGCCTTTAAAGAAGGCCTTATTCAGCTGCTCGTTGCGACGACCGTTATCGAGGTCGGCGTGGATGTGCCAAATGCGAGTCTCATGATCATAGAGAATGCGGAGCGCATGGGACTTTCCCAACTTCATCAACTGCGCGGACGCGTCGGGCGAGGCTCCCAGCAAAGTCACTGCGTACTGTTATATAAGCCGCCGCTTGGCCGTATCGCAAAAGAACGTCTCGCAGTATTGCGCGACACCAACGATGGTTTTGTCGTCGCGCAGCGCGACCTGGAGCTACGCGGACCCGGTGAATTGCTCGGCACGCGGCAAACCGGTTTGCCGGACTACCGCATTGCCAACCTGGTCCGCGATGCCGAGCTTATGCCGCAAGTACAAATCACCGCGGAGGCGCTGCGTAATTCTTCGGACGCGAGCGCTGCCGCAATTGTACGTCGCTGGCTCGGCGACACGCGAAAATACGGCAAGGTGTAGACTTGGAATTATGAAACCTGCGCCCGCCAATTCTTTTGCGCCCCAACTCGTCAGCCAGCTGCGCAACTATGGCAAGTTGATGCGTCTCGACAAACCAATTGGCATCTGGCTTTTGCTCTGGCCAACGCTTTGGGCGCTGTGGCTCGCCGGCAACGGTGTCCCCGACCAGGGTCTGTTCGTCGTTTTTGTTCTTGGCGTTGTCGTCATGCGTTCGGCCGGCTGCGTTTTGAACGACTACGCCGATCGCAAGATTGATCCCTACGTAGAGCGCACGAGAACGCGTCCAATTGCCTCCGGCGCCGTCGCGCCCATGGAAGCGCTGACGTTGTTCGCCGCCCTTGGTCTGATCGCCGTCGGGCTCGCGAGCATGCTCAACACGCCGGCGCGATTGCTCGCCATCATCGGTGCCGGACTGACTGTTTTGTATCCGTTCGTCAAACGCATCCTGTCGATCCCACAAGTCGTGCTCGGCGCGGCCTTTGGGTGGGGCGTGCCGATGGCGTTCGCCGCGCAAACCGGCACCATCCCGGAACTCGCCTGGCTGGTCTTCGGCACGGCCATGATCTGGGCCGTAATTTACGATACGTTTTACGCCATGGTAGATCGCGAGGACGACAAGAAGATCGGCGTCAAATCGACGGCCATTCTATTCGGCGAAGTCGATCTGTTTGTCATCGCCGGCCTGCAGGTACTGATGCTATTTGCGCTGGTCCTGATCGGCTATCGCGCAGAACTCGGGTTCTGGTACTACCTGTCGGTTGCAATCGCCGCCGCCATTATGGGCTGGCATCAGTGGCTCGCGCGGGACCGGCAACCAGCGGGTTGCTTCGCCGCCTTTCTGCATAATCATCTCATCGGCATGGTCGTGTTCATTGGTATCGTGCTCCACTACACGTTTAGCCGAACTGTCGCGGGCTGAATCACGCCGCTCTGGCCACGGCAAGCACGCTGACTTTTCTTACTCCGCGCATGATGAGTGCCGTGCCGAGCTGGCGCGTAGTCTCTCCCGTAGTGACCACGTCATCGACGACCAATACGTGCCGAAACCCGTGTGTCTTATGCACAACAAAAGCCTGCCGCAAATTCTCGCGGCGCTGCACGGCTGCCAGCCCGGACTGAAACGGCGTGGCTCGGCGGCGCGCAACGCTCGTCATGATCGGTAACGCAAAGTCCCTCGCGAGCGGCCTGCACAGCTCCAGTGCCTGGTTGAATCCGCGATACGCCTGTCGCCGCCAGTGCAAAGGGACGGGCAGCAGGGCATCGATGTCGGCGGCAAGCCGCGGCATTTCGGCGGTGAGCAGCTCGCCAAACGCCGACGCGTAGTGCAATCGGCGGCCGAACTTCAGCGCCTTGAGCCCCGCGTCGACAGGAAACTCATAGAGCAATGGTGCAACCGTGGCTTGAATCGGCGACGGGCGTGACTGACAGGCGGCGCAGTTGACGCCGGGCGGCAGCTTGATCGCAAGCGGCGCCGCGCAGCGGGCGCAGGCGTTCGAGATCCAGGGCAGATCGCGGCGGCAGCCGCTGCAAATCCGGCCTTCGGACCGATCGGTCTGCGTGCCGCAGAAGACGCAGCGCAGCGGCATGATCGAATCGTCCAGCTGACGCAACGCGCCGGCGATCCGGCTGCGGCAAACACGCAAAATCTTCCGACAATCCATACTGGCATTGATATCCCGAAACTGAGCTCTGTGCCACCTGTCAATCGCGGCTATTGGCGTTGAAAAGCGTGTTAGTTTGTCGTCCTGTGTTAACCGGCTGCCGCGGAAAGTGAAAGACAGACCAACGTTGAACCTGCGAGACGTTCGACGCCGCTTCGACAGTGCGGCGTCGACCTTCGATTCTGCTGATTTTGTACACGCCGTTACGCGCGAGGGTTTGTTTGCCCGCCTGGCGCCTCTCGTACAGGATCCGAATACGATTCTCGACCTCGGATCCGCGACCGGCGGCGCGACACAGCAGCTTCGAAAGCGGTTTCGGCGCGCACACATTGTCTCGCTGGATATTTCAAACAAGATGTTGCGCCATGCTATTGGCAAGCGTTCCCGGTTTTCTTTTTCGCGTTATTCCCACGTGCAGGGAAACGCCATGAGCTTGCCGCTCAAGGACCGAAGCATCGATTTCGTTTTTT
>Ga0224508_10003109_pt1 | contig 13818 bp, 12 predicted proteins | sample SF_Jan12_sed_USG_4_FD_170157 | JGI IMG/M metagenome (GOLD analysis project Ga0224508, IMG submission 170157) | Sediment microbial communities from San Francisco Bay, California, United States - SF_Jan12_sed_USGS_21 | ecosystem: Environmental > Aquatic > Marine > Sediment | place: USA...
CGCGCTGCGGGAGCGGGTGGCATCGGATCCCGCACTCCGCGCGCGGCTGGCCGAGCTGGGTCGGGTGGACGACGCGCTGCGCGCGCTGCCTTCCGCTCCGCTGCCCGCGGGCTTGCTGGCAAGGGTCAAGGAGCAGGCCGCCCGGGAGGAGGCCCGCGTGGAGGCGGCGGCCTCGCGGCGCGCGCCTCCCCGCCGACTCCGCTGGCTCCTCGCCGCCGCCGTTCCGGCTGCGGCTGCAGCCGTGGTGGCTCTGGTGTTGCAGCCGCGTGTGCGACCGGCGCCTGAGGCGCCTCCGGTGGCGGAGCGGGCCGAGCCGGCACAGCCGATCGCGCCGGGCAACCCGGCGAACCCGATCGCGCCGGCCGACCCGCCGCTCGACGTGGCCGATCCCACGCCGGAGGAGATCCTGCTCGCCGTGGAGCTCGAGACCCTCGAGGACCTGGAGATCCTCGAACTGCTGGAGGCGCTGGACGGCTGATGGCGAATCTCCGGCTCCACGTCCTCCTCTTCGCCGGTCTGCTCGTCTTCGCCGGCACGGCCGCACCGCTGCGCGCCGGCGGCGAGGAGCTCCCGCAGCCGCCGGCCGGCATCGTGCTGCCCGAGCCGGGCGAGGACTGGCGGACGTGGATGCGCGGGCTCCCGGCCGAAGATCGTCAGCGCGCGCAGCGCTGGGTCCGCTCGCTCTCCGAAGACGAGCGCCGGCGGCTGCGCGGCGCGTATCGTGAGGAGGTCCAGCGCCGCCGGCAGGAACTCGTGCGGAGTCTCTCGCCGAAGGACCGGCGCGAGCTCCGGCGCCGCTGGTCGCAGCTCGACCCCGAGCAGCGCCGCGCGCTGGGCCGCGAGCTGATGCAGCTCCCGCCCGACGAGCGCCGCGAGCTCGCCGAGCGCGTGGCGCGCTTCCGACGCCTGCCGGCCGAGGAGCGGCGCGAGCTGCGCGAGCGGCTGCGCGACCTGCAGGAACGCCCGGAGGCGGATCGCGAGCGGATCCGGCGCAACGCCGAGCGCTGGGCCCTCATGACGCCGGCCGAGCGCGAAACGATCCGCGAGCGCTATCGGAATCTGCCGCCGGCCGAGCGCGAGGCGCTGCGCCGCAGCCTCCGGGCCCCGTAGGTCCGCTCGATCCGTCGCGGGCCCGATCGGTTCGGAGGGCGAGCTGCCGGTCCGCGTGCGCTGCGTCGGCCCAGTGGCCCCGCTTTGGCGCAACCTTCTCGACGGGCAGGGGTTGGACTCTCCGAAAGGCGGCCACGAAAGGCCGCGGGAGGAGATTCCGATGCGAATGTCGATGCGGGTCGCGCTGGGCGCGGCTCTTCTGATGGCGGCGGGCGTCGCGCCCGCCCCGGCGCGGGCCGACGGGTTCGGGGCGTGCGCGGTCCTGGACTCACCGTTCATGCTCTCGGAGATCGTCGAAGCGGCCGTGGCGATCGAGCCCGGCGAGCCGGCGACGGCCGGCTTCACCGTGCAGCCGACCGGGACCGGGGAGCCCGAGACCCTGTTCAAGGTGAAGGTCCGCAAGGAGGGCGGCGGCAAGGCCCTGCTCTTCTTCGACACGGACACCGCAGAGCAGGTCGTTCCGGTGCAACCCGAGCTCTCGCTGCTCGAGGCCTACGCGCTCGCGCAGACCGCCGTCGAGGACGCGGCCGGAGAGAAGGGGGCGGTGGTGCTGCGCGGACGACTCCGCCACCGCGTCTTCGTGCCCAACTGGTGGTTCGCAGTGGCGGACCCGGGCGCGAAGCTCGTCTTTGCGCGGGTCGATGCCGTGGACGGCGACGTCCAGCTGTTCACGCCCAAGCAGGCCGCCAAGTTCCACGCGCGGCTCAAGCTCCACAAGAAGAAGCGGATCTATCGCCACGTCTCGGGCAAGCCGTTCCGGTGTGACGCCCTCGAAGAGGACGACGACTCCGAGGACGAAGACCTGATGAGCGAGCTCGACTGAGCGACCCCGACGTCTGGCGGGCAGGGCGAGGCACGACCCCTCCTCCTGCCCGTCCGGCGTCCGCCGGTTCGCCGACGGGGATGGTCCAGCGGTTCGCGATGCCGGCCGCGAGCCGGTCGTCGCGTACGTCTCCTTGCGCACGACTAGCCCGACGTCGGAGTCCGAAGCGGAGCCCGGTTGGTCTGGGTGTCGAGATCGACCGAGACTTCGCCCCGTTCGATGCGCACCGCGAAGCAGGGGATCGGGAAGCCGTCGGCGTCGTGCGGACGGTGGCCGGTGCGCACGTCGAACTCCCACCCGTGGGAGACGCAGGTGATCACGCAGCCGCGCAGCATTCCCTCGCTGAGCGGATCTCCCGCGTGGGGGCAGCGGTTTTCCATGGCGTGGACCTGGTCACCCACCCGGAAGAGACCGACTTCGATCCCGCGTACGGTCACGCAGAGGCCGCCGTCCTCGGGAAGCTCGTCGAGCCGTGCGACCTTCTCGAAAGCCATCCGGAAGAAAGGGTATCGGATTGCCGGCTGGCTAGGTCGGTCAGCCGCGCCAGTTCGAGATGCGTTCGCGGACCCAACGCGTCGCGCCGGCCGTCGCGCCGTCGACGTGGTCGCGCATGATCTTGCGCTCGCCCAGCTTCATCTCGTGGAGAATCTCCTCGAGGCTCTTGTCTTCTGCTTTGTAGATCTGCGCTTCGACGCGGCGACCCAGGTGGTCGAGGACGCCCCGCTCGATCAGCTTCCGGATCGTGCGCGAGGGGAGGACGTGGCTCGGGAGCATCGGCCGAAGGTCGGCGTGGTCGGCGATCCGGAGGTTCGCGGCGCGGGCGATCAGCATGCACGCCGAGTGTGAGCAGGTGAGGGTGCGGCGCTCGCGGCCGAGGAGTCGCTCGAGCTCGGCGCGCAGGGTCTGGAGACTGCGCTCCGGCACGCCCACGAAGCGGATCGCAATGCCCCGGTAGATCGAGTCCTTCTCCCGCACGCGCAGCGGACGAAAGATGTCGCCATCGAAACGCTGGCTCCCGACGTTCAGGTAGATGTGGGCCGGTGCGCGGATCCCGAGGATCAGCTCCTGGCTGCTCTGATCCCGGAGGTTCTCGAGGGGGATCGAGCCGGTGTCGTCGCACGCATCGTCCGGAAGTCGGAGCACACGAACGCGCCGGCCAAAGAAGGGCTCGTCGGCCACGGTGACCACGCCGCTCCCGAGCACGGGCACCAGGTGGTCGGGAACCGGCGCCGGCTCGAGCGAGCCCCAGTAGCGCGCGCCCTCGAGCTCTGCGTCCAGCCGGCGGCGCAGCCCTCGCGCGCGTTCGGTGCCGAGCCACAGTGCGTCGTCGGTGACCAGGCTCTCGAGCCAGGCCATCCGCACCAGGCGCCCCAGGCTCTCCCCACCACAGGCGCGGACCATGTGCGCCACCGCGGCGGGCGCGAGGGAGGGGCTCACGACCACTCGCCGCCGCAGCGTCGCCGCGTCTCGCGAGCGGCTCACGAGATCGAGGAAGCGCGCGTTGTCGAGGTAGGTGACGGGCGTGATCCGGACCCGCTGGCCGGCTTCGAGGAGCCGTGTCACGAGGCCCGCGCCGAAGCCGGGCCGGACCGGCCGGGTCGCGCGCAATCCCTCGGAGACGCTTCCCTCGGGATAGATCAACAGGTTGCGCGAGCGACCTTCGGCCAGCGCTTCGAGCGCCCGATCGACCGCCGGTCCGCGTCCGCCGCCGACCGCAATCAACCCGGGCGTCGCGGCGATGCGGTCCTTCAACCAGGCGGGGAGCACGGGCAGCTGGTCCACCGCGTTGAAGACGAGGTAGTCCGGCAGACCCAGCGCGGCGAAGGTCACGTTGTCGGTCACGCCGTGGCGGTGGGCGGGCGTCAGCAGGCGGACCTCGCCCTCCGCCGGGGGCGGGTCGAGCAGCTCGCGGCCGCGGACCTCCACGGCCAGGCCGCGCAGCTCACCCAGGGCCCGGAAGAGGCCGTCGACGCGCCGGGTGAAGGGAGTGCCCTCGGCGCCCCCCGGCTTCGAGAGCACGAGGCGAAGCGCTGCCGCGAACTCGCCCAACCCGCGAAGCGCGGCGCCCGCGCGGCTGGCGGCGATCTGCAGCGCGCGGCCGAGTCGGGAGAGACGATCGCCCAGCGATAGCGACGGGACGGGAGGCGCAGTCGGGTCGAGCGCGCGCAGCTTCCGAGAGAACGAGACGGCCTGCGCGTGGAAGCGTTGGAAGCACGCGATGCGCTGGTGATCGCGCGGCGTTCCGTAGAGGGGCTCGAGCTCGAGGTACTCGCGGCCCAGCCGCTCGACGCGTTGGTGCTCGCGCCGGAGGCCCCGGCTGCGCCGGCGCCCGTAGAACGCAAAGACCTGCTGGATCGCCCGGCCCAGGTCGGCCCGCACCTGCTGCACGTGGGCGGCGTGCAGCACGCGCAGGTGGTCGTCGAGCCGCTCGAGGAACTCGGCCTGGACGAGACTCGCGGCTTGGAGCTGCTCCGGACGAGCCGCTCCCTCGTCCTTGGCGAGCTCGCGGAGGACCCCTTCGTAGCCCTGGCCGCTTCGCTCGATCTCAGACCAGAGCTCTCCGAGCTCGGCCTCGAGTGCTTCGAGCCGGCCCCAGTCGGGCGGGGCGACGGGGTCTGCGGGCCGCGCCGCCAGGCGCCACTGGGTCGGGCTCACGGCTCGGGCCAGTCTCGCCAGCCGGACCGTGAGCCCGCGCTCACGGGCGTCGCGGATTCCGGCGCTCACGACCTCGCGCACTTCGAGTTCGCCGCGTGCCGCACACGCATCGGCACCGAAGCGCTCCATCGCGGCGATCCACGGACCCGACTCGGCCTGGAGACGCGCGAGCTGGCGGCGGGCCGCGCCCCGCTCGACGCCCGACTCCTCGGCGCCCAGCCGGCTGCTGAGCAGCGCGTAGACCGCGCGATCTTCCGCCGCGAGCAGCCCGTAGATGTGGCGCTGATACGACCAGTGGATCCAGCGCAGCGACATGGCGGTCGCCGAGAAGCCCGTCCCCAGGCTCTCGCGAAGCGCGGCGACGAGCCGGTCGCCCGCGGCCACGACGCGCGCCACCGCGAGGTCGGTGCCCTGCTCGCCGATCCGCTCGCGCAGCGCGCGGCCTTCGTCGCCGAGCTCCGGCTCCGGTGAGAGCCGGGCCAACAGGCGCTCCCGCGAGGTCGGATGTGCGAGGATCCGGGAGAGCAGGATCCGTTCGTAGAGCGGCGCATTGTTGCGGTGCGGATTCACCTCGAAGTTGAAGTCGTCCCCGGCCAGCGCCCGAAGCTCCCGCTGGAGCAGCACGTTCCTTGCGTTCCGGCCCTCGCGAAAGCGCTCCCAGGCGTGGCGGATCCGGTTCCGGCGGATCCGGAGCACGAAGCGCCGGTCGTTCCACTCGAAGCGATGGACCCCGCTCGCGTCCGGCGGCCGGAGCCCGAGCGCCTCGTTCCGGTGGGCGTCGAGCACCTTGAGCGGGCGGCCGTAGCGTCGAATGCCGCGATACGAGAGCCACTCGCCCCGAAGCAGCAGGTACCCGGCGGTCCAGATCTGGGTGTTGAGAGGCCCGACCTCGGCGACCGGGATCCACCAGCCGAGGTCCGCAAAGAAGAGCGCCGGGTAGATCAGGAAGGCCTTGATCGAGCCGAACCCAACGTCGAAGAGGCCGATGTCCCAGTGTTCCTGGATGATCTCGCGGCCCTTGCGAACGACCGCCTGCCGGAGGAGCTCGAGCCGCCGGAGCAGCCGCTCGCTCGGCCCGGCTGCCCGGCTCTCCAGAGCCTCGCATTCGGTGCGGATCTCGGCGGCGCGTTCGCCGAGTACGCGGGCGTGCTCGATTTCCGGAGAACGGTCCATGGGCTCCCTCTTCGGAAGTGTTGCGGGCCGTGCTTAGTTCTGTCGAATCGAGATCGGCCAGCGCGCGGGGCGGGCTACCAGACGCCCGGCACGAGCTTCGAGCGCACCCGCTCTGCGTAGGCGGAGTAGCCCTCGAGCCCCTCGTGCAAGGCGCGGTCCTCGAGCACCGTGCGCAGCACCACGACGATCACGATGACCGCGCTCGGGATCACGGCCCAGAGCGAGCCCAGCGCGAGCGGCGTGCCGATCGTGTAGAGGAGGAGCCCCGTGTAGCCCGGGTGGCGCACGCGAGCGTAGGGCCCGGTGTCGACGACCGCGTGGCCGCGGTCGGTCTGGATGCGCATGAAGCCGGAGAAGAAGCGGTTGCTGGCCATGGCCCAGACCAGCAGCGCCGTGCCGGCCGCCGTGACCAGGAGGCCGAGTGCGACGGTCGCCGCGCCCACGTCCTCCGACCACCCGTGCCGCCGGTCGAGCCCGGCCACGACGAAGGTCGCGAGGGGCAGAATGCGAGCGAGCAGCGGTGCGATCACCTTGTCGTAGGTGGCGATCCCGTCCGGGATGCCGCCGCGCTCGGCCGCCAGGTCTCGCGGAATGACGAGGCCGCCGACGATCGCAGCGATCCAGAAGATCGCGAGGAAGATCCACGCGCCGGGCCAGGCGACGGTCCCCGCGATCCAGAAGAGCATGACGCCGAGGACCGGCGTCAGAACGACGGTGGAGATCCAGAAGCGCCGGACGTTGCGGTCGGCCCGGGCGGCGGCCTCGACTTCGGCAGGCTCGGGAGCGGCGGGCGCGGTCGCGTCTTCGGTCATGGGTTGCGGCCTCCGGACGCGGGGAGACCCCGCGCAGCCACCGACGATCGCACGCCTCGGGAGCAGGGGACACCGGTTCGGGACCACGCTTCACCTGTCTGGATCCGTTCGTCGCGCGAGCGATCCAGGCGTATCGAACCTCGACATCGTTCCCGAGTCCGCACTCCCCTGGGTCGCACCCCGCGCCTGAACTACCCTGGTCGCACAGCTGCCTGCCGCGGCGAACGGAGCCCTCCATGCACGAAGCCCACCGCGCGACTTCGATGCTCGACGCCCAGGGCACATCGAGTGCCCCGGCCCGGGAAGGCGCCAACGCCGCGATGGGGGCAGTCGCGAAGCTCTGCAACCTCGCTTTCGAGCACTGCGTCGTGTGCCGCGATGCACCCTGTACTCCCCGATAGAGAGAAGGAGACCCCCATGGCGACCATCACTGGCGGAGAGCTGCTGGCGCGCTGCCTCGCAGCCGAGGGCGTGCGCTTCTGTTTCGGTCTGCCGTGCCCCGAGATCGATCCGCTGCTCGCGGCCTTCGAGGAAAACGGCATCCGCCTCGTGCCCGTTCGGCACGAGGCCGCGGCAGTCCACATGGCCGAGGGGCTGTACAAGACCAGCGGCCAGGCCGCGGTGGTGCTCGGCAACCCGGGGCCCGGCTCGGCGAACCTGCTGCCGGGCATCATCACCGCACGCCACGAGGGCGTGCCGGTCCTGGCCATCACGTCGCAGCACAGGCTGGGCATCGTCTATCCGTCGCCGCCCTCCACATTCCAGGGACAGGACCAGCTCGACGCCTTCTCGGCCAGTGTGAAGTGGGGCGGGCCGATCTTCTCGTGGGACCGCATTGCCGAGGTCACTCGCATGGCGTTCCGCGAGATGTGGTCGGGGCGGCCGGGCCCGGTGCAACTCGAGGTGCCCGGCCCGATCCTCTACGAAGAGCACGACGACGCGGGCATCACGCTGCTCGCTCCCGAGCGCTATCGCGCGCCGCAGCCCCAGGCGTCCGAGAGCCAGCTGGAGCAAGCGGCCGAGCTGCTGGCGAATGCGGAGCGGCCGATGATCTTCGCCGGTTCCGGCGTGGATCGCGCGGGGGCGAACGCCGAGCTGCTGCAGCTTGCCGAGCGGCTTGGGGGGCCGCTGATGCCCAGCATGGCGGGGCGCGCGGTGGTGCCGAGCGATCACCCGCAGCACGTGTCGGGAATGAGCGCAGGCGGCGACGTCGCGCGGCGCGAGGCCGACGTGGTGCTGATCGTGGGCTCTCGGCTCGGCAACCTCGACCTGCCGTACGACAAGTATTGGGGCGACCCTGAGGTGCAGAAGCTGATCCAGATCGACATCGACGATCGGCACATCGGCGTGACGCGTCCAATCGAGCTGGGCATCGTGGCCGACGCGCGCGACACGCTCGCCGGCCTGCTGCGCGTGCTCGAGAAGCGCGGCGCACGGCCCGCGGACGGCGGGCACCTCGCGCGGGCGAGGGAGGCCCTGGACGCGTGGAACGCCGAGGCGGCGAAGCCCGTGCTCGAGTGGAGCGGACCGGGCATCCACCCGGCACACGCCATGATGGTGATCGGCAGCGTCTTCGGCCGCGATGCCATCTACGCGACCGACGGCGGGCAGACTTCGCTGTGGGCGAGCTCGATCCTGCCGCCGACGCAGCCGCGTTCGTATCTCAGCATCCTCGAGCTCGGCATGCTGGGCACGGGCATCCCGTCGGCCATCGGTGCGAAGCTCGGCAGCCCCGAGCGCGAGGTCGTCTGCGTCACCGGCGATGGAGCGGCGGGCTTCAACTTCATGGAGATGCAGTCGGCTGCGCGCGATGGCATCAACGTGACGACCATCGTGTTCGCCGAGGGCTCGTGGACCATGGAGGAGCCCAACGAGCGTATGCGTTATGGCAAGACCTTCGGCACGGACCAGGGCGAGATCCGCTGGGACATCGCGGGTCAGGGCCTCGGATGCGACCACGAGTACGTCGACGCCATGGATCAGCTCGAGCCGGCGCTCGAGCGCGCCAAGGCGAGCGATCGGCCCACGGTGGTCTGCATCCGCAGCGACCGGGACGCCAACATGGGCACGCCGGGCGACGCGTCGATGCGCTTCGTGGAGGTGTATCAGGGTCCGTTCTAGAGGAGCGCCAGGTCGGCGCACCGAACGTGCGGCGCTCTGCAGGAGATCCATTCAGCGTGGCAAGAGAAGAGCCGATCACGTCGCCGATCCACCGCTTCCTCAAGCTCGGTAGCCTCGTGGGCCGGGTCGGGGCTTCCGTCGCGAGCTCGCGCGCGCTCGACATGACGCTGCGCGAGGCGACCCGTCAAGCGCGCCGCACGGAGAATCTCGTCAGGAACGCGACGCGGATCGTCGAGACCCTCGGTGAGATGAAAGGCGCGGCCATGAAGGTCGGCCAGATGCTGAGCCTGCAGGAAGGCCTGCTGCCTCCCGAGGTCGCCGAGGTGTTTCGCGCACTACAGAAGGAGGCGCCAAAAGTCCCCGCCGAGGTCATGCGCTACGAGGTGGAAGGCTCGCTCGGCGGGAAGATCGACGAGCTCTTCAGCGAGTTCGAGGGCGAGGCGTTCGCGGCGGCATCGATCGGTCAGGTACACCGCGCTCGTCTCCCGGATGGGCGCCGGGTCGCGGTGAAGATCCAATATCCGGCGATCGACCAGATCGTGAAGGCGGATCTCGGGAACCTGAAGAGGCTCTTCGCCGGGCTCGTCGGTCTCTTCTCCGACATCGACTTCGAACCGATCTGGCGCGAGGTGCGCGATCGGCTGCTCGAGGAGATCGACTACCGGAAAGAGGCGGAGAACATGCGGGTGGCGGCCGACCTCTACCGTGACATGCCCGAGATCCTGGCTCCCGGGGTGATCGCCGAGCGGAGCAGCGAGCACGTACTCACGATGGAGTACCTCGAGGGTCTCTCCCCGGCGGAGGCCTGTTCGGATCGACAGCCGGCGGAGCTCAGGGACGCCTGGGGTGCCGCGCTGTTCGAGTTCATGATGCGCGGCCTGTTCGACTGGCGCTATCTCCATGCCGACCCGAACCTTGCCAACTTCTCGTTTCTCCCGGACGGTCGGATCATCGTCTACGACTTCGGCTGCATGAAACGTGTTTCGGAAGGACTCGCTGCCGGTTACGCAGGTCTCTTCCTGGCGGCGCTCGAGCATCGCTTCGACGAGATCCCCCAGTTGCTCCGTGCGATCGGCGTACACACGCAGGACGGGGAGCCGCTCTCGCACGAGTTCGTGGATCCCTACGTCGAGCTCTTCGCCGAGATCCTGCGACCCGATCCGCCGTATACCTACGGAGAGGACGATGATCTCTACCAGAAGCTGATGGACCTGGGCATGAGCAACTGGTCTCGGGCGATGGACATCGAGTTCCCCGAGGACATCATCTTCATCGATCGGACGCTGGGTGGACACTTCGGCAATCTGTCTCGACTGCGCGCGACCGCTCCCTGGAGGGATCTGGTCCGCAAACATGCGGAGCGGGCCAGGCTCGCGGGCTCTCGAGCCGTTGTGCGATAGCGGGGCGCCTCGGCGGGTCAGAAGCTCGGGCGCAGCACCGCCAACAGGATGATTGCGACGAGGAACGGGGTGGGGATCTCGTTGCGGATCCGACATTGGCGAGACGTGAGGTAGAGGTCGCCGGCCGCGAAACGGCGGAGGACCTGCCCCACATAGACGTGGTAGCCGACGAGACCGGCCACCAGGACCAGCTTGATCTGGATCCAGGTGAGCGTCAGATAGCCCGGGTTCAGAACCAGCATCGAGAGGCCCACGACGAGGGTCGCGATCATCGCGGGTGTCGTGATGATTCGATAGAGCCGTTCCGCCATTCCCTGGAGCACGGCACTGACCTCGGGTTGGTCTCGTTGCTCCACCCGGTTCACGAACAAGCGAAACATGTAGAAGAGCCCCGCGAACCAGGCGACCATCGCGATCAGGTGAAGGGCCTTCAGCCATAGCACCAGGCAGTCCTCCTCAGACGGTGCGGGAGTAGCGGGGAGACGAGCCGTCTCCGCCGGTGTCCAGGTAGGCGTCGAAACTCATCGCAATGGGGCGGAGGTAGAGCCGCCCCATCGGAGTGAGGCGCCAGCGCCCGTCGCTCGCGCGGAGCAGGTCGTCCGCGACGAACGGAGCGAGACGAACGTCGAGGTCGGGGATCCGCTCTGCCAAGGCTTCGCCGAAGCGCTCGGCGTACGCGGCGGGGTCAACGACCCCGCGACACATCAACTCCTGGATGAGCCACTTGCGACGCCGATCGTCGTCGTCGAGCGTCCAGCCCCGCAGTGTGGCCAGCTCATGCTCGCTGAGCCGCTCGCTCCATTCCTTGGGAGTGCGCAGCGACTGCGCGTAGGCATCCTCGAGCTCGGAAATCGCGCTGGCGCCGAGTCCGATGAGATCGGTGCCACGGCGCGTCGTGTAGCCCATGAAGTTCCGGTGCAGCTCACCGCGCGCGGCGGCGAGAGAGAGGGAGTCGTCCGGAAGGGCGAAGTGGTCGAGTCCGAAGTAGAGGTAGCCCGCCTCGGTCAGCCGCCGAATCGCCACGCCGAAGATGTCCAGCTTCTCCTCGGCGCTCGGCAGGTCCGTTCGCTCGAATCCGCGTTGCTGCTTCGAAACCCACGTGACGTGTGCGTAGCTGTAGAGGGCGATCCGGTCGGGACGAAGCCCGATCACCTGCTCGAGGGTCTCATCGAAAGACGCGACGGTCTGGAACGGAAGCCCGTAGATCAGATCGAAGTTGACCGAGCCGAAGCCGAGCGAGCGGGCGCACTCCGTCGTGGCCTCGGTCTGCTCCCGCGGCTGGACCCGGTGGATGGCGCGCTGAACCTCAGGGGAGAGATCCTGCACCCCGAGGCTGATTCGGTTGAAGCCTCGTTCGGCCAACACCGCAAGCTGCTCCGCGGTCGTCACGCGCGGATCGACCTCGATGCTCCGCTCCGCATCGGGCGTCGGGGGAAAATGTCGATCCACCAGGTCGCACATCCGCCCCAGCTCGTCCGGCGAGAGGAAGGTAGGCGTGCCCCCTCCCACGGCGAGCTGTTCGTGCGGGCGCTCGCGACCGAGTGCCCGGGCCACGGACTCGGCTTCCCGGGCCAGACTTTCCAGGTACGGCTTCGCCACCGAATGATCGCGGCTGATCGTCCGGTTGCAGGCGCAGTAGGTGCACAGGCGCTCGCAGAAGGGAATGTGAACGTAGACGGAGAGTGCTCCCTGGCGAGAGCTCGCGCGCTCGAGGGCCGCGCGAAATTCATCGGGACCGAATTCCTCGCTCCACACGGGAGCGGTGGGATAGCTCGTGTAGCGCGGGCCCGGCTTGTCGTAGCGCGCGACCAGTTGGCGTGCCCGGTCCGGATCCGGCGGACGAAGCTCCTCGGTCTCAGGACTCGGTAGTGCGCTCATCCCGGCGCACTGTAACGGAGGCCCACGGCCTTGGCCGCGGACACTGCCCGAAGCGTCTTCCAAGCAACGGGTGGGGGGCTCGAGTCCTCGCCGGGGCCGCTCGACGGCGATTGCTCAGGTTACCCCGGTCAGAGCGGCGCGTACGGCAGATCGACGAGCGAGTACGCGAACGCGTAGTGCGCGCCCGCACCCGCCAGGACGAACAGGTGCCAGATCTCGTGGTGGCCGAAACGCCCAGGCCACGGATCGGGCCAGGACCGGGCGTAGACCACCGCGCCAATCGTGTACGCCAGGCCGCCGCTGACCAGCCAGGCGAGCGCTTCCCCGGAGAGTTGTGGCAGAACCTTGTGCGCCGCGACGATCCCCACGGCGCTGAGCCCGAAGTAGAGCGTCACGCCGAGCCACGTCGGACAGTCGATCCAGATCATCTTGAACAGTGCGCCCGCCGCGGCAAAGCCAAGGACGAGCGACAACAGCGCGATGCGCCAGGTGCCGTCGAGCAGGTGCAGGAGCAGCGGGACGTAGGTGCCGGCGATCAGCAGGAAGATCGCGGAGTGGTCGAGTCGGCGGAGCCAGCGGTTGCCGCGCTCACCGATGTCGAACCAGTGATAGAGGCTGGACGCCAGGAAGAGCGTGATCAGGCTGAAGCCGTAGATCGCCATTCCGGTCGCCTTGGTTCCATCGTCGGCCACGCGCCACACGAGCGCAGTCGCCGCCGCGAGGGCGAGCCAGAACCCGACGAAGTGGGTCCAGGAGCTCACTGGATCCTTGAAGATGCGGAAGTGGACTTCAGTGGGCATGGATCCCGGATCGGCCTTCGGCACGGAAGGTGCTCGCGAGGGGCGGAGTGTCAGACCGCCCCCCGCGAGACTCATTGGGCTCTAGTAGCGGTTGCCGCCGCCTCCGCCACGCTGCTTGTCCTGGGCCTCGTTGACCTTGATGTTGCGGCCTCCGAGATCGGTGCCGTCCAGCGCGCGGATGGCGTCGCTCGCGGCGCTCTCCTCGCTCATCTCCACGAAGGCGAAGCCGCGCGGGCGGCCGGTCTCGCGATCCGTGATCACGGCGACCGAATCGACGCTCCCGTGGCGTCCAAAGACCTCTTTGAGGTCTTCCTCGGTGGAAGTAAAGGGGAGATTTCCGACGTAAAGCTTCTTACTCAAGTTGCATTCCTTGTCGCGCCCCGAACTAAAAGGGGGCCACGACTGGCTTCGGTCGCCCGCCCGGTCAATCCGGAAGTGGCGCGCCGTCGCGATGAAACGCTCGCTGGCTGCTCCTGAGAGCGCCTTGCGGGCGTGAAAGGTGATATCGACTGGGGACAGAAAGGGCGGTTGAGGCCGGATGCTGCAAACCGATCGGGATTGCCTCTCGAGCCAGAGAGTAGCAGACATATGAGGTGCCGACGGTGACGTCCAGATGAAGGCGCCCGATCAGCCGCGAAGATCGGAAAGGGTGGGCATCCCCCCGCATCGGCCGGACCCGCTTCGAGCTGGATCGGCGCCGCCCTCCGGAACGACCCGTGGCCTCGAACCGTGCGGCGTTATTCGTCGCCGCCCAGAGCCTGAAACTTGTCGACGTAGGCGAGGACCGCCCAGACGAGAGCCGAGTGACTCCAGGTCAGCGGCGAGACCGAGAGTGGGCTCCCATTCACGGGATGTACTTGCTCTGCAAGAACGCCCGAGGGGAGCGCGTTCTTCGCGCACCATTCGAGGTGAGGAATCGCTTCGCGGAGCTGCGGGAGGGTCTCGGCCCGCTCGATTTCGTACTCCCCGAGCCATAGCGTCGAGATGAACCAGGGGTTTCCAGGAATATCCTCCGGGACGTCGCTCTCCCGCTGATACTGATCCTT
>Ga0224508_10003110_pt1 | contig 13817 bp, 17 predicted proteins | sample SF_Jan12_sed_USG_4_FD_170157 | JGI IMG/M metagenome (GOLD analysis project Ga0224508, IMG submission 170157) | Sediment microbial communities from San Francisco Bay, California, United States - SF_Jan12_sed_USGS_21 | ecosystem: Environmental > Aquatic > Marine > Sediment | place: USA...
AGCTTCAGATTACAAAAAGGTAGCAGCCACTGTTTACACCAATGTTTCGACACCTACCCAATATGCTGCAATTAAAGCATATGAGCCAAATGAAGAAATTGATCAATATATCACCATTACCAGAAATATCCATAGAATAATGGGTACATTTCTTTCAAGGGAATGGGGAAACGTTGATGGAATTTCTACTACAAAACCACAAGGTGCGTTTTACTTTTTTGCAGACTTTAATCACCTAAAAAATTCCTTGATCAAAAAAGGTGTAGATACATCAAACAAATTAGCATCATCTCTCTTATCCTGTCCATTTCATATTGCAGTTGTTACAGGAGATGCGTGTATGCTTGAACCAGATAATTTTGGTGCAAGAATTGCATTTGTGGACTATGATGGAAAATCTGCATTTGATGATTACCTAAAAAATACTCCAAAAAATTCTTCAGATGAAATTGAATTTGTAAAAAGGAATGCTCCACGTATGGTACGTTCTATCGATTCCCTAAAAAATTGGGTAGAATTCATACAAAGTAATTAGAAATGAAATCATCCAATCAACTTGTGGTTAACTTTTCGTTAAAAAAAGAAGTGTTTTTTGTTTCCATTGGTTCTTTAGTTGGTGCATTTACAATGCATCTTCCAAGAATGTTTTTGGATTTATTTGGAGATTCATCATATAATATTATGCTGCTGGTTTTTGCTAGAGTAATAAATTCTTCACAACCTGAGGTGGGTTTAGCATTGCACTTTTTTGTTGCCACAATAATAGGAATTGTTACTGGAGTTTTTTTGCACAAAGTATTTCGATTTAACATTTCTAGGGTTCCAAGAGGATTAGCATTTGGAATTATTTCTGGAGTGGTAGTTTTTCTTGTATTTGCTATTCCGGTATCTCAGATATTTTTAGGACCAAATACAGTTGAGATTATTTCTGAGATAAATCCTGAAATGACTTTGATTGAGGCAGCAAAGGAAGTTGAAATCAGTTTTTTTAATCAAATGCTAAATTCCCTTTTTATGCATCTTGTGTGGGGTACTACTCTAGGCGTGATAGGGTCATTGTTGACCCGGAAAATAGGCGCAAATTACCTTTGTCATGTTTGTAATATTGAATTTTCAACCATCAAAACCTACGAACACCACCGCGAACACGTCCATGAAAATCCCTCCCCAAAGATGAAAAGAATTTTGATTCTTGGTGGTGGATATGGAGGAGTAGGGGTGTTAAATAAAATTCAAAAAAAATTTGAAAGTGATGTCAATGTAAACATTGAGTTAGTCAGCGAGTCGAATTTTTTCCTACATACTCCTATGCTACCAGAAATGGCTACTGGAACAATTGAACCTAGACACATTGCAACACCCATTAGACGTTTTTGCAAGAGAGCTCAATACCATCAAGCCAAAGTCATTGATATCTCCCTTGATGAAAGAAAAGTAGTAATTCAAAGAATGTCTGATAAGACTCAAACCCTCTTGTCATATGATTACTTGGTTTTAGCGTTAGGTGGAAAGACAAACTTTTTTGGAAACCAGAACATTGAGCAAAACTCGTTTACGATTAGAAGTTTAGATGATGCCATCAAAATTAGAAATCATATTATCAGTATGTTAGAAGATGCTGATCAAGAAACTGATCAAATAAAACAACAAAAATTAATGACCTTTGTTGTTGTAGGGGGTGGTTTTTCTGGAGTAGAAACTGCAGGTGAATTAAATGATTTTATCAGAGAGTCTTCTACAAAGTTTTACCGAAATATTCCTCAAGACAACATAAAAATTATTTTGATATCTGCAGGTGAGAAAATTCTTCCAGAAATTGGAAATCTTGGAGAATATTCAAAACATGCATTACAAAAAGCAGGAGTTACAATCTATACTGACACAAGACTCGAAGATGCATCTTTTGATATGGCAAAATTAAATACAGGAGAAAAAATTACCACAGGAACAATAATCTGGGCTGGGGGAAATACTGTAGATGACGTTGTATTGAAACTTGATTCTGAACATCATAAATCGGGAAGACTTGAAGTAAACAAGGAACTCAAACTCAAAAATCACCCGGAGGTTTTCGCGCTAGGTGATTGCGCGTATTCTGTTGATCCACGAAGCGGAAACCCTTATCCGCCCACTGCCCAACATGCCATAAGACAAGCATCAACTGTGGCTGAAAATTTAGAAAACAAGGTTAAAGGAATAGTATTCCAGCAGGATTTTGTTTATGATACGAAAGGTTCTATGGCAAAAATAGGCAAAACAGACGGAGTAGCACTTCTTTTGGGACATGAGTTTCGAGGATTTCTTGCCTGGCTTATTTGGAAACAATACTATCTTTCAACTCTTCCAACAAACGAGAAAAAAATTAGAGTAAGCCTTGATTGGTTTGTAGATCTGTTTTTCCCTCGAGATATTACCAGACTATCAAATGTATATGAAGAAAAAAAAATCTCAATTTAGAACTAGTTTTAAATTAAAAGATTATTGATGATATACAATGCCATTTGAATCTCTTTGCAGAAATAAAATCTTCAAGGATGTTCCAAAATATGAAGATATCAAAGAAGATCCTCACATGAAGGAACTATTTTCCTCAGTTTTTACTGGTATGGGTGGTAGGTATACACGGATGAGAATTATTTGTGCCATTACAGAAGAACCAATGAATACCCTAGAACTTTCAAAAAAATTAGAAATGGATTACAAAACTATACAACACAACATCAAAGTTTTAGAAAGTAACAGCTTTATAGTTAGAGAAGGAGAAGGATATGGAGACTTGTTTTTTCCATCTGATTTGATATCTTCCAATCTTCCTACACTTTACATGGTTATAAAAAAAGTTGAGGATAAATTGGAAAAATCTGAAAAAAAATACATAGATTAAATTGAAATAATAACAATTTTCTTCCTTAGATTTATTTCTACAAAATGCTAAAATGTAATTCTTACAGCATAAAATTCATAAAAACATTTACCTAAATGATTGATAACTAATTTGGTAACAATTTGGGAATTTGATTAAATAGATTTTAGATTGAGGGATTTCATGTCTCTAGTATTTGCAAAACCGGTTTCTGAAAACAAATCAGCAGTAAGTCTTCTAGCTATTAGAATAGGCATGGCATTTGCCTTTTTCTGGGCTGGTTCAGGCAAAGTTGCTGATCCAGCTGGTTTTGGAATGATGATGCAAAATATGGTTGGTATGCAGCCAGAAATGGCTACCAGCATAGCAATGCTTATTGGAATTTTAGAAATAGCTTCAGGAATCCTTGTGCTAACGGGATTTTTAATTAGACCTGCCGCAATATTTCAAGTAATAATACTGATTGGCGCAATGGTTATGTTTGGATTTGATTTTACCACCGGACCTTCAATTTGGAAAGACCCAGCTATTTTGGGTGTTGCAATTGGTTTGGCCATATATGGTTCTGGTAAGTTTGGAATTGATACATTAATTTCAAGAAAAATGCTTACTAGATAACACCACTTTTTTTATTCTCATTTATTTTTTCCATCATGAGTATCATGATTCTTTACTTGTTCAATTCTAAAACAGAATAATCAAGAATTATTCTAGTATCTATTTGGAATCTCAGGATGTGAATTAGACATTGGAAGTGGATTCCTTGGATTAATTGGGAATTTTTAGGGAAAACTAATTATTAAAATATTTTTATCCTAATCTTGTGATTGTACTATCTTGAATTTTTTAAAAGAAATGGTCAAAAAATATCATGAAAAAAAACTGCTTGAAGCAAAAGAAAAACTAAATTCTCACACAGAAAATAAAGACCAACTTGAAAGGCAACTAAAAACAATAGATGATGAGCAATTATATGAAGTAAAAAAGAAGATTGAAAAACAAAAAGAGTTTATTGCAATATGGAATAAAAACATATCCTCAATAGATAAACAACTAAAAAAATTAAAGTCGTAAACAAAGTATTTCTTAGATCAAGCTATGCACTAATTTTTTTCCTTAAAGGCAATATAAAAAATATGTCAACTCGACAAAATGGGAAATTATATATTTATTTTTAGCTCATTAATAATAAAATCTAAAACTATCTTTAATTTTCCCCAGTTTTTATTCTCAGAATAGGTAATTTGATACCAGTTCTTAATTGGTGCCTTTTTTTTGAATGGACTAATATACTTCAGTTTCTTAATTTCATATGTTTTAGGTTCAAAATTCTCTCCAATCTTTACAATTATTTCCTTTTTGTCATAAAATCCAAAAAATTTATCCTAGTAACTAATCCCAGATGAAGACATCATTTTGCCCATCTCTAATAGGTGCTTTCCTTTGGTTAGTCTTTGAGCAATCTCATTGAATCATTCTTCTACTTTGCATATGGGATTTCATTATGTATAAAAAATATAACCGATTATGATTTTGTTGCTTTGAGAACTCCCTAACAGTTAAAACTTATTTTTATTACTTAAATACAAATGCCTCATGATGATTTCTTTGAAGCTACTCTAATAGAATTTGTACAATGGATTAGTGGAGGCGAAAAAAATATAGCAAAATATGAAAGATTTGAAGATTTACCTTCTCACCTAAAAGACCATTTCAAAAATAATTCTGATTCTGAAATTTTACTAGATGAAAAAAATTGGAAAATTTTAGAAATAAACAAAGATCTACGAGCCCATGGTAAGGGAATGCACATCAAAGTAAAACTAGAGTCTCGTCCTTAGATGTCAATTAATTGCTCTCTTTTACCTATTAGATTAGACTTTAGAAAATAAAAAACAAAAAAATCCCTTCTAAAACATGCGAGGCCTCACAATAGCTATTCTTATCGCTTTAATCGCATTTGCAATTGCGATTGTTAGTTTAGCTTTGGAATATTTTCAGGTCTTTGAAATAGAATATTCTATTCAAAATATGTTTGATATATCTCAGAGACATTATTTTTTGAATTACTAGTCTGGCCAGACAAACATTTTCTCCTTATCAATAAAGATTAAAATTATGACTTGTTTCCCTGAAAATATGAAATTTTCATTAGTTTTTTTCTTATTACTTTTAGCTGGTATTTTTACGATTCAAAATTCCTATAGTCAAGAATCTGACCTGTTTTGTAAAGATGGAAAAACTCTGGTTTATAGAGTAAATGCTGAAAAATATGCCTGCCTGAATCCACCTACTGCTGAAAAATGGTACAAATCAGGAATTGCCGAACCAGTAGAAAAAATTCATTCAGAACAATCAGCTATTCACCCCGAAAAGATGACATCATCCGCCCCAATCCCAGAATCATCATATGGCCCTCAGATTGACTTTACCAAAGGGTATTTTGTAGAGGAGATTAGCGATGGTCTTTACTGGGTAACTGACGGTGCATATCAAGGAATGTTTCTAGTTACGGGACAAGGAGTAATTGCGGTGGATGCGCCTCTCTCCATTGGACAAAACTATCTTAAAGCAATTGAAGAAGTTACTGATGAACCAATAACTCATGTAATCTACAGCCATAATCATATTGATCATATTGGCGCTGCAAGCATATTTCCAGAGAATGCAACAATTATTGCACACAAGTGGACTGCTGATAAATTAGAAATAAGAGACGATCCTAACCGGCCTGTACCAACAGTAACGTTTGAAGAAAAATACACACTAGAGCTAGGAAATCAAATACTAGAATTAGAATATCATGGACCAATGCATGTTCCTGGAAATATTTTCATCTATGCCCCACAACAAAAAGTTTTGATGCTAGTTGATGTGGTATTTCCTGGTTGGGTTCCATTCAAAGATTTAGCAATGGCTGAAGATATTCCATTTTTTATTTATTCACATGATAAAATTTTAGAATATGACTTTGAAACATACATTGGAGGTCATCTAACCCGATTGGGAACTCCTGAAGACGTTCAAATTCAAAAAGAGTATTTTGATGATATCCAAAGAAACGCAGCTGCTGCAAATATTCAAGTTGATTTTATGGAAATAGGCCAAGAAGTTGGATTTGAAAATTTATGGTTGGTTTTTCAAATTTATGCCGATAAGATTACCCAGCAATGTACTAATGACACAGTTCCAAAATGGATTGATAGACTGGGTGGTGCTGATTTGTTTACCTATGATCATTGCTGGAAAATTTCTGAAAGTCAAAGGATAGATTAATCCTATTTGGCTACTCTTCAAATTTTCTTTAATGCCTCCTAAAATCTTGAAACAAACAAATTTGAGACCAATAAAACTCTAATAATTGAGGAGATGAGAAAAAACCAATGGATTATGAATCTTTTTGTGAGCAAATCTTAGAATCTGACCCCAAAATCAGATTTGCAACAGCATATGATGAATGGGCTGTTCGACTTGGTGGTGGCATACGAAAGGGAGTAACCAATCTTCTCTCAGATCACAATGAAAACGAACTAGTCAATTTGTCTGTAATGGATTGGAAATCACGAAAAGAAATGTCAAAATGGTTAGGAAAAACCATTTACACCTTGGCTGAATATGACACAATCAAACGTTTTTCCTTTTACCTTGGAGATGATAACTTGCTTCTTGTAAGTGCCGAAAAAGATGCAGACACCAATGTAATAGTAGATAAAGTCATCAAACTTTATTACAAAAATCTAGACTAGGAATCTATTCTTCATATTCTTTAGCCACCTAAGATATGTCTTTTGTAATTTGGGTATTTGTTTTAATTTCATCCTTGCAGTCTTATCTACATGAAAGCCGTTTGGAATGATACTGTGATTGCCGAATCTAATGAAACTATAAAGATTGAAGGAAATCATTATTTTCCTCCAGAGTCAATCAAGCAAGAATATTTTCATGAAAGCAATAGCACTTCAAGATGTATTTGGAAAGGAAAAGCAAACTATCTTTCAGTAACAGTAAATGGGAAAACAAATCATGACTGTGCTTGGATATATTCAAAACCATCCTTTCTCGCCAAAAAGATAGCTGGATATATGGCATTTTGGAATGGTGTTAAAATTTCAAACTAGTCTGAATTTAGAGGATATCAAAATTAAATTTGTAATTTAATCATTTGATACTTGGTTACAGCTTCCACAACCATTTCTTCTAGTTGCAAACCAAACTAAAAAACAAAACCCTAAAGGATAAATCAAAACTTGAGTAATTCCGAAATCTTCATTGAGATAAAACACTACAATCAAAATAACAAAAAATAATCCAAGAGCTAAGGAAATGATGCCTATTTTGTCTTTATAGTTTAGATCTGATTTAAGACCTAACAACTCTACCACACTTTTCGCATTTATGACATACTGTCTTTATTACCATTTTTCCTACACAATTTCCAGCACACCCAACATGCTCTCGTAAAAATACCTTAATTTCTTTAGTATGGAAATGACATAAGGGGCATAACTTTATGGATTCTTGACTCATTTTAAAACCAGTTAGTTTCTAACCACACGAGTTGCACTCAAATTTTCTTTTTGGTTGATGGGCTTTGGCAATATGACGTAAAGTTCTCTCAGGATCTGCAAAAGTCATTTTACATTTTGGGCACACATTTGATATTACAATCTCTTTTTTACTTGAAAATAATCCCATAAACTCTCAAAAAACCTTACACATAAAACGATTTTCCCAATTTTTAATTAAAATTATTGTGTTATTTGGAGGGATTTACTGTTTTGTTGTACTGTGCTAGAGTTTTTGCATAAGCATTTATCATGGTATGCATCAAATCATCAAACATGCTAAGAGATGAAATTTGCATTTGAATTAACTCTTGTCTATACTTGGAATATTGGTCAATCTGCTCTAACCATGTATCAGTAAATGTCTTAGAATATCCTTGAATTGATCTTAAAACTCCTTGATCAATGTTTAATTTATCGAAAAATTCTTTTTCTGAAATGTAGCATGTTCCATACACGTCATCTAACATGTGAAGATATGCTGTATAAAGATCAGAATATTGTTGAAATTTAGAAGGAATCTGTGATTCAATTTTTTGAATAACTTTGGAAGTGTTAGTCTTCATTATATCACATACAGAAATTTTTTCTACAGGTTTGGTTTGAGCGACAGATTCAGTTTTATTCATACCTAGTTAAAACAGGAATAGTTTTTATTTTTATTCCTAAATTCATTTCAAATACACTACAATTCATTGTATTTTTTGAAACTAGGTAATATTTTTGAATCGAGTGATAATCTAAAAATTTTTTACTGAATTATGTTTCCAGATGAATTTTCTTCCCTCTGGGTCCACATTCTGAACAAAATTCCTCTTTTTTTGAAAGGATTTTTCCACATAACTTGCAGATATATTCAGCATATTTCATAATTTTCCAAAATTTGAAAATATTTAATTATATTTCCAAATAGATATGATCTTACAATCCTTATTCCTTTCATCCATTTTGAATGACTGACTTTATCTTTATTTTTTAACAGATTTGGGAAATTTATATTAATTATAAGAATCCAATTTGGAGATTTAGAAGTATCTTTAAATTTTATGAAATCCACGCTTTATGTGATATAGATGTCTGATGCTCAAAGCCTAATAGACAAGATAATGGCAATTGATGACAATATTAGATTTGTTGCCATTTGTGATTTGGACGGAAATCAGATCGCATCCAAAGCACGAGAGCGTACTGAACTTTACCTTACTCCTGAATCCACTAAAGATACTTTACGCCATGCAGCTTCTGCATGGAAATCTAGAATGAAACATTTTGATGAAATTGGACGAGGACTATACACGCTGGCAGTTTATGAAAAACTGAGAAGGATAACAATGCCTTTGCCAGGAGACCGAATTTTATTGGTGACTATAGATAACGCAGGTGGTCAAAAGCAGATTCTTGATGCACTTCTCAATGAAGTTATTTACCAAGATCCTACATATTCTTCTGGTTACGACAGCGTGATTAGAAGTATGGACTTTGAGAGATAAACTCAAATGTTTGTCTGTGGAAATTAACTTAAAGTACAAAAACCCGTCAAAACCTAACAATTTAAAAGGCACAAAACAATCAGAAAATCTATGAAGAGAATAGAGGCTATTGTCAACCCTACTATGAAGGATAATGTAGTAGGTGCTATAAGAAAAGTTGGCATTGGCGGAGTCACTACTTGGCATACTCAAGGTCAAGGTGCAGCAGAACCCCCACTTGTCGGGCAATACTTTTCAAAAGAGACCATTGTTGCAGTTGTCCCAGATTCTAAGGTAGATGCAGTTTTAGAATCAATAGCAAATGTTGCGTGTACTGGCACTAAAGGAGACGGCAAAGTCTTTGTAACAAACATAGAAAACGCTTTGGACATATGCACAAAAGAAAAAGGCGAGTCCGCAATCTAGATTCAAATCCTTTTCTAAATTTCATTTTTCTCCAAAAATAATTTTAAAACTCAGTTACAGCATTCAATTAATAGTTTGATCCCTTAAAATCTTCCAGTTCTGGTTAATTTTGTGCCTGAAGAAATATTGAAGTTTTATTTTGGCATCCTAGATGTGCCTGAGCACAAAGTAATTATCATTCCCCTATTCTATTCAGGTGAAAATTTTTAATCTATTCCATTTGTATAAGATTGTGGAAAAACAAGACACAAATTCAAAATTATCGGATGGGATTAATTACTATGTTTTAGCCTTTATCGGAATTGGCACTATGATATTTCTTGTAGGGAACTCTATTGAAACACCAATTGAAAATAAACTTGATGGTTATGAAATATTAAGCAGTATGGGATTTGCTGCTGCAACTATTTTTGCATTTGTTTTGGCCAAAAGATATTGGGGTTCAGAAATTTTTGGGAGATCTTATCTTGCACTTGCAATTGGGTATCTTTGCTATTCTATAGGTTGGAATCTTTGGTGGTATTATGAAATTTATGAAAAAGTTGAAAATCCTTACTTTTATTATCCAGACATATTTTTTATCGCTTTTTATCCTCTAGTAATTTATCACATTAGAAAAAATTTCAAATATTTCAAACGAACAACCACATCTAATCAAAAACTCACGATCATAATAATTCCTCTTGTTCTTTCATCTGTCTATGCATTTTTTGGGCTTGTGCCAGTAGAAGCCGAAGGAGGACTATTAACACTTAAAATTAATGAATTTCCAGATTACGATACAAGATTTTATGCAGAATTTTTCACTGGTCTTGGATTTACCTTTGCTTCTGCATTAACATTCTCTTTTGCAATAGTTGGAGCACAAATCTTTCGTACAACAGTTCTGGGAGCAGCATGGGGACTTTTACTTTTAGGAATTATGATTAATACTGCTGCTGACACTTATTATTACATCTACGAGTTATTTGGTGATTATGAAAGATCTGATCCTGTTATAGGAATATGGCTTTTAAGCACTGTTATAATTTGTTACGGGTTGTTTAAGCATAGAAAGGAATTCTGAAATCTTAATCTTGTTTCTTTAACTTTTTTTTATTTAATAAATATTTATTATTATCTTCATACTCATTGATTTGTGACATACCCTTCTTTAGAATATGCTCCCTTGGGAATGGATTATCAAACAAAGAAACTTTTTGATAAACCAATTTCTGAAAACGATCTTATCTCAAAACTTCTTGATTCTGGCAAGGGGTTAATTGCAAAGGGTGGTCCCACAGATTTTGATATAGTTCGTTCAATATCAATAACTCAAAAAATTATTTGGTCTTTTATTGTACATGCAAATGATCCAAACAAATATGAAATTATCGATATCGTAAAAAAACTGGGTAAATTTCATGAAATGGATAGTCCTGATGAGCCTTTGGAATTTGATGCAGATAATGAATTTGAATGGCATCATTGGATTAGACGAAATTACAACAATGGGTTTACGCCAAAAACACGTCCTAATCACATTCTAATAGTTGGAACTCCGGAACAAATTCCGTTTGGATTTCAATCTAGGTTAAGCAAAAAACCTCGTGTTGGAAGAGTTTGTTTTGATTCTTTAGATGATTTAGAAAATTATGTTGATAAAGTCATTCGTATGTCTGAGGAGCCACCTTCTGGGTTAAAACGACACTCGAGTTTTTTTGCAACAAACTATGGAAAAATGGAAGATGGAACATACGATGTAACACAATATAGTTATAATGAGTTAGTCACGCCTCTCAAACAATTTCTTGAGGGCGAAAAAATTCCTGTCGATATTACCAGAATAGAGGAGATGAAAAAAAAACCAATGTTAAACAAGTTAGAATCCAACCAGTCCGCATTAGTGTTTTTTGCTGGCCACGGTATTGGAAATGTCCCAAAAGATAAACAATTGCAATTACAGGGTGCGTTTTGTTGTCAAGATTGGATTGAAACAAAAAATGATTCTGAACTGTTTTCGGCATTTGACGTACCTGATGATGAGCCATTCCTTGAGGGTGCAATGGTGATAAATTTCTCTTGTTTTGGATATGGTACTCCAAAACTTGATGATATTGTAAATTTTTCTTTTGATGGAAACAGGATAAGAAATTCCCTTTCTGATGAATCCTTTGTGGCGGCACTTCCAAAAAAGCTGATTGCTCACCCAAAAGGACCACTAGGCTATATCGGTCATGCTAATTCTCTTTATTTGAGTGGCTTTTACAACCTAGACACTTCGATACCTGACGATCTAAAGCGTGACATTTCTCCATTTGAGAGTATTTTTGATTATTTGTTCCAAAATAACACTCTGGGAAATTCTATTGAAGACATGAATGATAATGCGGCAATGGAATCTGATAGATTCTCTGATGCTATTTTGAGATTTCAGGGAGGTGATAAAAATCGAGAGACAAAACTTGAGATAGTAAATAGTTTTTTTCAAAGTCATGACTTTGATAACTATCTTATTTTTGGCGACCCTGCAATAAGGTTGAATATTTAACTAATTCACTACTAATATACAATAAATTAATTTTTAGACATTTTCAAACATCAAGTTTGAAGATATATCATATGGAATAAAGCTAGTCCAAAGTGCACCTCGAATCCTATTTTCAAATGTTTTTTTAACCAAATCTGAATTAGGCTCCTCCTCAAGATTATGCCTGATGATTGCATTCTGCAAACTTTCCAAATTGGAGTCATCAGAAAATTCAATAAAAAAATCCCTTCAAATTTGTTATTGGATTTCTAAGGTAAAAATTAATGAATTATGATCATTTTATTTGAAATGTTATATAGAATTATTCTTCACCTTAAAAATGATGAAAGTTTCCTCCATGGGAATACGAAATTCTGACAAAAAATTATTGTTTAAACCACTGAAACTATCTGAATTTAGAAAAAAAATCGCTGACGGTCTTCAAAACAATACTCAAGAATTTGATGATATATCTAAAGTAGCAAAAGGCCAACCTGCCTTCAGAGGAATTGGTCAGGTTCATGCCCCAAGATTAGATAGTTCAGCAGAAAGTGGGTGGACATTTTTGATAAATCCAAATGATGAGATGGCAAATGAAATAAAAAATACTATCAAACCCTTAGCAAAACTTCGAGGAATGGCTGATAATGATCAACCTCTATTCTTTGATAGTGTTCCTAAAGATGATTGGATATTTTGGCTGGATGATGTTTATCATGAATATAGAAGCTGCAGCAAAAAACACCCACCAAAGTATATCTTTATCATAGGTAGTCCTGATCAAATACCTCTTCGATTTCAATCTCTATTGAGTTTGCAATCCTATGTTGGCAGGCTTGATTTTACTCATAAGGCCGAGAAACAAGAAAAAATTTTACAGTTGAAGACCTATGTTGAAAAACTGGTAAAACTAGAAAATAATAACCCTGTAGAAAAAGAAACCATTTTCTTTGCAACTGACCATGGAATTGGAGAAGATGGATGTTATGATCCAACTCACTACAACCATCTATATCTTGAAACTCCATTGGTTTCGGATGTTAAATCAATGCAAAATTTCCATGTAACTGAAATTACTTCTACCCAAGCAAATCCAAACCAAGCTACCAAAACCTCGCTGCTAAGTAATATTGAAAATTCAAAACCAGCACTAGTATTTACAGCAAGTAAAAGCATTAATGCATCTGGGGAAAACATTGATACCCAAAATGAGATTACAGGCTCAATTGTATGTGAAGGTAATCAAGAAGGTCCACTGGATGATTATTTGATTACTGCAGACTCAATTTCGTATGAAAAACCATTTTGTGATGGAGGTATATTTTTTCAATATTCTGACTGTAGTTATGGAATTCCATCCTCAAGTTATTTGAGTAGCTATATCCGTGATACAAATGCATTGGGAATTCCAGAACCACTTGCTGACAGAGATTTTATTTCGGCAATTCCAAAAAGATTACTATTTCATCCAAACGGACCAATTGCATTTATTGGACATGTAGATTTGGAGTTGATGTTATCATATACCAACAATGAACAACCCATGCCCGAAGGTGATAGAAGTAGCCGGCTTGCTCCATTTTCTTCGTGTATTGACAGCCTCCTCAAAGGAAGACCCGTGGGATTCTCCCTTGATTCTATGATAAAAAATTATGGTACCTTGACAGCTTTGTTGGCAACTATGCATCAGCAGTATATTCAACGTAATTTTCAAAATGAAGAAGAATTCCTAGATAAATTACTTGATACCTTTATCAGAAGCACAGAAGCCGGCAACTATATGGTCTTTGGTGATCCTGCCGCTAATTTGAGCTAATTTCATAATACTTTCAACCTATTATCATAAAATAATTTTCTTCAAAAAGCTTAAAAGATAATTTACTACAATGTCATTGTTTGGGAATTGAGTATAAAATTCACCCTTCAATTGGAATAGCACGTATTGGAAACAGCCCTTCTGAATATTACCTATCTCCTACAAAAAT
>Ga0224508_10003111_pt1 | contig 13815 bp, 10 predicted proteins | sample SF_Jan12_sed_USG_4_FD_170157 | JGI IMG/M metagenome (GOLD analysis project Ga0224508, IMG submission 170157) | Sediment microbial communities from San Francisco Bay, California, United States - SF_Jan12_sed_USGS_21 | ecosystem: Environmental > Aquatic > Marine > Sediment | place: USA...
GCCACCAGGGCTTCCTGATCATCGGCACCCAGCGCGATCCCGGCGCCGAGGATCCCTCCCTCGAAGAGCTCCACGCGGTGGGCTGCATCGCCCGGGTGGTGCGCGTGATCGACGCCAAGAACGAGGGCAAGCAGGCCATCGTGGTGGGCATCGCACGCACCCGCATCGGCGCGCCCGACCCCGAGGACGCGCCCGACCTCTACGCCATCGATCCCATCGACGAGGGCGAGCCCGAGAGCCCCGAGCTCGAGAGCGTCTGGCAGCGCGTGGTGGCGCTGGCCCAGCGCGTGATCGACCTCCACGAGGACTATCCCAAGGAGTGGAAGCAGTTCGTCCAGAGCATTCCCACCCCGGGCCTGCTGGCCGACCTGATCGCCTCCACCCTGCCCCTGGCGCCCGAAGAGCGCGTCGCCCTGCTCGAAGAGCCCCGGCCCTCGGCGCGGCTGGCGCGCGTGGCCGGTCACCTCGAACGCGAGGTGACCATCGCCGAGACCCAGCAGGCGCTTGCCGACACCGGCGAAGAGATGGACCCGGCGCGCCGCGAGCGTCTGCTGCGCCGGCGCCTGCGCGACATCGAGGACGAGCTCGGCGAGTCCGACTCGGGCACCCGCGAGGTGGAGGAGCTGCGCGAGAAGATCGAGGCGGGCGAGCTGCCCGAGATCGCGCGCAGCCAGGCCGACCGCGAGCTCAAGCGCCTGTCTGCGCTGCCCCAGCACGCCCCCGACCGCCACCTGATCCGCACCTACCTCGAGTGGCTGGCCGACCTGCCCTGGTCGACCGAGACCGAAGACCACCTCGACCTGCCCGCCGGGCGCCGCATCCTCGACGAGGACCACCACGACCTCGAGAAGGTCAAGGACCGCATCATCGAGTTCCTGGCGGTGCGCAAGCTCGCGCCCGAGGCCAAGAGCCCGATCCTGTGCTTCGTGGGCCCGCCCGGCGTGGGCAAGACCTCGCTGGGCCGCTCGATCGCGCGCGCCCTGGGCCGCAAGCTGGCGCGAGCCTCGCTGGGCGGCGTGCGCGACGAGGCCGAGATCCGCGGGCACCGCCGCACCTACGTGGGCGCCATGCCGGGCCGCATCCTGCAGAGCCTCAAGCGCGCCGGCTCGCGCAACCCGGTCTTCCTGCTCGACGAGATCGACAAGTTGGGCGCCGACTTCCGCGGCGATCCCTCGTCGGCGCTGCTCGAGGTGCTCGACCCGGAGCAGAACGACAGCTTCAGCGACCACTACCTCGAAGTGCCTTTCGACCTCTCGCGCGTCTTGTTCATCGCCACCGCCAACACGCTGTCGACGATCCCCGCCCCGCTGCTCGACCGCATGGAGGTGATCGAGCTGCCGGGCTACACCGAGCGCGACAAGCTGGCCATCGCCCGCGAGCACCTGGTGCCCAAGCAGCTCGAGAACCACGGGCTCGGCGCCGACGACGTGGTGATCGGCGAGGACGCCCTGGAGAAGCTGGTCGGCGAGTACACCCGCGAAGCCGGCGTGCGAAACCTCGACCGCCAGATCGCCACCCTCACCCGCAAGGCGGCGCGGGCGGTGGCCTCGGCTCGGGCCCAGAGCGAGGAGCCCACCCCCCTGCAGATCGACGCCGACTACGTCGAAGAGGCCCTGGGCGCGCCGCCGCACCTGCCGGAGACCGCCGAGCGCACCACCCAGCCGGGCGTGGTGGTCGGCCTCGCCCACACCAACCACGGCGGCGACATTCTCTTCGTCGAGGCCAGCGTGATGCCCGGCGGCAAGGGCGTGCGCCTGCGCCTGACCGGGCAGCTCGGGGACGTGATGCGCGAGAGCGCCGAGGCGGCGCTCTCGTGGGTGCGCGCGAACGCCGACGTCCTGGGCATCGACGCCGACCTGCTTCGCGACTGCGAGATCCACCTGCACGTGCCCGCCGGAGCCGTACCCAAGGACGGCCCCTCGGCGGGCGTGACCCTGGTGACGGCACTGGTCTCGGCGCTCACCCGGCGCCGCGCCCACGGCGACTTGGCGATGACCGGCGAGATCTCGCTGCGCGGCCTGGTGCTGCCCGTGGGCGGGATCAAGGACAAGGTGCTCGCGGCCAGCCGCGCCGGCATCCAGACCGTGGTGCTGCCCAAGCGCAACGAGAAGGATCTCGTCGACATTCCCGACGAGGTGCGCGAAGAGCTCGACCTGAAGCTCGTCGAGCGCCTCGACCAACTGCTGGAGACGGCGCTCGAGCCCTCGGGCACGGCGGCCTGAGCCGCCCGCTGCGACTCGCCGCCCTGGCGGGCCGGGACACCCCTCCCGCCCTGCTCGCCTGCCTCGCCGACCTCGACCCCGCGGCCCCCGCCGACTACCGCGAGCTGGCCGCACTGGCGGTGGACGTCTGGGTCGAGAGCCGACCACGCGCAGTCGGCGTCTGCGGCGGACAGGGCGCCGGCAAGTCCACCCTGACGCCCCTGCTGGTCGAGGCCTGCGAGGCGCGCGGACTGCGCTGTGCGGCCCTCGGCCTCGACGACTTCTACCTGGACGCGCGCGCGCGACGCACCCTCGCCGAGCGCGTCCACCCGCTCTTCGCCACGCGCGGCCCTCCAGGCACCCACGACGCGCGGGCCTGCCTGGCGGCGATCCGTGCCCTTCGCGAGCCCGGCGAGGTGCGCGTGCCGGTCTTCGACAAGGGCACCGACGACCGCCGCGGCGAGCGCCTCCTGCAAGGGCCTTTCGACCTGGTGCTGCTCGAGGGCTGGTGCGTGGGCGCGCGGCCGGTGGGCGCGGCGGCGCTCGAACGGCCGATCAACGCGCTGGAGGCCGAGCACGACCCCAGCGGCGCGTGGCGCCGCCACAGCGACGCCGCTTTGGCCGGCGACTACGCCGCGCTCTTCGGCGCGCTCGAGTCGCTGCTCTTCCTGCGCGTGCCGGGCCTCGACGCCGTGCGCCGTTGGCGCCTGCAACAGGAGAGCCAGCGCCCGCCGGCTCAGCGCCTGGACGCCGAGGCCGTCGACCACTTCGTCGCCCACTATGAGCGCATCACCCTCGCCATGCTCGAAGACCTGCCCGGCCGCGCCGAGCTCTGCGTCGACCTCGACGAGGACCACGGCGTCGCGGCGCTGCACTTCCGGGACGCGCCGGGCATCGGCCCGGCCTGACCCTCGGCGGCGTCGGCCACAGCCGCTTCGCGCTGACCCTCGGCGGCCTCGGCTACAGCCGCTTGGCGCTAACCCTCGGCGGCGTCAGCCTCCACCGCTTCGCGCAGCTCGTCGAGGAAGCCGGGCAGCGCCGAGGCCACGCGGTTCCAGTTCGGGATCTGCTGCAGGTCCATGGGCTGGCGCACGAAGTCGAGCCCCGCCGCGCGCAGCGCGCCCGAGAAGGTCTCCACCGCCAGCTCCTCCTCGTGGCGGTCGAAGACCAGGCCGTTGATCGCAGCGTCGTCGCTGTAGGCGGCGATTGCGTCCTGGGCCGTGCGCGTGTAGGCGGCGGTCAGCGTGTTCAGGAAGCCGGCGTCGAACTCCACGCCGTAGCTCGCCAGGTTGCGGATGGCCGAGGCCGCGATGTCGCGCACCATGCGGTGCAGGCCGCGCTCGGCGTCCCCTTCGGAGAGCTCCTGGTGGCGGTGGTCGTAGTTCTCGGTGAGCTCGACCTGGCAGATCCGCTTCTGGCTCGAGTTGCGATAGACCTCGACCAGGGTGCCCATCTCGAGACCCCAGTCGCTGGGAATGCGGTTGATGCGCGCCAGGTCGGTGGTCATCGAGACCTCCCCGGCCAGCGGGTAGCGGAAGGAATCGAGGTAATCGAGCAGCGGGTTCTCGCCCAGCACGGCCTTCATGGCGCGCAACAGCGGCGTGACGAAAAGCCGTGTCACCCGGCCATAGAGGCGGTCGGTGACCCGGCCGTAGTAGCCCTTGGCGAACTCGTAGTTCAGGTTGGGGTGGGCGGTGGGGTAGCAGAGCCGGGCCAGCAGCTCGCGGTCGTAGGTGCGGATGTCGCAGTCGTGCACCGCGATCACCCGCGAGCGGTCGGTGGCCAGCACGTAGCCGAAGGCCAGCCAGGTGCTGCGCCCCTTGCCCGAGGGTCCGGCCGAGAGGCCCTCCTCCTCGAGCCGGCCGTAGAGCGACTGCACCCGGGGGCCACTGTTCCAGAGCAGGATCGGCCCGGCGCCGTCCACGGTGCGCACGCCGTCGAAGAGCTCGCGCATGTCGTCGTACTCGGCGCGCTCGCCCACGGCGCCGGAGATGCTCACCACGATCTGGCGCAGGTAGGAGACGCCGCGGAGGGTGTCGACGATGCCCTTCAGCCCCGGACCGTGGAGCTCGGAGGTCAGGCAGGGCAGCACCAGGGCAATGGGCCGGGTGCGGCCGGGGCGCGCCAGCTCGGTCTCGAGCCGCCGGTAGTCGGGCTGGCCCAGGCGGTGGAGCGTGGTGATCGACCCACCCTGATAGAAGTCGGGCATGGGCCGACGCTGGCACGCGGGACCCCGGGGGTCAACCTGCGTTTTGAAACGGGGCTCGGAGCCGCCTGCTCAGAGATCGGCCTCGGCCGACACGATCTCCTCGATCAGCTCCTGCACCGAGGGATCCACGTCCACGAACTCCAGCCCGACGTCGGTGGTGAGCGCGTCGACCTCGGTCGACCAGACCACCCGGCCCACGGCCACCACGGTGTGGTCGCCCAGGTTGAAGGTGACCCGCAGCGTGTCGCCCAGGTCGATCTCGCAGCCGATGGCCTCGAAGCGGATGCCGCCCGTCGAGACGTCCCGACCGACGCCCAGCAGGTCGCTATCCGCGACCGGGGCGAAGGAGATCACCTGGTCGGTCGCGATCCGCGAGTACTTGCGGCGGTCTCTGTCGTCCACTGCGCCCATCGAGGCCCTCCTGGGGAGTGCCTTTCGTTTCGGCGCGTGGAGGGTTCCGCTTGAATTCGAATCGCGGAAATCGCCCGAGAGCGGCGGAGCGGGGCCGCGGAGGCCCAGGAGCGCGGCTAGAAGAGCTCGAGCTGCCGATCCACCTCGCCGGCGGCGCCCAGCAGCGCCAGCTGGATCCCCAGACCCCGGACGGGCCGGGCCCCGGCGTGGGTGCGCTCGAGCAGGCGCTCGGCGACCTCGCAGAGCTCGGCGGCGGCCTGGGTGGCGTGGGGCAGCGTGGCGCTGCGGCTGGTGGTGCCCCGGTCGGAGAAGCGCACCCGCACCGCCACGCGGCGCGCCGCCAGGCCGCTCTTGCGCAGCTCGTCCTCGAGCTGCTGGGCCAGGCCCGCCAGGCCCTCGCGCAGGGCGGCGGCGTCGCGGGTCTCGGACTCGAGGGTGGACTCGCGGCTCAGGCTCTTGGGATGGCGCACGCCGCGCACCGGCTCGGCGTCCTCGCCCACCGCGCAGGCGTGGATGCGCAGGCCGTGCGGCCCGAAGGCCTCCTGCAGGCGCTCGCGTCCGAGGCGCGCCACCTCACCGATGCGGGTGGCGCCCATGGCCGCCAGCGAGGCGGCGGTCTTGCGCCCCACCCCGTCGAGGCGATCGGCGGGCAGCGGCGCCAGGAAGTCCGCCTCGCCGCCGGCGGGCACGCACGACACCCCGCTCTCGCCGTCGATCTCGCGGGCCGCCAACCGCGCCAGGAACTTCCCGGACGCGAGTCCCACCCGCAGCGGCAGGCCGAGCCCGTCACCCACTTCGCGCACGCAGCGCCCGCCCAGCGCCTCGGCGCCGTCCGCATCCACCGCCGCGAAGGCGCCGCCCAGGCCGAAGGGCTCGAGGCTCGGCAGAGGCCCGCGCAGCAACGCCAGCAGCCGCCGCGAGGCTTCGCGAAAGCGGGTCATGTCGGTGGGCACCCGCTTGGCCGTGGGGCAGCGCCGCAACGCTTCGAGCATCGGCATCTCGACTTCGACCCCCGCAGCCAGGGCTTCGGCGCTGGCCGCCTGCACGCGGCCGCGCTTGCGCGGGTCGCCGCCCACCAGCACGGGGCGCCCGGCCAGTGCCGGATCGTCGGCCCGGGCCACCGCGGCGTAGAAGCCCGGAACCTCCACGAACAGGACGCAGCCCGCCATGGCGGAAATCTACTGCAGGGGCTCGAGCTGCAGGCGGGCCGCGCTGTACTCGTCGATCTCGACCCGCCGCGTGGCCAGCAGCGCCAGCCGCCCCGAGAGCCAGCCGGGCAGCCCGCTCTCGTAGTGGGCGTGACCCGGGTGCTCGGACTGGCCCGGGGCCAGGGCCGTCAGCATCAGGTCGGGAGCGGCCAGGTCGACCGCCAGGCGCGCGCTCGCCACCACCGTCACCTCGAAGGGGCTCGGGGCGGCGAAGCCACCGGCGAAGACGGCGTGGGGCGCGCCGCCCATCGGGAAGGGTCCCAGCGGCTCGGCGAGCCCCAGCGGGTCGCGGAACCACAGCGCGTGCTGCCCGCCCCAGCCCCAGCGCCGCGGGTCGGGGCCGAGGCGGAAGGCCAGCCCCAGCCAGGTGGCGCGCAGACTGCTCAGCACGGCGGCGCGCACCCGCTCGGGGTCGGACCAGCGGTCCTCGGCCCCGCCGCGGCGGGCGTCGGCGAGCACCCCGAGCACCAGGCCCTCGAGGTCGAGGTCGGGCAGCTCGAGCAGCGAGGCGTAGAGCGCCTCGCCCAGCGGCTCGGCGAAGAGCTCGCGGGCCAGCGTGTCGAGGAAGGCGTGGTAGGCGGTGGCGCCCTCGCTCTCGGCCGCGGCGGCCCCGTCCCAGCCCTGCAGCAGCGCGGCCAGGGCGCGTCCCTCCTCGCCCGGCGCGGTGTCGCCCCCGCGCCCCGCCTCGGCGGGCTCGGGAGAGATTGCATCGCCCGCCAGGCCGAGCGCCGCGTCGATCAGCTCGCGACTGCGCGGCAGCGCCAGGTCGGAGCTCAGCGCCGCCACCCGGCGCAGCTCGGGCCGATCGCGCGAGATCGCACCCAGCAGGGCGTGCAGCCGACGCGCGCGCACGCCCGGTCGCCACAGCGCGTCGATGGTCTCGCCCTCGGGACCGGCGGGGAAGCCCTGGTCGGCCGCGACCAGGAAGCCCTCGCCCGCTTCCAGCCGCCGCGAGGGCAGATCTTCGAAGGGCACCCGCTCGGACCACTGGTACCAGGGCGCCCGCCCCGGCAGCGGCAACAGGCGCGCGGCCAGACTCCGGCGCGGGATCCAGCCCGCCACCTGCAGCCCGGCGCCGCCGTGCCGGTGGGCCCAGACCACCGCCACCACCGGCTCGGCGTGGCCGGACAGCGCCTCGCTCAGATCGTCGCCGTCCTGCGCCCGCGCCACCGCCTGCAGCGAGGCGATGCCGCTGCGCGACCCGACCCGTGCCCCGGTCCACCACACGGCGATGCCCTCGCCGCCCGACGCAAGTCGCTCGGGAAGCAGCGGACCGCGCGCCGTGCGCCGCACCACCAGCTCGACCGGCTCGGCGCCGCGCACTTCGATGCGCTCGCTGCGCTGCTCCACCGCGGCCCAGCTGCGACCCGTGTGGTACTCGCCGGCCTCGCGGCGCAGTGTCTCGACGTAGAGGTCGGTCACCACTGCACCGGCGTGCACGCTGCCCCAGGCGAGCGCCGCATTGCGCCCGCTCCAGAAGACCGGCACCCCGGGCAGGCTGGTTCCGGCCACGTCGAGGCCGGGCGCGCGCAGATGGGCCAGGTAGAACGGCGCCGGCAGGGTCGGCGCGGTGTGGCTCTCGGCGACGAGCACCGGGGCGCCGCTGGCGGTGTGTGCGCCCCCCAGGACGTAGGCGGCACTGCCCACCCCGAAACCCTCGAGCCCTCCCGAGGCACGCAGCGCGGCGAGCCCGCGCGGCAGCCAGGCGGCGACGGGGCCAGGGGACGGCACCGCCCCGGCGCTGCGCAGCGCAGGTACCGGAGCCGGGCGCGGGGGGAAGAAGCGCTGCGCGTCGGCCACGCCCAGCTCGCCCACCAGCGTCTGCAGGGCCAGGCTCACCTCCACCGAGGCCCCGAGGTTCCACGCGAAGAGCTTGAAGAGCAGCAGCGAGTCCTGGGGACGCCAGGGCTCCAGAGCCTCGGCCTCCCAGCCCGGCGGCGCCGATGCCTCGCCGGCCTGGATCCGCTCGATGCGCGCGTTGACCCCGGCCGCGAAGGCTTCCAGGTAGGCCCGGGTGCGGGAGGGCAGCGCCGGCCACTGGCGCTCGGCGAGGCTCGGCAGGTCGATCAGGCGCGCGGCGCGGTCCGAGTCGAGGGCGCTCGGCCCCGCGCGCTCGGCGGCGCGGCCCTGGGCGCGGCTGCGCAGCGCGAGCAGCTGGCCCAGGCGGTCCTGGGCCTGGCAGAAGCCGAGCCCGAAGTGGGCGTCGCGCTCGGAGCCGGCCTCGACCTGGGGGACGCCGTGGCGGTTGCGGTCGATGCGCACCGGCGCGGCGAGGCCGGCCAGGGCCAACTGGCCGTGCTCCTGGGGATGGGCGTCGCGGTCGGCGCCGCGCCCCTGCAGCCACAGCCAGCCCGCCAGGGCGAGACACAGCGCCACCCCGGCGCCCAGCGCCGCCAGCGCCCGGTTCCGGCCGCTCCAGCCGGAGATCGCAGTCCCTCGCCCCACTCCCACCAGCCCCTGTTTCGTCCAGCCCGGCGCCCGGGGCAAGCCCCCGGGGCCCGGAGGCCCCGCGAGGCCGCCGCGGGCAGCCCCGGAGCCGGGCGAACTCGGGGTTTCACGCTAGCCTGCGCCCCTCCAACGAACACGACGACAGGAGACGATTCATGAGCATTCGGGTGGGCATCAACGGTTTCGGGCGCATCGGTCGGTTGGTCTTCCGGGCCGCCCAGGGCAAGGGCATCGAGATCGCCGGCATCAACGACCTCACCGACGCCCGCACCCTCGCCCACCTCTTGAAGTACGACTCCGTCCACGGCCGCTACCCCGGCGAGGTGAGCGCCGAGGACGGCGCCATCGTCGTGGACGGCAAGCGCATTCCGGTCTCGGCCGAGCGCGACCCGGCCAAGCTGCCCTGGGGCGAACTGGGCGCGCGCCTGGTGATCGAGTCCACCGGCTTCTTCGCCGACCGCGAGGGCGCCTCCAAGCACCTGTCCGCCGGCGCCGAGCGCGTCATCATCAGCGCGCCCGCCAAGGACCCCGACATCACCATCGTGCTCGGCGTGAACGACGGCGACTACGATCCCGGCGCCCACAAGATCATCTCCAACGCCTCCTGCACCACCAACTGCCTGGGCCCGGTCGCCAAGGTGCTGCACGACGAGTGGGGCATCGTGAGCGGCTGGATGACCACCATCCACGCCTTCACCAACGACCAGGTCACCCTCGACTTCCCCCACAAGGACCTGCGGCGCGCCCGGGCGGCGTCGATCTCGATGATTCCCACCAGCACCGGCGCGGCCCGGGCCATCGGCCTGGTGATGCCCGAGCTCAAGGGCAAGCTGGACGGCTACGCCATGCGCGTGCCCACCGCGGACGTCTCGGTGGTCGACCTCTCGGTGAAGCTCGAGAAGAACACCGACGCCGAAGCCATCAACGCCGCGATGGTGAAGGCCGCCACGGGCTCGATGGCCGGCGTGCTCCAGGTCTCCGACGAGCCGCTGGTGTCGGTCGACTTCCTCGGCAACCCGCACTCCTCGATCCTCGACGCCCCGAGCACGAAGGTGATGGACGGCAACTTCGCCAAGGTGCTGTCGTGGTACGACAACGAGTGGGGCTACTCGTGCCGAGTGGTCGATCTGGCGCTGCGCGTCGGCGAGTAGCACGACCGCATGGCGGTAGCCGGCCTCGACGAGCTGTTGGCGCGGGGCGTGCGCGGAGCGCGCGTCTTCGTGCGCTCGGACCTGAACGTGCCCTTGCGCGACGGCGCCATCGCCGACGACACGCGGGTGCGGGCGTCGGTGCCCACCCTGGCCCGGCTGCTCGAGGCCGGCGCGCGGGTGGTGGTGGCCTCGCACCTGGGCCGGCCCAAGGGCCAGCGCAGCGAAGCGCTCTCCCTGCGTCCGGTGGCGCCGCGCCTGGCCGAGCTGCTGGGCGCGGGCGTGTCGTTCTGCGAGGACTGCATCGGCGAATCGGCGCGCCGGGCGGTGGCCGAGCTGGGCGAGGGCCACTGCCTGCTGCTCGAGAACCTGCGCTTCCACGCCGGCGAGACCAAGAACGACCCCGACTTCGCCCGCGCTCTGGCCGAGCTGGCCGACGTCTACGTCAACGACGCTTTCGGCACGGCCCACCGCGCCCACGCCTCCACCGCCGGCATCGCCGCCCACGTCGAGCGGGCCGCCGCGGGCCTGCTGCTGCTCAGCGAGCTCGAGCACCTCGAGGTGGTGCGCACGCCCGAGCGCCCGCTGGCCGTGGTGCTGGGCGGGGCCAAGGTCTCCGACAAGCTCGCCGTGCTCGAGGCCCTGACGCCCCACGCCGACGTGCTCTGCGTGGGCGGGGCCATGTCCTACACCTTCCTGGCGGCCCAGGGACAGGGCGTGGGGCGCTCGCTGATGGAGTCCGACCGCGTGCCCGATGCCAAGCGCGTGCTGGCCGCCGCCGAGCAGAGCGGGCGCCGGCTGCTGCTGCCCCACGACCACGTGGTGGCGCAGAAGATCGAGCCTGGCGCCGAGACCCGGGTGGTGAAGGAGATCCCCGACGGTTGGATGGGCGTCGACATCGGCCCCGAGACCGCCGAGCGCTACGCCGAGGCCCTGGCCGGCGCGCGCACCCTGTTCTGGAACGGCCCCATGGGCATCTTCGAAGTTCCCGAGTTCTCCCACGGCACGGCGCGCGTCGCCCGCGCCGCGGCGGAGGCCTCCGCCACGAGCATCGTGGGCGGCGGCGACTCCCTGGCGGCGATCAACCAGCTCGGTCTGGGCGATCGCATCACCCACCTCTCGACTGGCGGCGGGGCCTCCCTCGAGTACGTCCAGGGCCTCGTGCTGCCCGGCGTCGCCGCCCTGGAGCGCACATGAGGCGAGCGATCCTCGCGGCCAACTGGAAGATGCACAAGACCGCGGCCGAGGCGGAGGCCTTCGCCGCCGCCTTCCTGCCCCTGGTCAAGGACGCGGGCGAGGTCGACATCGTCGTCGCCCCGCCCTTCACCGCCCTCGACCGGCTGGGCCGGGCACTGGCGGGCTCGAACGTGGCCCTGGCCGCCCAGAACGCCAACCCCGAGCCCAAGGGCGCCTTCACCGGCGAGATCGCCATCTCGATGCTGGCCGAGCTGGGCTGCCGCTACGCCATCGTCGGCCACAGCGAGCGCCGCACGATCTACGGCGAGGGCGACGCCCTCGTGGCCGACAAGGCGGCGGCGCTCTTCGAGGCGGGACTCACGCCCATCGTCTGCGTGGGCGAGTCGCTGGAAGAGCGCGAGTCGGGACGTACCTCCGAGGTGGTGGGCGCCCAGCTCGAGGGCAGCCTGGCCCGCGTGCCCGCCGAGCGCGCCGCCGAGCTGGTGGTGGCCTACGAGCCGATCTGGGCGATCGGCACCGGCAAGACCGCCACGCCCGACACCGCCCAGGAGGTGCACGCTTTCGTGCGCGAGCAGCTGAGGCAGCGTTTCGGGGCGGCTGGCGACGCGATCCGCATCCAATACGGCGGCTCGGTCAAGCCCGAGAACGTGGACGAGCTGATGGCCCAGCCCGACATCGACGGCGCCCTGGTGGGCGGCGCGAGCCTCGATCCCGAGGCATTCTCCCGCATCGTCCGCTTCCAGCCGAAATCCTGAATCGAGGTCAGCCCGTCATGGACGCCGTGATCACCGTGCTCCACATCATCGTCTGCTTCTTCCTCGTCGCCGTGGTGCTCCTGCAGCGCGGCAAGGGCGCCCAGGTGGGCGCCGTCTTCGGGGGTGGGGGCGGCACCACCATGTTCGGCGCCCGGGGCGCCGGCAACTTCCTGACCAAGCTCACCGCGGGCGCGGCGGCGATCTTCATGATCACCAGCCTGTCGCTGTCCTACCTGGGCATCGCCGGCGGCGGCGGCGACCGGCTCTTCGAGGACGGCGTGCTCGAAGAGGAGATGGCGCCGGGCGAGCCGCTCTTCGAAGAAATCGAGCCCGCTGCGGCGGCGCCCCTGGAAGAGATCGAGCCGGGGGCCGCGGCCGAGGAAGCCCCGGTCGAGCCCTGATCGGGGACCCCGCTTCGGGTATGCTCCGCGCCTCCGGAATCCACGCGGCAGTGGCGGAATTGGTAGACGCACCAGCTTGAGGGGCTGGCGGGGGCAACCCCGTGGAGGTTCGAATCCTCTCTGCCGCACCACCCCGTCCCTTCGAGGCCCGCAGCCTGAGCAGCCAGCCCCCCGATCCCTTTGCGCCGGCCCGGCTCGGACCGATCGCCCTGCGCAATCGCATCGTCAAAGCGGCGACCTTCGAGGGCATGAGCCCGAACAACGTCGTCAGCCAGACGCTGATCGACTTCCACCGGCGCTCGGCCGCGGGCGGCGTGGCGATGACCACCGTGTCCTACATCGCAGTGTCGCGCGACGGCATGGGGGCGCCGGCCGAGATCGTGATCGCCCCGGAGGCCGCCGACGGTCTGGCGCGCATCGCCGAAGCCGTGCACTCCGAGGGTGCGGCGATCTCGGCCCAGCTCGGCCACGCCGGCGCGGTGGGCCACCTGACCGGGAAGCGGCCCGTGGGACCCTCGCCCGGCTTCAGCCTGACCTCGGGCCGCATCGCCGAGCTCTCCAAGGGCGAGATCGACACCGTGGTCGAGAACTTCGGCAAGGGCGCGCGCATGCTCGCCGAAGCCGGCTTCGACGCCGTCGAGGTCCACCTCGGTCACCACTACCTGCTCTCGGCCTTCATGAGTCCGAAGTGGAACCGCCGCCGCGACGAGTACGGCGGCAGCACCGAGAACCGCTCGCTCCTGCCGCGGCGGGTGCTGCGCGCGGTGCGCGAGGCCGCCGGCCCCGAGCTGGCGATCACCGCCAAGCTCAACATGACCGACGCCGTGCGCGGCGGCCTGGAGATCGAGGAGAGCCTCCAGCTCGCCAAACTCTACGAGGCCGAGGGCATCCTGGACGCCGTCGAGCTCAGCGGCGGCGGCTCGCTGGCCAACCCCATGTTCCTGTTCCGCGGCAACGCGCCGCGCGACGAGATGGCCGCCACCCTGCCGCCCGTGATGCGCCTGGGCTTCAAGCTGCTGGGTCGCTTCCTGTTCCGCGACTACCCCTTCGAAGAGGCCTACTTCCTGCCCATGGCCCGGCGCTTCCGCGAGGCGCTCTCGCTGCCGGTCATCCTCCTCGGCGGCATCAACAAACGCGAGACCGTCGAGCAGGCCATGGCCGAGGGCTTCGCCTTCGTGGCCATGGGGCGCGCCCTGCTGCGCCAGCCCGACCTGGTCGACCAGTGGGCGGCGGGCTCGACGCAAGAGTCCAGCTGCATCCACTGCAACCGCTGCATGGTCAGCATCTACACGGGCACGCGCTGTGTGCTCGACCACCCTGAACCGCTCGAGATCACCGAGATCGCCTAGGGCTGCACCCCCGTTGCCCGTCGCGGAAGCGGGACGGCCGGGGGCGCTTGCCGTGGCGCCGCCCTCGGCACCTTTGCTAGACAGCGTTCCCATCCCTCTCCCAACCGGAGGAATCCATGGCCCAGAACCCCCTCGAAGAAGTCGCCCAGAGCATCGTCGCACCCGGCAAGGGCATCCTCGCCGCCGACGAGAGCACCGGCACCATCGAGAAGCGCCTCAAGTCGATCGACGTCCCCTCTACCGAGGAGAACCGCCGCGCCTACCGCGAGCTGCTCTTCCGCACCGCCGGCGCCAACGAGTTCGTCTCCGGCGTGATCCTCTACGACGAGACCATCCGCCAGAACGCCGCCGATGGAACGCCGCTGCGCGAGATCCTCGCGAGCCAGGGCATCCACCCCGGCATCAAGGTCGACATGGGCGCCAAGCAGCTCGCCGGCTCGCCCAAGGAGAAGGTCACCGAGGGGCTCGACGGCCTGCGCGAACGCCTC
>Ga0224508_10003112_pt1 | contig 13810 bp, 13 predicted proteins | sample SF_Jan12_sed_USG_4_FD_170157 | JGI IMG/M metagenome (GOLD analysis project Ga0224508, IMG submission 170157) | Sediment microbial communities from San Francisco Bay, California, United States - SF_Jan12_sed_USGS_21 | ecosystem: Environmental > Aquatic > Marine > Sediment | place: USA...
AGTGACGGTCTTGCCTTGGAGAGAATTATAGGCAAGTCTGATCTGCTTGATGTCAACTATTTAGATCTGGGTCGCCTCGCATCAAAATCTGTCTGTAGAATACAAGTACGTGACTCTGTTGGCAGAACTTTGGGACATGGAACTGGATTTATGATCTCACCGGATATCCTTCTCACTAATAATCATGTTCTTGATAGCGCAGAACAATCAAAGAAAAGCCTTGCCGAATTTAATTTTGAAGATGACTACAACTTTGTACCAAAACCTGTAAAGATATTCCCCCTAGATCCTACAACATTTTTTTATACTGATGTAGAATTGGATTTTACTTTGGTCTATGTTAGGCCTAAATCAACTGATGGCACATCTCTAGAAGAATTTGGTCATCTAAGACTAATCGGAGACTCTGGAAAGGCATTACTGGGAGAACATGTATCAATAATTCAACATCCGAGTGGTAGGCCAAAATCAATAACCCTGAGGGAAAATAAAGTGGTGGATGTTTTTGAGAATTATGTTCACTATCAAAGCGATACACAAAGAGGGTCATCTGGTTCCCCTGTATTTAATGATCAATGGTTAGTATTGGCACTACACCATTCCAGCGTTCTAAAACGAGATAATGCAGGAAATCCATTGACAATGGATAATCAAATGTGGACGCCTGAAATGGGGGAAGACAAACTAGGTTGGATCGCAAACGAAGGAGTGCGTATTAGCAGGATCCTAAATCACTTGAAAGAAAAGTCTGATTGGACACAACAAGAAAATCAATTTGTATCAAAGGTATGGCATGAACCAGATTCAGATCTGTTGTACAATGACAATGTTGTAGATAAGAATACTAATTTTGGCTCTGTTCCTGACTTGAATGATAAAGAACTTGACCTGTCTGCGTATTCCAACAAGTCTGGATATGATCCTGACTTTCTAAATGAGACGATACCGTTGCCACAACTGTCTGAGCATCTGTTGGATGATATCGTTAATCTTGATGAAGGTGGTAATGAGCTAAAATACACCCATTTTTCTATTGTAATGAGCAAATCAAGACGACTAGCATACTTTACTGCTGTAAACATTGATGGAAACGATACTCGCTCAATTACACGAACAAGTGACTATTGGTATATGGATCCACGAATTCCAAAGAAATTTCAGTCTGGCAAAGAACTTTACGTCAATAATCCTCTTGACAAGGGTCATCTTGTAAAAAGACTTGAGCCAGTATGGGGAGAAATGGCTGAAGAGGCAAATGATGATACTTTTCATTATACAAATAGCGCACCCCAACACAAAAACCTCAACAGAAAGATCTGGAAAGATCTGGAAAACTATATTCTCTCTAATACTGACAAGCATGACTTGAAGGTCAGTATATTTACTGGCCCCATATTTAGAGTAGATGATATGCAGTATAGAGGTGAATTTCAAGTGCCTGCAGAATACTGGAAGATAGCAGTTATGGTAAAAGACAATGGTAAACTGTCTGCAACAGGATATCTTCAGACCCAGAAAAACCTTATAGAGAATCTGGAGTTTGCTTTTGGTGAATACAAGACATATCAGATGCCAATCACCAAAATAGAATCTCTAACGCAAATAGACTTTGGCAAACTTCGAGTTTATGATCCGATGTTAGCAATAGAAGGAACTGTAGGTAGAGAGATTTCTAGATCTGATGATATCATGCTCTGATTTGAGATAATCTCTATTATTTAGAACTTAGAAATGGTAATACCATTTTATTCATTAGTTTAATACTTAATTACAATTAATAATTACATCTTACATTGAATATTGTAACGGTAATTGTAACCTTGTTTATATCAAGTCTCGTATTACTTGTTGGAATTGTGCCTTCTTATGCTACCTTTCAACTTGATGATGGGTTGTATTGGTTTAATGACAAACCAAATGCGTATAGTATATCTAGATTAGATATTAACACAACTGATTCTACAATATCTGCTGGTGTTTTGAAACTCTCCAACAATCAATCCAATGAATGGAATGCACAAGAAGGACCACTAGATGGGAATCTAGGAGTAATAATATGGGATAGGGTATGGGTTAAAGAATGTATGATACTGACTATAGTTGGTGATCAACTAGAGGTTGAAACCATATATTTAGATGCTACCGATTACGGTAAAGATGTTTCTACTACCACCGAAATATTTTCTCCATCTCTAGATTCTGACGATGATGGAATACCTCAAGACTCTGATAACTGTCCAAATGATCCCAACTATGATCAAACTGATAGCGATAAAGATGGAATAGGAGATGCTTGCGAAAAAGTAATAATCGACTTTGACTTTGACCTTATTGATCCTTCTTTACCCCCTCCTGTTCCCTAAGAACCAACAATTTCCCATATGATAACATAATATTAACAACTTCTAAACATTACAGTTATGTTCATTAGGTTACATTTGATCCTAATAAAATTGGCACATAATTATTACTCTAAATTGTTAATTTTGTTTTTTGTATTTTTTCTATTATCTTCCGTTTCTAATTTTAACATACCATCATCTGTTTATGCTGATTTTTCTACTTCTAAATCATGGATTAATACTAATCCCGCTCCAATAGCTATATCTCAATTAGATATTCAGATAACTGATTCTACCATAATTGTTCATCCTAAGGGCTTGTGTGTTCCTCCTGTTTGTACTTTTGATTGGGGTGAACATAAAGGCAATAGAAGTGGAAATCTTGGTGTAGTAGTAATAAATGAAGAAAATGTACTACGATATATGATTCTAGAAGTTGTTGATGACACTACGATAACTGTATCAACCACATTTGTGTCTCTTGGTGTAGGCGGTACTTCATCTACTTACATAGAAACATTCCAACCATTGTCTCCTTCTGACCCTAATGCTCCTTCACCACCACGGTCACTAACAGCTGTTTATGCAAAATCCCAGGCTGTGATTGGTCTATCCTGGAAAGAACCTGCCACAAAAGATTCTCCAATTACAGAATATGAAATACACAGAAAAAATGGAATTAGTGAATTTGAATATATAGATTCTGTTACTGGAGAATCACCACTCACATACGCAGATCAGAATGATATTGCATCTGGCATACTTTATACCTACCGAATAAAGGCAGTAAATTCTGATGGAAAAAGCAATCTTTCAGATCCGGCATCCATTCTAATTACTGTTCCTCTCAAACCCAATCAACCTGAACTATCATCTTCTACATCAAAATCTCAAATTGAATTAACATGGAAAATACTTGAGGATCCAAAAATTCCCCCAGTTACACAATACATCATTGAACGCAAAAACCAAACAGATCCATATATCGAACTAGCTAAAACCACAGAATCATCTTACATAGATGAAGGACTGCCTAGTGCAACATCTTACTCCTATAGAGTATATGCGATAAACAGTGTAGGTCCCAGTGAATATTCAAATGAGGTAACTATCACCACTAAATCAGATCTGATGCTATCATGTCAGGAATCTGATGGACACTTTTTTGTAACAATAGACGGTTTGATTGAAAAGTATGAAAGAGGTCAAACGATATCACTTTCAAATTATAATTATGGAATAATACCCACCACAGACAAGGGTAGATTTAATAGCATGAGTATTGATTTAGGTGAGGTTTCATCTTTTCCCACAAATGAATTTATCATAGATGCAATGTATAATGGAGAAAAGATTGGATCCACCGAATGTGTCGGACTCATTCTGGAATCACCTCCATGTGAGCCAGGAACCACACTAGTCAACGGAATATGTCAAGTTGATGATCCAGAACCAACACCAGAACCAACACCAGAACCAACACCAGAACCAACACCAGAACCAACACCAGAACCAACACCAGAACCAACAAATGGAACAGATGATCCAACAATTCTGATAGTTGTAATAGTTTTAGCAGCTATTGGTGTAACAGTAGCAGCACTAGCACTAACTGGTAAAATTCCTGGTATGGGTAATAATAATACCAAATCCATATCAAAATCAGTCAAAGATGATCCTTCAAATCTAATTAGGGTGGATATTGAAATTAGAACAGGACTTGAAGAATAACTCAAAGTCTAAAAAGAAGAAAAAACTAGGCTATTAGTGGATGAGATTCTTGATAAAATATCTGCAGAGTTTGAAAAATCCCTTTATGATGGCCTCCAAAACAACGAATTGCTAAGAGACTCTAATGATGTACGAAGATTGATCTCTTGGTATAAGGAATCTGAAAAAGGCAGAGTTGGAAACCTCATAGGTGGTGCAATCTACAACCTGTCAGGACTTTCAAAAGCACCACTTTCAATGACTTATACCATAAATCCAAATGACAAACAATCCTCTAAAACAAATGACAACAACGACAGCTCTCAATCTCAGACTTTCTCAAAAATACTAAGTAAGCTAGTCGAATTGCTCTCCAAACAAATATCCCTTTATCTAGTTAAAATGATAGTAAAAAACGTACAAATTGAAACAAAAGAAGATGAAAAATCTCTCTTGTTTGATCTCTCTTTCAAGGCTCCATCGATAAAACCCTATGTAGAATTTGTCAAAAAAATTAATGGTGTACAGGTAATGGCAATTAGAACTGTTTTTAAGGTTGACCTTGATGCCTCTCTTAAAAAAGTAAAGCTACGTACTACTGCTAATAACAAAACGGCAAACATAGAAGAGATTAGCGTTCGTGCAACCATATCTATAAAAAAACTTGCAAACATCTCAGTTACAATAAATGACAAATCTCTGAAAATATACGATTCCACATTAAAAATTGATGTATCAAAGTTTTATCTTGAAATATGATATTCAAAATTTTTTATACGTTGAAAGACTAAATAGTTCATTCTCATTTAATAATTGACACAAACATGAAGATTGGTTTTTTGATAATATCTTTGTTTCTTGTTTTTCTATTTACTGATGCATATGCTATTTTGGATCCACCTGTCAATCTTCAAGTTACTTCAGTAACTTCCTCATCTGTTACATTGATCTGGGATCCTCCCAAAGATATCTCATCTTTAATAGGATACAAAATTGAGAGCAGGATTGGATCTGCCCAATATGAAATAATAGAACAAAATACAGGTAACTTGAAAACAACATATAGTCATATGGATTTGAGTGAAAATACCTTTTACTCATACAGAGTGACTGCAGTATATGAAAATGATGAAGTAAGTATTCCATCAAATGAGGAAACAGCATATACTAGCACTGATACAGAACAACAGGTTGCCAAGGACAGTGATGGTGATAAAATACCCGACAACATAGATGACTGTCCACTTGAATCTGAGAACTATAATGAATTTGAGGACTCTGATGGATGTCCTGATAACAAACCAGCAATCTCAGAAGGTACAGCCACCTCTACTGTTGGTACTGTGACAATAGCACAACAAGAATATCATACCGACAGAAAAACTCCAATAGTTCTAGAATTGTCTGGAAACCTGGAGGAATTCACAATTGAAGAACCCCTATTTTTTGCCATTTCTTCAAATGATGATGATAAATCCATCCTTGACTACACACCTCAAACATTTGTAAAAAATGATGGCAGGTTTAACTATGACATAACTTTGCCAATATTAGTACAAGATGGACAGTATACTCTGCAAGCAATATACAAAAATGAGCAAATTGGCACCGTTACATTTTATGTGAAGACTAAAGGTTTAGAGCCACAAATTTCCAAAAATCCATCCTTGGAAATATATGGAATAGATCAGCCAATTACGTTTTCTGTCATCAACCCTGACTATCCTGAAAATGCAATCAAGATCTATTATTGGAAAATAATGGATGAAGATAGTCAGGTAATAAAACCGCCAAAAAATGATGGCTCAACTCTAAATTACAACTTCCAAAAATTTGGAACGTATGATGTGAAACTAACAGTTATCGATAACTTTGGCAACATACAGCATATCCTGTCAGATCCCATCACTGTAAGTTCTAACGTATTCCAGCAACAATCAGATTCAATTCCCAGTTGGATAAAAAACAATGCTGAATGGTGGGCAGCAGGACAAGTTGATGACAGTTCGTTCGTTCAGGGTATTCAATACCTGATCCAAGAAGGTATCATTACAATTCCACCAACAGCACAAGGCTCTGGTTCTGATTTAAATGAAATTCCCAGTTGGATAAAAAACAATGCTGAATGGTGGGCAGCAGGACAAGTTGATGACAGTTCGTTCGTTCAGGGTATTCAATACCTGATCCAAGAAGGAATAATGACAATCCAATCATAGATTTTTAAAGAAACTTCGCTAGGTGAATAATAATATGAAAGACATCAACTCTAAATTACAACTTCCAAAAATTTGGAACGTATAATGTGAAACTAACAGTTATCAACAAGTTTGACAGTATGCAGCATATCCTGTCAGATCCCATCGTTGTAAGTTCCAATGTATCCCAGCAAACCAGTTTAAATCCACCAACTTCACAACCAAAAAATGGAAATGATTACCCCTTCTTGATAATCTTAGTTATTTTAGCATGTGCGTGGGTGGCATCTTTTTCTTCTGACTATTTAATAAAAATAAAATATCTCAGTTTAAGTGAATCAAAAAATCATGCTATGTAATTTCCTATTCCAGATTAATGTTGACTGAAATAATTCATTCAAACAGGAAACTTTTTTTATTAATCGACACTTTGCAATACAATGCATCTTTGTATGTCTAAATTATTATCGCAAACAAGACTGTATGTCACACTGGGGATTCTGATAACTAGTCTCTCACTTTCATTTATTGCATACATTGAGAACGATGATATTTTTTATGACAATGTAAATACATTAGCATTAACACCTGCTTTTGCTGAACTATCTTCATCTTATACATCCGATATAATAAAATGGGATCTTGTCTATTTAACACACAACAAACCATGTAGTGGAAAATATTATCATAGTATGGAGCTATATACCTTAATTACAGAAAAATACATGGAGCTTTATAAACTTCAAAATATCAAAGAAAACAAATCAGAATGTATGTCTATACTAAATTTTGACACACAATATGATTTTAGAGATGATACTGAATTATTTATAATAATTCTGGAAGACGACTTTGGAAAATCTGAACTTAACAAATATGGAATCAATGGATTTTATTCTTATTTCCCTAGTAACTTAGATGAAACTAGTGTAGCTAAAAACGACAAACATTTGATTCTAGTATGTGATTGTCTTCCATTTAATTTTACAGAACCTAACTGGTCTTTGTCTCATATGCTATCTCACTTTGTTCTAACCTATAATGAGCAACCAAAAGCAATTGCCGATGACAAAATACATGAGATCGATCAACTATATGATGAATGCAATGAGCGTGGTAGTGATTCTGAAAAATGCAACGAGATTAGAATATCATTACATTTAGAGGGTAGATACATTACTTTAATGAAACCATTGTTTGAACCCAAACCGCTTGAGTGTGCTGAAAAGGACCTAGAATTTCTAGAAAATTTGAAAAAACAAGTAGATGAGGGGACAATTACAAAAGAGGATTATGAAAAAATACAAAATAATCTATGTGAGCCACCAAGTACCATAGTCGGTTTTAAAACATTTGCTGATAGAAAAACACTGGAATCTGAATTATCCTTGTATGACAAACATCCTACAACACTAATTAGGAACGATTTTTTGATAAACACAATAGAAAAGTATACCGGAATTCAATCAGTACAGAATTCAATCATACTGGAATTTGAAGACGTTGATTCTGATAAAGGTACAACATATGCGTTTATTTTAAATGAAAAGATCCACTCAAATTCAGTAGTGAGAGTTGATATTAAAAATCATCCTCAAATCCAATGCATACCCTCAAAAATAGTAGACTATGGTTTTTATGTAATGTGTGACTCTAAATTGGAAAATACTCTAGTCAACTACAAATTCCACAACTAATGGATACATCGCTTTTTGTACCAAATTCAAATTTGAAATCTTAAGTTTTATGTACTAGATGTTACTTTGTGGTATCATAGTCAATTTTTTTCTATGTTGAAAATGTAAATTTTACTAAACAAACCCGCATTTCCTGCATTGTCAATTGCACGTACTTTCCATGCGTATGAGCCTTCTTTTAATACTTTATTTACTATGTAGTGATTCTGTGATGTTTCTCCTCTAATGACTAGTATGCCATTATTTAATATCTCAATCTTATACTTGTTAATTCCACATCTATCTTCTGCCTCACTCCATGTCAATTCTGGGGTAACGTCATAAATTACTTCATTATTTTTTGGTGAGACCAGCATTGATGTAGATGGGGATTTGTTATCTTCACTTATGATGACAACAGATTTGTTAGAATCAATGGTTTCACCAGTATTGTAATTTGCTTTAACATGCCATGAATACATTCCATCACTTAATTCAATATTGGCAAGTGATGTATCTTTTGTCTTTTGACTCTTGTGGATCTTTCCTTTATCATCATATATCTCAATTGTATAGTAATCGATTCTATCATCCTTTGGGATATCCCACATAAATGTTGGCGAATTGGTACATGTTGTAGACATGTTTTCTGGTGAAATTAAATCTGGTATCAAAATTTTTGGTATTGATTCATGTTCTTTTTCATTATCAATATCCCTATTGTTTTGATTTACTGGTATGCCTATAGATGGTGATTTTTCAATATCTGTTTTTACATTTTCAAAATTTCCATTTACAAAAAATACACTTCCCACGGATATTGCAATAACTGCAACTACTATAATCAGCATCTTTGGTGAGAAATTAAAACTCAGATTAGATTTTTGTTGTACATTTTGCTTGGGATATACAGATTCGTTTGTTTTTTTGCCTAACTCTTCAACTGCTTTTTGGATTTGCTGTATAAATCTATGAGATGCCTTGGTAGATTCCTTATTGTAAATATTTGGAAAATCGTAAAATTTCTTTAATTCTTCTCTGGTAGTACTTGATAGTACATCTGAAAAGTTTTCAATCATATCTGGAAGATCTAGCACAATTTCTTCTGCAAGATCTAGTTTCTTTGTCCAATCATCTAGTTCATCAAGCCTTTTACATTCATTTTCAATTTTATTTAAATAATCTAAAAATGCCACACGAGCAGTTTCTTGTCTCTTATCATCACTATTGACAAATGCCATTTTTTCTTTGTAATATGAGAGACTATAACCTTTTTTATTCTGAAATGAATTTTATCAGTAATCTTGCAAAGTTTTTAATTATAAACAACCTTATTTTGATAGATAAGTATGATTTGTATCTTGTATGATGGTGATATCATTGAACAATGATCTTACTGTAATAAATGACGTTAGTGAAACCTTGAAGATGCTTGTTGAGAACAGCATCTCTGAACTTCCCCCAAATTCTGTTGTTTTTGATTCACCTGGTGACATTCAAAAAACCAACAAGTCTGGTTTGTCTCTTTTTTTGTACCAAATATCAGAAAATGCAGATTTGAAAAATCAAGATGTGGTGGATATCGGTTCTAACCAAATTCAATCTCCCCCCTTAGCACTTGACCTTCATTATCTCTTAACACCGTATGCTCAGACAAGACAGACAGAACAAATCATAATGTCCAAACTGGTTAGAACATTTCATGATAATTCCATTGTTAATGATTCGTTATTACGAAACAGTTTACGTGAAGTAGGAAACAAAGAACTACACATCATATTTAATACTGTTCCACTAGAACAACTCAACAATTTGTGGGGCACATTTCATGAAACGCCTTACAAACTCTCAGTTTCATATTTGGTAACACCGATATTGATATCTTCAGATAGAATAGCTGAAACTACTAGAGTTTTATCAAAACAATCTTCGTTCATAAACAAACAAGGGTAAAATATGATAAAAAATAATCATTATGATGTCCTGGATGTATCAATAACGTCACTATCATTTGCAGTTGAACTTGTAGACAATTATACAAATCAAAAACCATTGGGAACTACAAATATAATCATGATGGATGAACCTGATTCTAAACCTATTTTAAACAAAAGTGGTTATTGGTTATTTCTAAAATCTAATAACACTAATCCAAATCACAATAATAAAACTATCAAAGTAACTTCGTCTTATTATTTTGATGTGGTGCAGCAAGTTAATTTTAGTAGTTTTGATGATCCAAAATACCCTGTAATATCAATACAACTTATTCCAAGACCCAACTATCCATTTCCTTCTAACATAACTATGTTAAGGGGCATGATCTGTGACGTTAACAAAAAACCCATCGAAGATGCAGTAATTGCTGTATCTGATACCAATATTCAAACTAGATCAACTGAAAAAGGAGAGTTTGTGTTATATTTTATAGATTCATTAAAAGAATTCATATCCAAAGAAAACTTTATCAATCATGATATTTTTAGTATAATGTTGAATATTTCACATCTAAATTTCAAAGAAAAAATTGCTTCAATTGAAATACAAAATAGAAAAACTGCTTCGTTAACAATAATTTTGGAGAAGTTCTAGACTATGCCCGAATATCTAAGTCCAGGTGTTTATGTAGAAGAGATTGAAATGGGTGCAAAATCCATTGAAGGAGTTAGTACAAGTACTGCAGGATTTTTAGGTAAAACTCAACGTGGACCTGTAACCCCAAAGTTAGTAACCAGTTTCCCTGAATATGAAAGACTTTATGGAGGATTCTTGTCTGATTCTTATTTATCTTATGCTGTTGATGGTTTTTTTAGAAATGGTGGAAAAAGGTGTTTTGTTGCAAGAGTAATTGGAAAAAAAGCAACTGTTGCATCCTTGTCCCTAAACGGCTCCAGTAGTTCAAAAGATGTAATTGTTCAATCCAAAGGTCACGGAAATTGGGGTGATAACGTACATGTTAAAATTTCCCCCGCATCGCTAGACAAAAGAGACAGCAAATTATTCAAACTAGAAATAAAGTATTTTGAGCGTTCTCCTTCTCGTGTAACTGATTCAAAAGAAGCAACCATAGAAGAAACTTATGATAATCTTTCCCCAAATCCAAAATCTGATGACCATTACGCAAAAATCGTAAATGCTGCATCACAACTTGTTAATCTTATATCTGTTAGTACATCAAGACCTAGAGATGCAGAATGGGAATCATTAAAGGATGGAACCGATAATGGGACATCAACTAGTACCAGCATAACATCAAGTCCTAAATCGTCAGATGATTCAAAAAAGGATAAAAAAGAAGAAAAACCTAAAACGTTTACCAGTTCTTCTGAAAACAATTGGGAGATTAGCTCTGCGGATTATGATGGATATGAGTTTAAGATAGATGATCCTGTGACAGGCGAATTAGTCAAAATCATTCGAACTGGCCTACTTGGATTTGAATTTGTAAGTGATATTTCTATTGTTAATGCACCTGATGAAAATAAGGTGTCTAGTCTACGCGGAGCAATAGTTGCTCACTGTGAAAAGATGAAAGACAGATTTGCTATAATTCAATGCAGCAGAAATGATGCGACAAACCTCAGTGATCTATTTCCAGACATTGATTCAAAATATGCGGGCTTGTATATGCCATGGATAAATGTTCCCGATCCTTTAACGAACTCACAAAAACTGATTCCTTCTGGAGGACATATTGCAGGTATTTACGCTAGAAGCGATATTGAACGTGGCGTTCACAAAGCACCTGCAAATGAAGGAGTAAGAGGTGTAACTTCATTACAGGTCCAAATAAACAAAGGACAACAAGATATCCTAAATCCTAAAGGAATTAACGTAATCAGATCGTTTCCAGGACGAGGAACAATACTGTGGGGTGCAAGAACAACCTCTACTGATCCTAACTGGAAATATGTGAATGTACGTAGGCTATTTTTATATCTCGAAAAATCTATTGAACGATCAACACAATGGGTTGTCTTTGAACCAAACAATGAAAGATTATGGTCCAGAGTAAAAGCTACTCTTGTAGGATTCCTGGTTGATGTTTGGAGAAGCGGTGCACTCATGGGAACAACTGCTGAAGAAGCATTTTTTGTCAAGTGTGATAGAACCACAATGACACAAAATGACATAGATAATGGAAGATTAATAGTAGTAATTGGTGTTGCACCTACAAAGCCTGCTGAATTTGTAATATTTAGAATAGCACAGACAAAGAGTGGAAGCCAGGTTGAGGAGATTTAATTTAAGGAGATAGATGGAAAATGGCAGACAGAAAAGATCCTTATCGTAATAGTCGATTCATACTGGAAATAGATGGAGTGTCACAAGCTGGATTTAGAGAAGCTACCATCCCTGATATTTCATCTGAAGCAATTGAATACAGAGAAGGCAATGAAGCACCTACTGTAAGAAAGATTCCTGGATTGATAAAGTATGGCAATATCAGTTTGAAATGGGGAATCACTGATTCAACAGATATGTATGATTGGTACAAAGAAGCAATACTAGACAGTAAATTTAACGATGCTAGAAAAAATATTTCTATCTTACTCCTAGATGAATTAGGAGGAGAAGTTAATCGTTGGAATTTCGTAAATTGTTGGCCAACTAAATACAATGCACCAGATACCAATGCAACTGCCAATGAAGTTGCCATTGAAGAAATGGAAATTGTCAATGAAGGCATGATTAGAGACAAGTAATATGCTACAAACAGAATTTGAATTTGTTCTTCCTAAAGGGTATGTTGATGGAGAAGGCACACTACACCGAAATGGAATTATGTGTCTGGCTACTGCAGCAGATGAAATTTTTCCATACAAGGATGTCAGAGTCCAAAACAATCCGCCTTATTTGACTATTATCGTGCTTTCCAGAGTAATAAAAAAGATTGGAGAAATTACCAGTATAAATCCAAAAGTTATTGAATCTCTGTTTGCAACTGATCTCTCATATTTGCAAGATTTTTATCAAAAAATAAATGCCACTGGAACATCAAAAATATCTGCAACCTGTCCTAAATGTGAACATAAATACAATATCGACCCTAACTTGACTGCTGTATAAAATGCTTAAAAGATATCCTCCAGACAAATTGTATGAAGAGATCTCATTTATTGCATATCATTTCCATTGGTCCTATGATAAAATTATGAATATGGAACATCGTGAACGTCAGAAGTGGTGCAAAGAAATCTCAAAAATAAATAAGAAAATAAATGAGGAAATGATCAAAAATTGATCCCAGGTTTTGACTGTTTTAATTCCTTGATAAATTTTATTAATCACCAATGGTATCAACCAAATTCAAATCTTTGAGAAGATTTCTATGAATGAGTCAAACGAAAAAATTACAATAAATAACAAATTCAATATTGGAAAAAACACAGAACATTTTTACAAAAATCTATCTTGGAATAATAAACATATGATTACACCTAACATGGTTTCTTTTCTAACTACTAGTTACAAACCTATTATTTCATCAAAAGAATTAAGACTTAGTACAAGACAACAGGACTCCAATGATATTCAAGCATTATTTCAAACTCCAGATGACGTCACACATAATAGTTCTTATCTTGAATTATTGAATTCCTTTTTCCCAGTTAATGCAGGTAAAGGAATTCTATCCTATGATGCCGCAGCTGATTTATCTCATTTTACATCATTATCTGGAGATACCCAAAAAATAAGAAATAAATCAGCACCTCGACACTCTTCACATCTTCCAAAACTTAGTACATCATCTAGGTTATCATCACAGAATCATCTGCAGACATCACAATCTGACACGGAACCATCTGTCCCTGCAGACTATGATCTTAGTGGTGATGGCGATGACAATGATGTGCTGCAAAAGCCTTCCAACATATTCCAATCC
>Ga0224508_10003113_pt1 | contig 13808 bp, 10 predicted proteins | sample SF_Jan12_sed_USG_4_FD_170157 | JGI IMG/M metagenome (GOLD analysis project Ga0224508, IMG submission 170157) | Sediment microbial communities from San Francisco Bay, California, United States - SF_Jan12_sed_USGS_21 | ecosystem: Environmental > Aquatic > Marine > Sediment | place: USA...
CACCAGGAGCAGGAAGGCGACGCCGACGCCGGGCGCCGACCAGCCGAGCAGCGGATCAACCCACTGACCGAGCAGGCCGTCCACGTTCACGAACAGCCACCACAGGACGAAGGCCGTGATGCCGAGGGGTCCGATGACCGCGAGACCCTGGAGGAGGTAGCGCCTCAGCTGGACGTGGAAGGGGCGGCGTTCCTTCATGGACCGCACTCGCTCACTCGGGGAGCTCTCCGTTCAGCTCCATGTAGACCCGTCGTACGGCCGTCGGTCCCTGGCCGGCGCTCAGGGTCCACGACTCGAGATCCCCGAACTCCGCCTGCTCGAGGGCTTCCTCGAGCGTCAACCCGAGATCGTGCAGCCGGGTGGCTTCGGCGATCACCGCGACCATCGCCTGTCGGTAGGTCTCGAGCTCTTCGGCCAGGACTTCGGGCGTCTCGACGGTACCGTGGCCGGGGACGTACACGTCGACATCCATGGCCTGCGCGGCCTCGACCATCGCGACCCACTCCGACGGGTGCGCCGAACGCATCGCCGGGAAGATCCGGTTGAGATAGGTCTCGCTCATGAACAGGACCTTGCCGTCGGGCACGTACACGAGCAGGTCGCCCCCCGTGTGGGCTCGGCCCAGGTGGACGAGGTGGATCTCCCGTCCACCCAACTCGATCGTCTCGCGATCCGGAACGAGCCGATTCGGGAGGACGACGGGGGGGGCGGTGTCGGGCCGGGTCGGATTCGAGGCCTGGGCCTCGAGTGTGGCGGCCGAGGTCGGGTGCGCGAAGAACGCCGCCTCGGGCGGAAAAGCGGAGTTCCCGGCCGAGTGATCGCCGTGATCGGACGAGATGACCATATGCGTAATCGGCTGATCGGTGATCCCGGCGATCGTGTCGATCAGGCGCTTCGTTTCCTCGACGCTCTCCTGACCGTCCGCGACAAGGACACCCTCCGACGTGACCACGAACAGGCTGACCGTCGTGATCGTCTCGCCGCCCGCAACGTGGATCTGCTCATAGGAGTAGACCCCGTCGGCTAGCTCCTGGACCCTCGGAAAATCGGCGTCGGTGAACCCGCGCTCATACGGATTTCCGGATCGGACGAAATCGGCGGACGCCGCCGCGTCGTCAGCCTCGATCGCGTCGATCTCCGCTTCGGGGGAGGCGCACGCGGCGAACAGCGGCGCCGCGAGAGCGAAGACGAGACGGGCAGACGGCGAGCGAGACATGACGACCTCCGGTTTCACGACGATCCCAGCGAATCATACGTGGTGGCGGGACGCGCAGGTACCTCGCGTCCGCGGCCTGGCCGGGTGGGCCGACCCGCTGGCGGGCGACGCCGCTGGCCGGCCCGCAGCGCGACAGCCATTTTCCAGATCCGCGTGTTTGTTCTCGTGCGCGGAGAGGTGAGGCGGGGCAACCGGACCGTAACAGAAGGCGTCATCATGAAGCGAGCAGCGACCCTCGTATCCACCCTGGCTTTCGCGGCCGTCCTCGCGACTCCCCTCATCGGGCAGCAGCGAGAGATGACGGCCGAGCAGCGCGCACAGATGCGTGCGGAGATGGAGCGCCGGACCCAGGAGGCACTGGTCGCGGATCGGCCCATCGACGCCTTCGACTCCGTCTGGATCGAAGAGCTCACGTGGATGGAAGTCCGGGACGCGATGGCCGCCGGGAAGACCACCGCGATCATCACGACCGGTGGGATCGAGCAGAACGGACCGTACCTCGCGACCGGCAAGCACAACTACGTGCTCTACGGCGCCTGCGAGGGCGTCGCCCGGGCGCTCGGTAACGCTCTGTGCGCCCCGGTCATCAAGCTCGTGCCCGAGGGCGGGATCGAGGAGCCCAGCGGTCACATGATCTACCCCGGCACGATCAGCCTTCGTCAGGAGACCTACGAGGCCGTTCTCACCGATGTGGCCGAGAGCCTCGAGGCGCACGGATTCGAGCACATCGTCCTCTTCGGCGACAGCGGCGGCAATCAGAGTGGCATGGAGGCCGTGGCCGCGAAGCTGAACGAGGTCTGGACGGACGCCACCGCTCACTTCATCCCCGAGTTCTACGAGTACCGCAAGGTCCACACGTGGATGAACGAGGAGCTCGGGATCTTCGAGACCGACCCCGAGGGACTGCACGATGACTTCGTGATCACCTCGATCATGATGGTCGAGGACCCCGACATGGTCCGCTACGAGCAGCGCGTGAAGGCCGGGAAGGCGAGCATCAATGGTGTCTCGATCCATCCGCTCGACGAGACGGTGCAGATCGGGAAGAAGCTTCTAGGGTTCCGCGTCGACCAGACGGTGCAGGCGATCAAGGCGTCGATCGACGATTCCTCGCACTAGAAAGACGGGAAGCGGGGGCCTCGCGTGGGGGGCCCGCGTTGCCGAATCGGGTCGAAAAAGCCCATTTTGTAGGTCTGTAAGACTAATCTCCGGAGGACAGATGCGCCCAGTCCCGTCCCTCGGGGTTCTCGCGCTCGCAGTGGCGAGTGCTGCGCCGCCTTTGAGCGCGCAGGAGATCCCCCTTCCCCTCAGGTCCGGTGCGGGCCTCAGCGTCACGCCCGCTTATGAAGGATGGTACGTCGCGGAAGACGGCACGATCGCCATGTCGTTCGGCTACATGAACCGGAACATGGAAGAGACGGTCGAGATCCCGCTCGGCGAGAGCAACAACATCGACCACGGGTTCGACGGGAGCCAGCCGACCAGCTTCAACCCGGGCCGCCACTTCGGCGTGTTCACCGTCAACGTCCCGGCCGACTTCGATCCGGACGAGCGGGTCTACTGGACCCTCAAGGTTCGCGGTGGGACGTACAGCGTCCCAGGCCACCTCCACCGCGACTGGCTGATCGACGCGATCGTCGGTGAGGGCGGGTCAGGAAACAAGCCGCCGAGCCTCAAGTTCGAAGAGGACGGAGCGGAGGCCATGGGACCCGGGGGTCCGTGGGGCACACGACGCACGGCGACCGCGGGCGAGCCGTTCGAGATTACCGTCTGGGCACGGGACGACGGTCGCGGACGCACGAGCGTTCGCAGCTCTGGCCGCGCGGCGCCGGTCAGCCTGACCTGGTTCAAACACCAGGGCCCCGGACACGTCGAATTCAGCGAGCCAACGGCGCGCGTGCCCTACGAGGGCGGGAGCGCCACGACGTCGGTCATGTTCAGCATGCCCGGCGAGTACATTCTGCGTGTGCGGGCCAACGACGCCTCCGGCGTCGGCACGGCAGGCCATGCGCAATGCTGTTGGAGCAACGGGTTCGTGAAGGTGACGGTCACCCCGTGACCGAGCCCGCGCCGTAACTACCACGTGCAGCGAGTACCCGACACGAACCGAGCGAGAGGAGCGGCCGATGAGTAGGGATTGGATCGTTCACCCGAGCCGCCTGACGGCGGTGGCGCTGGCGTTCTTCGCCATTGCCCCGCTCGCGCCGGCCGAGGCGCAGGAGGCACACGCGGACGTCACGTTCAACCGCGACGTGATTCCGATCCTTCAGGCCAATTGCCAGGAATGCCATCAGGAGGGCTCGATCGCCCCAATGACGCTCATGACGTACCGGGACGCGTACCGGTGGTCGAGCGGCATCAAAGAGAAGGTGGCGAATCGGGTCATGCCCCCGTGGCACATCGACAAGACCGTCGGGGTCCAGGAGTTCAAGAACGATCGTAGCCTCACCGATGAGGAGATCGAGACGATCGTCGCCTGGATCGACGGCGGACGCGTCGAAGGCGACCCGGCGGACTTACCGGCCCCGGTGGAGTTCCCGGACCCGGACGAGTGGCGGCTGATGGATCGCTACGGCGAGCCCGACCTCATCGTTGCCTCCGAGCCGTACACGCTGGAGGCCGTCACGCAGGACAAGTGGTGGCGCCCTGTCAGTCCGACGGGTATCACCGAGCCCCGCTGGGTGAGGGCGATCGAGATCAAGCCCGCCGGGATGGACTCGCGTCGGATCACGCACCACGTGCTCGCGTTTCTGGAGCAGGACAACTCGGAGGACGCCATGGGCGCGGCCGCCGTTCAGGCGAGCACACGCGGCGGCGCGATGGGCGGCGGCGGCCTGTTCATGGAGTGGGCGGTCGGCAAGGAAGGCGAGATCTTCCAGGACGGCTCGGGCAAACTGATGCTCCCGGGCTCACAGATCCGCTGGGAGGTCCATCTCCACGCGATGGGCGAAGAGGTCGTCGACAGCTACGTCGAGATCGGTGTCTGGTTCTACCCGAAAGGGCAGGAGCCGACTCACCAGACGCGGCTGATGTTCTACAATGCGACGAAGCCGGGGGGGCTCGACATTCCGCCGGGCGAGGTCGCTGTCACGCAGAACTTCCACCGCCTCCAGTATCCGGCCCGCATCGAGAACTTCCAGCCGCACATGCATATGCGTGGGAAGGCCTTCTCGCTCGAGGCGATCTACCCCGACGGGCGTCGTGAGCTGATCAGCCAGGTCAACAACTTCCAGTGGAACTGGCATATCAACTACATCTACGCCGACCATGCCGCTCCGCTGGTCCCGGCCGGGACCACGCTCGTCGTCACCGCCTGGCACGACAACACGCCCGAGAACCCGAACAACCCGGACCACGAGCAGTGGGTGGACTGGGGGGACCGGACGGTAGATGAGATGGCTCACCTGTGGGCCGACGTCACGTATCTCGATCAGGCGGAGTTCGACCGGCTCGTCGAGGAGCGCAAGCGCGTGGCCGACGAGATGGAGTCGAACAACCCGGACAACTAGGCACCGCGACCGTCGGGTCGCATCCCGGGCTACGGTCGGCCCGGGCACGTCGCCGCGAGGCGGCGGAGCCGCTCTTCAGGGCGCGTCGGTCACCACGACCGGCGCGCCCTTTTCGCGTATCTCGCATGTGTCTTGCACTCAGAAGCCCGTTCGCGCGGCCGGTCAACGGGTTCGGGCGGGTGGGGGAGTCGGGTCGCTCCCCGCGGGGTGCGGAGAGAGGCAGGAGGTGGTGTCGATGGGGCGGGTGCAGCGGCGGCGTTCCCGGAACGGGCAGAAAGCACCTGTTTGGTTCGGCGCGATCTTCGTGCTCGCCGGGTGCGCGATCATCGGCGTCGGCGGTGGCATCATTCCGGTCGATCCGTCTTCCGTGCACGCCCCCGGGTGGGTGATCGTTCTCTGCGGGGTCGTGTTCGCCCTGGGTGGAGTGATGGCCTGCCTGGGCGGCGACGGGGCCGGCGATGAAACGTTGAACGCAGCCCTCGCCCTACTCTTCATGGTCTGCCTGGCGAGCGCGTTCAGCTGGGTCGCGTTCGGACCCGGCGAGCGTCAGTTCTCCGGGGGCGGATCGGTCGGCCCCGTGGGCGCCGGGGGCAGCGTTGGTGAGACGGTCGGCCGTGTTGCCTTCGGCTTCGGCTCCGTGCTCATGTGGGCGTTCGTGCTCGCGATCGCGTCGAAGCTGCTGAAGTCGGTGAGGTCGGCCAGCTAGGGCCCGCTCCGATCAGCTAACAACTCAGGCAGCGGTTGTTGTTCTTGGCGCCCATCCCTTCGAGCAGCTCGATGGTCTCGAAGAACGGCTGCACGCGCTGAATCGGCCCGTTCGCCATGTCGACCGTCGTCTGACCCGTCCGCGCGACCACCATCGGATCGGCGCCCCTCGAGACGAGGTACTCGATCAGCTCGTTGTCGCCGCGCGCGGCCGCGTAGTGGAGCGCCGAGAACCCGTCGTGGTCACGGGCGTTCGGATCGGCCCCGACGACCTCGATCAGATACTTCGCCGTGGCGAGCCAGCTGTCCGGAGCGTGGCGGTGCGAGTTGCCCGCCCGAGCGCGGCCGTAGCCGACTCCGGCCGCCGCCACCAGCGGCGGGATCCCGGGACCGTTGATCTCGACGGGCGGAAGACCGCTCGGGTCTTCCTTCTCCTCCTCATCCGGATCCGGAGGCCGGAAGCGACGTGAAGGCGCTTTCTTCGTCGAGGTGTGGGGGTCTGCACCCCAGGCGACGAGCAGTTCCATCGCCGGAATGTCCTGCGCATATGCGGCGCGCCAGAACGGCGACGCGCCCCGGAAGTTGACACCGAGCAGGTCGAAGTTGAACGAGCTGTACCAGATGTGGGTGTCGAGTCGAGCATTCGGATCGGCTCCCGCGGTCAGAAGCGTCTCCATGAACTCCAGGTAGTCCGTCTCCTGCTGCTTGAAGGCGGTGGGCTGAGGGAACAGGGCCTTTGGTGCCCACCGGTTCGCGATCGTGCCGTACAGGGGCCCCGCGCCGTCCTCGCTCACCATGTTGGGATCCGCGCCCTGCTCGAGCAGGTACATCGCGACATCGTAGCGGCCATTCACGGCGGCGATCACGAGCGGGGTGCTCTGGTCCCCGCCCGTGCGTGTGTTCACGTCGGTTCCGGCGTGGAGCAGCGCGGCCACGACGTCCGTATGTCCGTCACGAACGGCGTAGTGGAGGGCGGTCATCCCGCCCTGTTTGCCGACGAGGTCGTTGTACCCGAGCGGCGTGTCGCTCGATGCGGCCGCGCGACGCTGCTCCTCCTCTTCATCGGACGGCTGCGCATCCAGCGCGTCCTCATCGGACTCCGCTTCGTCGGACTCGTCTTCGGCCGCCTCGGCCTCCGCCGCTTCCTCTTCATCGGGCGGATCCTCACCCTCGCCCTGCCGGGCCTGGGCCGGCGGCGCCTGCTGGCGCTGCTGCGCGGCCTGCGCCTGTTGCTGTGCCGTCGCTCCACGGCGGTCTTCGGCGAACGTCCGGTTCGGGTCGCGGAAGTTGCTCTGGGTCGCGGGCCCATCCCCCGCTGGGGTCTCCGCCTCGGCCTCACCCTGGGCCTTTCGGTAGGCGACCATGAGTTCCTGACGACGACGGCGGTCCTGCCCGTCCGCCTGCCCGCGCTCGCGGAAGTCCACGACGTTCGAGGCGACCTCGTGGTCGGCCCCGTGCTCGATCAGGGCCCGCGCGGCCTCGATCCGGCCGGCGGCGGCGGCGAACATGAGCGGCGTCTGCCCCTTCGACCACTCCGCGACGTCGATGAACGCGCCGTGCTCGATCAGGGCGGTCACGGCCGTGGCCGAGCCGGCCGCGGCGGCGAAGTGGAGGGGCGTCACCCCCGTCGTCGCGGTCGCGTCGGCGTTCGCGCCGCCCGAGACCAACGTGGCAACGGCGTCGCCCTGGCCGTTCCGACCGGCCAGATGGAGCGGTGTATACGCCCCGAGACGCGTGATCGCCTCGGTGTTGGCACCGGCGTAGAGCAGCACCTCGATCATGTCGACGTGCCCGCCTGAAGCCGCCCAGTGAAGAGCGCTCATCCCGTCGCCCTGCGCCGCGTTCACGTCGGCGCCCTGGACGAGCAACTCGCGAACGAGTTCGACGTTCCCGCTCTGGGCGGCGTCCGCCACCGGCGAGTCGGGCGCGGCACTGAACAGCAACGCGGTCAGCGCCAGGGCTCCGGCCACGTTCACGTGAAGCGAATTCCGCATTTGGGGCCCCTGTGTCCTACGCGTCGACATCATCCGCGGCCGGCATCGAGAACGAGAAGTCCCCGTCGCTATCGCCGAACGTGACCATGTCGTCCATGCCGAGCTTGTGCATCAGGCTCAGCATCACGTTCGCCATCGGCGTCCCGTCAGGCGCCTTGATGTGCATGTTGCCCTCGAGCTGCCCGTTCGCGCCGCCCGCGATGAACAGCGGACACCGCTTGTGGTTGTGCAGGTTCGAATCGCCCATGGGCGAGCCGTAGATCAGCATCGTCTTGTCGAGCAGCGTCCCATCGGCCTCCTCGATCGAGTCCAGCTTCTCGAGCAGATAAGGGACGAGCCCCACGTGGTAGCGGTTGATCTGCGCGAAGTCGGTGACTCGGTCCTCGCGGCCGCCGTGGTGCGACGCCGGGTGGAACGCCGAGTTGATCCCGGACTCCGGATAGACCCGACCCGATCCGTCGCGGCCCATCTTGAACGAGAACACGCGGGTCAGATCGGACTGGAACGCGAGCACCTGCAGATCGAACATCAGCTTCACGTGCTCGGAGTACGAATCCGGCACGCCGGCCGGGGCTTCGGGGATCTCTCGCACCTCACCGCTCAGGTTCTGCGACTCGACCATCTGAATCCGCCGCTCTAGCTCGCGGATGTTCGTCATGTACTGATCGAGCCGGTTACGGTCCGTCGCGCCCAGGCTCGCCTTGAGGCTCGAGACCTCGTCGGTGATCCAGTCGAGGATGCTCCGCTGCGTCTTCCGGCGCGCGGCCCTCTGCTCGGGACTGCCGCCGGCCCCGAACAGCTGGTCGAACGCGACGCGAGGGTCGCGGATCATCGGGAGCGGTTGGTCGGCGTCGGCCCAGCTGATCGTGTCCGTGTACACGCAGGCGTAGCCGTAGGCGCAGCCGCCCGCCTGGTCGACGTTCTCGATGCAGAGCTGCATGGACGGAATCGGCGTGTCCTGGCCGAACCGGTCCGCGTAGTACTGGTCCATCGACTTGTTCCCGACCCAGACGTCCGAGCCCTCGGTCTGCTTCGGGTGCTGCTGCGTGAGGAACGCGGCGCTCGATCGGAAATGATCGCCGCCGATCTCCTTCGGAGCGCGGGCCTCGGCGCCCTCGACATCCGTGTTCGACACGACCGTCAAGTACTTCCGCCACGGCTCGAGTGGGCTCAGGCTCGACGGCGCGAGATCGAAGGCGCCCCCCGTCTTCTCCGGAGCCCACAGGTACTGGGAGGCACCCCACTCATTGGAGCCGGCGGCGCCGTGCACCATCTCGATCGCGACAAAACGCGTGGCGTCCGTCGGGACCGCGACGTTGTTCGGGCTGGCCCACAATCGGCCCGCCGGAAGCATGGCATCCAGGAACGGCAACGCGACCGTCGCGCCAAGCCCCTTCAGGGCCGTTCGGCGGCCAATGTGTTTGCCGGTCAGAATCTCCATTTACCCGCTCCTCTTCAGTTCTCTTTCGGGCCTTCTACAGACCCGCGTCGATCTCGTCGTCCGCGACGACCTCGACCTGACTCATGCGGAAGGCCGGGCTCTGCACGACCCCCAGAATATAGGCCGACATGCGGTTCCCCTGCGCTTCGGCGTCGCGCGCGATCTGCCGGATCGTGGGCTGGTCGAAGTATTCGATCCTCCGCCCCAGCGCATAGGACATCAGCGCGGCGGTGAAATTGCGAATGACCGGCTCCGGTCGGCTGAGCAACGCCGTCCGCAGCGACTGCGGCCCGTTGATCTCGGTTCCGTCGTAGAGCTCGCCCACCGGATCGACGGGCGAGAGCTCATCCTTGATACGCCAGCGACCCGTCACGTCGAAGTTCTCGAGCGCGAGACCGATCGGATCGATCACGCGGTGACACGACCGACAGGCCGGGCTGCGGCGGTGCATCTCCATGCGCTCCCGGACCGTGAGCAGCCGTCCGTCCTGCGCGTCGTCCGTGACTTCGAGATCGGGCACATCAGGCGGGGGCGGGGGCGGCGGGCTGCCGAGCAGCACCTCCATCACCCATTTCCCGCGGAGCACCGCCGACGTGCGGTCGGCGTGCGAGGTGAGCGTGAGGACGCTTCCCTGCCCGAGGATGCCACGGCGGTTCTCATCGGGGATCGCGACGCGGCGGAACCGATCGCCGGATACGCCGGGGATCCCGTAGTGCTTGGCGAGGTCCTCGTTCACATACGTGTAGTCCGCCGTGATGAGCTCGAGGACGCTCCGGTCTTCCTGGACGAGGCTGTTGAAGAACATCCGCGTCTCGGTGTGCATCGCATCGACCAGCGCCTGGTCGAAGTACGGGTACTGGAGCGCGTCCGGGCGGATCTTGTCGAGGTCCTGGAGACGCAGCCATTGAGCTGCAAACCGGGCACCCAACGCGTCCGACCGGGGGTCCTCGAGCATGCGGAGCGTCTGCGCGACGAGCACCGCGTCGTTCCGGAGGTCGCCGCGCCGCGCGACGTCGATCAGCTCCTCATCCGGGACCGTGGCCCAGAGGAAGTAGGAGAGACGGGACGCCAGATCGAGGTCCGCGATCCGGTACGTCTGGCCGGGCTGAACGTCGGCCGGAGCCTGCTCGAGCCGGAACACGAAGTGCGGGCTCGCGAGGATCACCTGGAGCGCGGTGCGAATGCCGATCTCGAATCCGCCCTCGGCCGCGCCGTCCTCGAAGAACATCATGATGTCGGCGACGTTCTCGTCGGTCAGCGGACGCCGGTACGCGGTGGCGCCCAGATCGCGGATGATCCGCTCGGCGCAGGGGGCTTCCTCGGCCGGCGACGTGGGCCGGCAGGTGAAGATCTTCTTGCGGCTCGGCGTCTCCGAGAGACCGGTCACGAAATCCGGACCCGCGATGATGAAGTCGCGGATGTGCGGCATCGTCGTGACCCCGTAGGCGCTACCGATCTGCGTGTCGGCGAGCGTGTAGTCGACCTGGGTGAGCAGATCGTTCACCGGACCGTCGGTCTTGTTCACGAACGCCGCGGTGACTCGCTGCGGGCCGGCGCGGACGTGGACCGGGTCCGTCTCGACGACCATGCCGTTCGGGTCGGACTCGGAGATCCAGCGATCGATCTCGACGATCGTCGCGCGTTCGCCGTTGATCGAGATCTCGAGGAGCTCGTTCGGCACCGTCATGCCGTAGAGGAATCCCGTCGGCCCCGGGTGGAAGTCGATCTTGAACCGGTACTGCCCGTCGGCCGGGAATACGTGGATCGTCGAGATCCCGCCGCGGGTTCCGTAAGGGGCGCCCTCGACCCGCTTCAGCTGGTCGGTGGCTTTCGGAACCTTGTAGGTCGTCTCGCTGGACGTCGCCTCGAGGTCGCCCACCGCGAGACGGCTGATCTCGCTGGCCGCGCGTAGGTAGCCCTCCATGAGCGTGGCGGAGAGCATCTGGACATCGGCGATGTTGTCGAAATTCTCGCTGATCGTCTCGGCAGGCAGGTACGCGTCCGCATCGATCTGGAGATCGAGCATGTCGCGGACCGTAAGGGTGTACTCGGCGCGATTGAGGATCTGGAACGTGCGGCTACCGGGCCTCGGGTTCCGTCGGGCCTCGGCGTCGATGGCGTCCTCCATCGAGATCGCGAGCGCCATCAGCGTGTCGCCGCCCGGACGGGCCGTGCCCGCCGGCGGCATCATGCCGAGGCGGAGCTTCCGGATCAGCTTCTCGGCCGTCTCGGCATCCGCCGTCGGGTCGTCGGCGTCGAAACGCTCGAGCGAGAGATTGCCGCGCATCCGCTCGTCGTTGTGACACCGCACGCAAACGGTCTGAACCACCTCGTTGTTCATGCCCGCGGCGAGCATCTCGAGCCCGTGGCCGTCCGCCACCGCCGGGGTCGGGCCGGGGAGCGGAGACCGGATCGACGCGGCCAGCCCCAGGTACAGGGGCACCAGCGCCATCAGCACGAACGAGATGCGTTTCATACGACCCTTCCGACCCGAAGGAAACCAGCTAGCTACGTAGCAAAACCACCCGGCCGGGGCGAAATGACCCGCGCCGCGTAGGGACACCACGTCTAGCCTAACGAAAATAGGCTGAATTAGGTTGATTCTGCTAGGGTTTCTCCAACTTGGGGGACCGCCGCCGATCTCGCGCCGGTCCGTAGCCTGCTTTCCGGCGAGCGAATGGAATACTCGACAGAACGACAGATGCCTTCCAGGCGTCCGAACCGAGACGCATCGTGACCCACTCCTCCGACGGTCAGGTCCGGCGGCTCCCCTGGCTCCGCATCCTCGTCGAGGGTTTCGTCATCGTGGGGTCGATCCTCCTCGCGTTCGGGATCGAGGCGTGGTGGCAAGGACAGGGGGAGCGGGAGGAGGAACGGGATGGACTCGAGATCCTGCTTCGCGACCTTTCGGCCACCGCGAGCCAGCTCGCCGAGCTCCAGGACTTCGCCCAGGAAGGGACCAACGCGGCGCTCGGGGCCTATGCGGCGCTCTCGGGCGACCTCGCCACCCTCGACCGGGGCACGGTTTCCGATCAGCTGATCCGAAGCCTCGCCCGCCTCACGATGCAGCTTCCTCGGGCGGGGTATTCCGACCTCCTGAGCACCGGGACACTGGGACTGATCCGCGACCGAAGCCTGCGCGACGCGATCGTTCAGTTCTACGAACAGGCGGAGCGACTGGAGACGGTCTTCGAGAAGAACACGGCGGTCTACCTCGACGGGCACCTGCAGGAGGTCCTCATACGCGGAGGGCTGCTCGTGCTGCGTCCGACGGGCGTGGGCACAGGAAGCCACATCGAACGTGACCAGCTAATCCGCGAACGGCTCGGTGACATCCGTCACCCTCCCGACCCGCTGTGGGACCTTCCAGGCGATGCCCGAGAGTTGGATCGGCTCCGCAGCGTTCTTCTCGCCACGGCTCGCGCCACGCAAATGCAGGCGCTGACCATGCGTGGCCTTATCCGGCAGGTCGACGAGCTGCAAACGCAGGTGCGGTCGAGCCTCGAATGAGCGAGGCGATTGGCCGCACGACCCGGGGTCGTCGGCGCGTGCGCGAAGACGTGCCCTTGTTTCTCCTCGTGGCGCTACTCGCGGGCAGTGCCCCGGAGGTGGCCGCGCAGGACCCGGCGGCCAATCCGGATGGGGCGTCGGAGTGCCGGGTGTTCGGGCAGGTGCTCGACGCGGAGTCTGGCGATCCGGTGGTAGGCGCGCTTGTGTGGCTCGAGGCCGCGGACGACGCTTCGTTCCTCGCCGGTCGGGAGACCTCGCCGGACGGGAGCTTCTCCATGGAGACAGCCGCCTGCGAGCCGGCCGTGCTCCGCGTGGACATGATCGGGTACGTGGACGCGACCGAGCCGGTCACGTTCGACGGGGACGACCAGATGCGGGCGGTCACGATCCGACTGGAGCGGAGTCCGATCGAGCTCGAGGAGCTGAGGGTCGAGGTCGACCGCTCCCTCCGGCTCGGCGACGTGGGCTTCTACGCTCGGAAAGCCTGGGTTCAGGCGTCCGGCGACGACCTCGGAGAGTTCTACGACCCCGAAGAGATCGAGGGACGATCGCAGGCGTTCCATACCGTCACCGCGGTCATTTCGAACTCGCGGATCCGGTTCATGTACGGCACGGGGTGCGGCCCCTCCTATTACATCGACGGCCGGTGGTGGCGCTCGGACAGCGCGGCCGTGCGTATGCTCGAGTACGGGATCCAGCCGAAGGACATCGAGGGGATCGAAATCTACCGGCCGATCCAGGGCTCGGTCCCCGAGGAGTACCGGGATCCCAACTCGAACACCTGTGGGGCGGTCGTCGTCTGGACGAAGGAGTCCGGCCCCGCGGAGGCGCCGCAGATCGAGGTCGAGCTATGCGAACCCTCCGACAATCCAGACGGGATCAGCTTCGGAGGTATCGTCACGGACGAGCTCACGAGGGTCCACCTGCCGGCGTCCTACGTGACGCTCACCACCGCGCGCCAGGATGACGAGCCGAAGGAAATGGAGACGATCGCCGACGAGGACGGACGCTACCGGTACTGCGACCTAGAGGCCTGGCCGGAGAGCGTCCGGGCGAGATACGGGACGGCGACCGCCGAGCCGTTCCCGATAGACCCGGCTCGAGAACAGGCGGGCTACTTCGAGATCGACCTGATGCTCGGGGTGGTCCGCCCGGGATCCGTGGTAGGGGTGGTGGCCGCGACGGATGTCGACCTGACCGGTACCGACGTGGCGCTGGAGGGGACCGACCTCGCAGTCGCTCCCGACCAGCGCGGCTATTTCGAAATCCACGATGTCATGCCCGGCGAGCACGTCGTGATCGTTCGACGGGGCGACGAGACGCTCGTGCGGCGGAACGTCTCGATCCGCTCGGGCTCGACGGAGGCTGTCACCCTCGACGTCGGCGTGCCATGACCACGGGATCTGGGCGCTGCTCTGGACCACGACCGGATG
>Ga0224508_10003114_pt1 | contig 13806 bp, 5 predicted proteins | sample SF_Jan12_sed_USG_4_FD_170157 | JGI IMG/M metagenome (GOLD analysis project Ga0224508, IMG submission 170157) | Sediment microbial communities from San Francisco Bay, California, United States - SF_Jan12_sed_USGS_21 | ecosystem: Environmental > Aquatic > Marine > Sediment | place: USA: California...
CAGGTACGGGCCGGCGGCCGTGTAACGCGCGCGTTGGAAGTCCTTGTCATCGAAACCATGGACATTGTAGCCAAGCGTTAACCACATATTGCGGCCGACGTTGTAGCCGACATCCAGACCGATGCCGTAATCGAGAACCTCGGACTCGTAGGAGTGGTAGATACTGGTATTGACGCCAGCGTCCCAACGGTCGCTCAATGCCCGGCGGTAATCGATGCCGATCAGGTCGGTGTAGCCCGTGTAATCGTCACCATCGAACTCGCTGCGCACGTATTTGAAGGCATACTGCAAAGACAATTGTGCGGCAGCACTTATACGACGATTGGCATTGAAGTTGTTGATCAAACGCCAGCTCTTGAGTTCGTCGCTCGCGGTGTCCGCAAGGTCGTAGACAAGATCGACGCGATCGAGGAAGGACCATTTGTTGTCGGCGAGCCGATACGCCCAGCCAAAACGAAGATTTGCCTGGTTCAGTTCATTACCAAGAGCACTGTCTGCCTGGAACATCGTCAGGCCGGCCGAGAGACCATGACCGAGGCTGGGCTGGCGGTACCAGCCCATCAATATCGAGACGCGGTCTTCCGAATCCGAATTGCGCGTTTCAAGGCGCGCATTCGCACTCCAGAGTTCAGACGTGTACATCGCACCGGCGTAGGCGGCGGTAAAGTCCTCGTTGAGCGATCCTGATGATAATTCACGGTCCGCGTCAAACTGCCGCGCATCGGAGTCAACCAGCGTGTTCGCATGGTCGACACCCACATCGATGATCCAGTTTTCATTGAGCTGGAACCCTTGAATCAAGCCAAGGTTGGCAAACAGGCGCGGACCGAATTCGGTCGTCTCGTTTGTCAGGAAAGAATTGATCTGAGCACGACTCCACGGCGTGGCACGAACACCCAGCCGCGTCATCGTTGCGTCAATATCCTCCCCACTGGCGTCCTCGTATTCCGCAACAACATCGATGCCATCGGCAACCTGATAATCTGCTCCTGCAATGTATTTTGTCGGGTAATCCAGGTTGCTGGCGCCCTCGTTGAGTTCCTTACTGCCGCTGAGGCGCAGCTTGAGCCTGTCGTCCAGCACAGTCTGCGTCAACAGAACTTCCGCGAGATCGCTCGTCCTTTTCTCGCTATCATCGAACTTGTCTTCGGCATGCGCCAGACCAAAGCGTGCTGTGAAATCATCGCGTTCATAGCGAAGCATGCCACGCGCCACGTTTCGGATGGCCTCCGACTGCAGGTTCTGCTGCCATCCCGCTTCGCCTTCAACCGCGAATCGCTCACTAATCCTGGCACGTGCATCGACGCCGACCCGCCGCACACCCTTTTCCGCTTCCGACTGGTATCCCATGCCGAAACCTTCGTCAACCTCACTGATGAACGCCCGGACATCAGCGTTCTCACCGTTATGTTCGAGTTCGACGCGATGCGCAGAACCGCTTTGCTCAACACCCGCAATCGTGGCATTCGAATCGACAACTTCTGCCTTGAGCAGCGTCTCGTCGTTGATTTGCCAACGGAAGTCGATGCCGGTCAAGTCCGTCTCGGCACCTTGCGTAGCGTCGTCGATATGTGTGACGCCCAACTCAACGGCGTCATCGGAAAATCGAATCGATGCGCGACCGCCGGCAACAATGTCGTTGGTGCCCGGCGCAATCGACTCGTACTCGACGACGATGTACACAGGATTGAATTCGAGATCGCGACTCGGAACGGGCTTCTTGAAGTACAAGCTACCGTCGAGCGTGTCGAGATTGTAATCGAGGAACCGGGTGAGATTCCGAGTGCTAAGCACCTCGCCTGAGTCGAAGCGGTCACGCACCTCGATGCGCACTTGTTCGCTGTTGGTGATGATCGGCGCGTTACTCAGCTGATACAGTCCCGAGGTTCCGTCGCCGCGAATTTCGTCGCGATTCAAAGACTGATCGGTTTCAGCGGCAAACGCTGTGTAAGCAACGTTTTCTCCCCGGTACTCGGTCTTGAGCCCATTGAAGCGACGCTCGTAGCGTGCGAGTTCCGTCACCGACAGTCCCGTGTCGAAGTCGCCGAACAATGCATAGAACTGGTTACGCTCGAGCTTCACATAGAGTTTGCGCTGGCTGGCCGCCTCGAAACGCTGCTCACTGACATCCGCGTACAACGCGTAATACGCATTGGGATCGACGACCGTATCGAAGCGGTCCCGGTCTTGATCGCGGTCACGCTCCGAATCGTAGGCGAGCGTCAACAGGTACTCGCCCTTGATCGACCCTTTTGCGAAGAACGCGAAGCGGCCATCGTCGTAGTAGCCGTCATCGTGTCCGGCATCCACCGCGGCCGCGACGTTATCGGACAAGGTATTGTAAGCGGCTGTGCCCTCGGCGAAGCCAACGAGAATCCAGTCACGTTGCGCGGGTTTGAGCCATGCGCGAACCTCCTGTTCGCGATAGTTTTCAAACGGCAAGACGACAGTAACCTCACCGGTCTGGGTTGTCGGCGCCAACTCGATGTAGGCGATGCCGTCCTCAGCCACACGATAGGATGCGCTACGGTCGCCAAGCTCAACCAGCGCGTTCTTGCGATCGTGTTCTTCATCCCACGCAGAGCGGTAAGGTGCATTGATGCTGTAGCGACCGATCATGCCTGTCCGGGAAGGTTTGCCGGAGCGATCAAACAGGCGCATCGCGATCACCGGCATTGTTTTTCCGTCGGCGACCAGCGTTGATAGCTCTTCAACTAACTCTGCCCGGATCGGCGTACCGGTAAAATAGATCGTGCGGCGTATGCCTTTGGCTTTGCTACCGTCCTCGTTGAAGATGACCGCCCGCAGCTGGTTTGCGCCGTCCACGAGGTCGACACCGACCCAACGGGAAACTGCGACCGTATCGACCGAGTTTGTCGCAACACCGTCGAAATTCAGCTTGCTGACCGGTTCGTCATTCAACGTCAACGTGACAGTCTGACCGGGCTCGTGCTGAACGGAGACTTTGGTTGATGCTATGGCCGGTGAATAACCTTTTTCCGGCAGCAGCATCGCATACCCGACATTCAGCGAATCGATCGGTGGCTCCTTCTGCGAGGACGGCATGCCTGCCTGTGTGTCTTCGGGTTGGCCGCGTTTACGGGCTTTTTCCATTCCAGGAATCGCGCCCACGGTCGGCGTTTCCCTGGTGCCACTGGACTCCTGGGTAAGCTCGATAAACGACGGGTGTGTCGGCCGGATGCCGCTGAGTATCAATTCTACGCGGCGGTTCTTCTGCCGACCGGCAGCCGTAGCGTTGTCGGCGACGGGATCGTCGGGACCACGGCCTTCGACCTGAATGTCGGCGGCGCCGATCTGTAAAGCCTTGGCGATGTAGGAGGCTGACGAGGTCGCCCGTGCACGTGACAGTGCATAGTTGTCGGCGAACAGGTGTCGATTCTTTGCCTTGATTCGCTGGCTGTCCGTATGGCCGACAGCCGATAGCTGAATATCGCGAACGCCTCGCCAGTCCTCGATGAGCTTGTCGAGTTGCACTTTGTCCTGTGCTGACAACTCGTCCGACAAGACGGCAAATTTCAAATCGAGCACATATCCGGCGTTTTCGACGACGGCCGGTTCGCGAATCATCTTTGTCTCGACAAGCGGCGTTTTCTGCCTGGCCTCCATAGGCGTATCGAAATTCGCGAGTGCTTTCGTGACAAGCTCGCCATCGACCTCGTCGTCGATCGTCGCGACAAAGTCGACTTTGCTGGTCCAGTTGCCGAACTGTCCATCCAGGGCCATCGACAGGGACGGGCCAACCAGATGCGGTTCGCCGGCAGGCGCGCCGTTCAGCCTGAGTGTTCCCGGCTGGTAATTGACGCCTTTGGGGAGAACGACCATCACGCCGATATTCTCGATCTTCACGTTGCCGATACCATTGAGGGTCAGCTCATACGCAACTTGGTCCGCGCTTTCTGTACCTGCGTGCCGCATCTCTATCTCGATGCGACCTTCGGGCCGCGGTTTGCGGCGCAGGTAGAAATCGGCGCGCTGCAAACTGCCGCGCGATAATTTGACGAATTGAGAGTCGACACTCCCCGAGTACCCGGGTGTATCCGCACACCCGATAACATCGAAATAGTCGGGAACGGTGAAAGTATCGAGCTGCGCGACGTGTGTTCCAGGTGTCAGCCCTTCAAAGTGAAAGCGCCCACCCGCATCGGAGACGGCATAACGACCGTCTTCCAGGTAGACGCGAATATTCGCCACGCCCTGCTCTTCGCCAAATGTCTCCTGGCCGCAGTCCGCTTCGAGGACGCGACCGATGAGCGTTGCAGTGGTTCGAAACAGGTCCTCGGTGAGGCGAATGACCGCAGATGATTCGTTGGAAACCAGGCCACCGGCGGCGAATGCCGTAGCCGTGTTAACCAGTTCGTCGTCGCGTTTGCCGCCGACGATCTCGACAACATAGAAGATGCTTGTACGCCCTGAAACAGGCAAAGTATCGATAGAAAATGCCAGCGTGCCGAGATCCGGGCTAATTACGGGATCAGCTGCATCCACGCCATCAATGGTCACGGATCCGGGTACAAATCGCACGCCCGGTGGCAGCTGGTCAACAATCTGGATGTCGTTCGCTATTCCCGTGGCGGATGCGTTCTCCAGAACCAGCTCGTATCGCACGAAATCACCTGGCGCGGCGATCGTCGTCGTGGTTCGCTTCTGCAGGAACAGCGCGGTCGACAGCGGGTCGAGCGGGATATCGATCGCCGTGGAAAGTTCGCCGGATTTTGTGAATGCGTTACCGAATGACGCGGGGTTCAACAAGTACGGTGCACCGGGCAGGTTTTGCAACTCGGTAATTGATGCCGTTGATGGTGCTGTATAGGTCGAAGGCGGCGTCACGACAAGTCGATAGTCGCCGTCCGGCACAACCGGAAAACGGTATTCCCCCGGTCCAAAGACATAGGACGTCCCGGAACTGTCCGTCGCCGTACCGCCACTGATGATCGACGACGGGAATTGGCTAATACCATCATTGCCATAAACTGTCGCCGGCAATCCAGTGACAGCGTCCACGATCTCAACGGTGGAACCACTCACGAGGGTTCCTGTTCTGGACTCGAAGACTCGCTGCACGGGATCCAGTTGAGCGCTGGCCTCTGCCGTATCGCTTGCGTCCGCCGGATCGACGTACGCAACAATGAGGCCGGTTTTCGAAGCGCCCTGCACAACGCAATCACCCGAAACCGCGGTTCCGGAGTCTAATGGCACATAGCCTGCAAATACGCCGGTATCGAAGCCGGTTTCGGACAATTGCACGGTTTCCGTATCGCCACTGGCCGTATTCGTTACCGTGACGACCGCATAGTCGATTACCTGGTAGTCCAGGTTCTGGTCACTGTCTACGAGGCGCACAAAAACGGATTCGCCGATATTGTAAGACGACGTAGCGCTGACATCCTGAGCCAGTGTCGGATCAATGGTGTTGCCACCGACCAGCGTCGGATCGGCCAACGCCACAAACGCCCCGCTTTGGAAGCAGGCCGCCGGACCGACAGTTTCCTGGAACGTACCGGTTCCACCACCAACGACGCGCGTGAAATCGACGCTCGCGGCACTGCGAACGACGGCTGTAATGACAGATACCTCATTGCTCAGGACGGTGGTCGGCTGACCGGCGAGATTCAGGTAATCGAGCGAGGCCTGGTTCGATATAAGGGCCCCTGGCGGGCTGGCAAGAGCCTGTCCGACCAAGAGTATCGACGCAGCTATAGTCGCCAGAAGACTATGAAATAGCGAATGGCGGGATCGCCAGACGTGCCTCGGGGGAAGCATTTGCTCCCCCCGAGATTCGACTTTCACACCGTCACACAGACCTCGCCCAGGTGGTTCCGTCCCGTGTGCGACATGACGCAGGTCACCCTGTTGAGTGACCCGACGTCCTGTCGATGTGTGTCGTCCCTTGAACACCGTGATGTTTCGCTACGCGCCCTTACGGCGTCGGCAGTGATCCCTCGATCGTCACCCGATAGACGACGACAAGCGTGCCGCCATTTTGGGCGATCGCTGCGGCGTTGAAGGTAAGATCCTGACCGCTGCGCAGGCAGCCGTCCGCATCCGATTCCTCGGTACAACCGGCGCCGTTCAGTGTCATGTCCGAGCCGCCACCGAACTCATCTGCGAGGAACGCGAGACCGGTATCGAGCGTATCGGTGATTACAACGCTGTCGGCTGCTGCCGTAGTGCTCGCATTGGTGACGGTTATCGTATATTCGACGACCGCACCCGGGATCGGATAGGTACCGCCAAAACCATCATCGAGAATCACATAAGATTTGTCGATGGTTAGCTCGGCAGCGAGGACCTTCCAGCCATCGTAGGCGATCTGCACACCGTCACTGGTAGCCCCGTCTTCGGCGAACACATTCTCGACGCCTAGAACGGTGTCCGCTGCTTCTGTTAATGCGGCGCCTTCCGATCCGCCAACACCGTCCGCGAATGCAGCCGTCGCATCGAGCTGCACACCGGCAACCTGATTATTCAACATCGTCGTCGCTGCATCGCCAAACACCCGAATACGTATCGAATCGTCGGCGGCCAGTTCGTCAACATACTGCGGGCCGTTGCGCACCGGATCGGGGTCAGGCGTCCCGCCGGGATCGTTGACGGAGAACGCACTAACCGCGTAGTCAACGCTAGCCATGGTTCCGGTGTCGGCTTCACCCCGCACGGAACCGGAAGTCATCTGTTGAAGAACGAGGTTGAAATCCAATGACGAGTTCGATGTATTGGTCAGCAAGAAATCAAAAAACGAATCTGTCTGGCCCGGTGCAATATCGACGAGCGCGCCACCCAAAGGAGCGAGGTCGAAATCAATGCGTCGATCGACAACGAACGAGACGGTGTTAGAGTCAATATCATCCTGAGGCACACCAGCGACTTCGTAGTCAACATTCGCTGTATTATTGATTGTCGTTCCCGCCTCGGTGCCAACCGCCATTGCCTGCTGCCCAAGCAGCAAAGCGGCCATCATCACGCCGAGCCTGAAAACCAGGCCCGTCTTCCCAATTACAAATTTCATCACGGTACTCCTTACCATTTACAAAAACCGGCAATCCACCGGGCAGGCAATGTCAACAACCAAAACGGCACCTGCGGACCGATTTGCCCAAGCAAAGGCTTGCGACAGGAAATCGCGTGCCTTATTCCAAGACTGCTGCGAAGCGCGCGGTGCCCTGCGCTCCGACTTCGAGATCGTTCTGCATGACCCAGCGCACATGTGTGAAGTCAGCGGCTTCTGCGTTGCGAACCTCGCCGTCTTCGACGACGGTCAGTTCATTCGCAGCCGCAAAGGTCTCGCCACCATCAACCGAGAATAAAATGTCCATCCCCGGACCGAATGCCGAACCTTCGACATACATAAGGTCTTCGGCGATCGGGTTGGTAATCACGACGTTGTCGGCGGGCTCGGCGCTCACGTTCGTAAACGTGATCGTGTAAAACACGCTTTCGCCCGGTACAACGACTTCGGCTGGTACGAGTCGCTTTTCAGCTTCACCAGCATCATTCACAACGACTTCCTCTTTTTGCACCGTCGTCCGCACATCGAGATGTCCCTGCACCTGCGCCACAGCCAGCGTCGCAAACATGACAAAAATAACGCACACAAAATTTTTCATAACAGCTCCTCGCCGTAGTTGCTTCTTCGCCCAAAGACTGATTAATCGATCACTGCCTGGAAAACGACTTCCTGTGGCCCGCTCGCCAGCGTGAGATCGCCCAAGCGAACAACGACGGTAGGCGCACCCGAAGTATCGAATTCACCATCGTCTGTGTCCGCCAAATCGGAAATAGCGCCACCGTTCAGGGTGATGCTGTTCGGAACGTAAGTAGAAAATGTCGGAATGACGTCACGGAGAATGCTCGCAGAAGCAGTGCCTGCATTGATGACGTTCACAACTATCGTGTACGTCAGCGTCGCGCCTGGAACCGGCTCCGTGCCGCCAAAGGGATCAGAGACAAGTTGTGATTTCACAACGCTAACGAGTACATCCGAGACCAGGTATTCTCCTGTGTCCAGTGCCTCGCCGCCGGTCGAACCGATGACGGCGTTGAGACCACCGTCGCCCAATCCAGCGTAGACGGTGCCAGGCACACCCGCACCCGTTGCGGAGGTCGCGATCAGTTCACTGCGACCCGTCTGTCCGTTGGCTACGCCCGCGGGTATGTCGTTGACAATGAAAATACTGATTGATTCGTCGGCCAACAGATCCGGGTCATTTGTGCCCGGCGCATAGGATTGATCGCCGCCGTTGAAGTCACCGCTGCCGTCAGTATCGAAGTAGATGCCGGGAACGGCTGGAGTCGGGTCGAAATCATCGCCCGCAATGAGACTGTCAATAGACAGTTGGAAGGTTTCCGTACCGTTGCCGGTATTGGTCACCGTGAACAGCAACGCACTGCCGGTCTCGCCGGGGGCGACCGGTGTCTGTGCGCTCTGCAGCGTGACCGTAACGTCGACCCGCTCGGCAACCGCAAGAGTTGTCGTATTGGACTGAAGTGTCAGCGGTGTGCCGGCCAGGTCATAGCTGACGACGGCGGTGTTTTCAATGATGGTACCAACCGCCGTACCAACGGCCCCCACCGGGCTACTTAGCGCACAACACAAACACAAGAGGGAGATACGTCGCATCCATGCGAATACTGACGCAAACTCGGAGTTTGCCGTTTCCAAGGTTCATTCCTTAAACAAGGCAACGTACTGGCGCGTTACCCGGCGCCTGCTCGCTCTCATTGCGAGACATGGCGAGACTCTTATGGAAAGTCAGTTGGAGCGCATCGATTTCGGCGTTTATGTTCTCAAATTGTGAATCGCCTCACACTTCCGCCGTGAAGCCGCTCACAGTCAGGACCCCACTGAAGTTGCGGTGTTGAGGATCTATCCGGGGAGCGATGAACACCCAATATGTCAGGTAATCAGGGCTGCAAATAGCCCCAAGAATTCAGCTGGCCCTCAGTGTGGCCGCACAATCGAGAGCTTTTTCATCTTGGAGCGCAGCGTACTCGGCGGAATACCCAGTTTCGCCGCGGCGCCCGAATCCCCCGAAATCTTCCAGCCGACATCTTCGAGCACCGCAACGATGTGTTCTCGCTCAAAGAGCTTGAGGTCCGAAACAGCCTGCGATCCGGTCGATTGCTCTTCGTCTTGTGCATCGACGACGAGGGGTTCAGCGAGATTGAGAATCGGCCCGCTCGACGAAATCAGAGCGCGTTGCACGATGCCTTCCAGTTCCCGAACATTGCCGGGCCATCGGTAACGCTGCAGTTGGTTCATCATCTCAGCCGATATCTCAACCACCTCACGCCCGAGGCGTGATGCATGCGTATTCACGAAATGTTCGGCCAGCAATTGTATGTCATCCCCACGGTCCCTCAGCGCCGGCAATTCAATCGGGAACGTGTTGATCCGGTAGTAGAGATCAGAGCGAAACTCGCCACTCAGCACGGCGTCCGCCAAATTGCGATTCGTCGCCACGACGAGACGAACGTCGACCTTAATGGTCTTGCTACCGCCCAGGCGATCAAACTCACCTTCCTGCAGGACCCGCAGCAGCTTCGCCTGAAGCTCGATCGGGATCTCGCCGATCTCATCGAGAAACAAGGTGCTGCCGTGTGCGAGATCGAAGCGCCCGCGCTTGGAACCGTCAGCGCCGGTAAATGCGCCTTTCTCGTGACCGAACAGCTCACTTTCAATCAGGTTGGCCGGCAACGCGGCACAATTCACTTTCACCAGTGGCCGGGTGCCGCGGTCGCTGAGCTCGTGGATCGCGCGTGCAATAAGCTCTTTGCCGGTGCCGGTTTCACCCATAATCAGCACCGGGGTTCTGGTCGGTGCAACCTGCTCAACCAGCTGCAGGCTACTCAGTATCGCGTCACTCCGCCCAACGATCTCGTCGAATCCGTGCGTCAACTCGATTTCGTGGCGCAAGTACACATTTTCAGCTTCGAGTCGCTCCGTCGCATCCCGCAACCGACTCAGAGCATCATCAAGCGCCTGCCGCGATTTCAAGCGGAGAACGAAACTCGCAAACAGCTCGGCAAACACCTTCAGGTCCTCGACCTCGTGGTCATTCCAGGCTTTTTGCTGTTTCAATCGGCCGCAGGTCATGCCGCCAACGACGTCACCACCGACAACCATGGGGAGAACGACAATCGACTTGATATTCCATTTCTCCAGGGTCGATCTGTCGGTCTTGAATTCCTCAGGCAGGTTCGCAACATCATCAATAACCACAGGGAGGAATGCCCTGAGTCGCTTGCCATACTCGGGGATGTCACTCATCGAAATATGCCCAAACGGGTTGCCATCCGGACTCCAGATATAGGCGACTGCGGCCGAATCATCGTCGGCATCCAGCCAGAACATGGTCGATCGATCGGCGCTGGCAAAATCACACACGTCTTTCATGCAATTTTCGATAATCGCGTCAACCTCATCATCCGGCGCCATCACAAGTCGAGATGAAACCGATGCAACCAACGTCTGGAATCGGTGGCGACGGTCAAGTGCTTCTTTTGTTTCCCGCAAAGCCGTATTGTTGGTTTCTACGGCCCACATGCGATGCAGCAGACCTGACCTGACGATGCCGACCATATTGATTTGTAACGAGCGGCGCTCACCAGCAGGCCCCTTGAACTCAAAGTCGTAGCCATCGAGCCGATAATCGCCTTCAATAAACGTCTTGAAGTACACCTCGTGAGCCGCGGTATCCTTGCTGCTGTCAAGATCCCCTAGGCGACGGCCAATGACCTCCGAAGGATCATCCGCCTCAAGTTCTCTGGCAAAAATGACGTTGCAATCCTGTAGAACGGCGTCATAGCTTCGCTGCACCTGTTCAGCGACGGGCAGATCAATCGGCATCGGCGGATCGAAGTGGTAGCAGTAGACGGAATTTGTCGTACTGTCGAACAAGTAGCGAAACCGCTCCTCCGCCTGATATTCAAAGTACTTTGAAACTTCGAGTTCACGACGCGCATTGAGAATTTCGGATTCGCTCTGTTTTCGACCCAACAGAGCAAGCGAAAGGCCAATAGCCATTATCGCAAAGCCGGTGGTCGTTACCAGGAGGTGAATTCTCTCTACCGAAAAAAAAGAGTCGCTAAACGTCAGCACCTCTTCCGTATCAGCAGCGTTTTGGAGCGTGTAGCCGATTTCCCAAATGTGGGCCAGGACCGCCAGGAATAATCCCGCAACAACCACGTGCCCATACCATGGCAGCAACCGGTTCTTCAGAACCCCTCGGGAATAGGCAAAAAGGAGCAAACCAGCGAGCAGGAGGATAACGCCGAGGTCGACGATGCCAAACACCTGATTCGGGCTTATTGCATCAATCACCAGACCGCTCCTAGCTGGTAGACAGATACGTGACACAGCGGAACCAGAGGACCAGACGATCCATCGTCGGCGGTGTCGCCGACCGATCCCTGATGACAGTCAATCTCTTGTTCGGTTGTGCGTTAAAGCCTTGCTTGCGGAACTTTTTACCATTCTGAAACCCGAAAAGTCACGACATTTCACGACTACGTCGACATGTCACGACTTGCCGACACAAAACAGATTTTTGACTTGTGCTCAATGACTTACGTAATCCCCTGATATAGCTCGGTATTTCGGCCAAAACGCGGACTTTAATCGCGTTTGGCATGGAATCTGCATTATATGGGATGCAGGGCGCAATAATTATGTAACGCGCAACCCGATCATCGAATCACTTGGAGAGATTTCCGTGCAACGAGTGGACAAGAGCGTCAACCTGGTACTCATTGCCGACAATCCCGGTCGTGCGGCGATGCTGAAGAATACGATGGAGCAGACCGGAATCAATGGTGTCATTCGCCGTCTGGCACCCGGTGCTCCGGCCATTGACTGCGCCCGCAAGTCAGGCGCGTATCGGGAAAAAAGCCTGCCAGACCTGATCCTTTTCGATTTCGCGGATCCCAATGAACAAAACACGTCGGTGCTCAATGATATTGCTTTCAGCAAAGAGCGGGCACGAGTGCCAGTCGTCCTCTTGACGAGTGTTAGATCGCAGGAATTGCTCGACACAGGAAGCGTTGGCGACAAGAACGCCATCATGTTTTCGCCGACGAGCCTGTCGTCCTTTATCAGCAAGATGAAGAACGGTAAACGCTCGCTGTTTTTCAAGGCACTCGATACGCTCTACCAATACGGACCGATACTCGTTCGATTACCCGAGTCGGCGCGACAGCACGGACATGGAGTGACGGCGCTCTCAGCCTGAAAGTAGTCGTTCGCAGCAGGGCTGCATCTTCCTATGTGGATGTCGCACTATTGCAATCGTGCCGTTAGATCTACTACTCGGGAGATTTCCGAAACGCTCGTCAGACCTTTTCGTACGTGCCGAATCGCCTCGTCTGCGAGGTCCTTTAAGCCGCATGAAACAGCGTGCTGATGCATTTCCTGACGCGATGCAACACGCGCTATCATGTCATCGAGTTCTGCATCGATTTTAAGAACCTCAACAACAGCGATTCGTCCTTTATAACCGAGGAAATTACAGGCGTCGCAAGCGCCTTCGCGATACAGTCGTATCGGTTTTGAACTGCTGATTCCAAGCAGCCTGCGCTCGGCCTCGTTTGGCGCGTATGGCTGCTTACAGTCAATGCACAATCGGCGCACAAGGCGTTGTGCCAATATTCCGGTGATGTTGCCTGCAATCATTTGCCGTTTGACACCGATGTCGATGAGTCGCGGAATGGCGGCGAGTGCATTGTTGGCAAGCAATGTCGTGAAGATCCGGTGACCTGTCATCGCGGCGCGAAACGCCATCCTTGCCGCTTTCTCATCGCGTAATTCGCCGACCATAATGATGTCTGGATCCTGGCGCAGCGCCGACCGAATTCCGTCTGCGTAGTCGATTTCCGCCGCAGTATTCAACGAGGTTTGTCGGACCATGGCCAGCGGGTATTCGGCAGGGTCTTCGAGTGTCGTGATGTGTACCGATTCATCATTGAGGTAATTGAGCATCGAATAGAGCGTGCTTGTCTTGCCACTGTCGGATGGCCCGGCGACGATGAAAATCCCTTCCGGGCGTGCCAGCATCAGTTGTAGCGAAGTGAGCGTTTCCTGCCGGAACTCGAGTTTCTCCAGTGGCACTATGTCCTTGTCGCGATCCTGTAGTCGCAAGACGAAGTTCTCACCGTGTGTCGTTGCCTGACACGCGACCCGCAAGTCGATTCGACGGCCGGAAAGCGTCATTGACACGTAACCGTCGCGCGGTGCGCACGTTTTCGCAAGATCGATCTTCGACATAGCCTTGAGCCGCGCCGCAATTCCCGGGCTATAATTTCGATGCAGAGTCATGGCCTGTCGCAGGACACCATCGATTCGATAACGCACGCGCAAGAAGCCGAATTCGGGTTCAAGGTGTACGTCGCTCGCGTTGTGTTTGACAGCATCTGCAAGTATTGCGTCTACGAGTCGTATCAACGGATGGTTGTACGCCTCGTTTTCAACAGCGACGTTGAGAACGTCTACGTTGCCGGTATCGATCTCACGCAGGATTCCGGGAATGGACAATTCGTGCTCGTAGCACCGCTCGATAGCCGACTCAATTTCTGCGCCACCGGCGAGCAAGGTTGCAATGCCGATCCCACTGCCCAATACCGCGGCGATCTGGTCCATCGCCACAATGTTGATGGTGCCGGGCACGGCCAACGTCAGCACTTGACCCCTGGAATCGAATTTGATGGGCAGCACGCTGTGACGACGCGCGATGTTCTTCGGCAGCATCCTGAGCGCATCAGGATCGGGAATTGCGTTGCGCAGGTCGATACTGT
>Ga0224508_10003115_pt1 | contig 13806 bp, 11 predicted proteins | sample SF_Jan12_sed_USG_4_FD_170157 | JGI IMG/M metagenome (GOLD analysis project Ga0224508, IMG submission 170157) | Sediment microbial communities from San Francisco Bay, California, United States - SF_Jan12_sed_USGS_21 | ecosystem: Environmental > Aquatic > Marine > Sediment | place: USA...
CGCTCATCAAGACGGTGATGACCGAGAAAAAGGCACCGCTCGCAGGGGAGATGTCCGGCCATATCTTTTATGCCGACGGCTTTTACGGCCATGACGACGCCTTGTACGTCGCGGTTCGGTTACTCGATATCCTGGCTCATAGTGATCGACCGCTCGCCGCCTGGCATGACGACATGGCGCCGATGATCAATACGCCCGAGCTGCGCTTCGATTGCCCGGACGAAGAGAAGTTCGACGCGGTCGCCCGGGTCAAAGCCAATCTCGAAGCTGAAGGCGCCGACATCAACGCGATCGACGGTGTTCGCGTCTCGACGGACGACGGATGGTGGCTGCTTCGCGCCTCGAACACCCAGGCGGTCCTGGTGGCGCGCGCCGAGGCAAGGGATAGCGAAGGTCTGGAGCGGTTAAAGAGCCAAATCGCCCGCCACCTGGATGCTGTCGGCGTCGAACTGCCCGATTTCTAGGCGGCTCATTGCATGCGACTTACAGGGCCAGGCCGCCTGGCGCCGCGCCCATGATGCGTACTTGGCGCATCATGGGCGGACGAAAACGAACTCAATCCACATGCGATCTCGACAAAGTGGCTTGGCAAGGCCGGACAAAATCGCATACTGGCGTTTCGCCTTCACAAGACAAGAGATGTGGGGAGATTTGATGCGCCACGGCAGATATCTGGCCGTCCTGGCGGTGTTGGTTGCGGCAGGCTGTTCTCATTCCAAACCCATGAAGGACATGGTTGGTTATGTGCCACCGACCAGTCTGCCTGCGCAGCCCAAGAGAACCTTGGTCGCTGGCGAGCGAGAGCAAGTCTGGGCCCAGCTGGTCGACGTCCTCGAAGCCTCGGCGTTCGAAATCGATCATATTGATGAAGATAAGAAACTTCTGGTTGCTCGCTACAGCGGCAATCCGGAGCCCTATATCGATTGCGGATCGATTGTCACTCACCAACGCGGCACCCTCGGCCAGCTTGCTGGTGCTGCCCCAACCATCGCGTTGAATTACGAAATCGAAGAGCAGCCGGTCGTTCTTAACCGCACACTCAATCTCGACAGTCGGATCATCATCAGGCTGGATGGTCAGCCCCAGGGCACGGTGATCAAGACCGATGCCACCTATGTGGTTACGAAAACCGTCGATGTCGTGGACTCATCCGGAACAGTCAGAGAAGGGAGCCGGGAGACTGTCAGCTTCCAAGCTGGCCGTCGCGGTGAGTTCAGCAAAGGCACGGCGTGCCAGCCGAACGGCTCGCTTGATCTTGCAGTCCTGCAAAGCCTGCCCAACATCATCGGTTCGGATGAGATCGATCGCGCAGATCTACCGAACGATGGGGTAAAAACGGTCGAACCAGCACCTCGGAAAGATGACTCCGTGGTTGCACGCACCGAGCCCGCAGTGCCGCAAACGACATCCGATCCACGCGACACCAACGGCAACGATCAGGCCAAGGCTGCCGAAGGCGGCTTCGACGAACTCGACGCCGCCACCGTTCCGCCGGCCGATCCGGATGGCACCGCCTACGACTGGGTTTTGCCGAAACAAGGCCTACCGACAGCCGCCTTGCCAACGCCCGGAGCGGCCACGTCCGCCCCAGAATCGCCCACCACGGGACCGGATATTACGGCGCTCGAGACCGAGCCGTCTCAGCCTTCACCGGTGACCACGAACCCGAACACAGCTGCGGAAAACCTAGGCGAGTCATCGTCGGCGGTGGGAGCCACGAGCGAGACAGCGGTTCTCGTACCTGATTCGACATCGGACGGCACGATTGCCGGTGGTGAATCACTGACCACGATCGTCGACGAAACCACGCGCAAACTCTTGGACTCCCTCGATTGCGGCGGCGAGGAGTGGCATTTTTGCGATCTTGTCGAGCTGACCAGCCCTTATCGAAAGCGCAATATCGAGAAACTCTTCGGCCTCACGATCAACACCACCGAAAGCTTCACGGCTCAAGCCATCGGCAATGACCTCAAACTTGATATTCTGTTTCCCAGCTTCCCCTCCCATTTGCACATTGCCTACGCACGACGCGACGGCAAGGTCGAGCATATCATGTCCTCGTCGGAAGTCTGGCCTGCCGATCTGGCCCATCAACTCGCCGAGGGGGACCAAACGATTCCCGGCCCGACCGGCCTTGCGATGATCATCGCCATCGCTTCGGACACGCCGTTGTTCCCGTCACCTCCGGCCAGCGCGGAAGACGCCACGGTCTATCTCGGCCGCCTGAAGCAGCGTCTCGCCGAGCTCGAAGCCCAAAATCCCGATGGTTCGATCGCCGCAAGTCAGCTTCTCATCTTTGTCGAAAACACAAGGACATGATCGAAGACTGGGAGAAACGTCTGTGCGCCCGGGCCAAGCGCGCGGCGTTCAAGCCGAATTGTCAGCGATTTTACTTTCTCCGCCATGGCCAGACCGAGCATAATCGGCAGCGCGTCTGTCAAGGACATACCGATGTTCCCCTGAACGCCACGGGCGTCGCCCAGGCCGAGACCGCCGCGCTCGCTCTTGCCGAAGTCATGCCGACCGCAATTGCCGCAAGCGACCTGATGCGGGTTCGCCAGACGGCGAAGCCGATCGCCGAACGGCTTGGTCTCGAAGTGACCATCAACGCCGATCTGCGCGAGCGCGCCTTCGGCATTTTCGAGGATCGGCGCATCGAAGGCCAGCTCTGGTCATTCGATCATCCCAGTGTCGAGAGCATAGAGAGCTTTGTCGATCGCAGCCTGTCGGGCTTCGAGGCCGCGTTGACCTCGGACGACACGCTGGTGGTCAGCCATGGTGGCCTGCGCCGCGTTCTCGCCGGTGCGTTCGATCTGGACATGCCCTATTGGTCCTGGCACAACGCCCTGCCGCTTCGTTTCACCAACGAGACTTCCGGTTGGCGGGCGGAGGCGCTGACCAAGGCCGGTGTTTGGCCGCTTGACGGCCCAGCGCCGAGCGATCTCGACCGATGACGAAGCCCAGGTGACCGACGATCCGATCTGCAATGTCCTCTCCGGCCGCTTCCATCTCTCTGAAACCGGTGAACGGATAAGCTGCCCAATCCGAAGCCTGGTCATCGATCCCAGCCTTGATGGTCGCGAGCGCGATCTTCTGCATGAGCTCGATTTCCCGTCATTACCGACCATCGTCTGCGATCCCAATACCCATGACGCCCTGGCAAAACGGGTGGCCGCTGCCTTGCCAGGTGCGAAGCTGGTGGTCATCAATGCCCCCCAGGCCGACGAGCGCATGGCGCAGGATCTGATGGATCAGACACGTCATGCCGAGGCCCTGATCGCCGTGGGCGCCGGCACGCTGAACGATCTGGTCAAATATGTAAGCCATCGTCGCCGGCAACCTTACGCGGTGTTCGCGACCGCGCCGTCGATGAACGGTTATGTCACGGCGACCGCGTCGATCAGCCGGGACGGCGAGAAGCTGAGCTTGCCGGCGACGCCACCGCTTGGCGCTTTCTTCGATCTCACGGTTCTGGCCGATGCGCCAGATCGCCTGATCCGGGCGGGCGTCGGCGACAGCCTTTGCCGAACCACGGCGGAGATCGACTGGCTCCTCAGCCATCACCTCTTCGACACCGCCTTTCTGGAAATGCCGTTTGCCATTCAAAGGGAGGACGAGGCCGAGCTCCTAAACCGCATCGACGACCTGGCTACGGGCGACATCGACGCCGTCAGGGCCTTGGTGCGCCTTTTGGTGCTCGGTGGCCTCGGCATGTTGATCGCCGGCAGCAGCCAGCCAGGCTCGCAGGGCGAACATCTGATCAGCCACTATATCGATATGCTGCATCGGCCCCATCCGGGTAGTTTTCATGGAGAACAAGTGGGCCTTGCAAGCTGGACCATGGCGACGCTGCAGCACTGCGTCCTGAGCCGCGACGCCCCGCCACCGCTCGCCGAAACGATGTACGATCCCGCCGCGATGTCAGCGCGTTTCGGCGTACACGGCACATCCTGCCTTGCGGCCATCACCAAAAAGGCTATGTCGGGAAATCGCCTGGAAGCGCTGAATCATCGCCTGGCCGAGCGCTGGTGTTCGTTGCGCACAGCCTTCGAGACCAAGGCCTTGCCGCTTGCGCAGCTCCGAAATGCCTTCGATACCGTCGGGGTGCCAACCGATCCTCGCGACCTCGACATCGTCCCTTCCTTTTACCGGGAGGCCATTCTGCACGCCCGCGAACTCCGCGACCGATTCACCATGCTCGACCTGGCAGCTGATTCCGGCATTTTGGGCGCTTTCGTCGATGGGCATCTTGGGGGAGGTTTGGCGTGAGGACCGACGTTGCAAACGAGCGTCCGCGTCAAAGAGCTGTCTCGTCCGTCCGGCCTCTGCCGAGCAGGCGAACGAAGTCTGCGTCATCCGAAGCGCGCCTAAGGGTTGGTTGCGATTACAAGAATCCCTTGTGATCGAAAGCATTGGAACCACGATTCCTAGGATTCTAGTGGTCTCTGCGATCGATCAACCGGGATTCGAGTGATTGATCCAGACCACGAGGCCCCTCATCTGGGTTCTTGCCGGCCTGACCATGCTCGGGCCCATGTCGGTCGACATGTATCTGCCAGCACTGCCCGCCATGGCACGATCGTTCCAGGCGGACCCCGCCTCGCTGCAGCTGACGGTCACCGCCTTTCTCCTGGGCTTCGGTCTCGGACCGCTGGTGCTCGGGCCACTGTCCGATGCCATAGGTCGTCGCAAGGTGCTGATCGGCTGCGTCCTCACCTTCGTCCTGGCTAGTCTGCTTTGTGCCAGCGCCAATATGGTCGACGAGCTGATCGGCTATCGAATCATCCAGGCAATGAGCGGCGGCTCGGCAACCACCATCGCCCGGACCGTCGTCCATGACGTTGAACAGGGCGATCGTGCGGCGCGAACCTTGTCAGCGCTGATGATGGTCCTGTCGCTATCCCTCATGATAGCCCCGTCGATCGGCGGTCTGTTGCTTCACGCCTTCGGGTGGCCCGCGATTTTCCACCTGCTCGCGGCATTGGGGCTGGCGAGCTTGATCAGCCTGATCCTGTTTCTTCCGGAAACCTTGCCGCAACGGCGACGTCAACCGCTCACCCTCATCTCGATCCTCGAAGGTTATGGACAGATCCTGCGATCACGCGGTCCCCTGGGATTCACCCTCGCCGGCGCCTTCGCCGGCGGCGCCATGTTCGCGTATATCGTGGCGACGCCCTTCATTTTTATCGATGCCTTTGGGCTCGATCCCGCCGTCTATGGCGTGCTGTTCGCGATCAATATGATCGGTGCGATCCTGATCAACGGCATCAACATGCGTCTGATCACGCGTTACGGCTATCGGCGGATGCTGGCGTCGGCATCGGCCGCTTTGCTGGTGCTCGGGGTCGGGTTTGTGGCGGTTGTGCTCACCGGCTTTGGCGGTGTTGTCGGTATCGCCTGCGCGGTTTTCGCCATCGTCGGTCTCGCCCATGTCATGGGCACCAACGGCCTCACCGGCGCCCTTGATCTGGTGCGCGAGCGCGCCGGGGCGATGTCCGCAAGCTTCGCGTCTTGCCGTTTTGCCGCCGGAGTGCTCGCCACCTCGGCCGTCGGTTTTCTGGGTGATGGCACGGCCTGGCCGCTCGCCGCCGTCGTCCTTGCCTGCGCTGTTGCCGCAGCATTCGCTACAGCAATGGCGCTCCTTGCCGAGCCACAACGTTAACTATCCTTTTGGTTGAATTTTTACATTGCTCATCAACTTCTTTGCTCTATAGTCTCCGGCGATGCGCCAACCGGGCGATTCTGGCAACTTTCCGGCGGTTGATGAAATGGAAGCGGTAATTCTGGTCATCTCCTGGACTTTGTTCGCGCCGCCAGCCCATGATGTCGACGTGCATGCCATGCCTGACATCGCGAGCTGCCTACGCGTCGCGAAAACCGTGACCCGCAAGGTTTCCGATCTCGAGGGTCATGGCGTTCAGGCCAAGCTGGTCGCGCGCTGCGTTTCTGTTCCGACCAACATCAAGACCTGAGCACAAGGCTGGAGAAGGCGCGTTAGGGTCGCCTCTCTTTCCCCGCGCGAATTTACTGAATCTTCACCTTATTTGCACAAACTGTGGACTTCGAGCCTCGGGGCCAATGCATTCACGTGCGTCGTCCCATGGCCACGCGGGTTGGCAGGCGCCGTCCTGCGTGCGCCGCTGGAGGCTCCGACCAACGCCATAGATATTGGACAAAGGTTCATGTCCTCGTATGACCTGATTGTGATCGGTAGCGGCCCAGCCGGTCGTCGCGCCTCAATCCAGGCGGCCAAACTCGGAAAGTCGGTCATGGTCGTCGACCGGCGAAACCAGGTCGGCGGCGTCTCCGTCCATACCGGCACCATACCGAGCAAGACGCTACGCGAGACCGTTCTCAATCTCTCGGGCTTTCGCGAACGCGGCTTTTACGGCCGCAGCTATCGGGTCAAGAAGGAGATTACCGCCGACGATCTGCGCCAGCGCCTGTCCCTGACCCTCGACCACGAGGTCGAGACGCTGGAACACCAGTTCGTCCGCAATCAGGTGACGACACTCACCGGCCATGCCCGCTTCGTGGATCCGCATACCATCGAGGTGCGAACCCCTGATGACGACAGTGTTCGCCTGTCGGCGTCACGCTTTCTCATTGCGGTCGGCACCAAGCCGTTTCGGCCGGACAACATCCCCTTCGACGGCCAAACCGTCTTCGACAGCGACGAGATCCTGTCGATAGCAACGCTGCCGAAGACGCTTGCCGTGATTGGCGCCGGCGTGATCGGCCTCGAATATGCGACCATTTTCAGCGCGCTCGACATTCAGGTCACGCTGATCGAACCGCGCAAGACCATGCTCGATTTCATCGATCGCGAGATCATCGAGGAGCTGACCCACGAGCTACGTCAACGCGGCATGATCCTGAGGTTCGGCTGCAAGACGACGTCGATCGAGCGCGAATCCGGCGGCGGCTGCCGCATTCAGCTTGAAGACGGTCGGCTGGTGCGCGCGGACGCCGTGCTGTTTGCCGCGGGCAGAATGGGCGCCACCGACGATCTCAATCTCGATGCTGCAGGTCTCGCCGCCGATCAGCGCGGACGCATTGCCGTCGGAAGCCATGGCTTTCGCACCGCCGTCCCGCACATCTATGCTGCGGGCGATGTCATCGGATTTCCCAGCCTCGCCTCGACCTCGATGGAGCAGGGGCGGATTGCCGCCTGCAGGGCATTCGATCATCCCTCCCATGACGCCCCCGCCTTCTTTCCCTACGGCATCTACGCCGTGCCGGAAGTCTCGACCATCGGCAAGACCGAAGAGGAGGTCAGATTCCGCGATACCCCCTTCGAATGTGGCATCGCCCGCTTTCGCGAGACCTCGAGAGGTCAGATCATGGGCCTCTCCAGCGGCTTCATGAAGATGATCTTCGGCCTGGAGGACCGTCGTCTGCTCGGCGTGCACATCGTCGGTGAAGGGGCCACTGAACTGATCCATATCGGCCAGGCGGTGCTCAATCTCGGCGGTACGGTCGACTATTTTGTCGAGAATACGTTCAACTATCCGACCCTTGCCGAGGCCTACAAGATTGCGGCTCTCGATGCCTGGAACCGCATGCCCAAGGCGGATGACGCCGTGGTCAAGTCGATCGCCAGCTGACCTTCAATCGGGCATTGGGGCATGAAGTCTCTAGAGCGTATCCCGATTAGGTGGAACCACCCTCGGGCTTCGCTGATCCGCGAATTTGCCGGCACTGTTTGAGTTCTGCGATATGCGGAAAGCTCAGACCGATTCCATCATACCGGGATCCGGTCTAGACGCCGATAGGCGGAACCGAACCACCGCGTTCAGGCGGCCCGCCGGTTAGACCGAGGGGCCGACCGGATGAAGGCGACGATATCGTCGAGTGTCGGCGCCAACCAACGAACGGGGGATGCCAGCGCCAGGAGGATGCCGATATGGCCAATGCGTTGGTAAACCTTGACCTCGGCGCCGCCGCCGGCATGGCTGATGGCTTCACCGAGACGTGCGCTGTTCCGAGGTAACACGGTTTCGTCGACATCGCCGGTCAAGAGCAGCGTGCTGGGTGCTTGTCGACTGGCGTAGGTGATCGGTTGCGTGGCCTCCAGGTTGTCCACGGCGAAGATTTCTTTGATGACCGGGTCCTTGATCGGCAAAAATTCGTAGGGGCCGGCAAGGCCGATCAAGCCTCCAAGATCCAGGACCCGCACGCCTTCCGCCGCGAGAAATCGGGGATTGAGCGCCAGCATCGCTGCTATATGCGCGCCGGCGGAATGGCCGACGAGGTAGATGCTTTCGGGATCGCCGCCACGCTCGGCAATATAGCGCCGCACCCAGCCAACCGCCTTGGCGCCGTCCTCGACGAAGCCGGGAAAGCGAACGTCGGGATAAAGCCGATAGTCCGCTATCACGGTGATGATGCCTCGCGAGGCCAAGGCTTGCCCGACGAACCGGTAGTCCACCTTCGATCCATATTCCCAACGGCCGCCATAGAAAAAGATCGCGACTTTGGCTCCCGGCGTCACGGCATCCGGGACGTAGATGTCAAGTCTCTGACGCGGGGCATCGGCGTAGGCTATGTCCCGTTCGACCCGATAGCCGTCCTCGGTGATCAGAGCATTCAGGAGGCGCGCCGGCGCGCAGCCGAGGGTCGGCATCGCAAGCGCCAAGCCGGCGGAGAGGCGGAGAACCTTACCGAGCAAAGCGCGCATGAACGTCCTTCTCCTTGGTCGATCGATTGGTCATCAGCCCTGCTGATCCATTGATCCGCTCGGCAATGGCAACTTGAACAAATCGGCCGGACTTGCCAAGTTGCCGCCTGCCACCGCGTTGCGCCCTCCCCCTCGTCTGAAAAGTCGGTCCGATGAAACTGTTCAATTCCCTCTCCGGCAAGAAAGAGACCTTCGCGCCCAGTGACCCGAACCGGGTGACCATGTATGTCTGCGGCCCGACCGTCTACGATTACGCCCATATCGGCAACGCCCGGCCTGCCGTGGTGTTCGACGTGCTGTTCCGCGTTCTTTGCAGCGAATTCGGACATGTGGTCTACGCCCGCAACATCACCGACATCGACGACAAGATCATCAAGGCGGCTGCCGAGAGCGCTGTCCCGATCGATGAAATCACCAGCCGTTACACCCGCGCCTACAACGAAGACATGGCGGCGCTGAACGTTTTGCCGCCGACCATCGAGCCGATGGCCACCGGGCATGTCGACGGCATGCTTTCGATGATCGCCGATTTGATCGACAAGGGGGCCGCCTATGAGGCGGACGGACATGTGCTGTTTCACGTCCCGGCCTGCGCGAGCTATGGCGCCCTTTCCAAGCGCTCGCGCGAGGACATGATCGACGGCGCTCGGGTCGAAGTCGCACCTTATAAGCGCGATCCCGCCGATTTCGTCTTGTGGAAGCCGTCGACCCCGGAGCAACCCGGATGGGACGGCCCTTACGGCCGCGGCCGTCCGGGCTGGCACACCGAATGCGCCGTTATGATCAAGGCGCATCTCGGCGAAACCATCGACATCCACGGCGGCGGACAGGACCTGAAGTTTCCGCATCATGAAAACGAGCTCGCCCAGTCCTTATGCGCGCACGACGGCGCGCCCCTCGCCCGTTTTTGGCTACATAACGGCTTTCTCGACGTCGAGGAGGAGAAAATGTCGAAGTCGATCGGCAACGTCCTCCTCCCCCATGACCTGATCAAGACCGTGCCCGGCGAGGCGATCCGCTATGCGTTGCTTTCCGCGCACTATCGAAAACCGCTGAACTGGACGCCCTCTGGTCTTTCTCGCGCCAAGCATGCGCTCGATCGCCTGTACCGCACGCTTGCAGCCCTTCCGGGACCGAACGAAGCCGCGCCGGATGCGCCCGTCCCCGCCGCCGTGCGCAACGCCCTGCTCGACGACATCAACACCCCGATAGCTCAGGCCGCTCTGTTCAAGCTCATGCAGAAGGCCAACAGCACGGACGACCAGGCGGAAAAAACGACGATCAAACGGGACCTGCTCGCCGCCGGCCGCCTTTTGGGCTTGCTGCAACGGGATCCCGAAAGCTGGCTGCAATCAGCGGGCCAGGACGTCGATGTCGATCGGGGGGAGATCGAGCGCCTGCTCGAACGCCGACGCGCGGCAAGGGCCTCAAAGGACTTCGAAACGGCCGATCAGATCCGAGACCAGCTCGAAGCCGAGGGTGTCCTCCTCGAAGACGGTCCCGACGGCACCCGTTGGCGGCTGGGCTGAGGGCCTATGGCAAGCGGTCCTCGGATCGCAGTGATCGGCAACGCCGGCGGCGGTAAGTCGACGCTCGCCCGAGATCTTGCAGAGAAATTGCATCTCCCGCATTTGGAGCTTGATCGCATCCTCTGGCGTCCGGATTGGACACCGGCGCCGCTTGCCGCCTACGAGAGCGATCATGGAAACGCAATCGCAAGCGACGCTTGGATCATCGACGGCCTCGGCCGACGCGAGTCGATTCCGGACCGCCTTCAGCGAGACACGGCGATCATTCTTATCGACATGCCGATCTGGATGCATTTCTGGCTGGCGGCAGAGCGTCAGATCGCCTGGAACAGAGACAAAGACACCCTCGCGCACCCGCCCGCGGGTGCGACGGCGCCGCCGCCGACCGAAGCCCTGTTTCGCACGATTTTCGAGGTCGATCGCGAATGGATGCCGGAGATTCGGGTCTTGGTCGCGCGCGAACGGCAAAGAGGAAAGCGCGTGATCGAGATCTGCAATGTCGACCAACTTCGCCGAGGGACCGACTCGCCGCAACTCCTGATGTTGACACGACCCGAGTGATGACAAATTCGGCCTACCATCGGCCGAGGATCAGCTTTCCAGGAGGCTCGCCAGCTTCATGGCGACGCCGAGCGAGCCGTCGACCTTGATCTGGCCAAGCGTGTAGGCGAGCGTCGGGCTGAGATCGCCGTCGATCAATTTTTCCAAATTGGCGGCGCTCAAGGAGATGGTGCAGTCTGCCTCGGTGTCCTCGTTCTCGACCGTGACCGGCATGGCGGTGCCGTCGACCAGGATGGCGCCCTCGTCTTCGACGTCGAATTTCACCTTATAGCCGAGCGTCGCCAGCTGCTGGGCTTGGGATTTGACTTGTTCGGTCAGTTGCTCGAGGCTCATGCGATCTCCGATGGCTGTTCTGCAGATGGGGTTGAGGCGACAGCCGGCGCTGAATCAGCTGTGCCCGTCGCCTCGTTCAGTCGCCGCATTTCTTCAACGATCAAAGCGTGACGCGACGGCTTGCCGATCAGCGTGCGCGGCAGCTCATCCCTGAACTCGATCTGACGCGGCTGCTCGAAGGGGGCGAGCTTGTCGCGCAGGAAGTTGCGCAGCTGGCCTGATGTGAGCGTCTTGCCCTCTCTCAGCTTGACATAGGCTTTGACGATTTCGCCACGGTGCACATCGGGAATGCCGCAGACCGTGACTTCCTCGACCGCCGGGTGCAGCTCGACCGCCTCCTCGACCATGCGCGGATAGACGTTGAAACCGCCTGACAGAATCAGATCCTTGATGCGGTCGATCAGATAGACATAGCCGTCGGTGTCGATGAAGCCGACGTCGCCGGTGTGCAGGCGGCCGCCATGCAGGGCCTCGGCGGTGTCGGCGCCGCGCTGCGCATAGCCGCGCATCACCTGCGGGCCGGTGATGCAGATCTCGCCGCGCTGACCGATCGACAGGCGGCGATCGGGATCGTCGAGCGAGGTGATCTCGATCAAGGTGCCGGGCAACGGCAAGCCGACCGAGCCCGGCCTCGGACTATGGAATGGATTGATGGTGCACACCGGCCCCGCCTCGGTCAGCCCATAGCCCTCGACCAGAGTACAGCCGGTGAGCTTCTCGAACCGGCTCTGCACCTGGGCAGGCAAAGGCGCACCGCCTGATATGCAGTACTTCAGGCTGGAAAGATCGTAGTCGCTGAGCAGCTTGGAGCTGTTGATCGCCGAGTACATGGTGGGCACGCCTAGCATGACCGTCGGCCTTTGCTGGTCGATCAGCTTCAACAGCTGATCGAGGCGAAAGCGTGGCAGAAGGATGATCTCGAAGCCGTTGGCGAGGCTGGAGTTCATCACCGCGGTCATGCCGAACACGTGGAACAACGGGAGGACGCCGACCACCTTCTCCTCGCCCAGCCTCGCGTCCGTCGCCCAAAGGCGCACCTGCTCGGTATTGGCGTAGAGTGCGGCATGGCTGAGCTCGGCCCCTTTGGGGAGGCCCGTGGTGCCGCCGGTATATTGTTGCACGGCGATATCCGCGTCCGGATCGATCGGCAGCGGCTCGAACCGGCCGTCATTGGCGGTCAATTTCTTGAAGGTGATGTGCTGCTCGTCATGGGCGACATCCGCAATCTCCTTGCGCCGCAATAGCGCAAAGAGGGTGCGTTCGCGCCAGGGGAGGAGACCGCCCATCGAGCCGACCACGATGGTCTCGAGGCAGGTGTCCGCCAAACGCGCCGCCACCTTCGGGTACATGCCGCGAATATTGAGGGTGACCATGATGGTGGTATGCGAATCCTCGATCTGCCGGGCAATCTCGCGCTCGGCATAGAGCGGATTGAAGTTCACCACCGTACCGCCTGCCTTGAGCACGGCAAAAAAGGCGATCACGTAATAGGGGCAGTTCGGCAGAAAAAGTCCGACGCGCACGCCCTTTTTCACGCCGAGCGCCTGAAAGCCTTTGGCGGCGCGATCGACCTGCTGGCCGATCTCGTTGTAGGTCGACTTGCGGCTGAGAAAATCGAGACACGGCCGCTCGCCATGGAGGGCAACCGCATCATCGAGAAGGGCAAAAAGCGGCTTTTCGGCGAGCTTCTGGTCCCAGCTCAGCCTGTCTGGATAGTTGGCCTCCCAAGGATAGGGACGCGCGAGAGCGATGTCCTCCGGCGGCGACACCGCCTCTTCTTCGGGGCCACGCAGGCGCCGCATCAGCCGATCAAGGCGAGAAAGCGTCTGCGCGATGACACCGCGCATTGCGGGCGCGCTCCGAGCGCCGTTTTGTTCAACCGACTCGTTCAAATCAATCGCCCAACTCGGTTTGGATGCTGCATTTCTCTAAAGTTCTCAACATGCTCTGTCATCTAAGGGGCGATATCATAGCACAAGGGCACGCCCAAAAGCGCGACAAAGTGAGCATGCAGCCAAGCTTTTGTCCAAGCAAGAATAGGCCAGAATCGGGCTCGTCATTGGATCAGCGTACAACGCAGCAGCGGCAATGTCCGATGCAGCTCGATTCGATCGGCACGATAGCACCCAATGATGAATGATTTGTTAACACTAATGAATCTTCACCTTGATACACCGATCGCTCGGCGCAAACCCAAGGCAGGGTCGAAAGCAAGCGCGGCCTTCTTACCCGCCTGCCAGCATCAAAAATACGTCAGTCGCGTCCTGAAGCGTTGCCGTCGGTCTTGACCACGTGACGCCCGACGTGGTTGGTTTGAATCTAGCCCGAGTCGGGACTATGGCGGTGCGAATCGCCAAATAGATGATGGGAGCCTCATGATGGAGTCGAGCGACAGCGGCGGGAAATCGACCCTCTACTGCTCGTTTTGCGGCAAGAGTCAGCATGAGGTTCGCAAGCTGATCGCCGGGCCGAACGTGTTCATTTGCAATGAATGCGTCGAGCTTTGCGCCGATATCATCAAAGAAGAGGACCGAAAGAGCCGGCGCGCGTCCGGCCCGACCATCATGACGCCCCAGGAGATCAAGGGCGTCCTTGACGATTATGTGATCGGTCAGGAGCGGGCGAAGCGGGTTTTGTCGGTGGCGGTGCACAACCACTACAAACGCCTGGCGCACGGCTCCAAGGGCGGCGATGTCGAGCTTG
>Ga0224508_10003116_pt1 | contig 13805 bp, 8 predicted proteins | sample SF_Jan12_sed_USG_4_FD_170157 | JGI IMG/M metagenome (GOLD analysis project Ga0224508, IMG submission 170157) | Sediment microbial communities from San Francisco Bay, California, United States - SF_Jan12_sed_USGS_21 | ecosystem: Environmental > Aquatic > Marine > Sediment | place: USA: California...
CTGCGCGCGAAACACCCCGACGTGAAGGTCATCCTGCTCTCGGTGCACGGCGACTCTCCGATGATCCAGAGCGCTGTCGCGCTCGGCGCCGACGGGTACGTGCTGAAGAATGCGCGCGCGACGGAGATCGTCGCCGCGGTGCGCGCCGTGACCCAGGGCGGCAGCTACTTCAGCCCGGCGGTCGCCCGCGAGATCGTCGAGCAACTCCGCACGCCCAACCGGGGCGCTCCCGAACCGTTCTCCGTCCTCTCCGCCCGCGAACGAGAAGTTCTGCACCTGATCGCCGATGGGCTCTCCGCGAAAGAGATCGCGGTCAAGCTCGGCATCTCCAGCAAGACGGTCGAGGCCCACCGCACGAGCCTCATGCGCAAGCTCGGCGCTCGCAAAGCCACCGAACTCGTCCGCTATGCGCTGCGGCACGGATTGATCGAGCCGTAGGACCCCGTCCTCGCCTACCCTGCGGCGATGGATCGAAACCGGGGAAGCGAGGAGCGACGCTGGCCCCGGATCGCACTCGCGATCGCCCTGCTTCTCGCAGGACTCCCCCTGATCGCGCTCGTCGGCTTCGGGGTCGTCCTCTGGCTCGGGAGCGGTCCTCCGTCTCACGACGGCAGCGCCACGATCTACCCGGCCGCGCGCATCATCACGATGGACTCCGAGAAACCGTTCGCCGACACGATTGCGATCGCGGACGGGCGTGTCCTCGCGATCGGCGATCGAAGTGAGGTCGAAGCCGCCCTCGGCGGGCGGCCCTACGAAGTCGATGACCGGTTCGAAGACAAGGTGGTGCTGCCCGGGTTCATCGATCCCCACATCCACGCCTCGTTGGCGCTGATGTTCAACCTGGAGATCGTGTCGGCCATGGAGTGGCAGAAGCCCTCCGGACCGACGGTGGTCGTACGCGGGCGCGACGCATTCCTGGCGCGCATCGCGGAGCTCGCGGCCGCGGGCGACGAAGAAGAATGGCTGCTGACCTGGGGGTACCACGAGCCGTACCACGGGCTCGTGCGCCGAGCGGACCTCGACCGTGTGGCAGGCGAGCGCCCGGTCGTGTTGTGGCAGCGCTCGGCCCACGAGATGATCTTCAACACCGCGGCGCTCGAGAGGCTCGGGTTTCGCGAAGCCGACCTCGAAGGACCGGGTGCGGACTGGGAGACCGGCCGCCTGTGGGAGGCCGGGCTATTCGACCGGATGGACCGCATCCGCGGGATCTTCGCCAGCCCGGCGCGCCTGCTCGCGGCGCTCGACACGATGAGCCAGGTGATCCATCGAGGGGGCCTCACGACCGTCGGGGAGCAGGGATTCCCGCAGCTGTCTGCACTCGCCGAGCTGCCGATGCTTCACTACGAGCTGCAGCGAAGCGACGGCGCGTATCGCTGGGGGCTCGTCCCGAACGCGATGTACCTGATGCAGCAGCACGGCGATGCCGTCGCCGCCGAGCGCGCCGCCGAATCACTGCTGCGCTTCTCGACCGATCGCGTCAGGATCGTGCGTCACGTCAAGTACTACGCCGACGGCGCGATCTTCGCGCAGCTGATGCAGATGAAGGAGCCGTATCTCGACGGCCACCACGGCGAGTGGATGATGCCACCGGGCGAGCAGAAAGCGATCCTCGAAGCTTTCTGGCCCCGGGGCTGGACGATCCACGTGCACGTCAACGGGGACGCCGGAGTCGACCTCGTGCTCGACCAGTTCGAAGCGGTTCGTGCTCTCCACGAACCGGCCCCCGGGCAGCGATTGATCCTCGAGCACTACGGGTACGCGCGCCCCGATCAACACGAGAGGCTCCGCGCGCTCGGCGGCGAAGTCTCGAACAACGCCTACTACGCGCACGAACTCTCGCCGATCTACGCAGAACACGGCCTCGGGCCCGAACGCGCGTCCGACATCTCCCCGCTCGGCGGACTCGCACGCGCGGGCGTCCCCTTCTCCTTCCACTCCGACTTCCCGATGGCCCCCGCCGAACCACTGCGCCAGGCGTGGGCGGCGGTGAACCGCATCGGGAGCGACGGAAAGGTGTGGGGCCCGGACCAACGGGTCTCGCTCGACCTCGCACTCCGCGCGATCACGATCGAAGGCGCGCGCAGCCTCGGCCTGCAAGACGAGATCGGCAGCCTCGAGGTCGGCAAGCGCGCCGACCTGACGATCCTCGAAGCCGACCCGTACGAGACCCCGCTCGAAGATCTGGCCGACATCCCGATCTGGGGAACGGTGCTAGGCGGGAGGTTGCACCCGCTCGAAGCAACCGCCCCGAGCCTCTAGGGATCCGAGCCGCATCCCGCCGCCCGCGATCAGGCGGAGCTCACCGTGCTCTCGAGTCGCTGGCGAACGCGCTCGAGGGACTCGGCGTTCTGCTTGGCGTGTCCGTGGCCGATCTCCTGCTCGTAGTCGACCCGGATGGCCATCAGCTCGACCGCCTTCGCGAGCTGGCCGCTCGCTTCGTGGGCGAGGCCGAGACGCCAGCACGCCTCGGTTTCTGCGCCGCGGTCGCCGATCTCGCGGGCGAGGGCACGCCACGCGGTATAGAGCTCCATCGCGCGTTCGCGCTCGCCGACGACGAGCTGTACGTCGGCCAACCGATGCAGCGCCACGCACTCGCTCAGGCGGTCGCCGGTCTCTCTCGTGAACCGAAGCCACTGCTCCAGAAGTTGCGTCGCGCGGCGATGCTCACCGAGCGCCGCATACACGTCCCCGAGGCTCCCCATGGCCAGCCACTCTCCGCGGCGGTCCCGGATCTCGACCGCGATCGCACGGTGCGCTTCGGCCAGACGTAGCGCCTCTTCGGGCTCGCCCAGCTCGAGGTGGAGTCCGCTCAGGTAGTCGAGGGCGTAGCCCTCGCTGAGGCGGTCGCCGATCTCGCGAGCGACCTCGAGCCAACTCTCGTAGTAGGGTCGAGCTCGTTCGGGATCCCCGAGACATCGCAGCGTATGGCCCAGCTTGCTGAGCGCGACCTGCTCGCCGCGGCGGTCGCCGAAATCCCGCGCGATCCCCAGCCACGTCTCGTACAACTTGATCGCGAGCAGCGGCTCGCCGAGCGCGAGGTACGCACTACCGAGATTGTCGGTGCCGATCCAGGCGGCGCGGAGGTCGCCGGTCTCCCGCGTGTACGACTCGCCCAGGTACTCGGGTGCGTAGCTGGGCGCACCCGTCGCCGCGAGCTTCTGCGCGAGGGCGAGACAGAGGTCGTAGTGCTCGATGGCCCGGCGCGGCTCCCCGCACGCAAAGTACGCGATCCCGATCTCGCCCAGCGCAGCGGTCTCGCCACCGATGTCCCGGTGTTCACGGCAGAGCGCGAGCCGCTCCTGATACAGACCGAGCGCGGTGCGCGGTTCCCCGATCTCTCGATACGTATTTCCGAGGAACCCCAGCACCGCACCTTCGAGGCGGCGATCTCCCAGGAGCCGCGCGCCCGCGAGCTGGGAGCGGTACCAGACGATCTTCTCCGGACTCGAGAGCCGCAGCGCGATCACGTCGAAAGCCGCATTGGGGTAGGCGGCACACAATCGGGCCGCTTCTTCACTCTCCTGCACGCGCGCCGCGGCCCAGCGGAGACCGGAAGCGATGTCGTCAGCCGCGAGGTCGAACGCTCCCAGCGCTTGCCGGACCCCTTCGGCACCCTCCCGGTAGGTCGCACCGATTTCCTCGAGCACCGCGAGGAAGTGCCGCGCGTGTCGCGCCTTCACGGCTGCCGACGGGGGAAGCCGCTCGCTCGCGAACAAGCGCACGAGATCGTGAAGGGAGTAGCGCCCCACGCCGTCCCGCTCGCTCCACTCGATCAGGCTGAACGAAAGAAGATCATCGAGCGCATCGAGAGCCCGAGTGGAATCCGGCTCCTCCCAGATCGCGGCGGCGGCGCGGCGATCGAAACTCGGGCCGAGAACGGTCAGGTTGCAGAGCTTGTCCCGCAGGCTCGGATCGAGTTGCTCGAAGCTGAGTTCGATGCTGGCCCGCACCGCTTCGAAACGGTCGAGCCGCTCCGACCGATGCGCGAGGCGCGCCGCGAACTCTGCGGGATCGAGATGGGCGGAACGGCCGAGCACACTCCCGACGAGCCGCAGCGCGAGCGGAAGGTCACCGCACAGCGCCGCGATGCCATCTGCGAGGTCGCCGATCCGCGGTGCGATCCGCAAGAGCAGCTCCCGCGAGGTCGAACGGGGCAACGTGTCGAGCGTCATCACCTCCATTCCCGGCAGCACGAAGCGCCTCCGAGAAGTCACGATCAACGACGAGCCCGCCGGCGGCAACAGAGGCAGCACCTGCTCTTCGTCGCGCGCGTTGTCCATGACGAGCAGCACGCGCTTGCCGTCGAGGACTGCGCGGTACAGCCCCTCCACCCGCGCATCCGAATCCGGCTGCTCGATGTCGGGATGGAAGCTCTGGATCACGTGGAGCATCGCGTCCCGCGCCGAGACCGGATCGGCGTCGGTCCCGCGCAGATCCAGCAGGATCTGGGCGTCTGGAAAGGAGCCTCGGAGACCGTGGGCCAGGCGAAGGGCGAACTCGGTCTTCCCGATCCCGCCGAGGCCGTTGAGCCCGGAGATCGTGACGGCCCCCTTCAGGATCCTCTCTTCCAGGGCCGCGAGCTCCGCGTCGCGACCTGCGAAATCGGGCACGGGCTCGCGCAGCTGGTGGAGGAACCCGGGCTCCGAAGGCGGGGCGCCGTCGTGAACGCGCACGTCGGCGACGAAGCGGTATCCCTTGCCATAGACGGTCTTGACCACAGGGGCGTCCCCGAGCACGCGATGCAGCCGGCTGATGACGCGCTGCAGCGCGCTGTCCGAGACCGCGACATCGGGCCAGATCTCGGCCAGGAGTTCGCTCCTCGCCACCACCCGGTGCCGCTCGCGCACCAGAAAAACGAGTGTCGACAAGACCTTTCGTTCGAGCGGCACGGGGCGACCGTCCTTCGAGAGCTCGAAGGCGGCCTCGTCGAGCGAGAAGGGTCCGAATGCGAAGACCATCGGCCCCATACTATCAGGCAGCGCTGCGCGTCACGTCGATCCGCGCGAATCCGGACGACTTTCGGATATCGCAGCGCTGGCACTCGCGGCTCGCACCGAGGCACGGCACGCTGGCGCAGTGGAATTCCAACCGCGGACCCACTGCTAGACCACGAGACTCGAGCCAGGAGACCCACGATGCTCTCACGCTGCTTCGGAATCGCGCCGCTCGCGCTGGCCTTCCTTCTTGCGAGCCCGCTCCTCGCTTTCGAGTTCGAGATCCCCGAGGGCCCCTGGGGTGAGCCGCCGCTCCCGACGGCGCCTCCGGCGCCGGCTGAGACGACGATCGAGTTTCGACTCCCGACCGGAGAGCCGTCCCCGCCGTTCCGATCTTCCAGCGTCACCGTGCCCGGCAACGACGTTTTCGTCGAGCTCGACGCCGGCGAGGCCGAGTTCCGACCGGTTTTCGAGAACGCGATCCGAACGGCGCCCGGCGTCCGAAGCCTCCGCTACCTGCTCTATGACTTCCCCGTTCCGAGCTTCACGCTCTCGGGGGAGGACACCTCGGTCATCGCGACGATCGGCGGCTTCGAGACCGTCGACCTGAGCGTGAGAGTCCGGCCCGACAACGGCTGGGCGCGCGCATTTTGCGGTTCGAACGTCCGCGCCGACCTCCACCTCACGGACGTCGGAATCGAGATCGCGTACGACTTCTACACCGGATCTCCGCTCGCAGCCGAAATCCTGTACGACCGCATCAGCGTCGGCTACGACTGCAACATCCCGATCATCGGGGAGATCGCCGAGTTCCTCAACGACGTCTTCGACATCGTGGACGTCACCGAACTGGCCGTCGACCTTCTCGATGACGGTGGAACGTTCGCCGCGGACGCATTGAACGGCCGCTTCGCAAACCCCTTCGCGCTCGAGGATGTGCTCGCGGACGCTCGAGAGTCGGGCTCCCGCGAAATCCGCGAAGCCGCGGAGGAAGCCCTGCGACTCCTCGGTGGCTTCCGCAGCGCCGCTGCCGCTTTCATTGCAGAGAACGTCACTCAGGACCTGATCGACCGCCTCCAGCTCTCCACCCAGGCCGAGATCGACGCGCTGCTCGAACGCCTCGACGGCCTCGAAGAGTTCATCGCGGCCGGGCTCCCCGGGTTGGCGGCGATGGATCTCGTGGACCTGAACGATCCGTCGTTCGACCTGTCGGACTACCTCGACCTCGAACTCCCCTACGTCGAGGACTTCCTCTATGACCGCTTGAATACCTACTACGCAGGGATCGCGGCCGCGATCCAGGATCTCGAGATTCGCGCCATCGACGCACTCGAAGCATTCGTGACCGCGGACTTCAGCCGGCTGTTCGGCGGAGTCAACCTGCGCCTGCGGCTCGTACGCGCAGAGGACAAGGCGATCATCGACGCCTTCCATGATTCGCCGGACCCATTCATCGGTCGGGCGGAAGCCGTCGCGCCGTGCTTCCCGTCCTACACGATTCCCGCCGTCGAGAATGCCGTCCGCTACACCGTCTTCAACAGCCGGGGCAACCTGTTCTATCAGGGCACGGACCGCACGCACACGACGCGCGGGTTGCTGAGTTCGGTCACCTCGACGAACCACTTCGGGCTCCACAGCTATCCGGCGCGCGCAGAGCTCGTGCTCTACGGCTGGGGAGACGTCTGGGGCGGCGAAGCGAACTTCCAGATGCCGCTGTGCCCCGTCGCGGGGGAAGCGCCTCCGCCGCCGCCTCCTCCCCCGCCGCCCCCGCCCCCCCCGCCGCCCTCCCCGGGCCCGGGTTGGCCGCCCGGAGAGAACTGTGGACCGGGAACGGGGATCATCTGCCCCTGAGTTCGCGGGAGAGCCGAGCCACCGTGGTACGCTGCCGCGATGACGAAGCTGCCTGAGCGTTCTCGCGTCTATCAGTGCCATCACTTCGACAGCACCCGCTGGGACTACTACGAGCCGCGGGATGACGACATCATCATCGCGACGTCGTACAAAGCGGGGACCACCTGGGCCCAGGCGATCCTGGCGCACCTGCTGTTCCCGAGCGGCGATCTGCCGGCGGGTCCCGCCGAGATGTCGCCGTGGCTCGACTTCCGGCTGAGCCCTCTCGAGGGCTCACTGAACAACCTGAACTCCCAGAAGCACCGCCGCTTCATCAAGACCCATCTCCCCCTCGACGGGATGCGGTACGACGAGCGGCTCAAGTACGTCTACGTGGCGCGCGATGCGCGCGACGTGTTCATGTCGCTCTGGAACCACTACAGCCACATGACGGACGACTTCATCACGTTGATGAACCTGCTGCCCGGGCGCGTAGGCGACGAGTTCCCCGCGCCACCGGACGACATCCACGAGTTCTGGCAGAACTGGATGACGCGCAGCTGGTTCGAATGGGAGAGCGACGGGTGGCCCTATTGGTCGCATCTGTCGAACGTGCAGTCGTACTGGGATTTTCGCGAGCGGCCGAACATCCAACTGATCCACTACTCCGATCTGCTCGCCGACACCGAGGGAGAGATCCGACGCCTTGCCGCGTTCCTCGAAATCGACGTACCGGAGGCTGCCTGGCCGGGCATCGTGAAGGCGGTCTCGTTCCAGGAGATGAAGAAGAACGGTGAGCGCTATGCCCCGGCTGGCGGGGCGCACTGGAAGGGCGGGGCGCAGACGTTCCTGAACAAAGGCACCAACGGACGCTGGCGCGACGTGCTGTCGGAAGAAGAGCTCGAGCTCTACGAGGCGGCCTGCGAGCGGACTCTGACCCCCGACTGCCGCGAGTGGATGGAGCACGGCGGCGCCGTCTAGCAGCGATCGGATTCGGCCCGAATCGCGCCCTCGGGCCTCGCGTTGCTCGGGCGAACGCGACGCACGAACGATCGCTGATCAACCGCCTCGCGTGAGACACACCGCCGCTTCGAGGTGCGGCGTCTGCGGGAACAGATCGAAGCCGGCCACGTCGGCGAGCTCCCAATCGCGGTCGACGAAGATCCCGACGTCGCGTGCGAGCGTGGCGGGGTCGCAGGAGACGTAGACGATGCGGCGCGCCTCGGAGGTGGCGAGCGCGTCGCAGACTTCGGGCTCGAGGCCGACGCGCGGCGGGTCGAGGACGACCACGTCGGATCCAAAGCCGCTTGCGGGCTCCGACTCGAGCGCGGTCTCCACGGGCTCCGCGACGATCTCGACGTTCGCGATTCCGGCCGCGGCGAGATTGTCTTCGAGGTCGGCGACCGCGTGCGGATTCGACTCGATTGCGAGCACCCGCTCGAACCGCCGGGCGAGCCCGAGCGTGAAGAACCCCGCCCCGCAGTGCAGCTCGAGACAGGCGCCGCGTTGAGCCGCATCCGGCGCGGCCGCGGCGAGCACCCATTCGGCCAGGCGTTCGCGCAGCAATGCGTTTGCCTGCACGAAGCTCCCCCCCGAAATCGCGAGGCGCTCCTCGCCGACGGCGACCGTGACCTGCCCGGCAGAGGCGCGCACCGGGAGCGCGGTGACCAGTGTGGAGCCGTCACTTCCGGCGGAGAGTTCCCACTCCCCGGTCGGCGCCGGCGGCTGCTCCGCGAGTTCGGCGAGCGCGACGTCGAGTTCGGGCACGAGGATCGGACAGCGCCGGGTCGCGCAGACCGCGTGCGAGCGGCGGCGGCGAAACCCGACTCGCCCTCGCTCGGCGACGACGCGCGCGCGGCTCCGATAGCCGTAGGGCTCCGGGCAAGCCAGAAAGTCGAAGCCTTCGGGCAGCGGCACCCGGGCGATGCGCTCGAACGACTCGCGCAGGATGGAACGCTTCGCCTCGAGCTGCGCTTCGTACCCGAGATGCTGCCAGGAACATCCACCGCATTGACCGAACACGGGACAGAGCGGATCCGTTCGGCCAGGACCCGGTTCGAGCAGATCGCGCACGACCCCGCGCCCCCAGCTCTTTCTGCGGGAACCGAGCTCGACGCGCACGACGTCTCCGGGAGCAGTGAACGGAACGAACACGACGAGTCCGTCGTCCGCGCGCGCAACGCCGTCACCCCCCGCTGCGAGAGAGTCGATCCGCAGCTCCAGCTCCTCACCGCGGGCACGACCCGCGGCGCTGCGATCAGCGATCGCCGGACCTCGGCGCCGCGAGATCGAGGCTCTCGGAGGCGGGACGAAGCCGGATCGGAACACTCCGCGAGGGATCGGCGAGCCAGGCGGTCATCCGGTAGGCTGCGCCGTACTTCTCCGACATCGCGTCGTTGACCCGTTCCCGCTGCTCGGCGTCCACGACGAAGGGTTCCGCGAGGAACTCGAGGTTCGCTTCTTCCCCCTCGATCTCGACACGCGGGACGGCAGTCAGACGCGCGAGCCACTCGGCATTCGGGGAGCGCGCACGAACCCAGAGCTCCCCGGGGACACGATCGTCGACGGAGCTCTCGACGACCCACAGCGGGGTTTCGTGGGCATCTCCATTCGGAGAGAAGGTGACGAGGGTGATCACCTCGTCGTCTTGAAACGTCAACAGGTCGATCGCGAGGACCGCGAGGACGACCGCCCCCACCAACGCCCCGATCGCCAACACCGCACGCCTCATGACACACCATCCGGCGCACCGAATCCGAGCTCGGCCAGTCGCACGCGCACTGCCGTTCCCGGCTCGAGCAACGCGCGCAGCGCCCGCACCGCGGGCCGGTCCCAGCGACGCTCGGGGACGGCGAAGTCGTAGTGCTCCGCCCGAAGCGGTCGGAAGCGCAAACCCTGCTCTCGAGCCACTGTCTCGATGGTAACGCCCCAGTCTGCCCGTTTCTGTGCGACGGCTGCGGCCACCGCATAGTGGGAGCGCGGCTCGTAGGCCCAGCCGGGCGGCCGGCGGTCGCCGAGCAGCTCGTCGATCAAGACCCGGGTGCCCGCCCCGCGGTTGCGGTTCACCATCCGGAGCGCAGGGTCGGCCAGCAGCTCCGCCGTCTCACGCCTCTCGTCGGGTCGCGTCACCACTCCCTGCATCCGGGTGTAGCCGCGCAGCAAACGCTGCCCTTCGCCCAGGAACGGTTCGTTGTAGCTCGCACTCTCGAGGTCGAGAAGATGGATCGGAGCGACATCGCATTCCCCGCGCTCCGCGGCGGCAAGCCCGCCCCGACTCCCGACCGCAAGCACCTTCACGTGCAATCCCTGAGTCGAGAGGGCGTCGGCCAGCACGTCGAGCCCGGCGCAGTGGCTCCCGATCACGACCAGATCCGCCACGACGAGTTCGCGGCCGATGAGGGTCACGTCGACCGGGGCATTCGCCTCGACGATCTCGGTGTTGCGATCGATGCGGACGAAACCGTCGGCGCGACTGAACGAAGTCACCGAACCACTGCCACGGCCCATCGGGTACGCAGCGAGACCGCCATCGAGGTCGCGCACCAATCCGACGAGCAGATACTCGAGCCGGCCTTTCTCCGAGGACGCGCGGAGGGCGAGTCGCGCGGTCGCCGTCTCACGCGTCTCGGGAGGGAGACCCGCCAGCTGGCGGATCACGGGAGCGACGAACTCGTGGAACGTGAACACCGCCGAGGTCGGAAAGCCGGGCAAGACGACGACGGGGAGCGTGCCGGATGCGGCCAGGCAGATCGGCTTCCCGGGCTTGAGGGCCACGCCATGGACCAGGATGCCCGGGTCGAGTTCTCCTACGACCAGGCCGTTGAGGTCGCCTTCGCCCTTCGACGTCCCGCCGGAGAGCAGCACCAGATCGGCGCTCGCGAGCGCACCCTGCAGGGCGTTCCGCAGCGCATCGACGTCGTCACGAAACGCGCCGAGGAACTCCGGCTCGCCGCCGAGTTCTCGCACCGCGTCGGCGAGAATGCGGCCGTTGCTGTCGAACACGAGCCCGGGGCGCATCGCTTCGCCGGGCTGAACGATCTCGTCCCCGGTGGAGAGGATCGCCACTCGCGGCTTTCGGACGACGGAGACTTCGCGACGTCCGATCGCCGCGAGCACACCCGTCTCCCGCGAAGTGAGCCGCGTCCCCCGAAAGAGCACCGTCTCGCCCTGGCCCATGTCGGTGCCGGCGAACGAGACGGCACCGCCCGGCACGACGGCTCGGCGCACGGTGAGCTCCCGGCCCGCGACGTCCGTGACCTCGACCGGAACCACAGCATCGGCACCGCGCGGCAGCATGCCCCCCGTCGCGATCATCATCGCGCAGCCGGGCGTGACCTCCTGTTGCGGGACGATGCCGGTGGCGATCGTCTCCGACTCGAGCGTCAGCCGGATCGGCTCTTCTTCCGTGGCGCCGAAGGTGTCTTCCGCCCGAACCGCGAAGCCGTCCATGTTCGAACGATCGAAGCCCGGAACGTCGACTTCGGCGCGCACGTTCTCGGCGAGCACCCGCCCGAGTGCGTCTCCGAGCGCCACCCCCTCGGCACCCAGCACCGCGGGCTGGATGACGGCATGCCAGCGCGCTTCCGCCTCGTCGCGCTCGAGCACCTCGAGGAACTGCTGCTGCCTCAAAGGGGCCCCTCCACCGACTCCGAATCGTAGAGGAGAACTTCGACCTCGGCGCCATCGGGCATCCCTTCGAGTCCGCGGGGCACGATGACCGCGCCGGTGGCGCGCACCGTCGAGGAGAGTATCGACGCACCGGACGTCGCCAGCGGAACCACCTGGCCGTCCTCGACCGCGACGCGGACGTAGTCGACGCGACCGATCGCCGAACTGATCTTGCGAGCCAGCGGCAGCCTCACCCGGCGGTGGGGCCACTCGGCCGAGCGCCCGCCGAGCCGCCGGAGCGTCGGACCCGCAAAGAACTCGTACGCGCAGAGACAGCTGACGGGATTGCCGGGCAGCAGGAACACGAAACGCTCGCCCGGCAGTCGGCCCACTCCCGTGGGGCTCGAGGGGCGCATCGCGACCCCGTGGAAGTCCAGCGTGCCGAGTTCCGCGACGAGCCTCGGTGCGTGGTCCTCTTGCCCGACCGAACTACCGCCGGACACGAGGACGACATCGGCTCCGGGCTCCGCGAGCGCCGCACTGATTCTCTCGGGAACATCGGGGAGGATCTCGTACGGCAAGCAGACGCCCCCGTCCCGTTCGACCAGCGCGCGGAGTACGACCGAATTGCTGTCGACGATGCGAGCGCCCGAAGGGGTCTCGCCCGGCGCCAGCAACTCGTCTCCGGTGATCACGAGACGCACCCGGGGCCGCCGCACACAAGCCACGTCCGCAATCCCGATCGACGCCAGCAGCCCCGCGTCCTGGGGTCGCAGTCGCCGGCCGGAAGGCAACACCGCCGAACCCGCGCGGATGTCCTCCCCCCGAACGCCCACGTTCTTGCGAGGCGCCACGGGCTCCGAGACGACGACCCGGCCGCCCTGCTCCTCGCAGACCTCCGCCATCACGACCGCGTCGGCTCCAGCGGGGACCGGCGCCCCGGTCATGATCCTCACCGCTTGCTGTACACCCATCTCGCCGTCGAACGGACGTCCGGGAAGCGCAACACCGATCACTTCGAGCGAGAGCGGGTCGTAGTCGGAAGCACCGAACGTGTCCTCGCCGCGGACGGCGTAGCCGTCCATCGCCGAACGCGCGAAGCCCGGAACGTCGACCTCGGAAACGATGCCGCCGGCCAGGACCCGGCCGGCGCACTCGAGCAGAGGCACCGATTCAGCACCGAGAGGGAGCGTCCGTCCAGCGAGGAACCGCTCGACGTCCTCGACATCCGCTCGCTCTGCGAAGCCGCGCATGCGGACATCGCGGCTCGCGCCGGGCCGCTGCCGAGTCGCCATTCGATTTCGTTCGGCTTCGCGTCGGCCCGCGGCCGACCTGCGTCAGCCGGAAGCCTTCGTGGTGAATAGATCGTCCTGCGAGGGCATCCGCTGCTTGGCCGCCTGAATGATGTCCTTCGGCACGTCGAACACCTGACCGCCCCCGATGGCATCCTCCGCCATGCAGTCGGCGAGGACGTCGTCGTCGACCGTGAAGCCTGCCCGATCGTTGAACGCCCACTCGTCGACGAGGCACTGCCAGCCCTGGTCGGCGATCTCGTCGCGGCCTATCTCCTTCCCGTAGAGCGCGCCGTAGAAGTCGCGGATGTCGTCGAGACTCGGCTGCAGGAATTGGCAGAAGCCCGACGAATCGCAGACCGCATTCACGAGCTGAGCCTTCTGGCTCTCCCAAGCGAACTGGTCCGGCTGGAGGCCGGGGTTCACGATCAGGCCGGCGGTGTGATCGGCGCCCATCGGGCTCGTGCAGTAGGTGACTCCGGTGGCCTTGAGCGGGCGCGGATCCCACGCCGGGATCGCCTGACCCCGTGCGTGCGGCACACGGTGATGTCCCGTGAACTTGCCCGTCGCCACCGCACCGTTTCCGATCGCGTTGCCCCGGTCGCCGCCCTCCGGAATTTCGCGGAGCAGCGCCTTCATGCCTTCGGCGTCGCCCCATTCCATCTGTCCGGCGTCCATGAGGACCGCGATCGCAGCACCCGTCTCGATCGTATCGAGGCCGAGCTCGTCACACAGCCGATCCATGTCGGCGACGTCTTCCCAGCTGGCCACGGCGCAGTTCGCACCCAGCAACGTCAGGGTCTCGAACTCGAGCGCAGAGGTCTTGTAGTTGCCCTCGGCGTCGTGGACGACGTTGCTGCACTTCACGATGCAACCCGTCATGCAGTTGTGCATGCCGCCGCCGCGCTCTTCGAAGCTCTCGACGATGCGCGCACCGTCGAGAGTCGCCGCGTCGGGAGACTGGCCTTCCACGCGGTTCTTGTACGGGAACGTGTGCAGCATGTTCGCGACCGGCACCACCGAGCTCGTGCCCGTCTTGAACATCTGCGGGCCGGCCAGATAGTCCTTCGTGTAGCCCTTGCAGAGCTCACCGAACTTCTTCCGGTCGGCCGGCTGTCGCGCCGAAGCCTTGCCCGGA
>Ga0224508_10003117_pt1 | contig 13802 bp, 14 predicted proteins | sample SF_Jan12_sed_USG_4_FD_170157 | JGI IMG/M metagenome (GOLD analysis project Ga0224508, IMG submission 170157) | Sediment microbial communities from San Francisco Bay, California, United States - SF_Jan12_sed_USGS_21 | ecosystem: Environmental > Aquatic > Marine > Sediment | place: USA...
CAACCACTTATCCCCCACCGTGGAAGCTTCTATCAGGTTGTCGGTGATAACCAGGCTCTGAGGGAAGCTAACTTCAGGCAGAAATCTTGAATTTTGTCGTTCACGTCGCATCCGCTCGACATGTTCGCGCTGACGCGCCCACAACAACACATCATATCCGTTTCTCGCCAACACCACCGCCAGCGCGGTACCCCAAGAACCAGCACCAAAAACTACTATGGATTGATTGTTAGCCCCAGCACTCACCGTGGTCGACAGGCCTAACCCGTGGATATCTGTTGTGGTTTACGCATCGACCAACTCCAAAAAATGTTCCCCCCTTTGGTCGGGCGCGACTGCGGTTCAACTAGCCTTTTTCTTGTCCTTATTGTCATTCGTCGAAGGGTCCTCCGAAGATTCCGTTGCAGCGGATTCGCGTCTTCGATAGAGGAGCTCGAAGTTGACTGGGTTAATCAGTAATTGGGGGAAGCCGCCTTTTGCAGCCAGATCTGATATCGCCTCCCGTGCAAAGGGCAGTAGGATATTCGGGCACGCTACTTCACGAGCCAAGCGCTGATCCGAGTCGCCCACACCTGCAACTTCGAAGATGCCGGCCTGTTGGACTTCGACTAGGAACATTGTGTCCTCTTGATGTTTCGCCGTAACCGTGACGATCAAAACGACTTCGTCCAACCCCTGATCGGCGTCCAATGCCCGGTGTGTGATCCTCAGTTGAACATCAATCTCAGGAGAAATTTGGCCTTGACTAAAAACCTGAGGTGTCTGCGGTGATTCAAATGATACGTCCTTAAGATAGATCTTCTTGATGTCGAACTTTACATTTTGTTTTGCTGGTTTCTTAGGCATGCACTTGTTCCCGTTCTTCGGGTTGGAGATCCGGGCGATGAATAGCGAACTTCCGCGCGAAACTGCCCGCTATCACTATTTCTCTACAGGAAGATTCTCTTTTTCCCAGGAGGCGAAGCCGCCCGATAGCGTATACAGCGACTCAAAGCCTTCTTTGCGTAGAATGGATGCTGCGCGTGCCGCACGATTGCCGGCACGACAGGCCACAACGATCGGCTTGCTTTTATGTTTGCGTAGTTTGTTAATGCCGTCAGAGAAACTATCCAGTGGAATATTAATCGCATTCGGCACATGTCCTTTCTTGTAGTCGTTTACATCGGAAATGTCGACCACTATTGCCGACTCGTGATTGATCAAACGCGGCAACTCAGTGGCGGAGACCACACTTACGCCGGATGCTCGTCGACGAATCGGGTCTAACACGATCAGAGCCACTACCACAATCAAGGCGAGGAACAGGTACCAATTCTTGGTTACAAACTCTACGTCCATATTCTGCTGCCGAACATTATAAGAATTTGGCAGAGTAACCGTTCCCGAGTGTATCGGCAATATGCGTGCGCAGTGGTGCCGTTGCCAGTACCTGAGCGGCTAGCAAGAACAGAATGCTTTACGCATCGCGACCATCAGATGGAGGATCTGCTTGTCCCCAATGCGATAGAAAACTTTGTTGGCGTGCTTTCGCGTGGTTAGGATGCCCTTTTCTCGAAGTATCGAAAGGTGCTGCGAGATGTTGCTCTGAGATGTCCCCACCTTCTCTACAAGATCTTGCACATTTGCCTCTGTCGCACCGCCAAGGATACAGAGAATCTTGAGACGCAGCGGGTGAGCCATCGCCTTCAATGATCTGGACGCGCGGTCGATCTCTTCTTCGTTAGCGAGGAGACGACGTACGGTCTCTACCGTCATACCTAATCGACTCAGCCCTCTTTCGGCAACTCGAAAGATAACTTTGCACTGATCTATCGGCAATGCAGAATAAGCAAGTCCGCATTAACGTAACATTATTATACACTAATATAGTAATACCGCGAGCGAGAGCCTATCCACTTCGGCTGACAGATGCATCAGCAGAAGCAATGTGTTTGGATGGCAGTATCGGCAAGCGAAGATACAGTGCCGTTGGGGTCCATAACGACCTCCCACTTCAGTACTGAAGAATGACTTGACATCAAGCAGCATTAAAACACAGTGGCCACTGGCCGTGAGATGGCGCATAGCTGTGCTGCAGCTTGTGCTTTGCTTGCTGGGCAGCGTTGATGCACTTGCAGAGGAATCGCTTACCACCAGGCAAGCCGAACTCACCGAGCTGCAATCTAAGATAAAACAGCTGACAGCCGAGCTGGAATCGACCCGCACAAAGCGCAGCCACGAGCAAGAGGCACTAAGCAAGATCGAGCGGGAAATCTCAGAAATCAACAAAAGACTCTCGCACACCGAAAAGGAATTGAGTCAAAAATCCGCTCAACTTGAAGAGTTGCAACAGAGTCACTCCGAAGAGCAAACAAAGCTGCGAGCGCAGCGTGACTCGTTTGGTAACTTAGTTCGGGCTACGTACCTAATGGGAAAGCACGAATACTTAAAAATGCTCCTCAATCAGGAAGATCCATCTAAGCTGGGACGCGCCATTGTCTATTATCGATATCTCGCCCGAGCCCGGGCTTCCAATATCGAGGAGATCACGGGCACCCTAAAGACCTTGAAACAGTTAGAGGGAACGATTCAAACGAACACCCAGGATCTTAAATCCTTGCGCGAGATCCAGGTGAATGACAAAAGAAAGCTGGACGATGGCCGAGCCGAGCGCAGCCAAATCCTAGTAAAACTGGATCAACGCCTGGCTGGTCAAACTGAGAAAATTGCCAGTTTGCGCGAGAATGAAGAACAATTGCGCCAGCTGGTCGCGAAACTAAGGATATATCTAGACGGTCTTACTACCCAGATACCCGACGGCGTGCGCTTTGCGGACATGCGCGGAAAGCTGCGATTGCCCTCCAAGGGCAAAATCACGGCACGCTTCGGCCAAGCCAGGTCCTCTGGGGGGCCCAAATGGGATGGGATCTATCTGGCGGCGCCGGAAGGACGCCCAGTTCGTGCAATATTTCCAGGTCGAGTAATCTTCGCCGACTGGTTCCGCGGATTTGGGTTATTATTGATCCTGGATCATGGAGACGGATATATGACTTTATATAGTCACAACAAGACACTATATAAGGCACTTGGCGATAGCGTGGACGTGGACGAGGTTATTGGCGAAGTCGGCTCCAGTGGCGGGCTTCGTGAATCGGGATTGTATTTTGAGCTTCGCCATAACGGTCAGCCCCGCGATCCGCTGTTATGGTGCAAGCGAAACTAGCAGCGCCGAAGGATAGAGTCCCGATGGACCTGTCCGTTATATCAACGAGCGGCAGTGCCGCTTGTGGAGGGAAGAGATGAATCTAGTCACCCGTTATGCCGTAGTACTCATGCTCGGCATATTTGTCGGCGTCGGTCTGACACTGGAACGCGCAGTTCAAGCAGAACGTCAGGACAACCTGCAACCTCTACCGCTGGAAGATTTACGTGTATTTACGGAGATTTTTGGAAAAATCAAAAGCGATTATGTAGAGCCAGTGGAAGACAAGAGTCTTCTGAATGACGCCATAGATGGCATGTTGGGTGGGCTCGACCCACACTCGGCTTACCTCAGTCCAGAATCCTTCAAAGAGGTGCGTATTGGCACAGAGGGCCAATTCGGCGGCCTTGGCATAGAGGTAACCATGGAAAATGGCTTCGTCAAAGTGGTGGCGCCCATCGACGACACGCCGGCCTACAAAGCTGGACTGCAATCAGGGGACTTGATCATCCGTCTGGACGACCAGCAGGTCAAAGGTATGACCCTGAACGATGCCGTCAAGCTCATGCGTGGCGAACCGGGCACCGAGATAAAGCTCACCGTGGTCCGGGAAGGTCAAGCGAAACCGCTTGAGATCGTCGTCGAACGCGCCGTGATCAAAGTCACTAGTGTGAAGAGTCGTGTGCTTGAACCGGGCTACGCCTATGTCCGTATCACCCAATTTCAGGGGGGCACCGCCGAGTCCCTAAGGAGGGTCATTGGTGACCTCAAAAAGGAATCTGGTGGGTCTTTAAAGGGTCTGGTTCTAGACTTGCGTAACAATCCCGGAGGGACGTTGAACGGTGCGGTGGCGGTGAGTGATGCTTTCCTAACGGACGGCATAATTGTTTACACCAAAGGCCGCTCGGTAGACTCGGAGCTGCGTTTTACTGCGACCCCGTCAGATTATCTGGATGGCGCACCAATTGTTGTGCTGGTTAACGGTGGATCTGCATCTGCCTCGGAGATCGTTGCTGGAGCGCTTCAAGACCACAAACGCGCGATCATCATGGGGACCAAAACTTTTGGTAAGGGTTCGGTACAGACCATCTTACCAATGAACAACGGGGCGGCATTGAAGATCACGACAGCACGATACTACACGCCTAACGACCGTTCGATTCAGGCTACTGGAATTGAACCGGATGTAGAGGTCGAAAATTTAACGCTGGCCAAAAACGACGATGGCGGCGAAACACTGCGGGAGGCAGACCTCTCGGGACATCTCACTAATGACTCTGGAGATGACTCTGGCGACGAGCAGGCCGAGGATTCAACAAAAAGTTTGATCGACGATGACTTTCAACTGCGCGAGGCGCTGAATCTGTTAAAAGGCGTGAACATCGTCAGGGCACAGCGAAATTGATTTGGAACGATCTCGCGACCCGAACACAGCAGACTTAATCCCAACGATCATCGCGAACTTGAACCATGTCCCCGTCGATCCTGACGGGGAATACATCTACGGGTTCGTAAGCGGGGGGCTCCAATACTTCGCCTGTGCGAAGGCAGAACCTAGCGCCGTGTCGGGGGCACTCAATAACGTCGTGGTAAACCGCACCGCCGGTTAACTCACCCCCGTCGTGGGTGCAAACGTCCTCGATGGCAAAGTACTCACCGTCAACGTTAAACACCGCCACCATCACATCATCGACATCCACCACTTTCCATGTACCCGGGGTCAACTCTTCTTTATGGGTCACGTCAATCCAGTCAGTCATACCGACGTACTTATATCAGACCCAGTTGAACTTTCGCCGCCTCTGTGAGCTGATCCGAAGTCCACGGAGGGTCCCACACCAACTCGACCATCGCGTCGCTGATTCCTGGCACACATTTCACTGCGCATTCAACCGTACCGGGAAAGGTTTGTGCAACCGGACAGCCCGGACTCGTCAATGTCATCTTGATCTTGGCTACTCCAGACTGATCAATGTCTATTTCGTAGATCAAACCCAGGTCATAAATATTTACAGGGATCTCCGGATCATACACCCCCTTAAGCGCCTGAATGACTTGTTCCTCCAGAATATTCTGTTGAAGACTCTTGCCTTTGGACTCACCCACTAGTGCTTCTTCACTCATCTGCGAACATCCTCTGAACTTCAATAGCGAAACTAGGCGTGCTGTCCCGACATCCGACTCATCAAGCGAATACCTTTTTCACTTCCTCGATGCCATGAAATAGGACATCAAGATCTTCCCGAGTGTTGTATAACGCCAACGACGCACGTGCGGTCGCTGCAACCCCGTAGCGCTTCATCACCGGCATAGCACAATGATGCCCAGTGCGGATAGCTATACCCTGATGATCTAGTATAGTCCCCACATCATGAGCATGAATATCGTCTAATACGAATGTCAATATGCTCGCCTTGTGTCGAGCAGTGCCAATGAGACGCAACCCTTCAACTTGCTGTGCAAGACCGGTGCCATATTCAAGTAGGTCACGCTCGTAGACCTCAATGTTGTGCAGTCCAATCTGATCAACATACTCCAGGGCCGCGCCCAACCCCGCTGCACCAGCAATATGCGGCGTACCCGCTTCAAACTTGTGCGGAAGATCGTTATACACAGTGTTCTCAAAGGTGACCTCTCGTATCATTTCGCCACCTCCCTGATAGGGAGGCATGACATCGAGCAACTTCGCCTTGCCATACAGCACACCGATACCGGTAGGTCCAAACACCTTGTGGGCTGAGAAGGCATAGAAATCACAATCCAACCGCTGCATGTCCACCGCAAGATGCGGCACGGCTTGCGCCCCGTCCACCACCACCACCGCACCCACAGCATGCGCTTGAACAACCATATCGCGGACCGGATTAATGGTGCCGAGGGCGTTAGAAACATGGGTGATCGCAACAATTCGGGTGCGTGGGCCCAATAGCTTACCGTACTGCTCGAGTTCCAGTTCACCGTCGTCATTTATAGGCACGACCTTTAGCACGGCGCCAGTCTGCTCGCACAACATCTGCCACGGGACGATGTTAGAGTGATGCTCCATATAGGTGATCAGAATTTCGTCCCCCGCTCGCACATTTGCACGCCCATAACTCTGGGCAACAAGATTGATCGCTTCGGTGGTTCCGCGAACGAAAACGATCTCTTCGGTACTCAGTGCATTAATGAAGGAACACACTTTTGCACGCGCGCCTTCATAGATATCCGTGGCCCGCTCACTCAATGTATGAACACCGCGATGCACATTGGCATGACTCGTACGATAGTAGTGATCCACCGCAGCGATCACTGCGTTAGGTTTCTGAGCGCTTGCGCCACTATCCAGATAGACCAAGGGCTTCCCGTGGATTTGTTGATTCAGGATAGGGAAGTCCGCGCGAATTTTCTCGACGTCAAAGCCCGTAGATTCGGCTTTCACTTCACTGTCCAGCGGATTCACAGCAATATTCATGACGGATTCTCCAAGTGCCGCCCGTCCAGTAAACGGGAGGTCAATTTCTTTTCCAACTCAACGCGAATCGGTGCGACGCTTACTCGCTCCAACACGTCATTGGCGAAGGCATAAGTCAAGATGCTACGCGCCGCATTCTCCTCTACACCCCGAGAGCGCAGATAAAACATCGCGTCCGCATCAAGTTGACCCACTGTTGCACCGTGGGCGCACTTAACGTCGTCTGCATAGATTTCGAGCTGCGGTTTGGTGTCCACCTCTGCATCGCGAGACAGCAAGAGGTTTTTGTTCTCCTGTTGCGCATCAGTGTGCTGTGCATCGGCGTGTACTACGATCCGCCCATGAAATACTGCGCGTGCTCTACCGTCCAGTATGCCCTTGTAAAACTCGCGGCTGGTGCAGTTCGGCTTGCTGTGATCGATGTGAGTATAGTTATCCAGGTGCTGACGCCCTGTACCGAGATACAGGCCGTTTAGATTGCATTCCACTCCCTCGTCAGCCAAATCAGCGTATAGCGCGTTACGCACCAATGATCCGCCAATCGCTATGTTATGCGAGGTAAAGCGACTGCTACGCTCTTGACGCAGATACAATCCACCAACATGAAAAGCGTTAATGTCTTCCTGCTGCAGCTTGTAATGCTCAACCGTCGAATCTGCTGCGCAAAATAATTCCGTCATCGAATTGGTAAGGTAGCGAGCGCCGCCCGCCGCGACATAACGCTCGATGATAATCGACTGGCTACCGGCGCCTGCGATAATCAGGTTGCGGGGTAGGTTCATAAGATCTTCCCCATCGCTTGACGATACACACAAGATCTCCACCGGCCGCTCCAACACACAATCCGAATCGATTCGGATGTATGCGCCGTCGGTTAAGAATGCTGAATTGAGTGCATCGAAGCCGTGTGAATTTTCTGGGGCACAGCGACCCAGATAAGGCTCCACTGCCGCTGCATCGCGCTCAAGTGCCGAAGCGAGGCTGCCGACGAACAAACCTTCAGGGAGCCCGCTCAAATCGCAAAGCGCTTGGGAAAAGTGACCGTTAACAAAGACCAAACGGTGGCTATTGAGTCCTGGCAACGCAAAGCGCCGGGTGTCGTCCAGGCTAAGTCCGTCACGTTGTGGCGTCGCAGGGGTAAACCGATGCTTGGTGATCGGTCTAACGTTGGTGTACTTCCACGCCTCGTCCCTCGTGGTGGGGAATCCCGCAGTCTGAAGACGGGACAAGCCTTGCTCGCGCATCTGGCGAACCCACGCCACCGACTGGCCCGCTAAGTTCTGAGCGAGGTTCTGATGGGCGGTCACATAAGCCTCAGTAACCTGATTCATGCTCCGTCTATCCCGTTATCATTGGTGTGGACTCGCTGGGTCCTTGCTCTATCCAGCTGTAACCTTGGGACTCTAACTCCAGCGCTAAGGACTTATCGCCGGACTTTACGATGCGGCCGTTCGCCAGCACATGAACCTGGTCCGGCACGATATAGTCGAGCAACCGCTGGTAGTGTGTCACTACCACCATAGCGCGCTCCGGACTACGCAGGGTGTTGACCACATCGGCGACGATCTTCAGCGCGTCGATATCTAGCCCTGAGTCAGTCTCGTCCAACACCGCTAAACGTGGCTCTAGTACCAGCATCTGCAAAATTTCGTTGCGCTTTTTCTCGCCACCTGAAAATCCCTCGTTAACAGATCGATATAGAAAGTCGTCTTTCATCTGTACCAGCTTCAGTTTCTGTTTGACCAGCGTCAGAAAATCAACGGCATCAATTTCCTCCAACCCCTGGTGCCTGCGAGCGGCATTTAGCGCCGCCTTAAGCAGGTAAATGTTGCTCACTCCGGGAATTTCCACTGGGTACTGAAACGCCATGAAGATTCCCTCACGGGCGCGTTGTTCAGGTTCCAATTCCAACAAGTTATTGCCCCGGTATAGGACTTCACCGGCCGTGACCACGTAGCCTTCGCGACCCGCCAGCACATTTGCCAAAGTACTCTTACCAGAACCGTTGGGGCCCATGATGGCATGGACTTCACCGGCCTTAACTTCCATGTCGATTCCGTTGAGAATCGGCTTGTCGTTGACACTGACTTGCAAGTTACTGATCCTAAGCATTACCTCTTAGACCTTCTGATGATGTGCAAACACGCGCTTTGCCTGCTGCGATTGGCGGTAACCATGCAAGTGATACGGCCAGCAAATTCTTACGCAGGGAAACGAACAACACCTAATTACCCAACCGCACCCTCTAGGCTGATGCCAAGCAGTTTCTGCGCCTCCACGGCGAACTCCATCGGCAGTTCCTTAAATACCTGCTTACAAAACCCGTTGACTATCATGGAGACCGCATCCTCCACAGACAGTCCTCGTTGCTTACAGTAAAACAGTTGATCTTCTCCGATCTTGGAGGTGGTGGCCTCGTGCTCCACCTGGGCGGAAGGATTCTTTACTTCGATATACGGAAAGGTATGGGCTCCGCAACGATCCCCTAACAACAGTGAATCGCATTGCGTGTAGTTACGTGAATTGTCCGCGCCCTTCAGGACTTTGACTAGGCCGCGATATGCATTCTGTCCCCGACCAGCAGAGATTCCCTTGGAGATGATGGTGCTGCGTGAATTGCGCCCGATGTGGACCATCTTGGTGCCGGTATCAGCCTGCTGCAGATTGTTGGTCAATGCTACCGAATAGAATTCCCCAATGGAATTGTCGCCCTCGAGGAGAACGCTAGGATACTTCCACGTAATGGCGGATCCGGTTTCCACCTGGGTCCAAGAAATCTTCGCGTTGTCACCACGACACGCACCGCGTTTCGTCACAAAATTGTAAATGCCACCTCGCCCCTGCTCATCCCCAGGGTACCAGTTCTGCACCGTCGAATATTTTATCTGTGCATCCTTCAGCGCAATCAATTCCACCACCGCGGCATGAAGCTGATTCTCATCACGCATCGGCGCGGTACAGCCTTCGAGATAACTCACATAGCTGCCCTCTTCAGCGATGATCAGGGTGCGCTCGAACTGTCCCGTATTAGACGCATTTATACGAAAGTAGGTAGAAAGCTCCATCGGGCAGCGCACGCCCTTAGGTATGTATACGAATGAACCATCGCTGAACACCGCGGAGTTGAGTGCGGCGTAGTAGTTATCACCACTGGGTACTACAGTACCGAGATACTGCTGTACCAGATCTGGATGATTCATTGCTGCTTCTGAAAAAGAGCCAAAGATCACCCCCGCCTTTGCCAAGGTCTCCTTGAACGTCGTCGCCACCGATACACTGTCAAACACTGCATCCACCGCAACGCCCGCGAGAGCTTTCTGCTCTTCCAAAGGAATGCCCAGCTTTTCGTATGTCTCGATGAGTTTTGGGTCTACCTCGTCCAGACTCTTAGGCCCGTCTTTGTTGCTCTTCGGCGCTGAGTAATAGCTGATCGCCTGAAAATCGATAGGCGGATAATGGACATGAGCCCACTTAGGCGGATCCAACGTCAACCAATGCCGATAGGCACCGAGCCGCCATTCAAGCATGAACTCAGGCTCGCCTTTTTTCTTCGATATTTCCCGAATAACTTCTTCACTGAGCCCTGGAGGAAGGGTATCCGCATCGATATCAGTGACGAAACCGTCCTTGTAATCGCGCTGTATCAGTGCATTAAGATCGTGGGCCGCCGTGCTCATATATCTGATCCTTTGCGTTCGGTTTTTTCCGTATCAAGAGACTCTTATAGCGTGGGGAAAGTCCTCGGACCGTGATTCGCCCCGCTGCGATGAATGCGCACGCACCGCGGGCCGCTTTACCAGCTCTCCAAGGGTGATGCCGTCGAGAAATTCATACAAACGGTCGCTCAGCTCACTCCATAAGTCATGGGTCAGACAGCGTTTACCCTGCTGACAATTCTCCTTGCCATGGCATCGGGTGACGTCCAGCTTCTCGTCTGAGGCTATGATGATCTGCGCCACCGAGATTTCCTCCGCTGGGCGTGTTAGCCGATAACCACCCCCCGGTCCACGTGAGCCCTGCACTAACCCGTGGGTTCGCAGCCTTGCGAACAACTGCTCCAGATAAGACAGCGAGATGGACTGGTGCGTGGCGATATCCGCCAAGGACACCGGATCCCCTTGATCGCGCAAGGCGAGATCAATCATCGCGGTCACCGCATAGCGACCCTTAGTAGTTAATCTCATTGCTACTCCCGAGCTATTTCCCACTAATTTACTTAGGAATTAGCATATTAAAACCCACCAAATTAGTCAAGTATTTGATGTATTGGAGAAACGCTAAAGATCAGCGGTTTTGGGGCCAGGCGAGTAACACCATCACCGCTCCCGCCGCGCCAAGCAACCAACTCACCATCGGCGCGTCGAACACCATGGTCTTGGCGTATCCATCCAGCGCCGCAAACACGGCGGCGCTGATGATGAGCGCGCTACCCACCATGCCTGCGTAAAGCCTGCGGTGATTTGCTGCGGATTGGCGTTGCAAGCGCCGTAACTCCTTTGATGTCAACTCCAGCTTAAACTCCCCATCCCGGGCCTTTCTCAGGAAGTTGTGGATCAAGCTAGGCAACTCCGGGACTATCGGTCCCCAGGACGGCAACTCGCGACGCAGCGCACCCAGCGCGGCGCGGGGTCCTATCTGCTCACGCATCCATTTTTCAAGGTAGGGCTTTGCCGTCTCCCAGAGGTCTAGCTCGGGATAAAGCTGACGGCCAAGGCCTTCAATATTGAGCAAAGTCTTCTGCAACAACACCAGCTGCGGCTGCACCGGCATGTCGAAACGACGAGCGGTCTGAAACAGTCGCAGCAGTAACCTGCCGAAGGAAATTTCACTAATCGGTCTTGCGAATATTGGTTCGCATACGGTGCGAATCGCAGCCTCAAACTCGTCGGCCCGCGTGGTCGCCGGCACCCACCCAGCACGTATGTGCGCATCCGCGACTGCGCGATAGTCGCGATTAAAAAATGCTAAGAAGTTCTCAGCCAGATATCGCTTGTCGGAATCCCCAAGCGTACCGATGATGCCAAAGTCCACCGCCCGGTATTGCCCCGTTTCTGATACGAAGATGTTTCCGGGATGCATATCGGCGTGAAAAAATCCGTCACGAAATGCCTGGGTAAAAAAGATTTCCACACCATTATGAGCGAGCTTACGCATGTCGATGCCCGCGTTCCTTAAAGCGTCAATATCACGAATCGGGATGCCGCCGATACGCTCCATCACCATCACTACCTTGCGGGTATGATCCCAGTAGACCTTGGGAACATAAACCAACTCAGAGCCTTCGAAATTGGACCGCAACTGACTCGCATTAGCCGCCTCGCGCATTAAGTCAAGCTCATCATGGATCGTCTTGTTGTACTCATCGACGACTTCCACTGGTCTTAAGCGTTCACCCTCTGACCAGTAGCGCTGCGCCAAACGCGCCAAGGTATAGAGCAAACCGAGGTCTCTCTCGATAACATCTTCGATGCCGGGTCGCAGCACTTTGACCACAACCTTAGTGTCATCGTGAAGGGTCGCTGCATGAACCTGGGCCACCGACGCTGACGCTAGCGGCGTCGGGTCAAAATGCGCGAAATGATGGTCGATGGATTCTCCGTACGCCTTTTCGATCATTGCCTTGGCGATCTCGCCGGCGAAGGGTGGAACCTGATCCTGGAGTTTGCTCAGTTCCTCGGCTATATCATCGGGTAGCAAGTCGGGCCGGGTAGATAGCATTTGACCGAACTTGACAAAAACGGGCCCTAGCTCCTCTAGCGCCTCACGTAACCTTATCGCCCTAGGACGCCGTACTTTTCTACCCCAATGCCAAGGTAGTAAATACAGAACAAAGCGATAAGGTCGGAACAGGTGCAGCGTGGTGACGAAGTCATCTAGCCCGTGACGGACGAAGACCTGAGTGATGCGCAGCAATCGAAACAGCTGACCCTGGCGAGTCATTCGATCGAACCGCTTAGTCGATCTACGCGTTGTTCCAGTCTATCTACATCGGAACGCAGCGTGTCAATGTTGCTCAGCAGAGTATCTACGCGTGAACGTGGCGCAAGTTCACGGAGTTCCTCCTGCAGATATTCCGCGGTATCTTGAGCGAACTTCGCTCGCGCATGACCAACCCAAGCTTTTGTATCCCTCGCTATATTCCCGAGTTGGTGCGCTGGTATGTCCCCCACCACATGTGATATCTGCTCTTCCCAGTCGATCGTCATCCGGTTAATGATTCGTGCAATCTGCTGGCCGAGTTCCATTTCTCCTTCGACTGTAATTTCACCATCTGAGAGCAGCCTTGGATCCATCCCGGTAGCGATGAAGCGGGTGAAAGCGATGAGCGTACCGCGCAGCTTCACGTCCGCGGCTTCATCCCAGTGGTGCGACACTTGAATTCCATGTTCACCTACAATCAGATAGAGCTTCACACCACGCTCAATCAACTCTATCTCAACCACTCTGCCCGCAAGCTCGCCAAGTTGGCGCATTGCGTCTGGATCAAGTTTAACTAAGCGATTCCCAACTTCCTGTAGCAATTGGAGAATCATGAATAGTTCTTCGCGCTAGACCGATTACCAGGGGACGATGGGCCATTGTTTTTGAACTGGAGAATCTCCAGGGGAAATAAGAGCTTCAGTACAGTGAAGTCCGATGTCGCATCTAGATCGTCCTGGAACTTGCAACGCCATCATCCACCATCCTTGGGGCAAACTCCACCAGCCCTCAGAACTTATTCCCCCTATGCACGGCAGCTATGCCGCCACTGAGGTTGAAACAACGCACACGGTCGAAGCCCTCTTGCTCCATCATCTGTTGCAATTTGTCCTGCGGTGGATGCTTGCGAATAGACTCAACCAAATAACGATAACTATCTTCGTCCCCAGTAACCCAGCGTCCTAGTCGCGGCAACACCGAGAACGAGTACAAATCGTAGACCTTTTCCAGCATCGGCAGTGTGACGTGGGAAAACTCTAATATCAGCACTTGACCGCCCGGCTTTAGTGCTCGAAACATGGACTGCAGTGCCTTATCGATGCGGGTTACGTTGCGCAGACCAAAACTTATGCAAACGCAATCGAAATACTGTTCGCGAAATGGCAATGCCTCCGCATCCGCCTTCACATAATGGATATTTCCAACCAAACCCTCATCCGTGAGGCGTTCACGGCCCCGGGCTAACAT
>Ga0224508_10003118_pt1 | contig 13799 bp, 11 predicted proteins | sample SF_Jan12_sed_USG_4_FD_170157 | JGI IMG/M metagenome (GOLD analysis project Ga0224508, IMG submission 170157) | Sediment microbial communities from San Francisco Bay, California, United States - SF_Jan12_sed_USGS_21 | ecosystem: Environmental > Aquatic > Marine > Sediment | place: USA...
GGCGCAGAACCTCGGTCAACGGATCCTCGAATTCCCCTGGCTGACGCAGGGCAACAACGGTATCTTTCTCCATGGCGTATCACTCCTTTGGGAGATGTGGTCGGCTCGACACCGCCACGATACGCCATCCCCTCTCAAATCGCCGTCACCAACTTTGACGCACAGCTCTACTCTGCCGCAACAACCTCGTCAAAGCCGTGTCGCTCCCAATCCGTAATATAGTCACGCGTCAGCGGCACGGCGTCTTGACGTTTGGCGAGTTGGATCTGGAAGACCATGTGACCACCATATCGAAAAGCGAGCTCGGATCCGGTGAGATAGAGCTCCCACATGCGGCAGAAGCGTTCGTCATACAGCGCTGCAATCCTGGTGCGGTTGGCGGCAAAGCGTTGCCGCCACAAACGAAGCGTATCGGCGTAGTGGAGTCGCAAAATTTCGATGTCAGTGGCCCACAGCTGCTGCCGTTCGATCACCGGTAAGACTTCGGACAACGCCGGAGAATAGCCGCCCGGAAAAATATACTTGCGGATCCAGGGATTGGTGGCGCCGGGACCGTCCATCCGACCGATGGAGTGAAGGAGCGCAATGCCGTCGTCCGTCAGAAAGCTCGCGAGCTTGTCGAAGAATTCCGGATAGTGATTGACGCCGACATGCTCAAACATGCCGACCGAGACGACGCGCTCGAATTGATCGGTCAGTTCGCGGTAGTCGCAAAGCTCGAACCGGACGCGACTGGCAAGGCCGGCCTTCTCGGCGCGGGCCCGGCTGAACTTCAACTGTTCTTTGGAAAGTGTGATCCCGACGACTTCTCTAGCACCTGCCTTCGCCAGGTGCAGCGCAAGCCCGCCCCAACCCGATCCGATGTCGAGCACGCGCACCTCGGGATTAAGCCAAAGCTTGGCGGCGAGATGGCGCTTCTTGTCGCGCTGTCCCCGATCAAGCTCATCAGGCTCGCCAGCGAAATACCCGCAGGAATACTGCCGATCGGCATCCAGGAAGAGATCATAAAGCTGATCGGACAGATCGTAATGATGGGCCACGTGATCCTGCGCGCGTCCAATTGGATTATATTGATGAAGCCTGCGGAACAGACGCTTCAGCCCATAAAGAGCTTGGCCGAATGGCTGACGGCACCATCCAAGCTCGGCGATGGCACAGATTTCGAGGAAATCGAAGAGGGTGCCTTCTTCGATCGTCAAGCTGCCATCCATATAGGCTTCGCCGATGGCAAGCTGCGGATTCAAGATGAAACGGTGGTGCAAGGCAGACTGGTGCAGCCGGATGACGACTTCCGGACCATTCCCCTTGTCAATCCGATGATGGCGGCCATGAGCATCGATGATGTCCAACCGCCCCCATCTGACGACTCGTTGAGCCAATGCCGCAAGCAGCATCCGATCAAGCCTTCAAACATCGACCACCTGCTGTGAACCGGGCAGCTGGCCAAAGCGGACACTAATCAATGTCAATCCTAGTTTAACGGATCTCGATTTCAGACGTCAAATCAATACGTTGATCTTTACTTCATGATTGATGAGCATTCTTGCTCAAACGCGCAAGAGTTCTATTTTTCCAGAATTTAAGCCGATCGAAGCCAAGTTTGATCTTCGTCATGGGCAAGCGCCTCGGTATGAGCCGATCCCCTAACGTCTCACGGGCAGGGCACGTTCGACGATTGAGCCGAGATCAAGCCCGCGAGGAAGCGTGCCGAACTGCCGCCCCGCCTTGTCCTCGGCGAAACGCGATGCGCAGAAGGCATCGGCAACGGCAGGTGGTGCATGCCGGACCAGCAGCGCGCCCATGAGCGTGTGGGCGATTTGTTCGACCAGAACTCTCGCCTGATCCTCCTGCCGCGTCCGTTCCAGAAGACCAGATTTCAGGCTATCGAGCCCGGCATCCAGACGCCGATCGGCGCCACGTGCCATTTCCAGTTCGCTCAGCAGCACATCAAGCGTTTCCGGGCGACGTTCGATGGCGCGCAGGACATCCAGACAGATGACATTGCCCGATCCTTCCCAAACCGAATTGACAGGCGCCTCGCGATACAGCCGCGGCAGGATCGATTCCTCGACATAACCGTTACCACCGAGACATTCCAGCGCTTCGACAATCAACCGCGGTGCCTGCTTGCCGATCCAATATTTGGCGATTGCCGTCGCCAAACGCGCGAAGTTCTCTTCTGCCGGATCGCCGGATGCGCGATCGAACGCACCGGAAAGGCGCATCACCAAGTCAGTCGCGGCTTCGACTTCGATTGCCAGATCGGCGAGCACGTTTTGCATCAGAGACTGATCGATCAGCTTCTTTTGAAACACTGAGCGATGGGCGGCATGATGCAATGCTTGGGCTAGGGCCTGACGCATCAAGCCGGCAGCGCTGATCGCGGCATCGAGGCGGGTATGATGGACCATCTTGATGATCGTCCGTACACCCTGCCCTTCGTCGCCGAGCAGGAAAGCAAGAGCACCAGCATACTCGATCTCGGCCGAGGCGTTGGAGCGATTGCCGAGCTTGTCTTTGAGACGCTGAATGTGGAAGGCATTGCGGCTGCCATTCGGTCGCCAGCGCGGCAAAAAGAAACAGGACAAGCCATGATCGGTCTGGGCCAACGTCAGAAACGCATCCGACATCGGGGCTGAGCAAAACCACTTGTGGCCGACCAATTCATAGGCGCCGTCGCCAACAGCCGTTGCGCGTGTGGTATTGGCGCGCACGTCGGAGCCGCCCTGCTTTTCGGTCATGGCCATGCCGATCAACGCACCGCGCTTGTGCTCGATGGGCTGACAGCTCGGATCGTAGTCCGCCGAGAGGATCTTCGGTATCCATGCGGCGGCTATGTCCGGACCGTCGCGCAATATCGGTATCGCGGCGAAGGTCATTGCCATCGGGCAGCAGACGCCGGCTTCGATCTGATTGAACATGAAAGCCGAGGCGGTGCGGATTACATGGGTGCCAACCTTTGGCTCGGCCCAAGGAAGCGCATGCACCTTTTCGGCAACGGCCCTTGTCATCAAAACATGCCACGCCGGATGAAATTCAACCTCGTCAATGCGATGGCCAAAACGGTCATAGGCTTTGAGTTGCGGTTCGTGGCGATTGGCCTGATCGCCAAGATGCTGCGTGTCTCTCTGCCCGAGCCAGTCGCCGAACGTCATGAGACGCGCCTGTCCCCAACCACCACTCTCACGCAGCACGGCATCCTTAAGCGCCGCATCGGACGCAAAAAGGTTGACACCGTCAAGCTGCGGCGGCTGGTTCAAAACCTCGTGGGTGGCAAAGGTCGTCGACATCGCCAATCTCCCCGCCAGCTTGATGGGCTAGCGCGGTATTCAAGGACGCTAAAATGGCCCGGATATCGGCCGCTTGCACCGAGTTTGCGCTCCTTCGATCCTACCGGCAATACATCAAATATCTGAGCATCGCGAGGCAGATGGCACAACGATCGGCATTGCGCTGGTGCGGTTGGCGATTGACCAGCTGGTTGCGCTGGTATCAAGAATAGGATGCCATGGCTGGTCGACGTGAAAGCCTACCGCCCGGTTCCTCCTTATCAGAAACACGTCGCGATCGACTGCTGAAGGGCAGCTTATTGGCGGTTGCGGACATTCGAGAGCGCCTACGAGTGGGCGACAGCAGGAAACCGTGGGTGTCCCTTGTGGGTCAGCAATGCCCGGAAGTGCCCCACTTCGTAGCGCGGGCAATGCGGCGGTAACCGGACCCGACGGAGGGAAGTCGCTCGGCGTTCGGGCTTTCCGCCGCATTCCGGCCATAAGGCTCGTGAGTCAAACGTGCCACTACCCGCCAAAGGGAAAATGTTCCTTATATGCGACAGGCCCAATTCGGATAGCTACACGATACAAGTCCCAAGACCTCATCTGGCACAGAGACCTAATTATCAAATGTCTCAGAAGCCGACACTGAAAACAGGCTGGATTTCCTCATGTATGGTGTCAGCATCATGTTGATAGAATCAGATCGAAGGAACGCAGCATCCTCTTTGCACTTTTCGTCGTTCAATCACTAACATCGCGGCTTGATTGAACTGCCCAGTTCATTTTCCCATTAGATAAATCTAGCATGCTCTTTCACCTAAATGGCGATTGCGCGGAGAGGCAATTTAATTGCTGGCAAGACCTACTGACTTTTTCCTTCAGCGCATATTGCAACAACTGCGATCGGCTAAGACCAGTGCCGTTGTTGTCGCGAGGACCAAGCCAAAGATGGTATCTGTCGACCAAAAGTCGGCATAGACGGCCAATGTTGCGATGAGCGTATTCAGGGCAGCGCTCGCGACCAGCGTCAGGGACACGAGCTCAAGGGGGGACAGGGGAAGGCGCGTCAGCCTTGCCAGCGCCAGACCGGGCATGAGCAGAAGGAAGGCGATCCTGAATGTGTCCAGAGCGGGATGGTCCAAGGGGAGCGTCGCAATCGCGACCGTCACGCTTGCTCCGAGGACCATCGAAACGCCGGGTAATCTGGTCCCATTCATTGTGCTGCAGCTTCAGACGCGAGAATGAAGATGACGGCGCTCTCGTTTTCGAATGCCACCTGGAAGCGGCGCGACTGCTGTAATGCAGCAATCAGACGATCGAACGTGCCTGGCGACAGACGTCCCAACGCTTCGATGCCGGCCTTCTGGCTCTCTGTAAGGATGATGTAAGTGGCGGTATAGCGCTCGTTGTCGAGCCACTCGCCAAGCTCCGATGCCGGATCGCCGATCACGAGATCGAGGCTGTCTTCCGGTTCGTCGATGATCGAGACGTAAGTGAAATGGTCATAGTTTCGAAATCGTGAGGGATAGTTCGGCGATCCTTCGACGACCAGAGAATTCCTTGGTGCTGTCTTGGCGAGGAAGTCGAACGCCAAGGCCTCGCCTGCATGGGTCCGTGTATGGGCGTCCTTTCCATAATAGGCGCCAAGCCAGCCCAAGCTCAGACAGCAGAAAAGAGCCGTCATGAACACGACCGCCAAAGCCCGGCTGATCGCGCCCATGATCTGGTGCAGCAGGCAGGCGGCGAAGAATGCGAGGAAGGGCGACGCAAAGAGATAGGCGCGAAAAAGTCCCTCGCCGTCATAAGAATGGATGATGAGGATCAGGAAGGGCGTGACGACGAGAAGGGCGGCCGAGACATCGAGACGGCCTTTGAGCAGGCGCGTGATGCCACCAAGCAAGGCGAGCAGAAGCACCGCGCCGGTCAGTGTCCTGCTGACCACGGCGATCTGTGCCTGGCCCGGAGAAAGGCGGGTCAGATCCTCAAAATTCGTCGCCGCGTTCGCTAAAATGTCCCCGATCAACTGGCTCATCTGGACCGACTCGGAGGCCATGAAGCCACGGGCAGGGCCGATGAGCCAGGCGCCAAACAGGACAATCGCGGCAAGGGGGGGCCAGATCGACTTGAGGCGACCGAGCGCATAAAGGCCACAAAGGGCGAGTGACATCGCGGCCGGCGTGAGCGGATGGCTGATCGTCATTGTTGCAAGGAACGCCAGGACCATGGCGACAAGCCAAAGCGATGGATCGGCAAGGCGGGGCGCAGGCTCGGTCCTTGCTGCCCCGTCGCGAAATTGCTGCCAGGCGGCAAGCAGGTGTTGTCGTTGGGGGTCGGAGTTCGTCGCCGAGGCCGGTTTCAAGAAAGCGAGGCTAAGGCCGATCACTAACAAGTAGAGCGGGAACACGAAGGCCTGTGGCGAGAAGTAGTCTTGCCCCACCCAATTGGCCAAGTAGGCTATCCAAATCGACATCCAGACCGTCTGCCGGTCGTCGGTCAACGTTCTGAATACCAAGGCGAGGACGCCAATCAGGACGAGATGAACGGCCAAGGGACTCCAAATCGCCAACGTCATCAGCGTCTCGCGGCCCGCCAGTTCGACCAGGAGCGCCATCAGGGCAAAGAAACCCGGCCAATTGTGGTAGGCCGGCATGGCAGCGATGTCCGGATCGACATCCCCGTGGCGCAGGATGTAGTCGATGATGCCCAGATGCTTCCAGGCCCAGGGGAGACGGAGGCTATCGTAGAGAACCATCGGCAAGGCGTAGAGGAGAACGATCAGCAAGACGACATGCAGCGCGAGATTGGTTTCGCTGAGCGGATGACGCGTCACCGAAAGACAGAAGCTGAAAGTCAGGAGTAGGACTCCCGCATAGAAAGCCGGCGGGAGGACGGATAGGAGCCCGATATCCGACATCGCATCGACATCGGTATGGATCAGGCCATGCCGCCAGCTTGCCAGCGCCGCCAGCAAGACAACGGCCGTCGTGAGGAGGCCTCGACGGCAATCCAACGTCTTGTCGTTAATTGCGGGTGGAGATTGGATCGCCATTGCCTATCCCGATGCAACCAGCAGTCGGCGCAAGGGAAAAGCAAGCAGCAACACCGCCAGGAGCGTCTGCGCCGCAAGCCAGGTGTAGCCGATTCCCATCAGTCCGAAAGCTCTCATCATGACGATGCCGCCACCCAGGACGATCAGGGCCAGAGCGCCTTCCACAAGGACGACCTGGCCCATTCGTCCTTCCACCCGAATGACGCTGAGATAGATGGCAACGATGATCTGGGGCAAGGCCGAAAGGGCCAGAACGCGCACCAGGGCAGCAGCGTTATCCGCGTACTCCGGCCCGAAAAGCCATAGGATATAGGGCGAAGCCACCATGAGAACGAGGACAATCGGTGTTACCAGGAGCAGGTTCTGACCAAGCGCGCGCTTGGCCAGGGGAGCGAGATTGCCCGGGTGGCGCGCGCCTTCGACGACCAGCGAGCTGCCGATGTTCGAATTGATGAGATAGAGCGCGTAGACGATGCTCCAAGATAGGAAGTAGTAGGCATTGGCTGCGGCTCCGAGGAGCCAGACGACCAGCATGGGCGTGAGATCGATGGCGGCATAGGCGAACCACGAGCCGACATAGTCCAACCCTGCGAAGCGGGCGATGTGCCTGGGATCGATTGGCTTGCCAGGCGCCGAAGTGGCAGGCATCAGCTTGGCAAAAATCAACCAGTTGACCGGAAGGATCGTCAGAAGAACCCCGAGCGTCCAGGAGGCGAGAATGCCGTTCTCCGGGAGAGATGCGGCGAAGCCGATCAGAAGGCCGATCTTGACGAGATTGAACAAGATATTCTCGATCGGCACCCAGACCGCCTGTCGAAGCCCGGTGAGCACAGCGTCCTGCAGCGTGAAAATGCACCAGGCCACGGTCGCGACGGCGAATAGCCACGGCATCGATTGGTGAGGCTGCGCGAAGCCAAGCGCCTGCATCCCGTAGCTCGCTCCGAGAACGAACAGCGCGAGAACGAGGATCGAGGTAACCATCACTAGGCCATAGATGGCGAGAACCAGGCGCGGCGCCTGTCCGCCGACCGTCGGTAGGAAACGCTGGATCGCCATGGCCAGGTTCAGGCTGGCGACATTGGCGATGAACATCATCGCGGCGAGCATGGCGCCTGCGATGCCGACGACCTCGGTTTCATAGAGCCGTGCCGCGATGACCCAGAAGACCAGCCCGAGCACCGACGACATGGCCGAACTGAAGGCGAGAGCGTTGGCATTGCGATAGAGCGGCGTGTGCCATTGTGAGGCCAGCCATGCTCTCGACGAACGCGAACAGACCGAGAAGCGGTCTTGGAGATGCAGCCGGCTAAGCATGAGCCACCTTAGGTCGACTTGTCGACCAATGCCTTCGGTTGCAGGATGCGGACATAGTCGATCTCGAAGAGCGCAGGAAACACCGTTTCATTGTCGGGGGGACCCGGCCAATCTCCGCCGACGGCAAGATTGAGTAGGAGATACATGGGCTCGTCGGCGATCAGCGCCCGCTTGGTGAAACGCCAGCGCTCCTTGTCATCAACATACCAAATGATCGCATCAGGACGCCATTCGACCGCAAACCGGTGCCAGTCTGCTGAGAAGTCCGGCCCATCCCAATTCAATCCCTCATTCTGAGCTGATCCGGATGTGTAGTGATAGTTCATCTCGATCCGATCGGGCCGATGGCCAAGGATTTCCATGACATCGATTTCGGGCCTGATGTCGTGATCGGTCGGCAGTAGCCAGATCGCGGGCCAAAGACCTTGTCCCGCCGGCACTTTTGCCCGGACTTCGACATAGCCGTACCTAAAGCTGAACCGCAGCGGTCGCTCGATCCTCCAACTGTTTCGACCGGTCGTCACGATGCCGGATGTGTAGTCATAGCGCCGACCGTCCGACGCGAGGATTTCTCTCCGGCGCGCCTCCAGCCTCAGCGTGCCGTCGGCGATGCTGACATTGTCGTCCTGATACCAGTTCAGCTCGCCGGTGGTGCCATTGGTGCAGCCTTCCTTGTCCCACCAGTAGCAGGTTGTCCAGCGGTCTCGATCCAGCGACTCGCCATCGAAATCGTCAACAAACACCTCGATCCATTCCGGGTCGTCAAACACGGCGTCATCCACGGGATGAGCAGGAGAGGAGCAGCTCATAGTCCAAAGACAGAGGCAGGAAACGGGTTTGCGGGCATGGTAGCATATGCGCACCCAAGCGGCGGCAAGAATGGAGCTGCTCATCAATAGTCTCTAAAGCCGATCAACGCCTTGACCATTCGCCGGAGCCATCGATCTGTCTTAGTAACCGGAAGACGCTCATGGCGATACTCCTCGTAGTGGATGATCTCGGCGCCAAAGTGAGATTTGAAGTGAGCGAGCGGCGACCCCGGTCGTGATTCACCCATGTGATAATAGCCGCACCCGGCCCGGCAGGCATCCTCGATCGCCTTGTAGTGCAGCCAAAAGTTTACGCCGGTCTTGCCTGCAAGGTCCTTGTCCATGGCCCCCCTTATATATTGCGCATTGTGTTCTTGTAGGACGATGATCGCCGCTGCGGGCAGGCCCTGATAGCGCGCGACCCAGACATGGCATCGGTCCGCCAATTGCCGCGCCATCATCTCGAGCTTTTGTCTCGGATCGCGTAGGCGAGCGCGCAGGCGCGACAAGGCGAGAGGTTCCCTCTGTTGTGCGGCCCAGCGGGCGATCGATTTCTCATACAAACCGTAGAAGACCCCGATGCGCTCGTTGCCAACGCTATGCTCGATTTCGACGCCTTTGGCCGCCGCCTTCTTGATGCCGCGGCGCACCGACGAGCGAAAGCGCGTTCGCTCAAGAGCCTCAAGGCCGCCGCTCAAGTCGAGCGATTGATCGGTCTGCGGGACCTTGATGAAGTTCTCCGAATCCACGTATCGCCAGGTCGAAGCATGAATGGCATTGGGGCGGATGCTGAGACGCAATCGCGTTTCGCTGGCGAGATGGGCCAACATTTGCTGCAGCATCAAGGGGTCGCGTGAGCCATCGCCAATCGGGCCGCCGGTTTCCCAGTAAACGGGCATGGACGCGTCGACCCGAAGCGGGCCCGGCGCCCAGCGATGACGTACGGTCGGTAGGACCATCTGCTGGCCACGGGCATTTGTGAACAGGCGGGAGCTATCGCGATAGTGGTCAGCTGTGCAGATGCAGTCGACCCAGTCCGGCGACTGGCTCACCAGCGCGTCGGGGTCGCCCTCATAAATCCGACGCCAGGTGTCTCGCGGTGCTGGGCTGACAACCTTGAGGTTCTTCGCCATCTCGTGGTTCACCAAAGACGCCTGCCGATCCTGTCGATTTCATGGCGTAGGCCGAGGGTTTTTGCTGAACGCCGGACACAGCGCCAAATCTTGGTCTGCAGCCTTTCGCGGCCATCTAAAACCCGCCGGACACCAACACCCTCGACGAGGCGAGCAAAGTTCTGAAGGTCCAGATCTCGCGTCACCATCAGCCGTGCCAAGGCCAATGGGTCATCGCCAATTCCACTCATCCCATGTTTGACGGCACAGGCCGACTCGAACCCGGCGAGGGCTACGAAGTCACGGACCTTGCGGTCATGATAGCCATGCGGATAGGCAAAAGATCGGACCTGTAGCCCGGTCTTTTCTTCGATCAGCTTCTTACTATCCGAGATCTCCAAGCGCGCCGAGGCGCGATCGAGTGTGTCGAGTTCAGGATGGCTCACGGTGTGGGCGCCGCACTCGATGCCTGCCTCCGAAAGCTCCCTCACGTCCTTCCATGTCATCATGGCGCGATGTCCTTCGCCTAAAGGGCCGAGCCAGTCGCTTCGCTTGCCGATCGCACCGGCCACCAGATATATGGTCGCTGGAAAACCGCATTTCTGAAGGAGCGGCAAGGCGTAGGTTCGGAAATCCGCGAGCCCGTCGTCGAAGGTAATGACGACCGGCCGCTCAGGCAGATCGGCCCGCTCCTGGGTCATCGCCGCCACGTAGTCGCTCACTGTCAGACCAACATAGCCATCGGCTCGAAGATAGCGTAGTTGCGCGTCGAACTGCTCAGGCGACAGCACCCAAGGCGCAAAGGGACCGTCGATCTCGCCTGGGCAAATCGAGTGATAGAGGAGAATCGGGACGGAGTGAGACATGAAGATGGCGCGCGTCAGCCTGCGGAGACGTCCAGAACGCGTTGCGTGGCCAGGGCGCGGCGTTGACGGCGGCGGGTATCCCGTGTCTTCCAGAGACTTGAGCCGTAGCGGAAGGGGCCGCGCAGCAAGCCCAGCCACTCGAGACGGGTCAGTTCCCGAGGATAGGTCTCCGTCTTCTTATTGTTCTTGGAGGAGTTTGAGCTAAGAACATGCGCCACCGCCTTCGGCATTCGCCACATCATGTCGATGAGGCACAAAGGGTGTTTCACCGCGAGGCTGGCGACATAGGCGCCAAGACCTACGCCGTAGCCGAAGGCCTGACGACGAACACCGGCATAGTCTCTTCGATGGCGATGCCAAAGAACTGCGTCAGGTGCATAGACCAGCTCAAAACCTCGAGCGATGACATCGAAAAAGGCGGCCAAATCATCACCGCCTTGCGCCGCCGTGCCCGCGCCTAAAGCTGGATCGAAGCCGCCGATCTCAAGAAGAGAGGAACGCCGAAACGCCATGTTGGCCCCTGAGCCGAAGGCGCCCGCCGCGTAGGGGAAGAGGACGCCTTCGCTTGATGCATTGGCAAGCGAAAAGCTGTGTGGCGAGAAGCCCTTGGCGAAGCCGCCGAACTGCTCGATCAGATCTTGAGCGGGCGTTTCCAGCTCGATCGGAAGAATTAGGCCGGTTACGCAAGCGACTTTGGGCGACCGATTGAATTCGCGAATGATCGCCTTGAGCCAGCCACGGTCCACGACAACATCATCATCGGTGATCGCGACGAACGGAGCGGTGATCTTTTCGAGGCCCGCATTGTGCGCAATGGCAAGACCGGGGCTGTCCTCGCGGATATAGCAAACCGGCGCCTTTCCGGCATAGCGCGAAGCGATCAGATCCGCAGTTTCACCGCTGCTCGGAGCGCTATCTACGACGATGACGTCGAAGGCGGGGTAGTCGAGCGCAAGCACGGAGCGGAGGCAGGCATCAAGGGTCTCGGCCCTGTCGCGCGTGGCAATCAAGACCGTCACGGGCGGACAGGCCAAGAGCGGCGGCGGTGCCGAAAGGCCGGTGAGCCCCGATGGTGTGAGTTCGGCAACAGGTGAGCAACCGATGCGCGACAAGTCGTCATTGATAGCCGAAGCAAGCTCGCGCCAGATCAAATCGGCCACCTCGCTGGATGACGGACGGCCTCGGCCGGGCTCGATCTCAACCAAGCCGATCGACCGGCCGTGATTGCGTACGAGTATGATCGCCCCATGCTTTCCCGGTCCACCTACTCCCTGGATATCCGGGAAGGGCGCTGCGATATTGATGTCGAGCATGCGCTTGGGCGCGAACCCCTGCATCTTGTTAGCGTCGGTAAAGGGACCGTTCATTTGCCCGCTCCCTGGGTACGGACCGGCTCCAAGTGAGCTCGCGCCTGCAGCGTCAGGTCGCGCCGACGACGAAGTGTCCAGAGGCTGTAGGCATAGCCAATCGTAGTCACGCCAAGCCCGGTGATGATGGCAAGTGCGCGCAGAAACCCGCTGATGCGGCCTCGCAGGACGCCGTCCTTGAAGCCTTCGAGCACGGCCCTCGGCAGAACCCGGACGACATATGAACGCTCGTCGGCGAGGCTGCGATCGACGCCGCTCAGGCGCGTGACCACCGCCTTCGAAAGCCCTTCATTGTAGCATCTTGAAACGAAATACCCGAACTTGCAGCGATGAGGAGCGACGACGTGCTGCACGGGCAGGTCGGGCAGATAGAGCACGGCCCAATGCGGATCATGATCGGTCAGTCGAATGCAGAATTCGGTCTCTTCGCAGCTGCGCAAGGGCATGTCGCTAAGCCGCCCCATGGCGTCGTGAAACCCGCCGATCTGCCGAAAGACATCACGCCGGAAGGACATGTTGCATCCGAATAGGTTGCGCGTCGCCGTCGCTTTGGTCGGCATGCCGCGATAAGTGCAGCCAACGATCCAATTGAACTCGGGCGGGAACCAGGCTGGCGGGCTGCCATCGGGCCAGGACGGGATTGCGCTTCCGCCCGCAGCCATCACGGCCGGGTCGCGATACGCCTCAGACAGGGCTGCAATCCAATTGTCAGGGCCCGTCGCGTCGTCGTCGAGAAAGGCGACGACGGAGCCGCCGGACATCTGGACGCCGGTATTCCTGGCGCCGGAGAGGCCTTTCGAGCACACATTCTCGACGACGCGAATGTCGGGAAAGCCGTTTTTGACCGAGCGAAACAACTGATCATTGTGGTCGATCACCGCAATGATTTCGAAGGGCGTTACGCTTTGGGCGCGGAGGCTGGCGATGGCGTTGCGCAAACAGGCACGACGCTCGAAATCACAGCTGCAGATGACGGCGCTGATCGTCACCTGAGATGGCGTCGGCAGGGTGGGCGCGTTCTGGACGTTCGTCATCAGCTAGTCCACCGAATCGGAGAGCGGGGCCATCGAGCTACGCGCGCCTGGCCGATGAAGGCTCGCAAACTCGCCGATGATCGTTCGCAGGACGCGCCACCCGTCCTGGATCGTGTTCAGATGGCTGACTCCATTGATACGCTGAGCCTCGAAGCTCGGCACTTCCGAGATCTTGAGCTTGTGCTTGAGCGCTTGAATGTTGATCAGTGTTTCGACCTCGAACCCGCTGACATCGACCTTGAGACGACGCAGCGATTCGGTCCAAAACGCGTTGTAGCCGTAGCAAAGGTCCGAAAAATGGCCTCCGAACCCCAGCCGCACCAAGGTCTTCAGTCCCCAATTGCCGAATCGGCGATACCATTCCATGTCGGCGGTGCCGCCGCCCTGCAGGAAACGGGAGCCCTTGGCGAAATCGGCACCGGCGAGAAGGGCACCGACAAAGACGATAATCTCACCCGGGTCCATCGATCCATCAGCGTCGATGGTGACCACGATGTCGCCCGAGACCGCATCGAAGCCTCGCTGCAGCGCGATCCCCTTGCCGCACCTCGGCTCGTGCAGCACGAGCGCGCGCGGGCACAATTCGCGGACCGTCGCGACCGTTTCGTCGACTGATCCCCCATCGACGATGATGACCTCGCTTACGTAGTCCGGGATCTGAGGAAGCACGTGCTTCAGGTTTTCCGCTTCGTTGAGGGTCGGGATCACTAGACTGATGGACGGCATCGAGAACGTGACAACACGGGCTAGTGAGTCCAGGGCGGACTCAGACACCGCTAAATTACACATTCTAATTTCCTCCCAATGCACTCTTCAGTTCAATTGAGTCGCTATGGCCATGCTGACGCATTGATCTCCCGCAAGGGCGCCGACGTGTTTCACAAAGCGATGGCTGGCGTTGCAATTAGGTCACATGAAATGACCGCGCATGATTGGAAAATGCGCAAGAGACCACCAATAAGTAACACGCGAACGA
>Ga0224508_10003119_pt1 | contig 13797 bp, 15 predicted proteins | sample SF_Jan12_sed_USG_4_FD_170157 | JGI IMG/M metagenome (GOLD analysis project Ga0224508, IMG submission 170157) | Sediment microbial communities from San Francisco Bay, California, United States - SF_Jan12_sed_USGS_21 | ecosystem: Environmental > Aquatic > Marine > Sediment | place: USA...
ACTTGCATCTGCCCTGGTTATCATTGTGATTGGTCCTGGAAGAATCTCAGTATCATATGTACTCAAAAAGGTACCAAGATTCTTGCAGTGAGCAAATGACTCTTTCTACAAGCGATGTTTAATTCCTACACTTGTCACATATTGCCTCAAAGGTTTCCTCGTGCAATACAAGCGAAACTCACTGATGGAGTACTTGACATTACTTTACCAAAAGCAAAACCAACTAAAACACAAAAGAAAAAGTCAATATTAGTACAATAATTTACTTTTTTCATTTTTTTTATTTCAACTATTTTTACCTGTATGCTAAGCATAATTGCAAATAAAAATCAAGTTTGAAATTAATCTAGATGCTTTATTTGTATAAAACAACTTATTTCAACATTGAAAATACCTACGAGATTCTTACTTGCTACAAGCATTGTTTTTGGTCTGATCTTTGTCCCTGCAGTACTTCCTGCAAATGCACAAACAGTCACCATAATAGAGGCAGCAGCAGAACAATATCCAATCAAAATAGATGACCAAAGCTTTGTGATTTTTTATGGGTATGGTGGAAGTTTTGAAGTGGGAGAAGATTACATACTTGTGCCTCAACCAAATCTCTTGTCAATGTCCATCAATCCTGAACAAAAATCATTGGAAATAGAGTTTGAAAAATTAATTGAGGCAAGTCTCTTTTGGGTGCTACTGCCACCTGATTTAATTTCAGCTGAGGACTATAATTTTCAAGTTTTTGTGGATGAAAAAAAAATTGAATACGATTTGGTAATCCATCCTAATGGTCCAAGAGTGGGTTTTATCTTGCCACCAAATGCCGAAAAAGTCGAAATCATAGGAACAAAAGTCATTCCAGAGTTTGGAGCAATAGCTGGAATGATACTTGTACTCGCAATTGTTTCAATAATTGCAGTGTCTGCAAAAGCAAGACTTGGTATCATATCAAGATTCTAAACAAATCATTTTTTATTTTAGTAAAATAATATTTCTTGATAAATAAAAATGAGAGAATCACTTTCCCGTAAATCTGTCATCTGGCCAGTTGAATGACATCCAATGATGGCCTTCAGGCACTACTGTAGCATACAAACCTACACTTATCAAAGGATTGTTTTGTATTGTACCTGAAACTCGAAATGGTATCCACCAATCTTCGGTTCCTTGCGGTAGTAGATTATTCTTAGTTACATGTATTCTTGATATAGGACTGCCATAAGAAATTCCTGTAGGATGATAATAGTTTTTACGAGTGTAAAAGGTTACATTACTTTTTGCTATCACCTTTAATTGTACTCTTGAGAACAAGACCTCAGTTCCTTCATTGGTTACTTTGACTCTCACTACATAATCATGATTTTCCACAAGAGGTGGAGCACTAGAATCAAGATACTCTAGTCCATTCTCAGAGTCATACACATCATATTGTACTTTCAGATTTTGATCAACCATTTCGTCTATTTGTTTTTCCCAATCTGTGTCTTCCATGAAAATAAGATGTTATTGATTTATTTAATTATTGATAACATAAATCAACTTCGAATTTTAGAATAGGGGTTTTTATATCAAAATATAATTTCTTAGTTTTCATAATCCTATCTAAGATTATGAAAAATTGTATTTTTTCAAACTCATTTGCATATTTTGATTATAATGATTTAGTTTAAAATAAAAAATTATGGGAATGATGGTTCCACTTTTACTATCTTTATACTGCCAAAAACATAACTAGAAAAAGCAATAATTCAATTTTCAACAATGTATTCCTCTGGAAGAATGGCTCTAGAGCAAGTACCGCTAACACTCACAAGTGGAGTATTTCCAATTAGATTTACTATTCTATCTTGGGGCATAGCAGTTAAAATGGCATTGAAATTGAGAAAGTAAGATAATTTCTTTTTCTCAATATTTTTCTATATTTTACAAATAATGTAACATCATAAAGGATAATTTCAAAAAATTACATTCTACTAATTTGGCTAATTGTCTCTTAACAAATAAAATCTACACTTTGTGGCCATGTTTTCCTAACCTGCAACTAGCACATAGGAATTTTTTGTCCTTATCCATTGATAAAATAGATTCTTTGCAATTACAATCATTGCATTGACATCTAATAGTCATGATGTAATTATGGGAAACCTTGTATTTCAAATATACTTTGGTATGATGATGTAATTTTTAATTTTGATAATCTTAACTCTGACAGCATAAGTAATAGTGTAATGCAACAAGCAAAATTCCCCGTTTTGATAATAAAATAATCTTCTCTCACATAACATGCTGCTACAAATACTGGAATGTAGTTGAACGGAATTATCAATGATGATATTTGTGTACTTTAATATTAACTAAAAAATTGACACTGTTATCATGGCAAAACCATTTGGAGATATTCTTGTTCCGTATGATAATTCTTTGAATGCAAAAAGAGCTCTGAGTAAAGCCTTTGCCTTGGCAGAATTGACTGATGCAAGTATAACTCTGGTACATGTGATCTCATATCACAAGGCTGTGGCCAAGATAGTTGAACCCTATAAGGAATCAATAATTAATCATGTGAAAAAATTTTTTAATGAAGCAGGGCACGATGCATCAAAAAGAAATGTAATTCTCAAAGAACAGGTTCTCTATGGAAACCCAGCTGAAGAAATATTGAACTTTATGAAAAACAAAAAATTTGGCATTGTAGTTATGGGCAGAAGAGGAGTTACAAAGATTACGGGACCTTCATTGGGAAGTGTTTCTAATGCCATTGTGCAAAGCTCAAAGGTACCAGTGCTGGTTGTGACATAATCTGAAGGCCAAAATCAAAAATATCCTTGTTCCATTGGATGGCTCAAAAAACTCTTTTCGTGCATTAAGTAATGCAATAAATCTTGCCAAACAGACAGATGCATCAATCACATGTATTTTTGTGATACAGTCATTTCCTACAGAGATGGGACTTGTTAGAACCATTATAGGTAAGGCGCTGAGCAAAAAGGCCAAAAATTTCATGAGAATAGCCAAGACAAAATGTACAAGAAACAATGTAGAGTTTCTTGATGTCATTGAGTATGGTGAAGAGGGTAGAACAATAGTGTCTTTTGCACATAAAAATAATTTTGATCTAATAGTGATTGGTTCTAGAGGAATGGGATCAGTGCAAGAATTCTTCCTTGGAAGCACGTCAAATTATGTGATGCATCAATCAAAAATACCGGTTTTGATTGTGAAGTGAAATTTCTAATCAAAAACCAAATTGATGAACTTGATATTTCATTAAGTGGCAATACAAGAGTGAAAATCAGATAACAGACAATTTTTGATAAATTCATCTCTGTCCCATTGTAAGACATTGTGGACTTGTTCCAAAGAACTCAGTTCCTTAACTGCCGACATATTGCTATGTTCCAACAATATGTTAGGTTAAATCCTTGTTGCTTTAGTTTGATACATGAACACTATTTCTTTAGGTCTACTATGATTGCCTGAAGATAAGCGGTGAATTTTGGTTCTCCAGCATCATGTCCTTCAAACACTACCTTTGCGGTAGGTTTGTTAATCTTGATTCTCTTTCTCAGGTCTGCGGGAGTTCCTAGGAGTACTGCATCACAATCAACATTATTAATACTATCTTGCAGCTCCTGTAGTTGGTCTAAGTTGTATCCTAAAGCAGGCATGACCGGACCCATCCAGGGATATTTTTCAAAAGCTCTTTTTATTGAACCTACTGCGTTTGCTCTTGGATCTACAAGTAAGCAATCAAACTCCTTTGCTGCTGAAACCCCTGCCCCCTCTCGCAACTCACCATGAGTTATTGAAGGTCCATCTTCAACTACTAGTACTCTTTTTTCTCTAATCATATTTGGTAGATCCACTATTACCTCAGAGTTTACCTTGAATATATTGGCATTCGGGTTTAGTCTCTTACAAGATTCTTCCATCCTTTTTACCATGTCTGCAGAGGCCACATTGACTTTGTTAATCACAATTGTATCTGCTAGTCTTACATTTACCTCACTTGGGTGATACGACGTCTCATGTCCAATTCTCAATGGGTCAGCTACTACTATGGTATGATCAGATTTGTAAAAAGAAAAATCATTGTTACCCCCATCCCATATAATCACATCACCGATTTTTTCTGCTTGATCAAGAATTAGTTTGTAATCAACTCCTGCAAATACATCTACGCCATTCTCAATATGGTCTGTATATTCTTCCTCTTCTTCAACAGTAATATTGTATTTTTTAAAATCATCATAACTCCTAAAATGTTGCACTGCTACTCTAAGATCTCCGTAGGGCATTGGATGCCTCACCACTGCCGGCTTGAGGCCGACTTTTCTTATTGTGTCTACTATCATTCTTGAGATAGTACTCTTGCCTGCACCAGTCCTAGTCGCAAGAACCGAAATTACGGGTTTGTTTGACTTGAGTTGTGTATCTTTTGGTCCTAGAAGTGAAAACGATGCACCAGCAGCTATGGCCTTTGAGGCCAAGTGCATCATGTCTTTGTATAAAACATCACTATAAGAGAAAAAAACCTCGTCAACATCATACTGTGAAATAAGTTCTACAAGTTTTTCTTCAAGAAAAATTGGTATTCCATCAGGATACAGAGTTCCTGCAAGTTCGTGAGGATAAGTTCTATTTTCTATGAATGGGATCTGGGCTGCTGTAAATGCAACTACTTGGTAGTTTTGATTATCTCTGAAATATGTGTTAAAGTTGTGAAAATCCCTACCTGCTGCACCAACTATGATTGCATTTCGTGTCATGCAATTTACTAAATCATTTTGTATTTATCATTTGCAAATGATAGTTCCTGTTTTGAGATTTACGGCTTTTCTTAGTTTTCTGATTGATGCTATTACTGCCTTATTGCCAGTGTTTTCAACGAATCTGACTGCTGCTCTGATCTTTGGCTCCATACTACCTTCTTCAAAATTTCCATCTTCCAAAAGTTCTCTCATTTTGTCTACCTTGATTTTTCTTAACAACTTTTTGTTTTTACTCTTGAAATTCACATAAGCTCCTTCCACATCTGTCAAATTGACAAAAACAGATGCTTCAATACGAGTGGCAAGTAATTCGCTTGTGAGGTCCTTATCAATAACTGCATTAGTAAAATTAATTTTATTTTCATCTGTCACAGGGATTCCACCACCACCGCAAGTCACGACAATGTAATCATCCTTGATTAGCTTCTTTATGGCATCAAGTTCTAGAATTGAGATTGGTTCTGGTGAAGGAACAATTCTCTGATATTTTCCAGATTCAACCTTCATAAAAGATGCACAAGGCTCTGTTTTTTTGATTTTGCGAATCTCATTTTTTTCCAGAGTGGGTCCTATTGGTTTTGTTGGGTTTTTGAATGCTGGATCTTTTTCAGAAACTGCCACCTTTGTGATAAGACTTGCAACCTTGTAGTCTCTTCCAAAAATGTCAAGCAATGCCATCTGAATCATTGCGCCTAATACTCCCTGAGTTCCAGCAACGCACGCATAAAGCGGCAAAGGCGGAACTAATTCTCTTGTACTCTCATTTCTCAATAAAGCATCGCCAACTTGCGGACCATTGCCATGAGTGATCACTATTTTGTATTCTTCCTTTACGAAATCTGAAATATCCTTTATCGCATCTCTTATTGCACCATACTGAGAATCAAATGTTCTAGTACTGCCTCCTATAGCATTACCGCCAATAGCTAGAACCAAAATTTTTTCAAGCAACTTGAATAATTATTGATTTGTTGATAATATTAAAGGTAAAATAGAATTGTAGCGAATTCTAATTATGTTTGAAAATGAATACACATGGGGCAAGGCAGTATCTAACAATTCTACTGATAAATTTCATGAAAATTTTGACAAGGCAATTGATGAATTACAAAAAGAGCTTGGCAAAAAATATCCAATCATAATTAACGGTAAAGAAATCTATTCTGATGATTACTTTACGGTCAAATCTCCGTCGGATGATAGAATTTCTGTAGCAGAATTTCCAAAAGCATCAGCAGACGATACAAAAAATGCTGTATCTAGTGCAAAAAATGCATTTGAGGAGTGGCGTAATATTTCATATCAAAAAAGAGCTGATATATTCAGAGGTTGTGCTGATATTTTTTCCAGTAGAAAATTCTTTTTGGCATCCATAATGACATTTGAGAATGGAAAGAATCGCATAGAAGCAATGGGAGACATTGATGAAACAATTGACTTTATGAGATTTTATGCATTCCAACTGGAAAAAAACAAGGGATTCTGTAAACAAACTTCTCATCCAAATCCTCGTGAAAGAACACAAACAATTATGAAACCTTATGGTGTTTGGGGCATAATTGCTCCCTTTAACTTTCCTTCAGCAATTGCAATAGGGATGACTACAGGTGCACTAATCACAGGAAATACTGCAGTTCTCAAACCTGCAAGCGATGCTCCATTATCGTCATTTCAGTTTGCAAAAATTTTGTATCCTAAACTGCCAGATGGAGCGATCAATTTTGTAACAGGTTCAGGAGGTATTGTAGGAAAAACTCTGATTGAAAGTTCAAATGTTGATGGCATAGCATTTACAGGTTCTCGTGATGTTGGCATGAAAGGATTTCAGGAATTTACGAAATCTACTTCAAAACCCTTCATTTCTGAAATGGGAGGCAAAAATCCTGTAATTGTTACAAAATTTGCTGATTTGGAAAAGGCATCAGATGGTGTAATGAATGCTGCTTTTGGATTTGGGGGGCAAAAATGTAGTGCATGCTCCAGAGTTTATGTTCAAAATGAGGTAGCAGAACAATTTATTTCAAAACTTGTTGAAAAAACAAAAAAATTGAAAGTTGGAATGCCTTGGGAAACGGGAGTGTTTTTGGGTCCTGTTATTAACAAAGAAGCAAAAACAAAATTTGAAAATGCTGTAAACATGGCAAAAAAAGACGGAGAAATCCTTACAGGAGGCTCAACACTAACCACATCTGGGTTTGAAAACGGTTACTTTGTAGAGCCTACAATAGTTACAAAATTGCCTGAAGAACATAAACTTGTCAAAGAAGAATTATTCTTACCATTTTTATGCATTCAACAATATGATAACTTTGATGATGCAATTGATCTTGCAAATCAAACAGAGTATGGCTTAACTGCAGGGATTTTTAGTAATGATCAAAAACAGATAGATGAATTCTTTTCAAAAATTCAGGCAGGAGTAGTTTATACTAATCGTTCTGCCAGTGCAACAACTGCAGCCTTGGTTTCAAGTCAGCCATTTGTAGGATGGAAGAATTCAGGTTCCACTGGAAAGGGGGCTGGTGGTGAGAACTATCTGCAACAGTTTTTGAGGACTCAGACTCAAACACGATGTGACTGAATCAACGAACTTCCAAGCAACAGTATGTTTCTTTTTCTTTCCTTGATTCGTCTAATTGAATATGGTAACCAATTTACACCGTATGGAATGTAATCTGAAACAACAAATTTCTTGTTGATCAAATCGGGTTTGATTTCTTCTCTTAATCCTTTTAGAAATTGAAATTCAAATTTTCTTGGATACTTTTTTGACAGATTTTGTGCTTTTTGAATGATTTTGGCATCATGAGATGCTATGGCAAACTCATTGCCTTTTTTGAATAATATTTTCATTAGTTTTATGAAGTTATCATCCACATCCTTTTTTGTTTTGAATGATATGCTTGCTTTTTCTCTGTATGCACCTTTTACTAGACGTATTTTTGCGCCAATTCCTAGCAAATCATTTAGATCATTTTCTGTTCGTTTGAGATTGGCTTGCAAGGCAATACCTAGTCTTTCATATTTTGAAAAGAATGAGTGATAAATCTCGATTGTTTCATCTGTGTGTTCTGATGATTCCATGTCCAACCAAACAAAAACATGGGTGTTACTGGCAGCCTGGATGATCTTCTCAAAATTCCTATAGCATTCTTTTTGACTGATTGAAAGACCAATCTGTGTTGGTTTGACTGAAATGGCTCCACGTACTTTCCATTTTCTAAAAGAATTTACTATTTTCTGATACTCTTGCATAGCTATATTGATTTGTTTTTTTGAGGTATGATATTCTCCTAATTTGTTAATTATTGCATGTCTTTGTGATTTGTATGCATTTTTTGCCGAAATTAGTGCATCATCAATAGTGTTACCTGCAATCCATTGCTTTGCAATTTTAAACAGAAATTTTTCCATTAATTGCTTGCCTGATACCACGACTAGTCTTTGATCTCAGTAATTATATGATTTTAGGAATTTGTACCAGAAAAAAATGTAAAATGTCAAACCCCTGAATCCACAGTAATTACTACCATTGCACTTGGTTCAGACTTTAATGAATACAAATATTAGAAAAAGGACTTAGTTGTTAAGTATCAACTTAACTTCTACCTGACCATTACTGAATGTACTTTGAATTCCTTTGATCTTGCTTTTGTACAAGAATAATTTCTTTCCATCTTCACTGATTGTTCCAGATGTGTGGAGCAATTTGTTGTCATGAAGAGTCTGTATTCTTCTATACACAGTACTGATTGGAGTCCCAGTTTCAGCCGTTATTTCTATTGCTGATTTTGGCTTGTCCATAATGGCTTGAAGAATGGTTCTGCAATACTTGTCTGAGACGACTGAGAGAATGGCATCCTTTGTTGTTTCTTGCTCTATTTTGTATGCTGATTGTAACACTTGCATGTTTTTATTATGCATATTTTTGATATAACTTCTGAGTACACACTGTCTTACAATATAATACAAATGAAATCAATGTGATTTTCATTTATTCGTTCATCATAGTAAAAAGAGGATTCATTTACCATTACTCAAGTTTTGGACTACATACTTTGAAAATAATCTTGTCTGACATCAGTATCTCCTCAAAATGTTTTAAAAAATTCTTATTTTAAGGAAATTCCACTAGAAGAAATTGATTTTTCTTAAATCACGGTATTAATTCCCATAAATTAGGAACCAATAAGGATATCGCTATACCTATACATGCTACTACTAAGCAAATCAAAGTGAGCTTTTTCTGAAAGTTTGTTCTCATAATTTTTGTAATGATTCTTTAGTCAATATTGTTTACTATTTCAGAAAAAATGAAGGCTAAACAGAAAAAGAAGAATTGAAAGAGGAATTAGAATAATTTAAGATAGGAATTGGCAAGTTTGAAAAATTTTCTAGAATCATTTAATGCAGTTATTCTTTTGGTTTTGCTTTTTTCATTTTTTTCAAGAAACAAAGATACCTTTGCCCTGATTAACGCTTTATAACACATCCAAAAATAAATAAATTTTAGAAGATCAATGTCTTTACTGATTTTTACATACATTGTGATAAAATATTTTCGAAGGTCATGTTTTTCATTAAAATCCAAATCCATTGATAGGTGTGCAACATCTTCTGCAATATCTGCAAATCTTAGATTTTCATTGAATTCAATTCTGTCATAAAGATAGAATTTTGAATTATTCAGAATAAAGATGTTTTTTAGGTACAAATCTCCATGAATGTCTCGAATTTTTCCTTCCGTGATTCGTTTTGAAAATAATTCTTGGTTGTGACGGATAAATGAAATCAGTTTTTTTTCGTATTTAGGATTTATTTTTTTCATAGCTTCAATTGTCCTGAAATTCTCATCAATTTTTTTGAGAATAATTTTGGGAAGACCAAATCTCTTAATCCTGTTACTAGTAGGAGTCTGTTTATGAAATTTTATTAGAAGAGAGACAAGATTATTTATTGTTTTTTTAGTAATTTTATTTTTATTTGCAAGTATATCCATCCTGTATTTTTGAGGAATCTCATGCATCTTTACTGCATATTCGATTGCCTTTTGTTTTGATTCTAAGTTTGTTATTCGTACAGAACTGTTTCTTTCTACTATTTTTACTACTCCCAGGTAAAGATTGGGGCAAAGAAGTTTGTTGATTCTGACCTCAGTCTGACAGTATTTCTTACGTAATCTTAGAGTGGAAAAATTAAGAATTTTTCCAAACTTGAGTTGTTTTTTTATCTTGTAGGCATACCTTCCTGTAAGTAGAATCCATGAGATGTGAGTTTGTTTGATTTGAATTTTTGAGACTTTGTGTGGGTATGAGGATTTATTTTCTAGCAAAAATTTTATGATTTTTTCTTGACTTTGTGTCATTTTTTATCAAAGATCTCTTTAATTGCAATTTGAGCTGCTTTTTTTACTGAAAGTGTTCCTGTATTAATTGTTATGTGACTAGTTTTGATTGATTCGTATTGTCTTTTCATTTTTTTATAAATATGAAAATCTGCATCAGAATAATCATTTTTTCTATTTCTTAGTCTCTTCAATACAATAGACTCGGAGCACTTACACTCTATGAAGAATAATTGATTTTTTTTGGTGCCTAGTTTTTCTTTCAGATTTTTTCTAAAATTTTCTCTGTTAAAGGTAGCATCCAAAATACACGTCTTTCCTGTCTGGTGTAAATATTTTGCAATTAATAATATCACATTATAAACAAGACTTTTTTCACTTTTTGAATAAGTAGGTTTTGAAAAAAGTTCTTTTCTTATTTTATCTGAAGAAAGTACTTGGGCATTTAGCATAACACCCAATTCTTTGGAAAATGTTGTCTTTCCAACTCCTGGAAGACCAGTAACGACGATTATCATTATTATCTTAAAAATTTGTTACCAGATTAATTAAGATTTGAGACTATTTCTAATAAAGAAAACAAGGCATTAGTATAATCAATAGAACATCTATTAGTATTATCAAAAATGATTTTAGACATAAGATTATTTAATAAAAAATCAAAATTTAGGATGTGAAAAAAGAACAAAAAGTCAAAAAAATTCTAGTTCCTCTTGACGAATCACAAAATTCAATACGTGGATTAAAACATGCGATTACCTTAGCTAAACAAACTGGTAGGAGTATTATTGGATTGCATGTAATGCCAATATATCTTATGACTGCAATTCCTAGAGGTTTTGGAGTGAAAAATGAAATGGTAAAGGAAGGAAAATCCGTTATGAAAAAAGCTAGGCAACTAACCCAAAAAAATAATGTCCAATTTGAAGAAAAATTAGTAGATGGAATTCCTGGAGTAGTCATTGTAAATTTTGCACATTCCAAAAAAAACAAGATAGATCTCATAGTGATCGGATCTTCTAGCAAAGGAATTTCAAAAGAAAAATACTTTGGGAGTGTCTCAAATCATGTATTAAATAAGTCAAAGATTCCAGTTTTGGTAATATAGAATGATATTCAAAAACACTTCAAGATAATAATAGGTGAATAACAGTTTTCCAAGTATAGCACAATCCTAAGATTATACAGTTGAGCAGATTATCCCATCAACTTGGTATGATGTGTCAAATAACACTGAATCCACACCTTCTTGGGAACAACTCATAGGATTGTCTTGGACAATACTAGATGAAGAAAGTCTTTCAAGAGTAAAAAATTAAAACACTGAATTTCCTATGTTTCGTTTAATAATATTATGAAATAATTTGTAATTTTTATTTAAAAATTATTTTTTCTAGTTCCTGCAGTTTTTTCTTTGAGATGCAAACCAGCTCTTCCATATGACATAATGATCAGATTGAATTTAAGGAGAAAAACTCAGTTGATACATGACATGTCTTATCATCATGCAGTTGCTTTTATCTTTACATTCTTTTCTGTTATTACAAACTTTATCTTTTCAGGATTCTCTAAAAATTCCAAGACAGGCTTTGGGATGTAGCATTATTTGTAAAATGTCTATATTTTCAAAATAACAAAAAGAATTTTGAGGAATAGCAATATATGCCAATTCTCAAAAATATGAGGATTGGAAGATTTGCAGACTGCTTCAAACAATCCGTTCTCTCTTTACAGCAATTTTGCAATAAAATCATTTGCCTTTCAAATGCAGTATGGTCTGACCCTTTCTTATTCATGGTCTAGAGCAATCGAATCTGCTTCTAATTTACAAGAATCCACTGGTAAAAAAATCCAAGACAATATTAGAACTACTTTTGATACTGAACTAAAAAACGTTTTACAGAAAACAGATTTTTTAAAATCATTATCAGATCTTGTGGGGGCATTCACAGAATTTGCATTAATTAGCCATCATGATAAATTATACAGAAATATTGAAACCATGATCAGCAACTATGATAATATGATAGAACCTATCCGAGATGTTGTCAATCGAACACCATCTGAAATAATTCCAACGAATGCAAAATTTGAGATTCATCACTACAAAACATCTTCACCGCAAAAATTCAAAATTCCTATTCTTGTTGTAGGTTCTTTAATCAACAGACACTACATTTTGGATCTGCTTCCAGAGAGAAGCATAATTAGGCATTTTCAGCAACTTGGATTTGACATCTATGCTACAGATTGGAGAATGCCCACAATTAAGGATGAAAACATGTCACTTGCAAGTTATGCACAGGATTATCTTGAAAAGGCAGTTGACAAAGTAGAAGAGATTACAGGTTCTAGAAATGTTACACTGTTTGGATATTGTTGGGGCGGAATTTTATCTCTGATTTATTCTGCACTACATCCTGAAAATGTAAAGAATTTAATTTTACATGCGACCCCTGTGGATTTTGGAAACTCCCCAACCATATTAGAATCATGGATTAAAGATCTTGATGTCAAAAAATTTGTAGATACTTTTGGAAATGTGCCATCGTCTTTTCTCAATATTGCATTCATATTGCGTAATCCATTGGAAGCAGTTTTAAAGTATCAATTCTACTTTAGCCAGCCTAAAAGCGCAAAAGAAATCATACAATTTTTTGCAGTGGAATCTTGGCTTTATGACAGCGTTCCAATTATTGGAAAGGTATTTGAGCAGATCATAAATGACATCTACAAAAAGAATCTGCTCATCCAAAATAAGATGATGGTTGGGGGGAAACTTGTAGATCTGAAAAAAATAACCATACCTGTATTAAATATAGTAGGAACAAATGATGATCTTGTTTCAGCAGAATCCAGCAGGACAATTACAGATGTAATTTCAAGCAAGGACAAGAAGACACTTGAATTCCCAATAGGACATGTTGGACTGTGCATCAGCAGAACTGCGCACAAAAAACTATGGCCCAAGGTTGGCAAATGGCTTAAAGAACATTCAATTTGAAAAACATGCCATTAAAAAAGTTAGACCGCCTATTTTACAACTAGTACTGGTACCTTTGAATTATTCACTATTCCATGTGCTACACTGCCCACATAATTTACCCTAGATGATCTTAATCCTCTTGAACCTATAACTATGATATCAAATCTGTTCTTGTAGGCAAATCCTACTATCGTATCTACTGCGTTTTTTGAGGAAGCAATCTTTACATTAAACTCTATTCCATGGCGAGCTGCACTAATCTTGGTTGATTCCATGAATTTTTTCCCTTGTTTGCTTAATTGTGCGCAGTATGATTTTATGTTTATTTCATAGGATGGTAGAAATTCTAGCAACACATGCATCCCAATGATCATTACTTGTAATTGTCCTGCAAGCGATATGATCAAATTGCATATTATGATTATCCAGACAAAGCAATAGAATTTTCAACAGCATCAGTACCACTATTGGACAAAAATATTTTAAATTTATCAGAGAGAATCAAAAGTAAGTTCTTTGAAAGTTGTGCATGCTCTTCACAGTAAAAATCCTGTCCTGCTATCTTGCCAATTCCAATATTGGATGTAAAATCAAGAAACTCATATCCATCTATATCCTTGATCATACAATCATGTCCATCTGCAATGACTAAGGGATACATGTAAGTAGAATTATGGGAATTTTTTTGGATAGTATAAGTA
>Ga0224508_10003120_pt1 | contig 13797 bp, 9 predicted proteins | sample SF_Jan12_sed_USG_4_FD_170157 | JGI IMG/M metagenome (GOLD analysis project Ga0224508, IMG submission 170157) | Sediment microbial communities from San Francisco Bay, California, United States - SF_Jan12_sed_USGS_21 | ecosystem: Environmental > Aquatic > Marine > Sediment | place: USA: California...
AATTGCCCTCTTTCTTCATACTGGAAACGATATAACGGTCCAGGTTGAAGATCATAGCACCCCATATGATGCCAAATAGAATAGCCGGCACATAAGTGTCGAAGACCGTATATAAAGCATATCCGCCGGACAATGCCGCGAATATCCCCGTGAATAAGATGGTAGCTCCTATTCCTGTATACTTGCTATTTTCAGTGGGACAACGATTCAACAATTCAGGGCTGGCCCCCGAACAGAACCAAAAGAATTCCTTAACAGATTTCATAGAACTTGCTTAACACTATGCTTAACACTACTCAATGGTAAACGTAATAATTGATGAATTATTCCATAGCACCACAACCAGATCAACAAATTAAATGCCTGGAAAATTAAGAAATTACAAATCAACTATTTAAGGTGCAAAAACATGCTCTAAAAAATTTAAAATTGTACTAATATGGACAGATAACTGGGCGAAAACGACCATAAAGGCAGGAATAATTGAAAGGGAGTTCCACGGTTACCACACCAGGATCTTGCTAATAAAAAGAGGTCTTTCATCGAAGCGCAATAGGTATAGACCTGCAGGTCGCTGACCTAGATTCACCTGAATCTCACGTACAATGTCAGATTGAGGAATGGTAAATACCATCACCTCATGACCTTGAATATCAGACAGACGGGCAGTCAGGTCTTGTTCCAGGCCTGAAACCCGAATACTGAGCTTGTCAACTACCGGATTAGGATACGTGGTAATAGGTTGTTGAGGATAAACCCAAACGGATTCAATTTCCGAATAGCTGAAGGAACCGTCAAAATCCGTCTGTTTTAAGCGATAGAATGAGCGGCCAAAGAGAGGATTCTCATCTAAAATCCTGTAGTTCAGTACAACATCACTATTGCCGGCCCCTGGAACAGTCAAAACCGCGATAAACTCCTGGGCATCTGCTGAGCGCTCAATAGTAAAGAAGTCATTATTTTCTTCACTGGCAGTAGCCCACATGATTTCTACCACATCTTCAAGTGCCTTAACCTCAAAACTAAGCAGTTCAATGGGTAGGGGAGAAGTGGTCTGATCTACTGAACCGATGGTGAAAAAATCACCATCTTGTAATTCGACCGCCGAAAAAATAATGGAAGATCCACTGGCAATCCCTGACTGAGGTGTGATGTCGTTATCGGCAAACCCGTCTCCATCGCGATCTATCATCAAGCGGATGTCGGCTGCATTTATGGGAGTAAAACTGCTAAGATCCACCACTACATCCACCAGACCTACGTTGCCTACTTCTCCGGCCCGCCAAACCCGGGCCAGCCTAATTTCAATCACTGTTCCGTCCACATCCACGTCGTCGAATCCACTTAAAGGCTGATTGTTATTTCCCCAAATCAAATATTCGTTGTTGCTAAGATTATCAGGGCTGTTGACTTTTACGATATCAGTTCCTCTGGCGTTAAGGTGCTGGGTGCCGTCGCTGTGTTGCCCAATACCGGCAACCTCATAATCGTAGTCCCCGTTGGCAGCGTTATCCATAGTATAGAAATCGGATGCTGACAACCCAATGTCATATTGGGCGGACAGGGCATTTTCAATAATGGCCCTTTGCGCATTATTCAGAGCGTACTTGTAGTGCACAAAATCAGCAATTTGTCCCTGGAATCTATGGTCATCACCACTGGATCCTCCAGATTCGAAAAACGCATCATTGTCCATAGCACCTATTCCTATATCGCCCCCATGGGAATAAAGAAAGCCTACTAAATCTACAGAACCCACCAGCTGTCCATTAAGATAGGCATCTACGAAACCGCTGATGGCGTCATTACCCCGCTTGATGAAGCTAATGATGTATTCCGAATCGGTTGCAATGGCTGTATTAACACTACTAAAATTCCATAAGGAACCCGGTCCGTCCCTGACGATATTCCAGGCCCCCCAATACAGGTCACCATTAAAAATATAAATATTTAGGCCGCGCGCGGTACCTCCCTCTTCATACAGTACTTGGCGAGAGGTGATATCAGCACTGGTGCGAATGACCATCACAAATGATCTTTGACTTTGTACTGCTCCTGTATTTAGATCGGAATTGTCAGTTATGGTAAACCATTGGTCAACACCATTAAAATCAATGACCGGAAAACCATTCATATTGTCCGTGGCATTATTACGAAAGATGGGATCACTAGCGCCTGGAGAAGTGGCATCTAAAGAATTACCACCGGTATTGGTCCAGGTATTTACAGCATCACCATCGGATAAGCTTGCACTCAAAGTATTAGCTTCAAATCGAAACCGATAGTCAGCCGGCAGCCCCACTCCACCCAGTCCATCTGTACAAGTACTGGAGTTGTTAATTCCTAAAGTAAATCGATCACCATCAGCAAAGTCCACGCCATTAAAGGTGAGAATATTTCCCGTAAGGGCGGTTGCACTGATTGGCGTTACATCACTGAAATCCGCATCCGTACCGTCCACCAGCAACGTATAATCCGCCAGATCTATTCCCACAGTGATCAAGTTGGTTTTGGTAAGGTCAAAGTCAATATCGACTGTCCCCACATCACTGTTTTCGGAGACCCTCCAAATACGTTCCAAGCGGTAATCCACACTAGCAGGAACCGTTGACGAGGTCTGATTTAAAGTCCCATCGTCATGTCCCCAGATGAGAAATTCATTATTAACCAAGGCACCAGGATTGTCTATTCGTATAAAACTGCTGCCTTGACCATTAGTACTATTGGTGGCATCGAAGGCCTGACCTATGCCGGCAACTTCAAAGTCGTAATCTCCGTTGGCGGCATTGTCCATGGTATAGACATCACTCACAGTCAAGGTGATCCCGTATTTAGCTGCCAGATAATTCTCAACCAGAATTCGTTGCGCGTTATTCAATGCCAGGTTATAATGAATGAATTCTGAAATATCCCCGGAGAAATAGTTACCATTGCCACCTGCGGAACCGGTTTCGAAATAGCCTCCATTGTCCATACCGCCGATGACGCCGGGATTATGGTTATAGAGTTGACCTACATTGGCAATGGTACCAAAATTTTGCCCATTTAAATAACCATTGATGGTGCCTGTGGTGGTGGTATTGCCATTCTTTATAAAGCTTACGATGTAGTCGGTATTGGTGGCAATTGCAGTATTGGTAAAACTAAATCCCCAGGGAGCACCGGGGCCATCACTCGCTAAATTCCATCCAGCCACATATAACAAACCATTGAAAATATAAATATCAAGTCCCCGCGTGCCTCCACCTTCTTCGTAAATCACCTGGCGACTGGTAATATCTGCACTGGTCCTAAACACCACTACAAAACTACGGGTAGCTAAGGCGCCACCAGCGTCCAGGTCTGTATTACTTTCTATAAGTAAACGATCACCGGTTCCATCGAACTGTAACACTGGTAAACCATTCATCTGTGCTCCCGCATTATCACCAAAAGTAGGTTGATTAGCTGCTGCTCCCTGATTGGCACTATTCCCATAACCTCCTTTATTGTACCAATCAGCAACACTATTCCCATCGGACAGGTTGGGACTTAAATCATCTGCCGCATACCAAAAACGATTGGAGGTTGAGGAGCCTACCCCGCCTGGTCCGGTTTGTGCCCAAAGCAGATTGGCGTTCAGGGTGAGAAGAAATATCCATTGTAAATATTTCAGTTTCATAAGCCGGCGAGAATAAGGTAAGTCCACTACACTATTTCATCCGCTAGTTTTGATTGGAAAAATACAATTATTCCAGCTAGGATGGAAGACTTCTTTGTACTGTAATATGATAGCAATTTTTCTGCCATGTCTTCTATAGTAGTACTCCCTATTAAAGGTCAGTTTTTCGCCGTCTTTGCATCAAATAGTATTCACCTAAAGGCGATAATCGATATCCAACGGATTCACTAATAGTCAATCCCAGATTCTTCAATTTCCGGATATGGATTTTTAGCCAATGCTTTTCCCTGGAGACTATAGTGGCCAGTTCGGTGGAAGACAAGCCTGGGTTTTGCTTTATGGCTTGCATTACTTCCATAGTCCAAGACCCAAATTTTCCACTATCCATCTTTTTAAGTTTAGTCAGTAGCAATTTGAATTCGTCATGGGACAGCGTGGTCTTATTCCGCAAGGCGATACGGGGATCTTCGGAATGAAATTGTAATGACACTTTAAAAACCTCTTGGTTATCTGAGTTTAGAGAGGACAAAAGTTGCTCCAGGTCATCAAATCCAGCTTGCCGGCTTTCCCTGTGACTGATCGCAGATCGCTTTACCTTATATATATCCACGATCCTTATCAATCCTACGGCCGATTTGATCAAGCTGCTTTTCTTTACTCTAGCTGTTTTCCAACTTCGGAAGGCCAGGGATACTTCCCCGGATTTGATGCCTTTCAGATCTTTCTGTTTAAACAGCAACTTGCGGAATTTAGTTAGCTTTCAGTAATAGTTTTCGAAGACCAGACTCTTTGATCTCCCTTGCATTGGACAATTGATCGCGGAACCGCCCACTATTATACAAAGGTGCTTGATCCTGGTAATGTGGACTCATAGGATGTCCGGATTGCCCGGTGGGCAAAACGCTTATTGAGTTTTCAATATTCGCTAAATCGATGAGTATGCGCATTGCCGGTCCTGAACGCACTGCATACTCCAGGTTGCCTTTGTTAAAGTCCATTTTGTTGATAACCTCGTCACCCCCAGACACCGCAAAAGGCCCAACATTAAAAAGATGGTTAAAAGGTTCTTTACGACCAATGGGATGCTCATGTTGTAGCAAATGCACTTGCTGCCATTGCCAGTTTTCAACTTGGCTTCCCAAGTGTTCCGACAGTAAATTTATGGCTTCACGAAAGCTTTTATTGACAATATGTGAGCGGTTTTCCTGAGCTTCCGTTGATATATTGTCCCACCATGGGGAAGCTTGATTCTCCACCATATGCTCCAAAGTTCGGCGGGCAATCAAGGTGGTGATATAGGTTTGAAAGTCTTCTTCGCCAAGTTCATCTTCAAAGATGTTCTTCTGCAATTGGTATATTACCCGGTAATAAAGGGTAGGGCCAATATCCTCAAGTCCATGTCCACCCGACCATTGCGCCAACTGGTCATGAGCTTCCTGTTCCAGGGGTGTAAGCTCTCCTTCCAGCAATGGCAGCAGCTTGTTCACCAATTTCGGATAAACAGGGCTCTCATCGTCCAGGATCATGTTTTGAAGACTGGGGAGATCCCAGTCATTTCGAGCGGATAGCATATCTATGATGCGCCTCCCACGAGCTCCTGGATAATAGTATCCAGGGTAAAATTTTCCATAGGCGCTGTCCGGTTGGTTATTGGCAGAGTACACGAATCCCATCTCCGGGTTTTCGGATCGGGGATTTTCTTCAAAATCATGCCAACCCAAAGGATCGTCTTTTCCTGAAGCGCCATCCAGTATCATCTTAGACTCCACATGAGCAGGCCTATTTATCAGTCTGGCTGCTGCCCACCAGGCAATATTACCTTCTCTGTCGGCGTAGGTAACGTTGAGGCCCGGAGCTTCCAGTAAGGAAACGGCATTTCTGAATTGATCCATACTTTGACTATGCTCCATTTCAAAAGCCATGTGTAACGCTTTGTTAGGGAACTTTAGGTAGGTCCAAAAGAAACTCACAGGAGCTTCTTCCAGCGAATCGACCCTGGCCATCACATCATTAATGATAGGTCCATGTCGTGACGACCTTACCTTAAGCTCACGGTCGGGCGCTCCCTTGATCTTGATAATTTCCTGACGGCTTTCCAGTGGCTCCCAATGATCACTGTTCCAAACCTGCTGAGGATTTTCCGGGTGGACCTTTTCCCGATAGAAGTCCATATCATCATTGGGAAAAATGGTGAGGCCCCAGGCGCAGAAATCGTTGTGACCAACCAGGGCAAAGGGAAAACCAGCCAGATGATTGCCGTAAAAGTTGAACCCCGGATAATTAAGGTGCGCTTCGTACCACACGGCAGGCTGCTGAAACCCAATGTGCGTATCATTTGCCAATATGGGATACCCCGATTTTGTCTTTTCGGGCCCTACCACCCAGGAGTTGCTCCCCGTCCATATGGGTATGGGTAACTGTTGCAGCGCCCGTACTGCAATACTGGCAATATTGCTGGCGATGGAGTCATCTTGCCCAAAGGTGGGTATGGTAGTATTGTCACGGGTGGTATTTAATACCAGATCATTCAAATACGCAGATCCCCATTCCTGAGCAATTTTGGTCATTAAGGGGTCTGTCCTGATGGCTGTATTGAATGTAAAACCCATATAACCCACGATCCGATAAAGATCTACCGTGGTGAACTCCTCCTTGGGGATATCCAAAATGGAAAACTCAGGAGGAGTGGGGCCGTCCTTCATAAAACGGTTGACTCCCGCTAAATAAGCCAGTGCTCCTTGCTGAACGGGCAAGGTATCGGCTGACAAGTAAGTCTCTGCGGATGATTTTGCCATCTCGTTGATGCCGATGGTCCTCATAAATTGATCAGTGTCGGCGAGGTCAGGTCCAAAGATCTCCGCTAACCTGCCGCCACCCACTCTGCGCAGCATTTCCATTTGAAACAAGCGATCCTGAGCATGAACGTATCCCAGTGCAAAGTATACATCCTGTTCATTTTGAGCATAAATATGGGGGATACCCCATTCATCATAAAAGACCTCAACGTCTTGGTTGAGGCCCTCTAAGATTAACTCTCCTTGGTATTGCGGTTTACTGGAATTCAGAAACCAGTATCCCCCAGCAGCTCCTGCCACTAAGATCAACACTATTAAGGCCAGGAGTATCTTCAATATTTTCATGATTAGCGGTTGCGGCCATACTGTTCATGGCTGGATACCCAGTCGGAACTGGAAATGGCAGATGCCAGTGAAATTTCTCCGGCCAGTACAGTTCCAGCCACAATTTCTGCAAACTTTTTGACTTTGCCCTGTCCGAAACAACCCAATGCGTCCAGACATTCTTTTTGAGTGGCCAGACCCACACCGCCGCCATAAGTAGCAACGATCAGCGAAGGAATGGTAATGGAAATATAGAGGTCTTTTTCAGGTGTTAGTTCCGTATACATGATCCCCGCCGACGATTCTGAAACATTAGCCACGTCCTGTCCAGTGGCAATGAAAATGGCTGTTATGGCATTGGCGGAATGAGCCCCATTGTTGTTGGCCCCGGAAAGGATTGCTCCCACGTTAGCAACCTGGCTGTGGTAAGCTAAACTTTCAGGCTCCACCCTCATATATTGGATCAGCACTTCTCTTTTCAATACGGCCTCGGCAGTAACCCGCTTACCTCTGGTGTGCATAATATTTACCTGACTGGCCTTTTTGTCAGTGGCCAGATTGGACTCCAAATAAAAGTGTATGATCTTATTATCGTGATAGTGATCCAACACCCAGCTACAGGCCGCAAAGGTGGCCCGGCCTACCATATTTTGACCAGCAGCGTCACCGGTGGAGTAATTGAATCTTAAATAGGCAAATTTGTTAGCTTGATAGTCGTCGATATATAGCAGTTTGCCCACGCTGGTGGTGGCTTCGGCATGAGAGGCAATTTCTTCGAAATTATCCCGCACCCATTTTGCAAAATCGCGGGCTCCACGGGCATCCTCAAATACAAAAACAGGAGCTCTTTGCATGGCATCGGCTACTATGGTGCACTTCGCGCCCCCACAAGCATTCAGAACCTTGATCCCTCGATTATAGCTGGCCACTAGTGTTCCTTCGGTGGTGGCCATGGGAATGATAAATTCACCCTGCGCGTGTTCGCCGTTCACTTTTAAGGGACCGGCAAACCCCAAAGGTATTTGCGCCACTCCCGTGAAGTGTTCAATGTTGCCTTGTAAAATATGAGGATCGAATGAAAAGTTTTTAATATGCTTCAGATCCGCACCGCTGTAGTCCTCTACAAATTTTTGGCGCACCTTTATAGCACGGTCGCCGTAATCGTCTTCATCGTCTCGGGGAATCTTGATAGCGGCAGGTTTAGCTTCGGCAATGGCCCCTTCCACCTTCAAGGTCAGCTTCCCAAACGGTTTGGCTCTAAATTTCACCTCAATTTTGTGTTTGCCCAGATCCAGGGGGTCCATCTTAACGATCAGATCAAAAGATTTCCTCAGAGGAAATTCCACGGGATTGTCCTGACTAACGCTGGAGGGACTAACCTGGTGGCCATTCCCAAAATCCAATGAGATCTGCTCGCTGGGAATAATGGTATCATCCAGTTTTACGTGGATAATCTCTGTGAGGCTGGCATCCTGGAGTCTGTTCTTTAGGGAGAACTTCACCCCATCAGGGCTGTTTTCAAGGCTGCCAAAGGTATATAATTGCTTAAGAAGAAGACTGGGAACAATCATGATGTTTGGGAGTTTTGCTTGTAATTAAAAAGGACTAGTGCCTTTCAATATAGGAAAAAAGTAAGCAACAGCAAAGCCGTCAGGAACCGTGGTCGCGGGGATTTATTGTTTAAGGATAGCCCTCGAAATAGATCAGCATGAATACCTGCATCAAGCCAATTAGAAATCCTAAAATAGCCCCTGCCAATTCGATAAACTTCAGCTCCTTCTGGATTACCGACATCATCATATTCTCTAGTTTCTCGCTGGTAAAAGTAGAGACTTTTTCAAACACCAATCGTTCAATGTTGACAGTATCCAAGCGCTTAAAAAACTGATAGGTAATCCTGGGGATCATTTTCTCGACCTCCCCGCAGATCACTTTTTTTAGTTGCTGCAAACGACTTTCGTTTATAAAACTGGAAATTAGGGGATTGAGGCCGGAGACTTTCGCTCGCAGGTAGCTTTCTACCTCACTTTCGATGGCCTCTTTAATTTCTCCGTGGGTTGCCTGATGATCAATCTCGTCCTTTAATTGATCAGTCGACAATAATTCATCGGCCACTAATTTGGCCAGTCGCTGGGCCAGTGCCACTTTGCGTTTGGGAAATATCCCTTGAAATGTAAGAAATCCCAGCTTCCGGGGCTCTCGCGGATAGAAGAGCATCTTAATGGCAACGTAATTGGTTATCCATCCTATGGCTGCAGATATGAAAGGAATAGCGTAGAGCATAGTGGCGATCAGCGTCGGTTCCGCAGCACTGAAAGTAGTAACAACAGCGATAAGAAACCCGCCAGGGTATATCCTATCCAGGTAAGAACCGGAGCGCCATACCAGGAATGTCCCACATGGTTGATCAACACCAAGGTTGAAGCCATGACCAAAGTACAGATCAGTAAAGTCAATACCAGTCGATTGGCTACGCTGTTGATCTTTTTGGTTAATGGCTCAAATCCATGGTAATGGACATTGAAGTGGAGTTCGCCCTTGCGTACCTTTTTCAATATGTATTTAAACTCTCCGGGGAACTTGTTCAAAAACGAGAGGAATTGCGAACCAGTGAATAGTATATCGGAAGTGATGTCTTTGATGGAAAACTGTTCCATCATGATCTTGCGTCCGTAGGGCTTAAAAAACTCAAAAGTCTGGAATTCGGGGTGTATTCTTTCACCGATTCCTTCAAGTATCACCAGGGCTCTTAGGATCAGAAAAACGCTACCGGGTATTTTGAGTTTATAATCGTAAATGATCCGTTGCAAACCTATCGTCAACGCCGACATGTTGATCTCTTCCAGTTCCAGGCTGGCGAACTCCTCAATAAGTTCACTTAGCCGGTACTCAAAGTTTCTCATGTCTTCTATATCGCTGTCGATAGCCAGTCTGCGAAAATTTAAAGCCATGGACCGGGGATCTTTATTGGCCATAGACACAATGATACCGGCAAAGGCCAGTTTGTCCCGCTTTAAAAGTTTTCCCACCATCCCAAAGTCAATAAGGCAAATGCTGCCGTCCTTTTGCACGAGGATATTTCCAGGGTGGGGGTCGGCGTGGAAATATCCAAACTCAAAGATTTGTTTGAGGTAAATATCCATGCCCGTTTCTGCAATCTTGCGGGGGTCCAGCCCCCAGGCTTCCATTTGTTGGGTATCGGTGATCTTGCAGCCGTGGACCAGTTCCATGACCAACACTTTTTCCGTGGAGAGTTCCTTAAAGGCTATTGGCACCGAAAAGCGGGTTTCTTTAGCATAAAAATTCCGAAACTGCTGCAGGTTACGAGCTTCTATACCATAGTCAAGTTCCTTCTTAATGGTGGCTTCGAAGGTCTCCACGATGTCCATGGGATTTAAGATCCCCTGGCGTTTTAGATAGTTCTCCGTGAGCCGAATAAATTCTTTAAGCAATTCAAGGTCGGTGCGAACCAGTTGCTTCACCTTGGGTCTTCTGACCTTAACCACCACGTCTTTGCCATCTTGCAACCGGGCTCGATGCACCTGGCCTATTGAAGCGGAGCCCATAGGGCGATCTTCGAAATACGAGAACAACTCGTCCACAGATTGCCCCGTTTCCTCTTCTATGATAGCGCGCGCTTGTTCTGGGGAAAAGGGGGCGGCTTCGTCTTGTAATTTTTCCAGTTCATCTATGAGCTCCGATGGCAGGATGTCCGGTCTATTACTTAATACCTGAGCCAGTTTTATAAAGGTAGCCCCCAATTCTTCAGTAACCATTCTAACCCGTTCCCAGCGGCTATACTCAAAAATGGATTTGTCCTGACGTGCCCAGTTTATTTTTTTGTTTTGGGGAATTAAATTTTTTAACGGGGTATTAACCACCACGTCCTCAAATCCGTATTTCAGCAGGACTTGAATTACGGATCGAATACGATTGATGTTTTTTATGGTTTGGTTGAATATCATACCCTGTAAATTCCACCCAAAAATAGAAATTATTGCTCATTATTTACCCTAAGGGTGAAAATAGAAATAGCAGCGCCCCATTTTGGCCACTGCTATTTCAATAAATACTGGGTGCTGGAATGAGCTACTTTTTGGCAGTGGCTTTCCGTACAGTGGTTTTCTTAGGGGTAGGTTTGCGTGTGGTTTTGGCAGTATTGGTCATTTTGGAAACCTTATTCTCCAGCACTCTTACCCTCTTGTTTAGTTCCAAGATTTCCTTTGCTTTCGAGAAATCGAATTTCTTTACTACCTCTTCAGTAATTTTCTGTAGCTGCTTCTCAAAATCCTTCTTTTTGGATTCTGTCTTTTTGAAGAAGTCATTTACGATCTTTTTACCTTCTTTTTCGCTGATCTTTTCTTCTTCTACCAGTGTATCAATGCTTTTCTGCAGTTTTTCAGCAGTCAACGACACCAAGCCTACGCCGGTGTATACGAACTTCTTAAATAAATCTTCCATGATTAAATCTATCTATATTTAAATGATCTTTTTTATTTAGTAATTTTACCAGGCCTTCCGGGCTCTAACAAATGTTATGCATGCATAACATTTAGGCCGCAAGTATATACCAGTTTTCTTAAAAAAACAATTCTTTTGAGGAGAATTTTTATTCTGTTCTGAATAAAGTATACTTAATGCCGGATTAACCAAGGCCCGGTTTTTTATCATGACGCAATTCACTTCCCCACCAACTACCTCCAGAAGGGCAATTACAGCGGAGGAAATTGCTGAGAATCAGAAGATATTTGAAGAATATTTTGATCCTCAGTACGCGCAGAGTCTGGTAAAAAACGTGGTAGCACCTATCAATGAGCGTTACTTCAAATGCCAGTTCATTGGTTTTGAATCACTGCCGGAACGAAACAACCCAGAACGGCCCTTAATTTATGTCAGTAACCATTCGGGGATGGCGTTTCCCTGGGATGCCATGGTATTCAGTGGAATGATGTTCATGAGGCAGAATTTCTCCTTCCATCACGCAGTGCGTCCACTCTCCGCTCCTATGCTGTCACAATCCAATCTGATGAACCCCTATCTCATCAAGGATTTCTGGAAGCGCAACGGCGCAGTGGACGCCACCTTTAAGAATTTTGAAACCATGCTGTACTACCGGGAAGCCAATATTATGATCTATCCGGAAGGAGTTGCTGGAATTGGTAAAGGCTTTAACCGCCGCTATCAATTACAGCGATTTGCTACTTCATTTGTCAGAATGGCCTTAAAATATCAAACCGATATTATCCCCTATGCCACGGTGAACGGGGAGTTCATTAACCCGTATGTCTATTCCCTTCCAAAACTCAACCGTTTAGTACAGAAGGTGGGTATTCCTTATATCCCTGTAGGATTTCATACAATTCTGCTATTGATTTTTCCCTGGCTATTTTATTTTGCTTTGCCGGCACAATTGACCTATGTAATGGGGAAAAGGATCCGTCCTTACGAATGGGTGGATAAACCGTACGACCAGTTGAGCGAAGAGGATATTATGGAAGTCCGCGATCGCATCAAAGATCAAATGCAGCAGGAACTGGATGATGCGGTAGCCCGTTTCGGTAAAAAGCGATTCTCCAGCGGGAAAATCATTGCCAACAGTCTTAAGAACATTCTTACTCTTAATTATTACGCCCCTCCAGGCTGGCCTATATTGTTCCACGAGCACCACCGTCGATATGTTAAGTCACAGGGACGGCCATTTGAAATGAAGATCAATTTCTGGTCAGGGCTTAAGTATTTGTTCAAAAATCCTTTTACCATAGCCTTTTACATCCCGCTGTTGGGATGGATACCATTACTAATTCGAGGTTATCGCAAGCATCGCCTGGGAAATTAGGCCAAACGCCTCTCTTTAATGCTTTTGCGTGTAATAGTACCCCAGTTCCTTTCGGATCGATTTTGGAAGCTCGGGAAGTGCCGAACGCGGGATCAACAGCGTTGTAATATTGTGAAAATCTTTAAAGACATGATGGTGATCGGCGGTTGATCGCAAGTAATCATGTCCGCTTGAACCTCCAGTACCGGGTTTCTTACCCAGCATCCCTTTAGTCATTTGTGCATGTCGGTAACGCCAGGTGGTGAAAAGTTCATCGATCTGCAGGAGGCGATCCAACAAATTGTAAGGCATATGCAGTATGGGTTCGTCCTGATAAAGATTGATAAGTAAGGAAGCCATCACTGCATTATAGCTTAATTTCATAACCCCATCGTCCAGCAACTTTTGGTATTCCTGTTCATCTAAAAGCTGATAAAAAAATGACTCGCTGCCCAGGATCATATCCAAACGCTGTTCCTTTTCCTGGTAGGGCATTAAGGGATCCTTGACGATGGTTTCACGCTGCTCGTTGAACATTTCATGTACAGCATGCCGGTATTGTTCCAGGAAATTGAATCCCTTCAAGTTTAGGAAGGGCGTGCGGTCAAGCCATTGTGCTACGCATTCAAACAGAGACCCTCCTTCTTCGATGTCATTCAGTTCGCGTTTCTGTTCATCCGTAAAAAAATCCTGATAATGGGTCTTGCCATATGTGATCCGGTCGCTTTCTTTTAAACCCAACAGCACTTCCACCAATCTGAACTGAAAACTTTGAAATCCGGAAGCAGGAAACAGCAAATTTCGGAATTCCAGAAAGTCCAATGAACTCATCGTTTCCAATACTCTTACCTGTTGTATCAGTAATTTTTGGATTTCGATAATTCGATCCAGATGAGCCACAGCTATGCCTATGTTGCGCTCGTCGATATTGCCTTCTGTGAACATGGCCATTATGGCCTTAAGCTCATGGATGATCTGCTTGAACCACAATTCATAAACCTGGTGAATGATGATAAACAGCGTCTCATCATGAGCCGGCTTAATAAGGAGCTCTTCGCTGCGAGGTTTTTGTGCGCTTAGAATTTGATCTAATTGCAAATAAGAATGGTAATGGACCTGTTCAGAGTTATTATCCATTGCTATTAAGGATCATCCGTGGTAATTGGGGGTAACCAATATAGTAAATTGATATAAGGTGAACC
>Ga0224508_10003121_pt1 | contig 13796 bp, 9 predicted proteins | sample SF_Jan12_sed_USG_4_FD_170157 | JGI IMG/M metagenome (GOLD analysis project Ga0224508, IMG submission 170157) | Sediment microbial communities from San Francisco Bay, California, United States - SF_Jan12_sed_USGS_21 | ecosystem: Environmental > Aquatic > Marine > Sediment | place: USA: California...
TGCTCGTCGACCACCGGGGCGACCGCGACCACCTGCGCGAGATGGTGAAGTACTGGAAGGGCCACGGCCTCGACCAGTTCATGTTCCTCGACGTCATGAACCGCGGTGGCGCTCTGTTCGTCGATCACATGCAGTACGACGAGTACCCCGAGCTGGCTCAGGCCCGCACCCTGCTGGCCGAGCGCGACTCCACACCCGCGTGCGGCGCCCCGTTCGGCTACATGTTCATCGGCTACGACGGCAAGTACTACCTGTGCTGCTCGGACTGGAAGAAGGAGGTGCCCATGGGCACCGTCCACGACCGGTCGCTCGTCGATGTCACCAGCCAGAAGCTGCTGCACGTCATGGACCGCCAGGTGGTGTGCGCCACCTGCAACCTCGATCCGGTGAACCGCATCACCGAGGGGCTGCGCGGGGCCGCCGACGGTGACGACACAATCGACACCGACGCCCTGGTCGACGGCGTGGTGGCCTCCAACGGCGTGGTGTGGGGCATGCTCCAACAGCTCGAGGCCCACACCGACATCGACTATGCCGCGGCCGATCGGGCTGCCGGCCGCACCCGCATCCCGGTGAAGATCCTCTAGTGCTGCTCGGCATCGACTTCGAAGTCACCAACCGGTGCAACGCGAGCTGCCACTTCTGCCCGCGCGACGCCACCCCCCATCAGGGTCTGATGAGCACCGAGGTGTTCGAGCAGTCGCTCGTGCGGGCCCAGCAGTGGAAGGACGTCGCCTACCAGCACTTCGGCGGGTCCGACATGATGCAGGTGCGACTGTGCGGGCTCGGTGAGCCGCTCATCAACAAGCACCTGCCCACGTACGTGCAGCGGGTGCGCGAGAGCGGGCTCGAGGTTTCGGTGTCGTCCAATGCGGCGCTGCTCGACGAGCGCCGCGCCAGTGCCCTGCTCGAGGCCGGCTTGCAGGAGATCAACATCAACATCGCCGATCTCGACGAGACCTACGAGGACGTCTACAGCCTCCCGTTCCAGCGCACCCTCGACAACATCCTGCGCTTCCGCGACCTGGCCGGCGACGACTGCCGCATCGTCATCGTGCTGGTCGACTACAAGCGTGACCAGGCTCACGTCGACCAGATGAAGGAGTTCTGGCGAGGCCACGGTCTCGACCGCTTCATGGGCTTCGACATCATCAACCGGGGCGGGGCCCTCTTCGTCGACGAGATGCAGTACGCCGACTACCCCGAGCTGGCCGAGGCCCGGGCCCTTCTCACCGACGACGGGGGCGAGGCCAACTGCGTGATCCCGTTCATCTACCCCTTCATCGGCTACGACGGCATCTATTACCTGTGCTGCTCGGACTGGAAGAAGGAAGCCCCCATGGGCACCGTGTTCGAGCGGTCGCTGGCCGACGTGCTCCACGACAAGTACGCATTCGTCAACGACCGCCGCCCGGTGTGCATCACCTGCAACCACGACCCCACCAACGCCCTCACCGACGAGCTGCGGGCCATCAAGAGCGGCGTCATCGACGACTCGGGCCTCACCGGCTTCATCGCCGACCTCAAGAGCCAGAGCGACGCGGTGGTGCGGTGTCGCCAGACGGCCCTCGATGTGTTCGGTGCACCCGAGAAGCCGGCCGCGCGCCGGTCGATCCCGGTCGCCGCTACCTGAGCGTCAACCGCTGATCGCTCGCCACACCCGTTCCGGAGTGAGTGGCAGGTCGACGTGGCGCACCCCGAGGTGCGAAATGGCGTCGACCACCGCGTTCTGCACGGCCGGGGTGGCGCCGACGGTGCCCGACTCGCCGATGCCCTTGGCCCCCAGGGGGTTGAGATGGGTCGGCGTCTCCATCGGGATCCGCTCGAAGAAGGGCAGCTCGGTGGCGCCGAAGATGCTGTAGTCGGCGAAGTTGGTGGTGAGCGGGTTGCCGTCGTCGTCGTAGTGGACGGCTTCGTAGAGGGCCTGGCCGACGCCCTGGGCCAGACCGCCGTGGATCTGGCCGGTCGCCAACAGCGGATTGATGATGGTGCCGGCGTCGTCGCAGGCCACCAGGCGCGTGAGCTCGACGGCGCCGGTGTCGGCATCCACCTCGACCACGGCGAGGTGGGCGCCGAACGGCACCGTGGGATCGTCCTGGACCACGTCGCCTCGGGCCCGCAGCGGCTCGTCGAGAGTCTCGGCCAGGTCGGTCCAGGTGAGCGTCCGGGCCGGGGTGCCGGCCACGTGGAACACGGCCCTGTCGTGGTCGAACACGATGTCGTCGACCGCGGCTTCGAGCTGGTCGGCGGCGATCTGGCGGGCCTGCTCGACCAGGCGCTCGGCACCGTCGGCGATCGCGGAGCCGGCCAGCTGCACCGAGCGCGACCCGCCGGTGTTGCCGCCCTCGGGCACCGTGTCGGTGTCGCCGTGGATGACCGTGACCTCGTCGACGTCGATGCCGAGTCGATCGGCCACCAACATGGCCCAGGTGGTGAGATGGCCCTGCCCGAAGGGCGTCGAGCCGGTGCGAGCCACGACCGCACCGTCGGGCGTGAGCTCGACCGAACCGAACTCCGAGCCCGCGCCCGGCGCGGTGATCTCGACATAGACCGACACCCCCACGCCGAGCAGGTTGCGGTCGCCCTCTTGGCGTCGCCGCTGTTGTTCGGCCCGCAGGTCGGGGAGGTCGGCGGCGGCCACCACCCGATCGAGCGCCGCCGCGTAGTCGCCGCTGTCGTAGATGGTGCCGGTGGCGTTGGTGTACGGGAAGACGTCGGGGGTGAGCAGGTTCCGGCGCCTGACCTCGATCGGGTCGAGCCCGACCTCGGCTGCGAACAGGTCGACGGCCCGTTCGAGTGCCGCCGTGGCCTCGGGTCGGCCGGCGCCGCGGAACGCACCGACCGGCGTGGTGTTGGTCACCAGTGAGATCGAACGGAACTCGCAGTCGTCGATGGCGTAGGGCCCGGGCTGCATCATGCGGGTGAACCGGGGGAGGATGGCCCCGTAGTGCGGGTAGGCCCCGGCGTCCTGGACGACCTCGAGTCGGTAGGCAGTGATGGTGCCGTCGCCGCGCCCGGCGACGGTGACGCGCTGTTGTTGGGCGCGCCCCTGCACCATGGCCTGGAGGTTCTCGGTGCGGGTCTCGACCCACTGCACCGGGCGGGCCAGGGTCATGGCCACCCAGCCCACGAGCAGCTCCTCGAGGTGCAGATCGCCCTTGGCGCCGAACCCGCCTCCGACATCGAGGTTCTGCACCCGCACGGCATCGGTGTCGAGGCCGAGGATCGCGGCCAGCGCGTCGCGTGAGGTGTGTGCTCCCTGGCTGCTGGCGTGGAAGGTGAGGCGCGCGCCGTCCCAGTCGGCCGCCGCCACCCGCCCCTCGATCGGTGCGGCCGCCAGGCGCTGGTTGACGATGTCGGCAACGACCACGACCTGCCCCTCGAGCGGCGTCAGCGGCTCGGGCCGGCGAGGGATGGAGAGCACCGTGTTGGTGCCGTGGGCGGGGAAGAGCAGCGTGTCGTCGAGGGCGGCGGTGTCGAGGTCGACGACGGCCCGCAGCGGCTCGGCATCGGCCACGACCAGCTCGGCTGCGTCGACGGCGCGGGCAACAGTGTCGGCCACCACGATCGCGACGGGCTCACCCACGAACCGCACCACGTCGCGGGCCAGCATCGGCTGCACCAGATGGGGCCCGTACACCTCGAGCACCGGTGGCAGGTCACGGTCACCGAGGTCGGCAGCGGTGAACACGGCGATGACCCCTGGTGCCTGCGTCGCCTCAGTGGTGTCGACGTCGCGCAATCGGGCATGGGCCATCGACGATCGCACGAACACGATGTGGGCAGCATCGAGCGGCGTGCGGTTGGCTACGAACTGACCTTCGCCCCGCACGAGGGCGTCGTCTTCGCGACGCAGCACCGGGTTGCCGAGGATCGATGAGCCCATCGGCGGGACCCTAGCCACAGCATCGGCGGTACACGATGTGAGGTTGGCCGGTGGCGGGCAGCGGCCGATACGGTCGGTTTCAGTCCACCCGGGAGCTGACCATGACCGACTTGTCCGACGCTGAGCTCACCGAGCGGGTCGATGCGCTCCTGGCCGAGGTCGATCATCGCGAAGCCGATCAGGTGACCTTCCGCGGCGCGCAGTACGACCACGGTCTGGCGTGGGTGCACTTCCCCGAGGGCAAGGGCGGACTGGGTCTGAGCTCGGCCCGCCAAAAGCTCGTGAACGATCGCCTGGTCGACGCTGGTGTGACCTACCACGACCTGCTCATCAACCCCATCGGCATCGGGATGGGCGCACCCGTGGTGCTCACCCATGGCACCGACGAGATGCATCACCGCTTCCTGCGTCGCATCTTCACGGGCGAGGACATCTGGTGTCAGCTGTTCTCCGAGCCCACCGCCGGCTCCGACGTGGCCACCCTGGCCACCAAGGCCGAACGCGACGGTGACGAGTGGATCATCAACGGCCAGAAGGTGTGGACCACCCTGGCCCACGTGTCGAACTGGGGCATGCTGCTGGCCCGCACCGACCCCGGCCAGCCCAAACACAAGGGCATGACCTACTTCGTGGTCGACATGAACGGGCCGGGTGTCGAGACCCGACCCCTCTACCAGATCACCGGTGAGGCCGAGTTCAACGAGGTGTTCTTCACCGACGCCCGCATCCCCGACGAGATGCGGCTGTCCGACCCCGGCGAGGGATGGTCGGTGGCCATCACCACTTTGATGAACGAGCGAGTCGCCCTGGGCGGCGGCGAGCCGGCCAAGGGCAGCGGCGCCATCGCTGGGCTGGTGGGTGAGTGGGAGAAGCAGCGCGAGGCCCTCGACCCGGCGACCCGCGCCGTCGTGCGCGATCGGGTCATCGACCTGTGGATCCGGGCCGAGGCGGCGCGCCTCACCAACATCAGGGCCAAAGCCAACGCCAAAGCCGGCGTCCCAGGCCCTGAAGGGTCGGTGGGCAAGCTGATCTCGGCCGAGCTCAACAAGGCCATCACCGAGTGCCTCGTCGACGTGCTCGGCCCCGAGGGCATGTTGCACCCGGTCGGTTACCCCATGGCCCGCAGCGGCGAGGGTCGAAGCCTGGGGTACAGCCACTCCAAGTCGTTCCTGCGAGCGCGGGCCAACTCGATCGAGGGCGGCACCAGCGAGATCATGCGCAACATCCTGGGCGAGCGGGTGCTCGGGCTGCCCGGCGAGCCCCGGGTCGACAAGTCGGTGGCCTGGAGCGACGTCCCCAAGTAAGCGCCGGCGACGGGTCAGACCCGGCGCCAGGTGGTGGCGCCGGCGCCGTCCTCGATCGCGACGCCGCGCTCGTGCAGCTGGTCTCGGATGCGGTCGGCTTCGGCGAAGTCCTTTGCGTCGCGGGCCCGCTGCCGGGCCGCCACCAGCTCGTCGATCTCGGCGTCGTCGTCGGCTTCCTGGCGGGCCCGGCCCAATCGCAGTCCCAGGGCGCCGGCCAGATCGTGCACGGTCGCGGCCAGGTCGCCGGCGTCGTCGGCACCTTCGTCGAGCGCCGTGTTGGCTCGGCTCACCGTCTCGAACACGATGGCCAGTGCCCTGGGCGTGCCCAGGTCGTCGTCCATGGCGGTGGCGAACTCATCGGCTATCACGGCCACGGGTGTGGCACCCTCGAGCGACACGCCGTCACGTACGAGACGGTCGACGAAGGCGTCGAGGCGGCCCAGTGCCGTCTCGGCCTGGCCCAGGGCCTCGGCGTTGATCTCCATCGTCTTTCGGTAGTGCGTCTGAAGCACCAGCAGCCGCAGCGTCCGGGGATCGTGTTGCTCGAGCACCTCGGTCACCTGGGTGAAGTTGCCCAGTGACTTCGACATCTTCTCGCCGCTGACGTTGACCATGGCGTGGTGCACCCAATGGCGGGCGAACCGGCGACCGTCGGCCACGGCCTCGGCCCGCTCGTTCTCGTGATGGGGGAAGGCCAGGTCATCGCCCCCGCCGTGGATGTCGAAGTCCTCGCCCAGCAGGTCGAGTGACATGGCCACGCACTCGATGTGCCAGCCCGGGCGCCCGTCGCCCCACGGCGCAGGCCATCTGGGTTCGCCCGGCTTGGCCGCCTTCCACACGGCGAAATCGAGGGGGTCCCGCTTGTCGTCGTCGACATCGACCCGGGCCCCGGCCCCCTCGCGCAGCTCGGCCGGGGACCGGTGGACCAGCGCGCCGTAGTCGTCGACGGCCTCGACCGACAGGTACACACCTGATGGGGTCTGGTAGGCCACACCCCGGTCGAGCAGCGAACCGACGAAGGCCACCATCTGGTCGACGTACTCGGTGGCGTGGGGCCGGTCGTGGGGGTGCAGCACGTCGAGGGCGTCCATGGCGTCGACGTAGACCCGCTCCCACATCGCGGCCACCGCGGGCTCGGTCGAGTCTTCCTGCTTTGCCCGGTTGATGATGTTGTCGTCGATGTCGGTCACGTTGGCCACGTGATGGACCTCGACGCCGCGCCACTCGAGGTAGCGGCGGAGCACGTCGTAGGTCAACGCGTTGCGGGCATGACCGAGGTGAGGGGCGTCGTAGACGGTGGGGCCGCAGGCGTACAACGTCACTCGTCCGGGATCGCGCGGCTCGAGGGGCCGCTTGGTGCCGGTGAGGGTGTCGTACAGCTGCATACCCAGAGGATAGGAACCGGGCGAGTCGGCTCCGGCCCTTTTCGTGGTCAGCGGTCGAGGGGGCGAGACAGGTCGATGCCGAGCATGGCCGCAGCGCGAATCAGCTCGTCGGGTGCGGTGGCATCACCAGGACCCTCGTGCTCGAGCATCGCTGCGGCCAACTCGAGCAGCGCCGCCAGCGCGGTCGGTCCGTCGAGGTCGTCGTCGAGTGCCGCCTCGATGTGGGCGACCGTGGGGGCGGGATCGGGCCCGTCGGTGACCAACGAAGCGTCGAGCAACGCGATGAGCTCGCCCTGGGCGGCGTCGATCTCGTGGTCGAACCACTCCCAGTCGTGCCGGTAGTGATGGTGCAGCAGGGCGATCCGCACGGCTCTCGGGTCGACTCGCTTGACCAGGTCGCTGACGAACACCAGGTTGCCCAGCGACTTCGACATCTTGGTGCCTTCGTAGGCCACCAGGGCGCCGTGCATCCAGTGGCGCACGAACGGCACACCGTTGGCCGGTTCGCTCTGCGCGATCTCGCATTCGTGGTGCGGGAAGATGAGATCGGCGCCACCGCCGTGGAGGTCGATGGAGGGCCCGAGCTCGGTACCGACCATGGCCGAGCACTCGAGGTGCCAACCGGGCCGACCAGGGCCCACCGGCGACGGCCACGACGGTTCGTCGGCGGCTGAGGGTTGCCACAGGATGAAGTCGAGCGGGTGCCGTTGGCGCGCGTCGTCGGGTGTTCCGCCCCGCTCGCGGGCCAGCTCGACCATCTCGTCGTGGGTCAGTTGGCTGAGCTGGCCGAAGCGGTCGAAGGTGGTGACGTCGTAGTAGGTGATGTCGTCGACGGTGTATGTGTGGCCCTGGTCGACCAGCACCTGCAGCAGGTCGACCATGGCGTGGATCGACTCGGTGACCCGTGGTTCGGCCATGGGGGGTCGGGTCTCGAGCGCGGCCATGTCGCCGTGGAAACGAGCCATCTCGGCCGCGGCGAGCTCCATGAAGTCGACGCCCAGGTCGCGGGCCTTGGGCAGGATCGAGTCGTCGACATCGGTGATGTTGCGCACCATGTGGACCTCGTGGCCCCGCTGTTCGAGGCGGCGGATGAGCAGGTCGTAGGTGAGGTAGGTGGCGGCGTGGCCCAGGTGGGTCGAGTCGTAGGGCGTGATCCCGCAGATGTACATCTGCACCACCGGACCGGGCTCGAAGGCCACGATGTCGCGACGAGCGGTGTCGTAGAGCCGCATCGGTGCGGCGCCCAGATCAACGGCCACGGGCCGAGAGTAGCGGTATCTCGCTCTCTCGCCGTACGTTCGGTCGCTCGTCCCTCGCTCCCTCCGGTCGGGGCAAGAGGGGAATGTCACTGCACGATGAACTGGATGCGGCGGTTGGCCGCTCGACCCTCTTCGGTCTCGTTGTCGGCGATCGGTTCGGTGTCGCCGCGGCCCTCGCTGTTGATCCGGAGCGGGTCGACTCCGGCGTCGACCAGGTACACCCGCACCGAGTTGGCCCGAGCTTCGCTGATCTCGAGGTTGCCTTCGGGGGTGCCCACGTTGTCGGTGTGGCCGACCACCAGCACCGTGCCGCCCGCGCTGCCGCTGATGAACGCGGCGATCTGGTCGAGGGTGGCCGTCGACTCCTCGGTGAGCTCGCTGCTACCGCTCTGGAAGGTGATGGGCGCAGCCTCGACCGCCTCGTCGATGGCGGTCTGCAGCGCGCCGGCGACAGCCGGATCGGCCGACGAGAATGACCCGGACGCGACCACCACGATCTCGTTGTTGACCTCCTCGGCGCCGGCCAGCACGGCTTGGGACTCGGCGTTGAGGTAGGTGTTCTCGTCGGTTACCTCACCGCTCAACGTCACGGTCTTGTCGCCCTCGAAGGTCACCACGATGTCAGGGTCGATCGACGCCACACCGGCGGTGACCGAGTTCTGGAAGTCGTCGTCCTCGCTGCCGTCCGAACCCGTGCAGTTGCGGGCCACCAGCACGAGCAGCACGATCACCGCGAGCACCAGCAGACCGGCGCGCAGCAGCGGCCCGCTCCCTCCGGGCGATCCGTAGATCGAGCCCCCCGAACGAGTGCTGGCCAGCGAGCCGAGCTTCGACGTGCGGCTCCGGCTGGCGAGGTGCATCGACGGGCTTTGCGGACCGGGAAGGGCGCCGTCCAAGGCAGTCACGGGGCATGACCCTAGTGCTCGGGCGTCCCGGTTGCGCCACGCCGGATCAGGTCCGGCGACAGCCGATCAGGCGATTGGCGCCGCCACCGACGTTGATGCCGTAGACACACACCTGGTGTGAACCCGGTGTGGTTCGCAGTCGGGTCTGGTAGCCGTGGCGGCTGCCGAAGCCCGGGTGAGCTGCGCCTACATCGGGTCGGCGACCGTCGGCTCGCAGGGCTCGGACGGCCTCGCCGTCGAGATAGACGTGCACCGTGATCGGCCCTCGGGTGTTGGGGTCGATGGCCCAACCAGCCACATCGATCACACCCTGTCGGCCCACGGCCTGATCGACCCGTCCGAACGGAGAACCAGTGGGGCGAAGGCGCAGGATGCGGTCATTGGAGCCGTTCGAGGTGGTGACGTACAGAGCGCCATCGGGCCCCATCATCGGTGTGCGCAGCCGCCCGTACCGGCCGGTGACCTCGGGCACGACGTCGACCCCCACCACCCGGCCGTCTCGGTGCAGCCGGAACATACGCAGTGATCGGTCTTTCAGCGAGGCCACGGCCAGCGCCCCGTTCCAGATGCCCCACTCGGGGCCCTGCACGAAGATGCCGCCCGATGTGGCCAGGGTGGGGAAGCCCGATGACCACACCGCAGGGACCGCATCGGGGAACCGACCCAGGTCGGTCATCGGCCTCGACTCGTTGTAGCCCGGCACCGGATTCCACCCGTAGTTGCCGGCCGCCCGGATCCGGTTGATCTCGTCGTCACGCGAGGGGCCGTGCTCGACGCTCCACACCTCGCCGCGGGCGGGCCGTACGGCCAGGCCCTGCAGGTTGCGGTGGCCGTAGCTGTAGACGCGACGAGTATCGGGGTTGGCGCTGGTCGCGAACGGGTTGTCGGGCAATCCGATGCCCTTGTGTCGGTGCACCCGCAGCACCTTGCCGCCGAGCGAGCGCAGGTCCTGTGGGTTGGTGCCCTGCGCGGCGTCGCCGGTGGCGATCATCAGTGCCCCCCGGAAGAACCGAAGGCGACAGCCGCCGTGGCGACCGGTGACGAGAGGGATGTCGTCGACCACGGGGTCGATGACCCGTCGAGCGCTCGTGTACGCCGGGTTGATGCGCCAGGCGATCACCTGCACCTCGGGGCCGGTGTGGGCCTGGCAGGTGTAGATACGCCGGTTCCGTTCGAAGCGCGGGTCGACCACCATGCCCATCAGGCCCGACTCGCCTGCCACCAGCAGGTCGGACAGGTCAGCGGAGAGTGTGCGGCGGGTGCCGTCGGGGAAGCGCACGCCGATCCGTCCCGGGCGCTCGGTGTACACCATCACGCCATCGGGGGTGAACCCGATGTCCCACGGGATGGACAGACCGTCGGCCATGACCGTGACCTCGACGGCCGGCTGTCCCCGAGCCGCGCCGGCCGGCGGCGCAGCGAGCACGAGCACCCCGGTGAGGACCGCGAGGGCGAGCAGGACCGACAGGCATCGGCGCACGTCGGTCACGCTAGCGCCACGGTGAAGCCAGCGTCGGCGCGCGAAGCTGCGCTGATCAGGAGGTGTCCGCCATGTGCTTCGAAGGGTTCTCGGCCGAGGGGTTGGCGATGCTGGCCGACCTGCCCAACCACGACAAGCAGTGGTTCGGCGAGCACAAGCCGCTGTACACGACGCTGCTGCTCGAGCCGGCCAAGGCCTTCGCCGCGGCCATGACCGATGGGTTGCGCGACGACGTGTCCCCTGGCATCGAAGGCCAACCCAAGGTCAACGGCTCGATCTCGCCCATCAACAACGATCTGCGCTTCTCTCCCGACAAGGCGCCCTACAAGGACCACCTGATGTTCAAGTGGTGGGAGGGGGCCCAGAAGAAGACTGCCCCCACCTTGTGGGTGCGTATGTCCAGCACCGACGTGGGCCTGGCCACCGGCACCGTGCTCACCCCCGACGGTCTCGAGCGCTGGCGGGCCGCGGTCGACGACGAGACGTCGGGCGCTGTTCTGGCCTCGGCGGTGGCTGATCTGGTCGGCCGATGCAACGCTGAGGTGGTGGGCGCCGAGCTCAAGCGGGTGCCCAGACCCTACGACGCCGACCATCCCCGGGGTGACCTGCTGCGGCACAAGTGGCTGCAGATCCGGTGGCTGCGACCACTACCCGAAGAGGTACGCACCGCCGCCTTCGTCGACTGGTGCAGCGACCAGCTCACCGCCGCCACCGACGTGCACCGGTGGCTGGTCGATCACCTCTGAAACCGGACGGGTGAGAGGGCCTCGACGTCGATGCCTGGAGCAGGGGGTTCCTCACCCAAGATGAGAGCTGCGGCCACGGCCCCGGCGGCGGGCGCGGTCTGGATGCCGGTGCCGCCCTGCCCCACCATCCAGAAGAAGCCGTCGGCCTCGGCGTCCCACCCGATGGCCGGCTGGCGGTCGGGCGTGAAGGTGCGCAGCCCCGCCCACGCCCGACCGATCGATCTGATCTCGAGGGTGGTGAGCTGGTTGATGTGGTCGATGGCCCGGGCCACGTCGAGCTCGTCGGGCCGGGCGTCACCGGGATCGTCGAGGGTCTCGTCGGCCAGCGAGCACAGCAGCTGCCCGCCGCTCTCTGGCTTGAAGTAGCACGGTGCCAACGTGCTCGACCCGTCGAGGGCGTGAACCAACGGCCACCCGCTGGTGTCGACTGCTGGTGTGGTGGTGAACGCTGTGCGGCGCAGCGGCCGCAGGCCGATGCCTGGTAGGCCCGCCCGCTGGGCCACCACATCACCCCATGCGCCGGCTGCGTCGACCACCACCGATGCGTCGATGGTCTCGTCGTCGGTGTGCACGCGCCACAGCCGGCCCGACCGGTCCAGCCGCCGGACGGCACTCGACACGGTGATCACGGCGCCGGCGCGTCGGGCGCCCCGCACGAACGCCTGGTGCAGCGCCATCACGTCGATGTCCATGGCGTCGGGCTCGAGTACCCCCCAGCCCACCGACTCGGGCCGCAGACCGGGGCACAGGGCCACCAGCTCGTCACGTGCGACCATGCGCACGCCCTCGACACCGCTGGCCTCGTTGGCCGCCTGCGCCACCAGGTCGTGATCTTCGGGCCCACCGACGTTGAGGAAAGGCACCGGCTTGAGCAGGTCGTGGTCGACCAGCTCGGGGGGTGGCCGGTGGAAGAAGTCTCGGCTCGCTCGAGTGAGGGCCACGTTGAGCGGCCCGCCGTAGGTCTCGAGGTACTGGGCGGCCGACCGGCCCGTGGTGTGGGTGGCGAGCTGGGGCTCGGCCTCGATCACGCGGACCGATCGCTGGCCGGCCAGGTGGTGGGCCGCCGTCACGCCGGCGATGCCGCCCCCGATGATGACGACGTCGACCGGGCTCAGGAGTACAGCTCGCGCACGAGATCGGGTCCGATGGGGCTGCCGTCGAGCCGCAGCCGGCGCGGGTTGTGCCCGTCGACCAGCACCTCGATGCGGATGTCCTCCGGACCGACGTCCGGCGGCGTCGGGAAACCGGCCCGCCCGTGCTCGGTGGTGGGCTCTCGCACCACCTCGTCGCCGTCGACCGTGACCACCACAGTGGCGCCCTCGATTGGCAACATGTCGGGCTCGAGGGTGCACACGGTCACCCGGCCCGTGCGCCGATCGGCCGCCCGCTCGGACACCACGGCCACGTCCTTGAGCCACACCATCGGATCGGCCACGATCACCTCGAGACCGTTGTCGCCGACATGGCCCACGGCGTTGGCCTCGAGGCTCACGTCCTGGGGGGCCATGCCGTGGTCGGTGGTGACCACGAACAGCGTGTCGTCGAACGTGCCAGTCTCCTCCATGGCATCGAGGACGCGGCCGATGCGCTCGTCGCACTCGTCGAGTGCATCGCGGAGCCCGTCGCTGTGGGGGCCGTAGTCGTGACCGGCGGCATCGGTGAGCAAGAGCTCGTGGTACACGAAGCGCGGCGGCGGCCGGTCGCGTGAGGTGAACAGCTCGATGGCCTGCGCGGTACCCCTGGTGTCGAGCCGGGTGAACAGGCTGGTGTGGTCGTTGGCGTCGTCGGTCCAGCGCGTCCGCTCGATCGACCGCAGACCGGAGCCCAGCCGGCGTAGTTCGTCCATCTCGCACAACATCCGGCCCTCGAAGGGCGCGTGCTTGGCCGACCGGCCGAAGGGCGCGTGGATGGCTGCGGTGATGCAGTCGTCGCCGTAGACGCGGTGGAAGGCTTCGCTCAGGCTCTCGACGTCGGGCGAGGCGTAGCCCTCGGTGTCGAGCTCTTGGCCCTGGGGCGACACCATGCGCTGCTCGTCGCGCAGCCAATAGCTGGGGTTGACCACGTCGTGGTGACCGCACCAGGTGCCGGTGCCGATGGCGGTGTGACTGGGCCAGGTGATGCTGGGGAAGTTGACGATGCTGCCCGACCGCACGACGGCGGCGCGTTGGTGCAGTCGACGCAGGTTGGGTAGCGACTCGGGCTCGGTGTCGAGGCGGTGGTAGAGCTCGGTCGGGTGCAGGCCGTCGAGCAGGAACACGTAGACCCGCTCGACGGCAGAGGCCGGATCGAGCACCTCGTGGAGCACCCGGCCGTCCTGACGGCGCAGATACACGTCGGGCGCCCGGCCTCGTTCGCTCGACGTGCGACCCGTGGCATCGGCGCCGTCGATGAGCGGGAAGCCGGCCGCGGCCAGCATGGTGGGAGCGATGTCGACAGCGCGAGCGGCCAGGTCGTAGGTACCCGCAATCACGCCGGCGCCGGCGAACCACAGTGGTGCGCGGGCTTGGCGCACGTGGAGCGCGCCGTGCGTGCCCGGCTCGGGCCCGGTGGCCCAGTCGAGAGTCGACACGGCCAGATCGGGGGCATGGGGCGAGTCGAACAGCTGGGCTACTCGCTCGTAGGCCCACGGGTACGACTGCGACTCGGGCGGAATGAAGCGCTGCTGGGGATCTGCCGCGTCGTGCCCGGCGGCGGCCGCGGCGGCGATCTCCTCGGCGAGCGTGCGGATGGCGTGCTCGTCGGTGTTGGCGACCGGGTTCTCGCCCTCGGTCTCGGTGACCACGAACCCGAGCTCCTCGTCGGGACCCACCAGCACCCGCTGAAAGGCAACC
>Ga0224508_10003122_pt1 | contig 13793 bp, 13 predicted proteins | sample SF_Jan12_sed_USG_4_FD_170157 | JGI IMG/M metagenome (GOLD analysis project Ga0224508, IMG submission 170157) | Sediment microbial communities from San Francisco Bay, California, United States - SF_Jan12_sed_USGS_21 | ecosystem: Environmental > Aquatic > Marine > Sediment | place: USA...
GGTCGGCGATTTTCAAAACCTGGTAATCGGGGGTGTTGCAACCGGCTCGGGATAATGCTTCACGGCCGAGATCTTTACGTCGGGTAAGTAATGCTGCAGCAGCACTATTTTGCGGTAATCCGAGATACTCCGCGACACGGCCGCAAAGCTCGACACAGCTGTCGTCGGTTGCCAGCACGCAGGCAATATTGATGGTTTCCACAGCCGATATGATATCGGTGTATGCCTGTTCAGGTCGGCTGAAGTCGACCATTATACCATTGGCAACTTCAGGCACCAGCGAGTGCTCGCTGTTGGACACCACCATGATCGGCATTTCAAGGTTACGCGCAGCCCTGGTATAGGCAGAAACGCGGTAGCTACCCGAAGGCGCCACTAAAAGAACAAAGCCTGGTTTAGAGCCAGGCCTTGATTTGTCTTGCACGCTACTAATCAGTGGCTAGCCACCGCCAGCCGCACCGCAGCCGCCGCAAACCCCGGAACCGCCGGTTTCAGCGAATACGTTGTTGAAAACGAAACGCTCGCGCCCGACTTCCTGCACGTAATCGATCTGGGCGCCCTTGAGATAATTCAATGCGACCACGTCGACCAGGACCTTAAAGCCGTCGAACTGTAATGTGGTGTCAAAGTCACTGTGCTCGTCGGTGAAGGTCATGCCGTAAGACATGCCACCGCAACCACCACCGCTGATGTAGATTCGAATCGCGGATACTTCTTCGTCGGTCTGGGTGATAATTTCATGCAACTTGTCCTGCGCCGACTGGGTTACTTCAAGATCATTGACTGTCAGGCCGGGTTGAAATACATCGGAGCCACCGCTAGCAGACGGTTTTGCTGGTTTTGGTGGCGTATAAATACCTACATTTTCCATGAATATTCACCTGCTTGATTGATAATCGGAATTATACACTCGAATTTCAGAATTCGACATGTTTTTGCATAACCCTGAATTATTTGGATCACCCGGTTTAAATGGGTGGAATTTCCCAGAATACAAGCCCTTATGCCGTTACAGCCTATGATTCTGTCGTGATTTTTAGTGATACTTGCGGGACTTTTTTGTACTATCGCCTTCTTTTTCTCCCGAGGAATACCCGATGTTCTCAAAATCCATGAATATTGCCGATTTCGACCCGGATCTATGGGCATCCATGCAGGCCGAAGAAAAGCGCCAGGAAGATCATATCGAACTGATCGCGTCCGAAAACTACACCAGTCCGCGGGTGATGCAAGCTCAGGGATCGGTATTGACCAACAAGTATGCCGAGGGCTATCCGTCGAAGCGATACTACGGCGGCTGTGAATTTGTTGACGTGGCTGAAGCGTTGGCGCTGGAAAGAGTCAAGAAACTTTTCGATGCCGACTATGCCAACGTGCAGCCTCACTCGGGATCACAGGCCAATGCGGCGGTATATTTCGCACTGTTGAATGCGGGCGATACGATACTGGGCATGAGCCTGTCGGATGGCGGGCACCTGACGCACGGCGCCAAGGTTAACTTCTCGGGCAAACTGTTCAACGCCGTCCAGTACGGACTCAACAACGAAACTGGCGAAGTTGATTATGACCAGGTTGCAGCGCTGGCCAGGGAACACCAGCCAAAGATGATTATTGCCGGCTTCTCTGCCTATTCTCGGGTTATGGATTGGCAGCGTTTCCGTGATATCGCAGATTCGGTCGGTGCCTATCTCTTTGTCGACATGGCGCACGTGGCTGGTCTAGTTGCGGCCGGGGTTTACCCGAGCCCGGTTCATATCGCCGACGTTTGTACCAGCACCACCCACAAGACGCTGCGTGGCCCTCGGGGGGGAATCATTCTTGCCAGGGCTAACGAGGAAATTGAAAAGAAACTTAATTCGATGGTTTTCCCCGGTACCCAGGGTGGTCCGTTGATGCACGTTATTGCCGCCAAGGCAGTCGCCTTCAAGGAAGCCATGGATCCGGAATTCGTTGACTATCAAAAGCAGGTTGTTGTTAATGCCAACGCGATGGCCGAAGAGTTTGTCAAGCGTGGCTTTGATGTCGTCTCCGGTGGCACCGACAACCACTTGTTCTTGCTATCGCTGATCAGCCAGGGCCTGACCGGCAAGGACGCCGACGCCGCGTTGAGTAAAGCGCATATCACCGTTAACAAGAACTCGGTGCCCAACGATCCGCAATCGCCGTTTGTTACCTCGGGGCTACGTATCGGCTCGCCAGCGATAACCACGCGTGGTTTCAACGAACAGGATTCCCGTGACCTGGCGAACTGGATAAGCGATGTGCTCGAAGATATGGATAACGATGATTTGATCGCGACAGTGCGTTCGAAAGTCACCGAAATCTGTGCGCGCTTGCCGGTTTACAGGAACTGAATCTCTAACCGATGAAATGTCCTTTCTGCGGTACGCCTGACACCCGCGTGGTTGATTCACGACTGGCATCGGAATCGGCCCAGGTGCGCCGTAGAAGGGAATGTGTTTCCTGCGAAACCCGTTTTACCACCTATGAATCACCATTGTTGAACATGCCGATGGTGATCAAAAATGATGGCAGCCGCGATACTTTCGACGAAGTCAGGTTACGCAGTGGCATGCTGCGTGCACTCGAAAAACGGCCGGTTTCGGCGGAACAGATCGAGGACGCGATAAGTCATATCAAGCGTCAGCTCGTTGGTCTCGAGGCGCGCGAGATCTCATCGCGTGAAATCGGTGCAATGGTGATGCGGGAATTACAGCGCGTCGATCAGGTTGCTTACATCAGGTTCGCATCGGTATACCTCAGTTTTGAAGACATCCAGGCGTTCGAAGATGCCATCCAGGCGCTCGCTTCCGAGCCCACGCCAGAAATGCACCGCAGACAGGTTCCTTTGATCGATGAGGACAGTTAATGGCGTTAACACAGTCTCATCACTACTGGATGGCAGAAGCGCTGCGACAGGCACGCAAGGGATTATATTCCACACCACCTAATCCGCGCGTGGGTTGCGTCATCGTCGCCGAGGACAAAATGGTCGCGGCAGGCTGGCATGGCTACACCGGTGGACCCCACGCAGAGGTCAATGCAATCAATGCGGCAGAAATCCCGATCGGGGCTGATTTTTACGTCACCCTTGAACCCTGTTCACATCACGGTAGAACCCCGCCCTGTGTTGACGCCCTGATCGAGGCCAAACCGGCGCGGGTTATCGTCGCGATGCAGGATCCGAATCCACAGAATAACGGTCGTGGCCTGGAAATACTGCGCGACCATGGTATCGAGGTAATAACCGATGTACTCGGGCCTGAGGCGCGCGAACTTAACCGGGGATTTGTCAAGCGTATGGAGCAGGGCCTGCCGTTCGTCAGCGTAAAAATGGCCTGCTCGCTCGATGGTCGCAGCGCGCTGAAAAACGGGATCAGTCAATGGATAACAGCAAAACCCGCGCGTCGTGATGTCCAGCTGCAGCGTGCACGCGCGTCGGCGATTCTCAGTAGCGCGCAAACGGTGCTTGACGATGATCCTTCGTTGAATATGCGTCTGTCAAAGCAGGATTTGAAACAGATATTCGAAGTTCGCCACCCGACGCGTGTCATCGTCGATTCGAGACTGCGTTTAAGCGGGCACGAAAAAGTATTTTCGACCAAAGGCGAGATCTGGATTTATACACTGAGTCGGGATGAGGATAAGAAAGAGAGGCTGGCTGCCAGTGGAGCGGCGTTGATTGAACTTGAAGCCGATGAGTCCGGACATATTTCTTTGCCTGCGCTGATGCGAGACCTTGCGGACCGTGGCATCAATGAAGTCCATACCGAGTGTGGGCAGCGCCTTGCAGGTGCCCTGTTAAGCCTGGGGCTTGCCGACCAGGTCGTGTTATACCTGGCTCCACATTTGCTGGGTAGCCAGGCGCGAGGTGGTTTCGATCTCGGCGAACTAACCGATATGGAACAGCGCCAAACCTGTAGTATTCGAGATATTCGCCAGGTTGGCGATGATCTGCGATTAACCTTGAATGTTAACTAGGGAATTACCGTGTCTACCATTGTTGCCGTTCTAAAAAACAATGTCGCCTGTATCACTGCCGACAGCTTGACCAGCTACAGCGTGGAGTTGGCCTGATGTTTACCGGGATTATCCAGGCAATCGGCAAGGTCGAACTCAGCGAGCCCAGGGGCGGTGATAAACGCCTTACTATCGCTTGTGGTGAATTAGACTTATCGCATACCGGGCTCGGTGAAAGCATCGCGGTAAATGGCGTTTGTCTGACCGCGGTAGAACTGCAAAAGCAATCTTTCAGTGCCGATGTATCGCTGGAGACCATGAGCAAGACCAGCCTGGGACAATTGACGGTGGGCAGCCAGGTTAATCTAGAAACCGCGCTGACGCTGAATACCGCGCTCGGTGGTCACCTGGTTAGCGGCCATGTCGACGGTCTCGGCACCCTGGTTGAAATGCAGTCAGACGCGCGTTCGATTCGTTATAGCTTTGAAGTTGATCCCGAGATTCAACATTACATTGCTACCAAAGGTTCGGTGACGATTGATGGTACCAGCCTGACGGTCAATGGCGTCGAAGGGAACCGGTTTGATGTCAATATTGTGCCGCATACCCAGCAGAAAACCGTTTTTCAGTACTATCAAACAGGTTCCCGGGTTAACATCGAGGTCGATATCATCACCCGTTACCTGGAAAGATTACTGCAGGGGAGAGCCGATGCCGGTAAAGTTAAAGACCAGCAGATGCTCGAAACCCTGATAAAATCAGGATTTATCAATCATGAATAAGCCAGTTAAGTTCGAAATGAATTTAAATTCGACGCAGGAAATTATCGACGACATCAAGGCCGGGAAAATGGTCGTGATCATGGACGATGAGGACCGCGAAAATGAAGGTGATATTTTGATGGCGGCCGAAGCCGTTACTGCTGACCATATTAATTTTATGGCCAGGTATGGTCGTGGGCTGATTTGTCTGACACTGTCGGAACAACGCTGCAAGCAGTTGCGACTGCCATTGATGGTCGGAGACAACCGCGAAAACCACGAAACAAATTTCACCGTCTCAATTGAAGCCGCCGAAGGTGTTACTACCGGAATATCGGCTTCCGACCGTGCCACCACTATTCAGGCAGCAATTAAAGCCGATGCAACCCCGGGTAGTGTGGTGCAGCCCGGACATGTCTTCCCGGTAATGGCGCGTAAAGGCGGGGTATTGTTCCGTGCTGGTCATACTGAAGCCGGATGCGACCTGGCACGACTCGCGGGATTTGTACCAGCCGCCGTGATCGTGGAGGTCCTCAATGATGATGGTTCCATGGCGAGACGCAAGGACCTCGAAAAATTCGCGCTAAAGCACGACCTGAAAATTGGCACCATTGAAGACCTGATTCGATATCGTATCGAGAATGAACATACCGTCGAACGGATCGTTGAATCGCGCTTCGAAACAGATTACGGCGAGTTTAAACTTTATGCTTTCGAGGACAGTACTGCACAGGAACTGCACCTGGCCCTGGTTAAGGGTAAGATCGATCCTGAAAAACCGATTCCGGTGCGGGTGCACGTGCAGAATACGCTGACCGACTCGCTGGCAGGCATCGAGGGAAGAGGGTGGCCGCTGCATGATGTTATGCAGACTATCAACAAGGCCGGTGAGGGTGTTATCGTGTTTTTACGCCAGGCGGAGACACCGAAAGACATGGTGAACCTGATCGAATCGATGATTCAGGGTCATGGCACGGACGACCGTGGCGATGATCAGCGAACCTATGGCATCGGGGCTCAGATCCTGGCTGATCTCGGCGTGCGCAAGATGAGCCTGCTAAGTGCGCCCAAGGTTTTTCACGGCCTGGCCGGGTTCGGGCTTGAAGTTGTCGACTATTATTCGGATCAAGGGTAATAACATGGTAGAAGTTAACAAGATCGACGGTGACCTGGTCGTCAGCAAGGCGAAAATAGCGATCGTCGTTGGCCGATTCAACGGCTTTATCGTCGAGAGCCTGTTAAGCGCGGCGGTCGATACGTTGCAGCGCGCAGGTATCGATAGCAAGGACATCACCGTGAGCCACGTGCCCGGTGCCCTCGAAATTCCACTACTGGTGCAAAAATATGCTGCTGGTGGCAAACATGATGCAGTCATCGCGCTCGGCGCGGTGATCCGCGGCGCTACCCCGCATTTCGATATTGTCGCGGGGGAAAGTGCCAAGGCCCTGGCGTCATTAGCATTGCAGCATTCGCTGCCCGTGATAAACGGGGTGCTAACCACTGACACGATTGAGCAGGCGATCGAACGCGCCGGAACAAAAGCCGGTAACAAGGGAGCCGATGCGGCTATGAGCGCGATGGAAATGATCAGCCTGATACGCAAAATCAAGTAACCTGCCGGAACTCCTGTGAATGACAAGTCGCGGTTTATCAAGAAACGCAAGCATGCACGCGATAAAGCTTTACAGGCTTTGTACCAGTGGCAGCTGTCCGGCGAAGACCTGGACTGGATAAGAGACCATTACCAGCAGGAGCAGGGTGTCGCAGCCGGTGATGAAGCCTATTTCCTGGAATTGCTCTACAAGATTCCCCCGCAGGCCGACACGCTCGACAACTGTTATCGTAAACATGTTGAAAATTTCGAAGATCATCTCGATCCTATCGAAACCAATATATTGCGAATTGCAACCTACGAGCTCGAGAATCATCCGGAAATTCCGTACAAGGTTGTTATCAACGAAGCAATAAATCTGGCCCGGGTCTATGGCGCCGAGGATAGCCACAAGTTCGTCAACGGTGTGCTCGATCCCTTGTGCCAGGAATTGCGTGAACTCGAAGTGGCCAGGTAGTAACAATACAGGTCGAAAGTAGCGATGGCGCATGACGAATTCGCGATAATCGAACGATACTTTTCCGATATCGGAGATCCAGCCGGTAACGCCGTGTTAGGCGTTGGCGATGATGCGGCCGTAGTGGATGTCGCGCCAGGTCATCAGCTGGTGGTTAGCATGGATACACTGTTGGGGGGTATCCATTTTCCAGTCGACACCTGTCCCGCAGATATCGCCTACAAAGCGTTAGCAGTCAATCTTAGCGATCTGGCCGCGATGGCTGCCAGTCCGGCATGGTTCCTGTTATCGTTAACTCTTCCCGAGAACGATTCCAACTGGCTGAGCCAGTTTTCAATCGGGCTCAGGCAGACCGCAGATCAATTTAACTTGCGCTTAATAGGCGGCGATACCTGCCGTGGAGAGTTGTCGATCACAATACAAATCGCAGGACTGGTGCCGTCTGATCGTTTCGTAACTCGCAGGCAGGCCACGGCAGGTGATTTGATCCTGGTATCGGGAGAACTCGGCAATGCCGGGCTTGGACTGGCACAAAAACAGGGGGAGGTAGATCTTCCAGGGGACTTACAGTCAAGGTGCTTGCTGGCGTTGGATCGGCCACAGCCGAGACTCGAACTGATTCCCTTTCTGCGAGAATTTGCAAGTGCCGCGATCGATATTTCAGACGGACTACAGGGCGACCTGGCGCATGTGCTTAAAGCCAGTGGCTGTGGCGCCAGCATCTTGCGCGATGCGATCCCGGTGAATTCCTGGATCGAGCAACAGCAAGCCTATCAATATGCACTTGGCGCAGGTGACGACTACGAAATCTGTTGCTGCGTTCCAGCCAGCCACCGGGGCGAAATCGAGAACTGGAATCTCGATCATCCCGAATGCAGGCTGACGGAAATCGGAGTAGTGACCGAATCTGGTTACGTTTTAGAGCAAGGGGATCATCTAATCGATTTAACTAATTTGCAGGGGTATCGCCATTTTGACTAGGGTCTCGCCGCAGTTGTTACGTAATCCATTACATCTTCTGTCACTCGGGTTTGGCTCGGGGCTGATGCCGTTCGCGCCTGGTACATTCGGCACGCTGGTGGCGATCCCGTTTTACCTGTTAATTGCGCAACTTGACGTGCCATATTACCTGGCCTTCATTTTGCTTGCGTTTGGGTTGGGCGTGTATTTATGCCGATACACCAGCGCGGCGTTAGGGGTACACGATCATTCGGGCATCGTATGGGATGAGTTTGTCGGTTTCTGGATCACGATGATAGCGGTGCCGGTGACCTGGCAATGGATTGTGGCTGGTTTTGTGCTATTTAGGGTGTTCGATATAGTTAAACCCTGGCCGGTGAAGGTTGTGGATAAAAGGATGACAGGCGGATTCGGGATAATGTTCGACGATGTGCTCGCCGGGTTATATGCGCTGGCTTGTCTGCAATTCGCACTGTACCTGATTTATTGAGAATGAAATTTTCACAATCCATTGTAGTGGCCTGTTTCGTGTTGAGCATGGGTCTCGCAATAGCGGCTGACGCCAGGGTCAAGGTGATTGCACTTTTTTCCGATAAGGCATTGTTGCAGGTTGGCGGCGAACAGAAGATCGTAAAAAAGGGTGAAACTTTCGAGGGCGTACTGCTTGAGTCGGCTTCAGGTCGTGGTGCGGTAGTTGTCATCGATGGTAACCGTGTGAAACTTGGTCTGAATCAGGCCATCGCGGGGAATTTCAAAAAACCCGATCGCTCCAGCCTGAAGATATATCCCGATCATATTGGCATGTACTATGTTAAAGGCGCCATCAATGGCCAATCGACCCGCTTCCTGGTCGACACCGGCGCAACTTTAGTCACTTTGAGTGGCAGCAAAGCCCGCAGTCTCAAAATTGATTTTCGCAAGGGTAAACGCGGCACCGCCCAAACCGCTGCCGCTGTCGTTCCTGTTTACCAGATAAAGCTTGAATCGGTGAGTATTGGTGGTATCAGGGTGCCCAATGTCGATGCCACGGTCATCGCGGGGGATCATCCTGCTGAAGTATTACTCGGCAACTCCTTCCTGCGGCATACCCGGATGCAAAAAGCAGGTTCCGTACTCGAGATCAAGCAGCGCTTCTAGAGCATAAATTTTTCAGGCCCGGCGGGCATAATTCCGGTAGAATACCGCGCGTCTTAATGCCTGTCTGAAGATAATGATCAAAACCCGATTCGCCCCGAGTCCGACCGGAGTGCTGCATGTTGGTGGTGCACGAACCGCCCTGTTTTGCTGGCTGTACAGTAAGAAAATGGGCGGTAAGTTCGTGCTGCGCATCGAGGATACCGACCTCGAGCGTTCCACCCCCGAATCGGTGCAGGCAATTCTGGATGGCATGGCATGGCTCGGGCTTGACTACGAGGAAGGGCCTTACTACCAGACCGAGCGCTTTGAACGTTATCTCGAGGTCATCGGGCAATTGGTCGAGCAAGGGGACGCCTATTACTGCGAATGCTCCAGGGAACGCCTCGATGCCCTGCGCGCGCAACAAATGGAAGCGAAACAAAAACCCCGTTACGATGGTTGCTGTCGTGAGCTGGGATTGCAGCCGACAGCCGGGAAACCGATGGTAGTTCGATTCAGTAATCCGCGACAGGGCATTGTCAGCTTTCACGACCATGTCAAGGGCGAGATAAGCGTCAACAACACGGAACTGGATGATTTGATTATCGCGCGCAGCGACGGCAGTCCCACTTACAATCTTTCCGTAGTCGTTGACGACATGGATATGGAAATTACCCACGTATTACGGGGTGATGATCACGTCAATAATACACCGCGTCAGATCAACATATTGCGCGCGCTGGAAGCCCCGGTTCCCGAATATGCACATGTGCCGATGATCCTGGGTGACGATGGCAAGCGATTGTCGAAACGTCATGGTGCCGTCGGAGTGATGGAATATTTTGATGCCGGCTATCTGCCGGAGGCAATGCTGAATTACCTGGTGCGGCTGGGCTGGTCTCACGGTGACCAGGAGATTTTTACGTGCCAGGAGATGATCGAAAATTTCACGCTTGATGCATTGAACAAATCGGCATCCTCATTCAACACCGAGAAACTTAACTGGGTTAATCAGCAATACCTGGTAAGCACGTCGCTGGATAAGATTGTCGAACTGGTCAAGCAGAGACTTGATCGACTAGAGATCGATTACGACAGCAGTCTCGATTTCAGTGCGATGGTCGACCTGTACCGCCAGCGTGTATCAACAGTCAATGAGCTGGTGGATAGTATCCTTTACTGCTTCCAGGATTTTTCTGAATATGACGAGAAAGCAGCGCGAAAGGTTCTCAACCAATCGGCCCTGGAACCGTTGCAGCTGTTGCTTGAGCAACTTTCGAAGCTTGAAACCTGGAACGCGTTGTCAATTCACGCGGCAATTGAGTCGATTACTGAAAAACTCGGGGTTGGCATGGGGAAAGTAGGTCAGCCTTTACGGGTGGCAGTTACCGGCGGATCATTTTCGCCCCCTATCGATCAAACCGTAGAGCTACTCGGAAAACAGCGAAGTATTGCCAGAATTCAGCGCGCAATTGATTATATTTCGGTAAATACGAATCCGTGATTTCTCATATTATTCAATAACATGCTATATAAACTTAAGGAACAACTGGATAGTTCATGCTAAACTCTGCCAGCCAAAAAAAATGGCTCTCGAAAGGTATCTGACTGAATCAATGACAAGATTTTCTGGAATCGATCCGGAATGATGGGGAATAGGGAAAAGCCGGGCTGGCCCGGCCAGATAATCACGCAGGATAAGTAATCAGTGACACGAAAAACGATCAATTGCGTAGTAATGTTTGCCGATGTGGCCGGTAGTACCGCCATGTATGAAAACATGGGCGATGATCTGGCGCGTGAGCGTATCTCCAAGGCGCTAAACTCACTGATTTCGATTTCCCGGCGCCATAACGGTCATCTTGTCAAAACCATTGGTGATGAGATCCTGGTTTACTTTACCGATATCGATATGGCGGTGTTTGCTGCCAAGGCGATACAGGAGGCCATGGAGGATGATCGTTCCCCGGAAACTATCGGGGTGTCGATACGAATCGGCATGCAATATGGAAGCACCATTCTTGAAAACGACGATATTTTCGGTGACACCGTCAATGTGGCTGCACGTGTTGCGAGCATGGCCAAGGCACGCCAGATTCTTTGCACCCAGGAAATCGCATTCATGGTCAAGAGCGGGGAGCTTTCAAATAATATGCGCCCGTTTGACCGATTACGGGTAAAGGGTAAAAACGAACAACTCGATGTATACCTTTACGCCTGGGAAGAGGAAGGCGATATCACCAACATGGCAACCGCCAGTAGCTTTACCAACCCTGCACGTCACGACCAGGTAAAAAAGCTCGTCCTCAAATACGAAGGCAAATCCCATACCATTAAAACCGATACCGCCTCCTATGTTCTTGGTCGAGGACAGGACTGCGAACTGATGATCAAAGGCGATCTGATATCACGTCACCATTCAAAACTGGAGCATCGGCGTGGCAAGTTCATCATTACCGATCAAAGCACGAATGGAACCTTTATACGCACTGCCGAAGGGCAGGAGATATTCTTGCGCCGCGAAGAGTTCACGGTGTTTGGCTCGGGCTATATCAGTCTCGGTAAGAAAGTCGATCTCAGCGACGAAAATATCATTCATTTTCTTTGTGAATAACGCGATATAATCTCTGCACCAGCACAGCGGAGAAAACTACGATGGAACCTGGAAGCAACAGCTTTGAAACACTCACTACGCTCGAAGTCGATGGTCAGGAGTATCATTATTTCAGTCTCGAAAGGCTAGCTGCTGGCGACCTGGCCTCGATTCGTCAGTTACCGTTTTCGCTAAAGATTTTACTGGAGAATGTGCTGCGCTTTGAACAGGGCGGTAATGATGCGGAAGGCGATATCAGGGCTTTTGCACAATGGGTTGAAACGCGCAGTTCTGATAGAGAAATCGGTTTCCGACCGGCCAGGGTATTAATGCAGGATCTCACCGGGGTGCCGGCTGTAGTAGACCTGGCAGCAATGCGCGATGCGGCGGCCGATGATCCACAACGTATTAATCCACAGATTCCGATCGACCTGATCATCGACCATTCGGTAATGGTCGATGAGTTTGCTACGCCGCAGGCGTTTGCCGCCAATGTTGCACTTGAAGTAAAACGTAACGATGAACGCTATCGATTTCTCAAGTGGGGCGCCACGGCCTTCGATAATTTCAGGGTGGTTCCACCGGGCACCGGAATATGTCACCAGGTAAATCTCGAGTACCTGGCAAAAACGGTCTGGCAACAACAGGTCGGCAGCAAGAATTACGCGTTCCCGGATACGCTCGTGGGTACCGACTCCCATACCACAATGATCAATGGCCTCGGGGTGCTTGGATGGGGTGTGGGCGGTATCGAAGCCGAGGCCGGCATGTTGGGTCAACCGGTGTCGTTGCTGATTCCCGAGGTGGTTGGTTTTCAATTCACCGGGCAATTGCGCGAGGGTATTACCGCAACCGACCTGGTGCTTACGGTTACCCAGATGCTGCGTGAACACGGCGTGGTTGGAAAATTTGTCGAGTTTTTTGGCGATGGCCTGTCACAATTACCGCTTGCTGACCGAGCGACATTGGCAAACATGTCACCTGAATTTGGTGGCACCTGCGCATTTTTCCCGGTCGACCAGGAAACGATTCGCTACCTGCAGTTAACCGGGCGTGACGAGACAACCCTGCAACTGGTAGAGAATTATTGTCGGGCCCAGGGTTTGTGGTACCAGCCCGATACTCCGGATCCCGTGTTCAGCAGCAGCCTGACGCTCGATCTTGCGTCGGTCGAAGCCTCATTAGCCGGACCTAAACGCCCACAGGATCGCGTGTCACTTTCCAGCATCAAGGAGGCCACGCAATCGATAATTGGAAAAACTGGCGCCCAGAAGAGGAGCTCGGATGACGAGCTGCTCGATGGTGATGTGGTTATTGCCGCGGTCACCTCGTGCACCAATACTTCGAACCCCAAGGTAATGATGGCGGCGGGATTGCTGGCGCGCAATGCGAGAGCGGCGGGACTTGGCACCAAGCCCTGGGTCAAGACTTCATTAGCGCCCGGTTCCAAGGTTGTTACCGAGTACCTGAATGCAACTGGTCTGCAGCAGGAACTGGATGCTATCGGTTTTAACCTGGTCGGTTACGGATGTACCACCTGTATCGGTAATTCAGGACCTCTGCCCGAAGCGATCGAATCCCAGATCAGGGACAGAAATCTAAATGTAGCCAGCGTACTTTCCGGAAATCGTAATTTCGAGGGACGTATTCATCAGCGCATCAAGTCAAACTGGTTAGCCTCACCGCCCCTGGTAGTCGCCTATGCCCTGGCGGGCAGTACCTGCATAGACCTGACTTCAGAGCCAATCGGGGAATCAGGCGATGGCAAGCAGGTATTTTTGCGCGATATCTGGCCGAGTAACCAGGCGATCGCGGATGAGGTCATGAAAGTTAACCAGGCTATGTTCAAGGAACAGTACGCGGACGTTTTCAGTGGTGACCGTAACTGGCAGGATATCGAGGTTGGCGATGCGTTGAACTATAGCTGGGATGATGCCTCTACATACATACGCAACCCACCTTATTTTAAGCTCGACAATAGCAAGCAGCTGGAACCGATAGTGAACGCGCGCATACTGGCAATGCTCGGTGATTCGCTAACAACAGATCACATATCTCCCGCGGGAGCGATTGCAGTTGATAGTCCGGCCGGACGGTATCTGCTTGAAAACGGAGTTGATAAGAGCAGCTTTAACTCGTACGGGTCGCGCCGCGGCAATCACGAACTAATGATGCGTGGTACTTTTGCCAATATCCGTATCCGCAATGAAATGACGCCTGATGTCGAAGGTGGTTTGACTCGCTACATGCCGGGTGGCGAACAAATGAGTATCTACGATGCGGCCGTGAAGTATATGCAGCAGGGAACACCGCTGGTGGTGATTGCGGGCAAGG
>Ga0224508_10003123_pt1 | contig 13793 bp, 9 predicted proteins | sample SF_Jan12_sed_USG_4_FD_170157 | JGI IMG/M metagenome (GOLD analysis project Ga0224508, IMG submission 170157) | Sediment microbial communities from San Francisco Bay, California, United States - SF_Jan12_sed_USGS_21 | ecosystem: Environmental > Aquatic > Marine > Sediment | place: USA: California...
ATTTAGATAAGGCCTTTGACCTATTCACAGATCTTGGTAACAAGGATGGTCTCATTGATGTCTATCACGGATATGCGGACATTAATCACTTCCTTGGTCATAATCTAGATGCTACGCTAAATTATCAGAAAGGTCTTGAGCTCGCTCAAGAAATTGGGGACACCCTCAGGACTATCAATTTGTCAAGAAGGAATGCTATAACCATAACCCAGACGGGTAACTACAGAAAATCGAATAACATCCTTTTTGATTTACTCAAAAAAGCAGAGGACCATGGATTGACCATTCAACAAGGTGATATATTAAATGGAATTGCAACGAATTATGACGAATTAATTATGCCGGATTCCGGGTTACATTATCTTAGACTCGCTTGCGCAAAATTTGAAGAAGGAAATGATCCGGAAGGCATCGCAATGGCTTTGACTAATCTGGCGCGAGATCAACTGGATGTGGGCTTGTTGGAAAATGCATTTGATACGCTCAGAGCTGCCCGAATAATACTTGACACCATATTCAATCTTTCCTTAGAAACTAACTACTATTTATCCTTAGGTTACTATCATTTCTTAAAGAATCAATTTGTAGAAGCTGAAGTGGAAGTCTTAAAGAGTCTTGAATTGATTAATGAATTTTCTTATAAATTGGAACAGAGATATATTTTTGATTTACTGGTTAAAATAAGCAAGCAAAAGGGAGACTACCAGAAGGCTGTCTTTTACCATGAGGGCCTTATGCGTATAAAAGATAGTCTACTGTATCAAAATATCAACAGGCAGGTTGATGATCTCCAAATCAAATACGAAACTGCTCAAAAAGATTCTGAAATAGCTACCCAACAATTACAAATCACGCAAAGAACCTCTCAACGTAATCTTTTCATGTTGGGTGCAGGAACACTATTGTTGTTGACATGGTTCTTATACTACAGAAATAGAAAAAACAAAATACTGTCAACCGCCAAAATCGAAAATTTAGAAAAACAGCAAAAACTCATGGCTATGGATTATATGGTGCAGGGACAGGAGGAGGAGCGCAAACGGATCGCACAGGATCTGCATGATGGCCTGGGAGGCCTGCTCGCATCCGCAAGAATACAAATGCAAAAAATACAGGGAGAGATCAAAAATTTTGCCAACATAAATTTGTTCAATCAGGCAGAAAAATTAATCTATAATGCCCATATCGAGGTGCGTCGCATTGCCCACGACATGATGCCAGGTGCCCTTATCGATCTGGGCTTGATGGATGCCATCGAAGATCTCGCAGCTAAGACAAGAAAGGAACATAGCATTATCGTTAATCTATCTAAGCCCTCTGCCGATCTCCATCTCACAGAACCTCAATCGGTCAACTTATATCGCATTATACAGGAAATTCTGACCAATACGATCAAGCATGCTGACGCAAGTCGCATAAGTATATCCATAGCTGTAGACGGCGATCTCATGAAGTTGACTATTTCGGACGATGGAAAAGGCTTCAACTATGTCAAAGCCTTCAAAAAAGAAGGCCTCGGTCTGCCTAGTATTGTATCCCGAGTGAAGTACCTCGAAGGGGAAGTCCACGTGGAAACCAGTGAAGGTAAGGGCACGGTCTACCAGGTGGAGGTGCCCTTGTGAAGGTAGGACACGGCCCATAACCAAAATTAAAAAGTCTAGATGCGAACCAGGACCATTGCGTTGATAATTGATATATTATATCTACCATGAAAAAAATCGTACTCACCTTTACCCTACTATTTGGATTAGTCCTGATTCTTAGCGGTCAGGATCACTTTTCGAATACTCCGCTTGACGCCAAATTTATCACTGAGGATGTTGAAAGATTTTGGGTCGCGTTCCATGAAATGGGGAAAAAAGACGACAATCCGTTTAGAGCGTATCTTGAGAATGCCTCCCTGGGACTAAAGCCTTTTGTTCCCTATCTCCATCCAGACACCATCTATCAGACCGTTGTGCGAAGAAAGAACGATTATCTAATATCAAGGAATATCCTACATGATTTGGAAACCAAAAAGAAGCGAATCAGAGCTATCTACTCAGCAATGAAACATTGGCATCCTGAGGCAAAGTTTCCACCGATATATTTTGCCGTTGGAATATTTACGAGTGGCGGTACGGTGTCAGAAAACGGACTATTGATTGGTACCGAAATGCTGGAAAATCTGGACAACATACCGGGATTAGTCGCTCACGAACTCATTCACTTCCAGCAACACTTTGAGGGTGAGAAAAATTTATTACATCAATCCGTGTTGGAAGGAAGTGCAGACTTTATCGGTGAGTTGATTTCTGGTGAACATGTCAACCAAGTACCTCTTGAATATGGCAACCAGAACGAGGATAAATTATGCAGGGAATTTGTTTCAAAAATGAATGAAGAAGTGTACACCGATTGGCTCTATGGAACAAGTGGTAAAGATGACAGACCCAATGATCTAGGCTACTGGATCGGATACAAGATTACCGAAGCCTATTTCAATAAACAAGAAGATAAGCACCAAGCCATCCAATCGATTCTGCACATACAAAATGCGTATGATTTTATGGCAGAGAGCGGATTCTTGCAAGCATATGTAAAGGCAGCCACTGAAATACCTGACAGCGAAAAGCACTAATTTCAGATATTAGTTTGTTAAAATGAAGATCCTTCTCCCATTAACTTTTTGCTAGCGTGGGACGCGAAAATATGAGTGAGTCGCCGGAACTGATCTCTCTTCTTATTTTTGTCTCTATGAAATTTCTCGCTTCTTTATTCTGTGGACTACTGCTCTTGCAAAGCCAGACAACTACTGCACAAAGCATAAACCGGGTGGAGCCTCCCTTTTGGTGGGTGGGTATGCAAAACAGTACCTTACAGTTGATGGTCTATGGAGAGGATATCGCAACTTTGAGTCCTACACTCGAATCGGACCAGATGCGTATCAAAGCCATACACCGGCTGACCAGTCCAAATTATGTCTTCATCGATCTGGAGCTTGCAGAGGAAGCTGAGGCCGGCATCTTCGACATCACTTTTGAAAGTGGAAGCACGGTAATCACCCAATTCTCATACGAACTGAAGGAAAGAATGGCGGGATCTGCCGATCGCCAGGGATTCGATAACACCGATGTGATCTACCTGATTACCCCGGATAGATTTGCCAATGGTAATCCGGAAAACGATGAAGTGGCAGGATTGAAGGAGGGGAAAATGCGGATGGATCCATATGGCCGGCATGGGGGGGATATTCAGGGCATGGCAGACCACCTCGACTACATTGAAGATATGGGATTCAATGCCATTTGGTTAAATCCCTTGTTGGAAAACGACCAGGCAGAAGAGTCTTATCACGGTTATGCTACGACAGATTACTATAAAGTGGACCCCCGGTTTGGCAGCAACGACGAATTTTTAATGCTGAGCCAGGAGGCCTCCAGGCGTGGTATCAAAATGATCATGGACATCATCGTGAATCATTGCGGCTCTGAACATTGGTGGATGAAAGATCCTCCCTCAGACGATTGGATCAACAACTATGGACAGCCGTACATGCAATCCAACCATCGAAAAATCACTTTGGTAGATCCGTATGTAGCTCCTTCGGACCGGACTCAAATGGTGGAAGGCTGGTTCGTTCCCACCATGCCGGATCTCAATCAGCGAAACGACTATATGGCTACCTATCTGATTCAGAACTCGATTTGGTGGATCGAATTTGCCGGCTTGGCGGGTATCCGGCAAGATACCTACCCCTATCCCTTTCGCAAATTCATGACTGACTGGACCTGTGCCATCATGGACGAGTACCCTCAATTTAACATCGTTGGGGAAGAATGGGTGGAGGATGCCGCCATCATCGCATACTGGCAGCGGGACAAGATTAATCATGACGGCTACACTTCTTGCCTGCCCAGCTTGATGGATTTTCCGATGACGATGAGTCTGCATAAAGCCCTCAACGAAGCCGAGGACTGGGGAACCGGCTTCATCCGTTTATATGAAAATCTGGGTCACGACTTCCACTATGCCGATCCTACCAACATGGTCATCTTTCCTGACAACCATGATATGAGTCGGATCTTCACCCAGGTGAATGAGAATGTCGACCTGTACAAGATGGCCTTGACCTATATTCTGACCATGCGGGGAATCCCCCAGCTATACTACGGCACCGAAATACTTATGTCAAATCCGGGTACCACCAGTCATGGCGTCATACGTTCTGATTTTCCTGGCGGCTGGTCCGGCGATACCATCAATGCTTTCACCGGAACCGGTCTGACCGAAGCACAGAAAGATGCTGCTGATTTTGTAAGAAAGCTATTGCACTGGCGCCACGATACTCCGGTCATCCACTCCGGACAGTTACAACATTTTGTGCCACAAAACGGCACCTACGTTTATTTTCGATATGATGCAGATGATGTGGTGATGGTGGTAATGAACAAAAATGTTGAAGCCACAGAATTGGACCTGGAACGTTTTGCCGAGAGGCTCAGAGACAGGACAGTATCCCGGGAAGTACTCACCGGCGCTGTTCGCGCAAAGGGACAAAGCATTCAGGTACCCGGCCTGTCGTGTATGATCCTAGAATGGGACAAGTAATGAACCTAGCCTACCACATGGCCCTATATATCCTAGTGTTGCTAGGTTCTGTCGTTCACGGTATTGGCCAAAATAAGATAGTCTGGACCGAGCCAGCGGATCCTGCGCAGACAGACGAAATCACCGTGTTCTTTTATGCTTCACAAGGTAATGGCGCACTGGCTGGATTTACCAATAATATCTATGCGCACACCGGTGTGATCACGGACCGCAGCATGAATGCCACAGATTGGCAGCAAGTGGTTGGCAACTGGGGTACTGCGGACAACAGAACTCTGATGACCAAAGAAGCAGATGAAAATATTTAATCCATCCGGTTCACCATTGATGCATTCTATGGCATCACAGCAGATGAAACCGTGATGCAGATGGCTTTTGTATTTCGCAATGTCGATGGCAACATCGTCGGGCGAGCGGCGGATGGGTCGGATATATTCGTAGATGTTCTTCCCTCGGATGATGGACTACGCGGTAAGCTCCTCTCTCCGTCGGCTAATAATTTTGTGCACTGCCTGGGAGATAGTCTGTTGATCTGGATTGAAGCAAATGGATTGGCGGATGTGGAAATCCGGGACAATGACTCTCTTATACTTCAGACTGCTGCAGAGGAGGTGAGTTTTTTCGTGCCCTTCACCCAAACCATCATTTAATTAACCTCCAATTGCAAATATGGTAGAAATGGAAATAAAAAAATTAGTGCAGGAATGGTTTGACAAATGGGAAGAAGGAGATTTTCTGAGTTTACCCATCTCAGAACATTTCAAGCACACCAGCCCGTATGGTACAATAGACGGGAAAAAGCAGTATCTCAGCCTGGTAGAAGCCAACAAAGACAAATTTTTGGGTCATCATCTACAAATACATGATGCGCTGTATGATGAGGACAGGGCTTGCGTTCGGTACACTGCGACTCAAGGGGATTTCAGCCTAGAAGTGAGCGAATGGCATTTTATCAAAGCCGGCCAAATAGAAGAAATTGTTGCCTATTATAACATAGAAGAAGAAAGGATCAAAACATATTAATCAGCAAAGTTTCAACATCTCCGACTCTGAATACCCATAAGACCCTTACCCTACATCCTAAAGTTATACCTCACTTTAGCCAGCAACTGATTGCCTAAGAACCGTTGTTCGCTGGGCCGGTAGAAAGTGTTGTGGTTGTACACCAAGAAGAAGTCGCCCTGCGGATCAAATATCCAATGTATGCGGGCATTGACCCCCAACTCACGGCTATCTGTATCATATTGAAAAAAACTGTTTAACTGTAAATCCGGGGTGACATTAAACCGTACCCTGGTTCCAACTAAAGTTTGATCAAAGTCGCCAAAAGGTAAGCGGCCTATGTTATGCATCGCCGAAATCTCAAAGGTGAGCAATGCCGACGGATTCCAATTCCACCTGGCCTCGAACTCATGAAGACTACCCCCGTAAAATGGGCCAAACTTCCACTCCAGCTTGCCGTTAAATTTGCGCTTGGCGGCCAGATCAGCCTCCAGGCTATAGCGAATAAAGTGATATGACCCCTCTGGGATAAGGACTCCTTCGGCTATTTCGAAACCTTCGATCAGTCGCTCCCCTTTGGGATTAAATTTAAACTCAACCTTGTCGCCGCTTTCCAGCCGCCAATTGATGGGAGCGGTGAAGATGCTGTAAGATTCCCATTCACCGGTCAGGTCGGTGTAGAGGGTTAAAAAGAGTTGATTACGCATCTGCCGCAACCAGGACCACCGGGGCCTGGGGGCATACGTAGCTCCGACCCGGGCAAAATGAATCCCGGTGCGGGACACGAAACCCAACGAAGGATCAAAATCTTCACCTATTCTGATGTAGGTCAGAGAGACATCCCAGAGATCATTGGGGTAGTCTACCTTGACTCCATACGAATATTGTGGAGCCGGCAGATCATCTCGACCGGTGCGAAGACCCCATACACCGGCGATCAGATTCTTATCACCTCTGAATCGGGTGGTCTGGAAAGTGAAGTCTCCTCCTCCGCTGTAGCTACCCATTCTCCCTTGCGGATCACCAAACATGCCGATGACGCCTACCGAAGATTCACCCAGTACATTTTGACGAAACCGAAACAAGCCCATCGTCGCGCCGGGAAAGTCATTCTCTTCGTAGTTAAAATCCCGGGTTCGTGCTACAAGGCCTCCAAATCCGCTGTTGCCAATTCTTCCATTGATCTTTGCACCGGCCTGTATAGGCACCTGCTCTCCCTCATACAGTCCAAGGCGGCGGCTGAAGAAGGGCACGATCTGTCGGGAACGCCTGCCGGACAGGCCGACACCAAACTCAAAGATGTCGGAACCTTCCAGAAAGAAGGCTCGCTTTTCAGGGAAAAATAGAGGGAAGCGGGTTAGATTGGTCTGCCTCGTGTCGACTTCCGTTTCTGCAAAATCCGTATTGACCGTCACTGTAGCCTGGACATTGGGAGAGAGGCGTATGCCTAGATCGACACTGGGATCCAATGAGATCTGGGTGGTTTCATCACCCTCCCTTTCGGCATTCAAGATGAGCGAGGGCCGGATATTCAGTCCTAGGCCGTAGTCAAAAACGGGTAGATTGGTGATGTAGCCAGCTCGCGATGTCTGAATAAACCATTGATCCACTTTCGCATTGGCCCATCGGATGGTTTCCTGATTGTGCTCAATACGGCGTTCCAGATTAAAAGCCCAGCGATCAAGTTCCTTTTTGTAACTAATGCTCTGAATGGGAATTCTGATCTCCAGCGACCAGCCGGAAGCATGCCTGCTGGTGGCCGCTTCCCAAACGGCATCCCACTCCTCATTTTCCGACTCCCCTCGGTTTGACACCAGGGCATCGTATCGGGCGCCACTGGCATTCACTCCAAAGATATAACCGGATTGACCATCCAGAAACGGATCGATGACTATGCGTACATGGTCTTCATTTCTCAAATCTGTATCGCGCAATTTGGAATAACTCACGATCTGATCGGGATCATTGTACCGGCAGTCTACTCCAATAATTAAGGCTTTGGTGCTGGCCAGCACCCTGACCAGTGTCTGACCAGATGGCACCGCTCCCTCCACAGGCTCAGTGGTGACTAGATCTTTTGCCACCGGAGCAGAGGCCCAAGCTGCTTCATCTATGATTCCGTCGATGCGTAGTGTTTCATCGAGATGGCCAACGGCAAGTTGGGGGCTGGCTGCTCCCTGGGCAGAGGAGAAGTATGGAATAAGCAGTAGCAGCATGAACCCAAGTAAATATTTCATGCCTACGGTCTCTTGGGATAGATATGTACCATCATTTCTCAAATCCATCTGGATCATTTGTCCGGGCGATAATCGACTATCTGGCAGAGCTTGCCTGCTCATACGCCAAGCTAAGGTATATCAACAATCTAAAGCAAATTTGAAGGTAGCTCTATCTAGCAATTGCCTATCAATGATATCCTCAGCGATAGAGATACTATTTTCTCTAAAAGTGACAATCGCTAACACAATAGTAGCCTGCGACAGGAATCTTCAGGAGTCTAACTCGTGTGTTAATACATGACAGGGGATCATGGCCGATTGAACTGCACAGGTCTTCTCATCCCAAATCACTGTTGAATTTCTACATATCTTTCTACTATGTCTGCTCCCAAGCAATCTTCACGAAAGCTAGCCGTCATTTTATTCGCTGATATTGTCGGCTATACAGCACTCATGCAGCGGGACGAAGCCCTGACCCTCCAAAAAATTAAGCACTACCAAGATATTCTTGATTCGGCTGCTCAACAATACAACGGACAAGTTTTAAAAAACTATGGCGATGGGAGTCTAATGACTTTTTCGAATAGTATAGATGCTCTGGAAGCGGCTCAACAAATTCAGATACAGGCCCGGGAAGAGCCTGATGTCTCTCTTCGAATTGGAATTCATGTCGGTGAATTTATCGTTGAAAAAGAGGACATTTTCGGAAACGGAGTGAACCTCGCTTCTCGTATCGAATCTCTGGGTGTGGCCGGTGCGGTGCTGTTTTCCAAAAACATATTCCAAAAAATAAAAAATCATCCTGAGTTTGAAGCACGATCACTAGGCACCTTCGAATTCAAGAATGTAGAAGAACCGATGGAGGTCTTTGCATTGGTCAAAGACGGTTTTGCCATTCCTAAGCTAGAAGAGATCGCGGGGAAAACAAAGGTGGTTGTATCAAATCAATCAAGATTTAGAGGTAAAGGTTGGATAATAGCTACACTTGCCGTTTTTGCCATTGGTACCTGGTATTTTGCTACGCGAAAAGAAACTCATATTCCAGACTCAAGCAGATCCACCAACTCCATTGCGGTGCTTGCCTTCAAAGATTTAAGTCCCAATCGAGATCAAGAATATTTCTCTGATGGAATGAGTGAAGGCATTTTAAGTCTACTCACAAAAATTCCCAATTTAAAAGTGATAAGCAGTACTTCTTCTTTTCATTACAAGGATAAGCAAGAAAGTATGGCAACAATCGCTGATGAGCTTGATGTCGGCTATATTCTAGACGGAAACGTGAGACAATCGGATTCTTTATTAAGAATCACGATAAAATTAATTGATGCTAAAGATGGTGCCCAAATATGGGATCATACGTATGATCACAGTTTTTCCGATATATTTCAAATTCAGGACGAAATTGCAAGTGCCGTTGCACGACAGCTCGAACTTACATTCTCCGATAGAGGGCCACACACCGTAATTAATGATTTTGAATCTTATCGTTTATTTCTTGAAGCCTCCTATTTATATAGTACGGATTCACCAAAGAGTATGATCGAAGCAGATGCCTTGCTGAGAAATTCTATTCGGAAAGATTCAACCTACCCGCCGGCTTGGGTTTTATTGAGTATGATAGTCGATAGAAGATCCAGAAACTTCAATCAACTGCCTTTGGAAGAAGGTCAAAAATTTGCCATTGCTGCCTTGGAAAAAGCGATTGAACTTGATCCCGAGAAAGCAGAAGCCTACGCCTTGCTAGCCACGAAACAGGCACTGCATGGCAATTATGAAAACGCGAAAGATCAATTGCTAAAAGCTCAGGAACTTGAACCTTCTAATCCAGCTGTACTTGCCAGTGGTTCCGGTGTAAATTTTTACCTGGGAAATATTTCCGAAAGTATAAAATTGCAACATGAAGTGCTAGCCATCGACCCACTCAATCCTGTACATTATTTTTCTTTAGGCTTCAAATATTACCTGGCAGGTGAATACGATAAAGCTTTAGAGCATTTAACAAAGTATGACTATGTCCGTCCTGAGTCGGCCTTACATCATATGATAACATGTGTTGTATTGACCCTGAAAGGAGAACACCGGGCTGCTTTACAGGAGGCAGAGAAAGAACCGAGTGAATGGGCCAATCTCTTCGCTCGGTCCAATGCATATTATGGCATGGGCGAACAAAAACAATCTGATAGCCTTCTTCAGGTATTGATAGACAAATATGGAACGAGAAGTGCGAATTCCATTGCAGCATCTTACGCATGGCGTAATGATAAAGATCAGGCATTTATCTGGTTGAACAATGCCTTCCAGGAGAACAGGCTGATCTTAGTGGAATCTGTGTATTATCCCTATTTCTCGAAGTTGTATGACGATTCCAGATGGGCAGACTTTTTGGAGGGAATGAATCTGCCAGCGGATCACTGGATTTTACGTACGATTGATTGACCTACGATCCACATCGGTCATAGGTATTAATCACATGTAGATTCCGGCTTACATTTGTCACTACCAGAACCGTGTGCATTAATTGATAATGCCATTATTTGCGATACCTATATTCTTCCGTACTTTAATCATGCATCTATGGGTAAATATCTAATCATAGGCTTACTTCTCTCCGTGGTTGTAGCTGGCTTTTCTCAAACTAAAAGACTGCGTAGCTACGGTATCGAGGTTGGAATATTTCAACCTGGTGAGCTCAATGCAATTACCGACGTGCTCGGCGTGCGTGTTGGACACAGCACTGTGATAGTAGGTGACTCCATCCGTACTGGTGTAACGGCCATCCTGCCCCATGAGGGAAATTTGTTTCAGCAAAAAGTACCTGCTGCCATCTATATCGGCAATGGCTTTGGAAAACTCACCGGATATAGTCAGGTCAAAGAGCTCGGAAATATTGAAACACCAATCATTCTTACGAATACCCTAAGCGTACCGGTAGCCTCGAACACGCTGATCGGCTATACATTGAATCAGGCTGGTAATGAGGAGGTGCGATCTGTAAACCCTGTCGTTGGAGAAACCAACGATGGCCGACTTAATGACATCCGGGGTAGGCATTTGACCGAACAAGATGTCTTACTAGCTATTCAAAAGGCGAAAGGAGGTGTGGTAAGGGAAGGTAATGTCGGTGCTGGCACGGGAACCATTTGTTTCGGATACAAGGGCGGAATAGGCACATCCTCACGGATCATTCCGGCCTCGTTGGGAGGTTTTACCGTAGGTGTGTTGGTACAGTCCAATTTCGGCGGGGTTTTGCAAGTCAATGGCGCACCAGTAGGCAAGGAGTTGAAAAAGTATCCATATCAGGATGATATCAGGCAGGGTGGCGACGGCTCTTGTATGATGATCGTCATCACCGACGCCCCACTTTCACCACGCAATCTGGAGAGATTGGCAAAACGTGCCATGCTTGGTCTGGGCAAAACGGGAGGTATTGCTTCCAATGGAAGTGGCGATTACGTAATTGCCCTATCTGTCGCTAAGAAAAATCTCGTGAAATATCAGAGCGAAAACCGTATCTATCAAACGGAAGTCTTGCGCAATGATGCCATGACGCCCTTATTTATGGCAACCATAGAAGCTACCGAAGAAGCGATTCTCAATTCACTTTTTGCAGCTGAGGCAATGACAGGCAGAGGCGGTCATACGGTCGAGGCTCTTCCCATCGACAGCGTAGTGGAAGTCCTGAAAAAATATAATCTAATTAAAAATACGGCTGATCATCCGAGACATTGATGGGTGTAGCCTAACAATTAAATTGATGGTCATGGCAAATCAAAGCAAAGTTTGTCCTCAAACCAGATCGAGTAGGAATTGTCGCATTGTGGCAATGACAGCAGATTATATTTTTATTTGATCCCAAGGTCACACCTTACTCCAACTCCTTAATTACTCTCCATACTCGTTCCTCTCCCAACCCTTTCAGGTTTTTAAGTCCGACATATTCGCAATCAAAGCGATCACCCAGAAGATCAAATGTACTTTCTGAAATATAAATTTCACCCGGAGGAGCCTCCGTTTCCAATCGACTAGCCAGATTGACTGTATCTCCCCATAAGTCGTAGCTGAATTTTTTCAAGCCAATTATTCCTGCTACCACCGGACCGGAATGGGCTCCAATATGGAACTCCAGATCATGATCTTTTGCGTATTCTTGTATGTCGAGAGCCATCCTCACGGCAGATCGCGCATGTTCGGGATTGGCAACCGGAGCGCCACAGGCTGCCATGTAACAATCACCTATTGTTTTGATCTTCTCCAGTTGATATTTTTCCGTAAATCCGTCAAAAACCGAAAATATATCGTTCAGAAACTTCACAATTTCTTCAGCATCCATTTGGGAAGCCCTGGAAGTAAAATTAACCAGATCGGCAAAAAGAATAGTAACATCCTGCAATTCATCGGCAATGATTTCAGGCTTGTCATCTTTGAGTGTATGCACGATATTAGCCGGAAGAATATTGAGCAATAAATTACTAGACTTAATCTCTTCTATTCTAAGGTTAGCCAGCGCCTGGGTACGCTGGTAAGCGAAGAAATATAACGCGACAAACCAGAATATGGCACAGATTATAAAATTGGCAAGAAATAGATAGAGATTATCCTGGTAAGAGAGCCTATAAACAGGCTCGATGCTGTCATCAAGAAGCACTAGGATTAGAACACTGATTAGATAAAGCAAAAAGACGGCAAGGGCTCTTCGGCGATGGGGAAAGACAAGCGCATAAACCGGTCCGATCAAACCCAAAAAGATTATACCTCCTGATGTAAGCATACCTCCCATAGACCATGCCATTCCAAAAGACAACCCGATCAAAAAAAGCTGAGAGCTGAGGCCAAACCATTCAATTCCTTTCTTGATCCGATCAAACAAAAACATGGAGAAAAGCCAGTACAACGAACTGAAAGCAAAAATAATGGCCAATTCCTCTTGATCCATCTGGTGCATAATCAGCGCCAAAATCCATGTCATAGGGATAGCAAAAGTGAGGCAGACCCACCATATTCTTTTAACTAGGAGGATCCCTTCGCTATCTCCTGGATGTCTGATGTGGCTATCTACCCAACGATTAAACCGTCGAATCATAATACCAGGTAGAAGTAAGAAATTGCATCAATTTGGTACCTGATATCGGTTACCAGACCGGTTGAGTATGGTCATTTGCTTCTCCTGCTCGTCTTCTTTCTATTCAAGCGCTAAAAAGCAAAATGAATGGATTCATGATCTGCAGCACTTGGAGGAATTGCTAAAACCTAGATAGACTCGAGCTCCTTGCCAACCAGCTGGTTCCAATTCCTCAATTCCTGCTGGAAGCCACATCAATATTCGTCAGTGAGTGGGGCTGTAATCTAGTGGCCGGTTCCGTGCATTGGTAATGGCAGCCACATTGGGAATAATCCCGATCAAGAATCCGTCGTCGTCTGCATTCATCAAGGTGACCGACAGGATAACTGGGAGCCTATTTCTCACTGGAGTGAAGAAAACAGCATCAGAATGGAGCAGAATCCCGAGGGCACCAGCCAAATCAAGATTCTAGCCCGGGATGAGAGCAATCTGGTGGAGAGCACTAGGCAATACGTGAAGTAAATACATAGAAATGTGTAATTGGACACCGATCACCGACGACCGATAACCATGAATCGCACACCGCACATTGATTACCTATACTACACAGCATGCAGCATGCCTCACGCCGCATTTGTAACTATTCCGCTACCCAGCCGTCCCTACGTTTGTAATGAAAATCTCTGTCGAAAAAGACTATGATCTTACACCTCTCAGATATGCCAGGGGGGAAGACGCCTTTTTCCGTGCCTTGCAACAGAGAGTGGATCGTTACTTCCGAAGCAATCATTTGACTCGGTATGCCACTGCGGGAATGGTGGGAAAATCCATGTTTCAGCTTTTCCTTTGGATGGCGCTCTATGGGCTGATTATGTCTAACCAATTTCAAGGATGGAGCTTGATTTTGCTGCAGATTGGCTTCC
>Ga0224508_10003124_pt1 | contig 13791 bp, 10 predicted proteins | sample SF_Jan12_sed_USG_4_FD_170157 | JGI IMG/M metagenome (GOLD analysis project Ga0224508, IMG submission 170157) | Sediment microbial communities from San Francisco Bay, California, United States - SF_Jan12_sed_USGS_21 | ecosystem: Environmental > Aquatic > Marine > Sediment | place: USA...
CGGGGGCACACACATTAATCTGATCGATACGCCTGGATACCCCGACTTCATGGGTCAGGCGTTAACGGCACTGCCGGCGGTTGAGACGGTGGCGGTGGTCATTAGTGCGCAGGCGGGCATCGAGATGGTGACCCAGCGCATGATGGAGCGTGCGGCTGAACGCAAACTTTGCCGCATGATAATTATCAATAAGATCGATGCCCAGGATGTGGATTTGCCGGCGTTGCTCGAAAACGTTCGCGCGACATTTGGCAGGGAGTGTCTACCCGTAAATCTACCTAGCGATGGCGGTCAGGCGGTAGTCGACTGCTTTTTCAATCCGGCTGGCAGCGCCGACTTCTCCTCCGTCGAGGATGCCCACACACAAATCGTCGACCAAGTTGTGGAGGTCGATGAGAAGTTGATGGAAGTTTATCTCGATCAGGGGGAGGTTAGCCCGGAACAACTGCATGATCCCTTCGAGAAGGCCCTGCGTGAGGGTCATCTGGTTCCTATTTGCTTTGTCTCAGGCAGCACCGGGGCTGGCGTTTCCGAGCTATTGGATGTGATGGCCAAGCTCATGCCGAATCCCAAAGAGGGTAACCCACCGCCTTTTCTGAAAGGTGAAGGTGATGACGCAGAGCCTGTCACGGCCGACCCAGATCCCGACAAGCACGTTCTCGCCCACGCGTTTAAGGTTTCAGTGGATCCGTTTGTTGGCAAATTAGGAATCTTCCGGATTCACCAGGGAACCATCGCCAAAGACACACAACTCTATGTCGGCGACGGTCGCAAACCTTTCAAGGTCGGGCACTTGTTCAAGCTTCAAGGCAAGGACCATCCGGAGATTGACCGCGGTGTACCGGGTGATATTTGCGCCGTGGCAAAGGTCGACGAGATACATTTTGATGCGGTGTTGCATGATTCCCATGACGAAGACAATTATCATCTTCGTCCCATGGAACTACCCACACCCATGGTTGGCCTGGCGATCCAGGCTAAGCAACGCGGGGACGAGCAAAAGATTGGCAGCGCGCTACAGAAACTAGCAGCGGAAGATCCCTGTTTCGTGGTCGAGCACAATGCGGCTATGAACGAAACGGTCATTCGCGGTCTTGGTGATCTGCATTTGCGCGTGATGCTCGAAAAGATGAAGGATCACCACGGCGCGGAGGTTGAAACACGCCCACCGAAGATTCCTTACCGCGAGACAATTAGTAAGAAATCGGAAGGCCACCACCGCCACAAGAAACAGACAGGCGGTGCCGGCCAGTTCGGTGAAGTGTATCTGCGGGTTGAGCCGCTGGCGCGTGGAACTGGCTTTGAGTTTGTCAATAAAGTTGTTGGTGGCGTCATCCCACAACAGTTTATTCCGGCGGTAGAGAAAGGGGTTCGCCAAGTGTTGGAAACGGGCGCGATAACCGGCTATCCGATGCAGGACATCAGGGTGATGGTCTATGACGGTAAGCACCACTCGGTCGATTCGAAGGAGGTTGCCTTTGTCGCCGCTGGCAAGAAGGCATTTGTCGACGCAGTGCTGAAGGCCAAGCCCATTACTTTGGAGCCTATCGTTTCGATTCAGGTGAGTGCACCGGATGCCAATATGGGAGATATCACCGGCGACCTGTCGGGTAAACGGGGGCGTATCAACAGCACGGAGACGTTATCGGGTGGAATGGTGTCGATTACCGGTCAAGTGCCGTTGAGCGAGCTCAATAACTACCAGTCCAAGCTCAAGTCGGTGACTGGCGGCCGCGGCTCGTATTCAGTGGAGTTCAGCCACTACGAGGCGGTTCCCGCCAACATTCAACAGCAGCTTATAGCCGAGTATAAACCTGGCAAGGAAGAGAGCTAGCCTGCCGGCAGGCCGGACTGGATCTAGTGCGACGGCTATGGGGAGTGGATACACACCCTTGTGATCCGCCGATGCGGACATGATTAGACGTTGCCTGCGGGAGATTACCCGTATCGGGCCTGGCTGGCACTTGCGATCGGAAAAATCCCCGCTGAATCAGCCCCTTGACACGCCATCCGTTACTGACGATGATGATCTATTAGGTATTTCGTGCCGAATACCCCCTTGACCAGTCCGGCTGGTACAAGCCATGTATACCCGCTACCTCGGTCTTAAAGAAAATCCGTTCTCGATCGCGCCCGATCCACGGTTTCTCTATTTGAGCCGCCGACATCAAGAGGCGCTGGCACACCTGATCTACGGTGTCACCGAAAGTGGCGGATTTGTACAACTAACGGGCAATGTGGGCACAGGTAAGACCATGCTCGTTCGCGCGTTGCTCGAACGCCTGCCAGAGACGGTCGAACTAGCACTGATCCTGTATCCGCTTTTATCGGTGCATGAGTTTATGCGCTCCATCTGTGATGAGTTAAGGATTGAGTACGCCAAGGACGCTAGCCTAAAAGACATGATCGATGCATTGAATGAGCATGTGTTGGCGAACTTCGCCAAGGGTCGACGCACAGTTCTGATTATTGACGAAGCGCAAAACCTGAACCGCGATGTGTTGGAGCAACTGCGTCTGCTCACGAATCTGGAAACCAGCAAAGAGAAGCTACTGCAGATTCTTCTCGTCGGGCAGCCGGAGTTAAAGAGCCTGTTAGCGCAGGAAGATATGCGCCAGCTGGCGCAGCGCGTTACGGCCCGTTACAGTTTGGGCCCGCTGGATGTGCATGAGACGTCCGAATACATCTTGCACCGATGTCTGGTAGCCGGTGCCAAGACACCGCTCTTCAGTGTACCGGCTATGCGTTGGGTTCACACGTTGTCAGGCGGCGTACCAAGAGTTGTTAATATTATTTGTGATCGTGCGCTGCTGGGTATCTACGCGCGCGGTAAGGCCTATGCCAATGCGAGTTTAGTTCGGCGTGCGGCTAGGCAGGTTGGGCAGCCGATCCCGAAGCATTTCCTGTGGCGCCCCAGCGCATTGGTAGCCGGTGCAGTTGTCGTAGGTCTGGTCGTTATCGGTTGGCAAATCTCGCCGCTATTCAAGAAAGATGCATCGAAAAGCCAGCAGGTCGCTGCCATACAGTCGGCGGATACCGGTAGCACTGATGTCGGTGCGGGGCTGTCGGTGATTGCGGCGGATGCCGAAGCGACATCGAACTCCGATCAAGTCGCGATGGTTAAACCATCCACGGCAACAACCGCCAAGGTAGACAACGATAGGACGCTAGAGCAGATCTTGGCGGGTCCGAACGTGCATACCGATACCGAGTCAGCCTTTGCTCAGCTATTTTTACGTTGGGGTCTTGTATATGCCGATTACACCGGCTCTACCGGATGTACACGGGCACAAAAGGTGGGTCTGCGTTGTATATTCCAATCCGGCACGTGGAATAACTTACGGCAGCTGAATCGTCCCGCCGTGGTTGAGTTGCTCGATGCCGATGGTCAGCGACACCATGTGCTGGTCAGCGCTTTGGATGATAATCAGATATTGGCGAATTTCGGCGGTCCAGAGCACAGCATCCCCATCAGCGAAATCGATCGTTATTGGTACGGGCAATATTTGTTGCTGTGGAAGCCGCTATCATCCAAGCAACGTGTGTTGCGTCGCGGGACCCGCGGTGAGGCTGTCGCCTGGTTGAGAAATATCTTGGCGCGCTATCACGGCGAGCCAACCCTAGCCAATGGCAACGACTTGTTCGACCGAGAGCTTGAAAGACAGGTAAAAGCGTTTCAACGTGACCATCAGCTGAAGTCGGATGGCGTGGTCGGGAGGCTCACCCTGATACGGTTGAACACCTATGATCCCGAGAAGGCAGCGCCGGTATTGTGGAAGGGTCCGCAGCGGAAGGCCAGTTAGCTATGTCCTATATTCTTGATGCGCTAAAGAAGTCGGAACAAGAACGTGGTATGGGTGGGATGCTGGTCCCCACGAATAGCGCGGGGACGCTGGCAGCGCCGCTCGATCGGCGTTGGTGGCCGATAATCCTGGCGTTGCTATTGGTCATCGTTGCGTTGGTAGTGCTCCTGCGGTTTTGGGCGCATGACGGTGTGCCGGCTAAGCCGGTAGCCGCCCAGGCCTCAGCCGAGACGATTGAGTCACGAACCGCAGTAACGGGCAGTGTAGAACGGTTGGAACTAAGCCGTGTCGACAGGCCCAATGTCCGTGATTTGGCGGAGCAGGCCGGGGTTCGTTTGGGAAAGCGAAAGCCAGAATCGATGAGTGAACCGAAATCTCCCAAGGCCACACCCGAAGTCGCTACCATGGCGGGCGCGCCGCCGCCGACCCTGGATGATTTCACGCAGGAGGAGGTACCCGAGGTGGATCCGGCCGACATCCCGTTCTTGCGACAGATGCCCGAGGCGTTCCGCCAGGGTGTCCCGGAGATGGTAGTCAACGTGCACCTGTATTCAGCTAATGAAGCCGAAAACCTGGTCTATATCAACGACCGTCACGCCCGCAAAGGCGACCGGATCGAAGGGGGTGTGAAGCTGGAAGCCATCGTGCACGACGGGGTGGTGTTGGATCACGGTGGAACAAAATTTAAGCTACCACGTCCTAACTAAAGCAAATCGATTCCCAAGTTAATCTATGCGAGTCGTGTTTGCACGTGAATCTCCGAGTGCAAGGTGCGGTGTACGGGACACTTGTTTGAGATCTCGAGCATGCGCTGGCGTTGCTCTGCTGTAAGATTGCCGTCAAGAACAAGTTCGCTGTCGATACGATCGATCTTCCCATCTTTTGTCTCACAATGTTCACAATCTTCAGCATGGATCCGACTGTGGCTGAGTTTTACCGACACCTTTTCTAGTGGTAGTTTTTTGTGGTTTGCATACATGCGCACCGTCATGCTCGTGCAGGTTCCTAGGGCCGCAAGCAGGAACTCATAAGGATCGGGGCCGGCATCGCGGCCGCCATGGCGCGTAGGCTCATCGGCCAACACATGATGCGTATCTGTAAACACATCTTGCCCAAACTTGCCGTCTGTTTCTCTGACCAAGACCTCTCCTGATCCTAATTTTGGGCGGGCCACATTTTCATCAGCTTCTTCTGACGCCGGGACATAGCGGCTCGCCCAAGCTGCGATCGTGTCGGCTACGTATTGTGAGTCCCGTTTTCGGGTCAGTAGGTGGTCAGCGCTATCGAGTGATACAAAACTCTTTGGGTGTCTGGCTGCCTCAAAGATACGGCGCGCACTGTCAATATGAACGATATCATCGGCCGGGGCATGGAAGATGAGCAGCGCTTTTTGCATCGTCCTGATTCGTTCGCTGAGGTTCTGTGTCGCGATGTCGTCTAAGAACTGTCTACTGATCGTAAAGGTTCTACCGCTTAGATTGACGACGGCGTATCCCTTGTCTTCGATCTCTTCGATGTTGTCTTCGAATAAGTGACTTACGTGCCCGGGCTCGGCCGGAGCGCCAATAGTTACCACCGCACGGACTTCAGGAACATCTCCAGCCGCCGATAGCACGGCTGCACCACCTAAGCTGTGACCAATCAGGATGGCCGGAGCTTCCAGTACGTCTCGCATACGATCGACAGCGCAAATCAAGTCGGCCACGTTGGAAGAAAAATTGGTGTTAGCAAAGTCACCTTCGCTGTTGCCGAGCCCAGTAAAATCAAAGCGCACGACGGCTACACCGCGTGCCGCAAGGGCACGGCTAACCCGGGAGGCAGCGGCAATGTCCTTGGAGCAGGTAAAGCAATGTGCGAACAACGCGTAGGCAATGGGCTTGGTATTTGGACTTTCAAGCAGCGCCGCCAGTTGCTGGCGCTGCTGATTTAGGAAGGTCAGTTTTTCTCGATGAATGGATTTGATCACTATAACCTCCGTCGGGTCTGCGGCAAGAATTGTCCTGACGTGCGTGGCAGGGATTGTTCCTACAATCCTTTTGCATTTCCTCCGTCCCTGGAGGTTAGATGCCCACGACTCCATGGATGGAGCAGGTAGAACCGCGTCGGGAACAGCGGTCGAAGCGCGGCCTACAATCCCACTGCATTTTTTCCATTGTATCTGGATGTGCAGGTGCCGCGAAGCACAAGACATGCGAAAGCGGCCATCCGTGAAGGTCAGCGCCGTTTGTTGGACAAGTCAAATGGCGTGTTGCAGATAGATGCACCCGATTTTACACCTATACGATAAGATTTACTTTTCCGCATAGATTCCGTTGTTCTAAATAGATAGATCCGGTATCTGGGCACTCGAATCGGAACCTCGGCTGGGTGTCACGCTTGATCGGACACAAGCTATAATAGGCCTAGCAAGAGCCTTCGTGCACAACAGCACAAAAAGACTTAGTTTGAAAACGAGGGCGATAGGGCCTACCGGGTTCAGCGCCGTAACCGCATTTTCGATATACTCGGCTCAACTGCTCAGAGCGTTGAAAACATCGTTGGCGACGATATGGATATATTTCAGGATGCCTCATCCCTAGGCTTTGGCGATATTCACTTTAAGTTCGATCATGCTACTGGATTACGCGCGATTATCGCGATTCACAATACACACTTAGGGCCGGCGCTGGGTGGTTGTCGCTGCGTTTCGTATCCGTCAACGGAGGCAGCCATCATTGATGCCATGCGACTTGCGCGTGGCATGACTTACAAATCAGCTATTTCGGGTCTTTCCCAGGGAGGCGGGAAGTCGGTGTTGATACGCCCGACGCAGATCCGCGATCGTGAGGCGTATTTCGAATCGTTCGGTAGATTCGTCGACGAGCTTGGCGGGCGGTACATTACAGCAGTCGACAGCGGTACCAGTGTCGCCGACATGGACGTGATTGCGCGCACCACTAAATATGTTGCCTGCACATCGGCTGGCAGTGCCGGTACCGATGACCCCTCGCCGCACACGGCGGTCGGTGTACGGCGAGGACTGGAAGCGGCTGTTAAATTCAAGCTGGGGCAATCGGATCTCGATGGTATTCACGTCGCGATCCAGGGGGTCGGGCACGTGGGCTATCCACTCGCGAGCCAGTTACACGAGCGTGGCGTGAGATTGACAGTTAGTGATGTGAACAAAGCGGCCGTCGATCGTTGTGCCGATGAATTTAATGCTGACGTGGTCGAGCCTGAAGACATCTACGACGTCGAGTGCGATGTGTTTTCACCAAACGCACTGGGAGCCGTGATTAATGATGAAACACTCTCCCGTTTGCGAACGAAGATGGTTGGTGGTGCAGCTAACAACCAGCTGGCTCGATCGCGTCATGGAGACGCGTTGCATAAGCGAGGAATACTGTATGCACCTGACTACGTGATCAATGCGGGTGGAGTGATTCAGATAGCGACTGACAAATCTATACTTAACGAAAAACTTTCCGACATTTACGATACGTTAATGCGGATCTTCGAGCAATCCGCGAAAAAGAATGAGGCACCCCATCGCGTGGCCGACCGTATGGTAGATGCAATATTGACGTCACCTGCGAAGACCTAAGGCATCAATGTTGCCCACTACTGACAAGAATAATCCAGATGAGTAAGGACAAAGGGTCAAGCACAGGCTCCTCGACGCGGGTGGCAAGTTTCGAGATTCACCACACACGATTTCTTGATCACAACGGCGAAGTGACGGGCGAGTTGCCAGAGTTCACAAGGGATTCTGCCAACCTAATTTCTCTGTATCGTGCTATGGTGCGTACGCGCATTTTTGACAAGAAAGCAGTAGCTTTACAGCGCACAGGACAACTCGGCACGTTCGCGTCCTCATTGGGGCAAGAAGCGAGTTTTGTGGGCATTGGCAGTGCTATGCGCACTGAAGATGTGCTGTTACCCACCTATCGCGAATCTGGCGCCATGTTCATTCGTGGTGTGACCATGACGGAACTACTGCTCTATTGGGGTGGTGATGAACGTGGCATGGACTATGCGGGACCACGCGAAGACTTTCCCATCTGTGTTCCTATCGCCACCCACCTGCCGCACGCGGTTGGCGTCGCCTACGCGATGAAGCTGCGACGACAACCTCGAGTTGCGGTATGTACACTGGGAGACGGTGCCACCTCAAAGGGAGATTTCTATGAGGCCCTAAACATGGCCGGCGCCTGGCAACTACCCGTAGTTTTTGTCGTGTGTAATAACGAGTGGGCGATCTCGGTCCCACGCCGCGCTCAGACCCATGCACAAACGCTTGCACAAAAGGCGATCGCGGGCGAGATTGAAGGTGAGCAGGTCGATGGCAACGATGTCATCGCAGTGCGTCATTGCGTGTCGCGAGCGATTGAAAAAGCGAGATCAGGTGATGGGCCCAGTCTAATTGAAGCACTTAGCTACCGTATGAGTGATCACACTACCGCCGATGATGCCAGTCGGTACCGCGCAAAAGAGGAGCTCGAAAAACAGGCGATCAACGACCCGATAACTCGGCTGAACACTTATCTTATTGGCAATAACCTACTAACAGAGAAGGATCGGGAAGCGTTGGAAGCGGAGTGTGCCGCTGAAGTCGAGGCCGCCGCCAAAGAATACCTTGCTACCCCGCCACCGCCGTCCAAGGCGATGTTCGACTATCTCTACGAGACGCTACCGGCTAGCCTAGTGGCGCAACGCGAATTCGCCACTAAACGGGGTTCAGGCAATGCCTGAAGTCAGTTTGGTTGAAGCAGTTAATCTCGCGCTTGCCCACGAGATGCAAGCCGATGAGAGCGTGGTGGTACTTGGCGAGGACGTCGGCGTAAATGGCGGGGTGTTTCGCGCCACCGCTGGTTTACAAGAGCGTTTCGGCAAAGAACGTGTGATGGACACGCCGTTGGCGGAAACGTTAATCGCTGGTATGTCTGTCGGACTAGCGGCGCAGGGATTTAAAGCGGTGCCGGAAATTCAATTCATGGGTTTTATCTATCCAACCATCGATCAGATCCTCAACCACGCAGCGCGATTGCGCTATCGGACGCGTGGTCGTATGACTTGTCCGATGGTGCTACGCGCGCCGTTCGGCGGCGGTATTCACGCGCCCGAACATCATTCGGAAAGCACGGAAGCCATATTTGCGCATATTCCAGGTCTTAGAGTAGTCATCCCGTCATCGCCTTCGCGCGCCTACGGGTTATTGCTGGCCGCTATTCGTGACCCTGATCCGGTTATATTCCTCGAGCCTAAGCGTATCTACCGACTGGTAAAACAGCAAGTGCCCGATGACGGGGAGGCGTTGCCGCTCGATGTATGTTTTACGTTACGTGAGGGGGCCGATGTCACAGTGGTTACATGGGGCGCAATGACGCACGAAACCATGATGGCGGCTGATCAATTGGCAGAAGAAGGTATCAGTGCCGAAGTCATCGATGTTGCGACCCTGAAGCCGTTAGACATGGACACAATCTTAGAGTCAGTCGCGAAGACCGGGCGTTGTGTGATCGTGCACGAGGCGGCACGTACTGCCGGTATGGGGGCAGAGATCGCAGCGCAACTGGCAGAACATAGTCTTTTGACTCTGTTGGCGCCTGTGCAGCGCGTTGCTGGTTACGATACGGTGATGCCGCTTTATAGATTGGAGAACGAGTATATGCCGGATACCGCACGCATTGTCGAGGCAGCGAAAAATACAATGGAGATGTCATGAGTATCTTTAAACTTCCTGATCTTGGCGAAGGTTTGCAAGAGGCCGAGATCCGTGAGTGGCACGTGTCTGTCGGTGATGAAGTAAAGGTTGACCAATTGTTGGTTTCGGTGGAAACCGATAAGGCGGTTGTCGATATTCCGAGCCCGCAAAGCGGGCGTATTCAAAAACTTAATGGCGAGCCGGGAGATATCCTGCAAGTCGGCGCTGCGCTTGTCGAATTCGAGGGCGCAGCAGCTGAACTCACCGACAAAGGAACGGTGGTTGGCCGGGTCGAAGTCGGTCAGGAAGTAGTCAACGAGAAACCCGCGGTAACGGGGCGCGCCGCCGTTGGATTTAAAGCCATGCCCGCGGTGCGGGCGCTTGCCCAGCGTTTGAACGTCGATCTATCTGTTGTTACGCCCAGTGGGCCCGATGGCACGGTGACTGCCGCCGACGTACAGCGGGTGGCCAAAATTTTGACTGATGTCGGGCCATTGGAGACGTTGCGGGGTGTGCGTCGGGCGATGGCACGCAGCATGACCCAGGCGCACGCCGAAGTGGCCGAGGTCACGGTGGTCGATGACGCCGATATCGACGCATGGAAAGACGGTGAAGACACCACACTTCGTTTGATTCGCGCCATCGTTGCTGCCTGCAAAGTGGAGCCAGCCCTAAACGCCTGGTACGACAGCCATGCGGTCGGACGGCGGGTCCTCGAAAAGATTGATATGGGTATTGCCGTAGATACCAGCGATGGACTTTTCGTTCCCGTGCTGCGCGATGTCGGTAATCGTAAGCCCGACGACTTACGCAAAGGGTTAGATGCACTCAAGAAAGATGTCCGAGCGCGGACCGTACCACCAGAGGAGCTGCGCGGTTACACGATCACTTTGTCTAATTTCGGCAAGTTCGGCGGACGCTATGCAGATCCGGTGGTGGTACCACCCACGGTGGCGATTCTTGGGGCCGGTCATAGCCGCCCCGAGGTGGTGGCGGTCGACGGCAAACCCGCGGTTCATCAAATCCTTCCCCTCTCACTAAGCTTTGATCACCGCGCCGTGACCGGCGGAGAGGCTACGCGTTTCCTAGCAGCGGCGATCGAGGATCTGCGGTTGGCCACATAATGTACGATCTACGCGCGCGTGCTATCTCCACGCCAAAACTCTGCGTTTAGCAACGCACGATAAAGGCATGGCTGTAATCAAATCCAGAATAGATAGCTCGTCGCGTGAATTCGCCGACAATGCGGCGAACACACAATCTCAAGTCAACGACCTCAAGGCTCGCCTTGAGAAGTTGGCAACGGGTGGGCCAGTCAAGGCACGCGAGAAACATCAGAAACGGGGAAAATTGTTGGTACGAGATCGTATCAAGATCCTTTTGGACAAAGATGAACCTTTCGTAGAACTTTCAGCCCTGGCCGCCAATGGTATGTATGATGACGATGTGCGAAGTGCCGGAATCGTTACCGGCTTGGGTCGCGTGCATGGCCAGGAAGTCGTGGTGGTTGCTAACGATGCCACGGTCAAAGGCGGTACTTATTATCCAATTACCGTTAAGAAGCATTTGCGGGCGCAAGAGATTGCCGAACAGAATCGGCTGCCTTGCATATATCTTGTCGATTCGGGTGGTGCCTTTCTGCCGAAACAAGACGAGGTATTCCCGGATCGGGACCACTTCGGGCGCATCTTCTATAACCAGGCCCAACTTTCAGCCCAAGGGATTCCACAGATTGCCGCGGTCCTAGGTTCGTGTACGGCCGGTGGTGCCTATGTGCCAGCGATGGCGGATGAGGCAGTCATCGTAAAGAATCAGGGCACGATCTTTCTTGGTGGTCCGCCCTTGGTTAAGGCAGCCACCGGTGAAATTGTCGATGCCGAAAAATTGGGGGGCGGTGATGTACATACACGAATATCCGGCGTGGCTGATCATCTTGCCGACGATGACGCGCATGCACTACGCATCGTTCGCGATATCGTTGACAACCTAAACTATAAGAAGCTGGGTAACCTTCCTCGAAAACCAGCCGTGTTGCCGAAACTGTCGGCGGAGGAGATCTACGGTATCATCCCTCGGGATCCACGCTACCAGTATGACGTGCGTGAAATCATTGCGCGCATCGTCGATGGATCTGAATTCCATGAGTTTAAAGCACTGTACGCCAAGACATTGGTTTGCGGATTTAGCCATATCGACGGCTATTCAGTCGGTATCCTTGCTAACAATGGGATCTTGTTTTCCGAATCTGCGTTGAAGGCCACCCATTTCATTCAGCTCTGTGATCAACGCGGGATACCACTAGTGTTCCTACAGAATATCGCCGGCTTCATGGTCGGCAAGAAATTTGAAAATGAAGGCATCGCAAAAAACGGTGCCAAGATGGTGAAGGCAGTCGCTTGCGCTAAGGTACCTAAGTTTACCGTGATTATGGGTGGTTCGTTTGGTGCCGGTAACTACGCCATGTGCGGTCGTGCCTACGGTCCACGACAACTCTGGATGTGGCCGAACGCACGCATATCGGTCATGGGTGGCGAGTCGGCCGCCGTCGTGTTGTCGATTGTAAAGCGCGATGGTATGGAAGCCCGTGGCGAGAGCTGGAAAGTTGAAGACGAGCAGGTGTATAAGGATGAATTGCGGACACAGTATGAAACCCAGGGTCACCCCTACTACGCGACGGCACGATTATGGGATGATGGCATCATCGATCCGGCCAAGACGCGACATGTGTTGGCGATGGGTATCGCGGCTGCCCTCAATGCGCCCATCGAGAAAGCGGATTGGGGCGTGTTTAGAATGTGAATCTAACCACGGGTAGCAAATATTAAAGTGGCAAGTAGCGGGCAAGAAGCAAAAATAGCTGCCGCTACTACCCGTTATTGTTTCGGGAGCTGACTATGTCTGATTCGTTGCTTGTACACACAGATTCTCGCGGAGTGTCTACATTGACGCTCAATCGCCCCGAACGTCACAACGCGTTCGATAGTCATCTTATCGAACAGCTAAGGACGAGAATCAGTGAGATCGATCGGGACGCCTTGGTTCGTGTGGTGGTACTGACCGGCGCCGGTAAATCATTTTCTAGTGGAGCGGATCTTGAGTGGATGCGCGGCATGGCGAAATACGATGAGGTCACCAATCACAAAGACGCCAAGCAACTGGCCGATATGTTGCAAGTATTCAATGATCTTAGTAAACCGACGGTGGCATCGGTTAACGGTGTGGCCTTCGGTGGTGCCATAGGACTTATTGCCTGTTGTGATATCGCGATTGCCAATCGCCGTGCCGCGTTTGCGTTGACAGAAGTACGCTTGGGTCTTGCACCGGCGGTGATTTCCCCCTACGTAATCGCAGCGGTTGGCACGCGACAAGCGCGGCGGTTCTTTCTAACGGGGGAGCGGATTAATGCCGATGAGGCGCAACGAATCGGTTTAGTCCATCAGGTGGTTGATGAAGATGCGTTGGCAGAGGCGGTGAATAGACAAGTGGAGTTTCTATTGCACGGTGGTCCGAACGCGCTAAGGGAGTGCAAGCGCTTGGCCGCAGGTTTGGTGGACCGCGAGGACACCCCGGCCTTAATTGCACGTATGCGCGTCTCACCCGAGGGGCAGGAGGGAATGGCGGCGTTTTTCGAAAAGCGCAAACCCGACTGGGTCAAATCCTAACGTGAGTGTTTATCCTCGCCACGTCAAGCTGGTCGAGGTGGGGCCACGAGATGGCCTGCAAAACGAACCCTCACCGATAGAAACGCATGTCAAAGTTGAGCTCATCGACCGGCTTAGTAATACCGGGCTACGGGCCATAGAAGCCACCAGTTTCGTCAGCCCAAAATGGGTTCCACAATTGGCTGATGCGGAAGAAGTACTCACGCAGATTACACGCAAAGAGGGTGTCGTCTATCCGGTGCTTGTGCCTAACATGTCGGGCTTGGAACGTGCGCTGGGAGTTGGTGCCGAGGAGATCGCGGTCTTTACCACTGTCTCGGAGACTTTTTCGCAGAAGAACACTAATTGCTCGATAGCAGAATCGATTGAGCGCTTCAAACCAGTGATCGCTCGCGCCCATACCGAGAGTCTCCGGATTAGGGCATATATTTCGTGCGTACTCGGTTGCCCCTACGAAGGCGCGATTGATTCGGCGCGCGTCGCTGAGCTCGCTCACCAGCTTTATGAGTTTGGCTGCTACGAGATTTCGTTGGGTGACACCATTGGCGTAGGCACACCGCGGCAAGCCGCCGCCATCGTGGCTAGCGTCGCTGCCTTTGTGCCGATAGGACATCTTGCAGTGCACTTCCATGACACACGTGGT
>Ga0224508_10003125_pt1 | contig 13790 bp, 11 predicted proteins | sample SF_Jan12_sed_USG_4_FD_170157 | JGI IMG/M metagenome (GOLD analysis project Ga0224508, IMG submission 170157) | Sediment microbial communities from San Francisco Bay, California, United States - SF_Jan12_sed_USGS_21 | ecosystem: Environmental > Aquatic > Marine > Sediment | place: USA...
GGATGCATCAGCGCCTGGCGGTGCACCGTGGTGAACTCGACTACGAGTTGCTGCTCGACGCCAAGCGCCTGGGGTTTTCCGACGCCAAGATTGCGCGCCTGACGAATTTCTCCGCAAAAGCGGTGCGCGAACGGCGGCGCGAACTGGATCTGTTCCCTCATTACCCGCAGATCGATACGCTGGCGGCGGAGTTTCCCGCGGAAACCAACTACACATATGCGACTTATCATGCCCAGAGCAGCGATCTGGAACCTTCGTGGCGGAAGAAAGTGCTGGTGCTGGGATCGGGTGCGTACCGCATCGGTTCCAGTGTGGAGTTCGACTGGTGTTGCGTGAACGCCGTCCAGGCTGCGCGCGAATCCGGCATCGAAGCGATGATGATGAACTACAACCCGGAAACCGTCAGCACCGACTACGATCAATGCGACAAGCTGATCTTTGATGAGTTGAGCGCCGAGGCGGTGCTCGATCTGTGCGAGCGTGAAAAACCGCTTGGGGTGGTCATAAGCATGGGCGGGCAGATCCCGAATACCCTGGCCATGCGCTTGAGTGAGAACGGGGTGCCGATTCTCGGCACTTCGTCTGAGAACGTCGATCGCGCCGAGGACCGGAGCAAATTCAGTGCCCTGCTCGACAAGCTCGACATCGATCAGCCGCGCTGGACCCACGTTACCGACGTCAGCAACGTAGACGCTATCGTAGACGAACTCGGTGGATTTCCGGTACTCGTGCGGCCGAGTTACGTGCTCAGCGGATCTGCCATGAGCGTTGCCCATGAAGTGCACGAATTGCACTGGATACTCGATCGCGCGATCGACGTATCACCGGAGCATCCGGTGGTGGTTTCGAAATTCGAAACACACGCCCGTGAAATCGAATTCGACGCCGTCGCCGATCAGGGGCGGCTGGTATTGTGGGCAATCAGCGAGCACGTCGAAGATGCCGGGGTGCACAGCGGTGACGCGACGTTGGTCCTGCCGCCGCAATCGCTTTACATCTCGACGCTGCGGCGAATCAAGCATATTTCCGCGGAACTGGCGCGTGCACTGAATATTACCGGACCGTTCAACGTGCAGTTCCTGGCCAAAAGCAACAGTGTCAAAGTCATCGAGTGCAATCTACGTGCGTCGCGCAGCTTTCCCTTCGTGTCCAAGGTGACCGGCGTGAATTTCGCGCGTGAGGCGATGCGCCGGATGCTGGGCACCGCCAAGCACAACAGCGTTAACAGTCTGGACCTGGACTACGTGGGCGTGAAAGTGCCGATGTTTTCGTTCTCCCGGCTGGTGGGAGCCGACCCGGTGCTGGGCGTGGAAATGGCCAGCACGGGCGAGGTCGGCTGTATCGGTGACGATCTGAGCGAAGCGTTACTGCTGGGGCTGCTGGCTGCCGGGTTCAAGATGCCGCGCAACGGTGTGCTGTTGTCGCTCGGCCCGATTTCCGACAAGTACTGGTTTACCGATGAAGCGAGATCAATCGCGGACGACCTGAAGTTGCCGTTGTATGCGACCGAAGGCACGGCTGAGGCGCTCGAAGCGGTCGGCATAGACTGCACCCGGGTCGGAAAGGCCGACGATGACGGCGGCAGCGCGCTCGCCGCCATGGACGACGGACGTATCGACATGGTCATCAATATACCCCGCAGCTACGACGATCTGGGGCGCCCCGACGGGTACCTCATCCGCCGGCGGGCGGTGGATATCGGCATTCCACTGATAACCGACCTGCAACTGGCCCGCGCGGTGATCAACGCGCTCAAGGAGCATTCGCAGGAGGATCTGCACGTACGCGCGTGGGGCGACTACCTTGAGCGCGACGTGCGGGTACTGATTTAGCCCGCAAAGACCCTCACCCCAGCCCTTCCAGTGGGAGAGGGCATGGATGCAAAGGCCTCCAAGGAACGCGGGGAGTGACGGGGGCTCGACTGCTCTCCCAAGGCGGGGGAGAAGCCCACCCCCGGCGAGATCAGGGGCGCTGTTCGTTGCACCATTCCGGGTCCTCCATTAGAATGCAGCGCGCCGTCCAGGGACGGTATTACAATCAGATTTACTCCTTGCTGCGGAACTGATTCGTAGCTGCTAATCCGAGAGGAGCACCTATGCGACACTACGAAGTGGTGTTTCTGGTCCATCCTGACCAGAGCGAACAAGTGCCCGCGATGATCGAACGCTATCGAGGTATCATCGAGGCCCAGAAAGGCACTATTCACCGGCTCGAAGACTGGGGACGCCGGCAACTCGCCTACCCGATAAACAAGATTCACAAAGCGCATTACGTGCTGATGAACATCGAGTGCGAGCAGCAGGCTCACGACGAACTCGTGGATGCGTTCAGATTCAACGACGCCGTGCTGCGTAACCTTGTCATCAAGCGCCGCACCGCAGTCAGCGAAACTTCTTACCTTGCCAAGAGCAAAGAAGCCGAGGACGAGGTGCGTGAAGTGCGCGATACGTCCCCGCCACGCGAACAGGCCGTGGCAACCGAGGATGCGTCCGGCGACGCCACCGACAACGCCGCTGCCAAAGAAGCAGTTACGGCGACCGAATAGGGAGCAGCAACCATGTCACGTTTTTACCGGCGCCGAAAATACTGCCGTTTTACTGCCGAAGGCGTAACCGAGATCGACTATAAGGATCTCAACACCCTGAAGAACTACATAACCGAGACGGGCAAGATCGTGCCCAGTCGCATCACCGGTACCAAAGCGAAGTATCAGCGGCAGCTGGCAACCGCGATCAAGCGCGCGCGTTATCTGGCGTTGTTGCCTTATACAGACAACCACTAGGCAGATTTCGCATATGCAGGGTAACCGCGCGCCGGTTGGTCTCACCGGATGTGCACCTTCCCTGCACCGCGACGACACAGTCAACATGCGTGGTTTAGCAGTGTTTGTCATGCGCGGGCCCATGCAGGCGGGCCTGGTTGCGGCCGCCAGCCTGGCGCTGTCGTTGATCGTACCGCCAGCTCTCTGGATTGGAGGTGCGTCGGTCGCGCTGTATGCGCTGCGCAAGGGTCTCACCGGCGGTCTGGCTGCAGGCGGCGTCGCGGCGCTGGGCAGCTTGGCACTGCTGTGGGCGTCGCTCGGCCAGCCCGACGTCGGCGTGCTGCTTGCGTTGACGGTTTGGGTGCCAGTGCTGAGCGTGGCAGCCGTGCTTCGCGCAACCGTGCGCTTGCAGTTGAGTGTATGGGTGGCGGCTGGATTTGGCCTGATCGTGATCGGGCTGTTGTTCATGCTGGTCGACGATCCGGCGGAAATGTGGTACGAGGGCCTGTCGCAGGCGCTACCCGCCGCGCGTGTGCAGGCGGAGCTGGGCATGCAACCGGCGGATTTCGACGCACAGGCATGGCAGGAACTGCTGGCTCGAATCGCCGCGCTGATGAGCGGTTTTACCGGCGCGGCACTCACTGTAAATACACTGGTCAGCCTGTTGCTGGCGCGCTGGTGGCAGGCGATATTGTTCAACCCGGGTGGCTTTGGCGAGGAGTTTCGTGAGCTGCGGCTCGGCCGGGTCGCCGGGAGTGTGGCGCTGGTTGTAATGGTCGCCGCCTGGCTGCTGCAAACCGGCTTCCTGGTGAATGTCGCGGTGCTGCTCGTGGCGGTCTATCTGTTTCAAGGCCTGGCTGTGGCGCACGGCGTGGTCAAGCAGCGTGACCTGGGGCGCGGCTGGTTAGTCGGCCTCTACGTGCTGCTGTTTTTCGCATTTGTACACATGGCGTTGCTGATCGCATTGCTGGGCATGCTGGATGGCTGGACCGATATACGGCGGCGTTGGGCGGCGGCGCCGCCTTCGTGAGCGGTCGTGCTGCAAGACGGTGCGCGCACAGGCATACCCGATGACTATCTGAACGGGGGTTAAACCGATGCAGTTGATATTGATGGAAAGAGTGGAAAACCTGGGCGAACTCGGGGATGTGGTGCAGGTGCAGGCAGGCTATGCGCGAAACTTCCTGGTACCCACCGGCAAAGCGAAAGTGGCGACGCCGGAGAATATCAAGGAAGTGGAAGAGCGCCGCGCTGAACTGGAGCGGTTGGCGCGGGAACGTCTGGACGCGGCGAACCTGCGTCAGCAGGACCTGGTCGACGTGCGCGTGACGATTTCGGCAAAAGCCGGCACCGAGGGCAAGTTGTTTGGCTCGATCGGCACCAGCGAGATCGCTACCGCGCTGGAAGAACTGAGCCTGCCGATCGAGAAGCGCGAGATTCGCCTGCCGGACGGACCGCTGCGGACGCTTGGCGAGCACGAAGTGGGGGTGCATTTACATACCGATATCGACGCCAAGATCGTCGTTGTGGTGGAAGCCGAGGATTGAGCGACGCTTGTCGGAAACTCGCGATATACTGTCGCGCATGTTAAGCCACTTTCCGTCATGAATGAGGTGACAATCGAAGTAGCGGGCGATCCGTTTGCCGCGCGCTTGCCGAAGCTGCCTCCGCAGTCGGTGGAGGCCGAGCAGGCGTTGCTGGGCGGCCTGCTGCTGAGTAACGAGGCGTGGGATAACGTTGCCGACCGTGTCAGCGAAAGCGATTTTTATCAGAAAGAACACCGGCTGATCTTCCGCGCCATCGGTGAACTGGCCGAGGCGGACCGCCCACGTGACGTGGTGACGCTTTCCGAACAGCTCGACACCACCGGACAGCTCGAAGAAGCGGGTGGCTTGGCTTACCTGGGGCGGCTCGCGCAGGATACACCCGGTGCCGCCAATATTACCGCTTACGCCGATATCGTTCGCGAGCGGTCCGTGCTGCGCCAGCTGATTGTGGTCGGTAACGAAATCGCCAACTCCGCGTACCATCCCGAGGGGCAGGACAGCGACGCACTGCTCGATACGGCCGAGGCGAAAGTCTTTGGCATCGCCGATCAGAAATCGCGTGGTCAACAGGGCTTCAAGAATATCAAGCAGATACTCACGGCCGCGGTGGACCGCATCGACGAGTTGTTCACCAATCAAAACCCGGTTACCGGGCTGTCCACCGGATTTCACGACCTCGATGACAAAACATCGGGGTTGCAGAACGCTGACCTGATTATCGTCGCTGGTCGCCCGTCCATGGGTAAAACCGCCTTCGCGATGAATCTCGCCGAACACACCGCGATCGACCAGGACTCGCCGGTGGCCTTCTTCAGCATGGAAATGCCAGGCGAACAGCTGGCGATGCGTCTTATCGCATCGCTCGGCCGGATCGATCTGCACAAGTTGCGTTCCGGTCAGCTGGTGGAAACCGACTGGCACCGCATTACCTCTGCAATGTCGCTGCTTTCACACAAGGCGAACCTGTACATAGACGATTCGCCGGCGCTGACGCCGATCGAGCTGCGCGCGCGTGCACGGCGGTTGAAACGTGAACGGGGCCTGGGCTTGATTGTCGTCGACTATCTGCAGTTGATGCAGGTGCCTGGCACCAAGGAAAACCGCGCCACGGAAATCTCCGAAATATCCCGCTCCATGAAGGCGCTGGCGAAGGAGCTGAACGTGCCCATCATTGCTCTGTCGCAGCTCAATCGCAGTCTGGAGCAGCGCACGGACAAACGTCCGATCATGGCGGATCTGCGCGAATCCGGTGCCATCGAACAGGATGCGGACGTCATTATCTTCGTGTACCGCGACGAGGTGTACAACGAGGACAGCAACGACAAAGGGACCGCCGAAATCATAATCAGCAAGCAGCGCAACGGCCCGATAGGTAAAGTCCGCCTGACGTTCCTGGGGTCGTACACAAAATTCGAGAATTTTTCCCCTGAAGTATTCGCCGGTCGTGGCGATAACTACGATACCTGAGCCGGGCTTTCGTTCAGCGAACTACCGGCAATGTCCGAGGAGAACCGTATATGAAACGCCTGCGCGCAATTGGTGTCATCGTAGCTTGCGCCGTGCTCGGTGGCTGCGGCGGCGCCAGCGTCGTGAAGAGCGCTATGTTTCGCGCCGATTCCATGCGCTCCGGCGAGTATTCCCGCGAGCCGATGCTGACCCTGAATCAGTTGAAATGGAAGTACCAGACCGGCGTCACGTCCTATTCGTCGCCTCTGGAAGCAAACGGGGTCGTCTATTACGGCACCGGCGACGGTAAATTGCGGGCCATCTCGGCGGAAAGCGGTAACGAACTCTGGAATTTCCAGGCGGGCGCGACGATTGAGTCCACACCGGCCTATGCCGATGGCGTAGTGTATTTCGGCAGCTGGGATGGCCACGTGTACGCCGTGGACACCGCTTCGCACGCGGTGCTGTGGAAGTTCAAGACGGGCGGTATCGTCTACGGGTCGCCTGCCGTGAGCATGGAGGTGGTCTATGCGGGCAGCGAAGACGGGCACGTGTACGCGCTGGCCGCCAAGACCGGCGTCGAAATGTGGCGTTTCAAGACCGATGGGCGGGTGTATTCGTCGCCGGCGATCGAAGCGGGCCGGGTGTATTTCGGCAGCGGCGACACACGCGTATACGCCGTGGACGCAGCGACGGGCGTCGAGATCTGGCGTTTCAAAACCACTGAACCGATTTATTCCTCGCCATCGGTGAGCAGCGGCACGCTGGCGATTGGCAGCGACGACCGCTTCATGCGTCTCATCAACACCAAAACCGGCCAGGAAGTTTGGCGTTACCGGACCGGCAACAAGATCTACTCGTCCCCGGCCATGACCGGTAACACAATCGTGTTCGGCAGCACCGACGGTTATGTCTACGCGTTGACGCGCGCAACCGGGCACAAGCTCTGGGAGTACCGCACGTACGGTAAGATCTACTCCTCACCCGCAGTCGTCGAGCAGGTCGTCTACGTCGGCAGCACGGACGGTTTTCTTTACGCGATCGATCTAGTGACCGGTGCGGAAATCTGGAAATTCAACGCCGAAGCACAGGTGTTCGCATCGCCGGTGCCGCTGGATAAACAGGCGATTTTCGCCAGCACCGAGGGCGAGATTTTCGTCCTGCAGTGACCGGTTAACCTGCGTGTTGCACGACAACATGCGGGCTGGTCAGCCGTTGTGCTGCCAGAGCGGTTGCCTGCATATGCCCTGCATGTCGCAATAATCACAGCGTGGACCTTGCCAGGCGGGCAGTGGCTCGCCGGCGTGAATTCGCCGTTTTACGTCCTCCAACCGCGCGCTGATCGCGCCGCCTATCCGGCCGATTTCGGATGCTTCGATCACGCCGCTGCTCTTGGGACCATCGGCAGTGATTCGCAGGTATTCGGCTCGCTCAATATCGTCCATCAACAGCGCGTAGGTAACGACCTGCACGTCCTCGCCATTGCGCACCGCCGCAGTGTTCGCGGCGCGCCCAGTTTTGTAGTCGGCGATAGCGGTGGCGCCGCGCTCGTTGCGGTCGATGCGATCGATTTTTCCCTGAATGGTCAAATTGTCATTCAGCCGGCGGGTCAGTGTCACCTCGGTATCGGTAAGCGGATAGTCCTGCGCGCGCCGGATCTGCCATGCGATGTAACCCGGGATGCAGCGTCGCCAGCGATACAGCCAACTGCGGTGCTCGAAGTTGTTCTGCACGTCACGGTGGAAAATACCCGCGGAAATATCGAACAGCCGGCGCTCGGCCTGTTCGGGATCGGTCTGCAGTAAGTGTGCGGTGTCGGGGTCCTGGTGAAATGCCTGCAAACAACTGTGTACACGATTGCCGTATTCGGATTTGCGCAGTTTTTCGGCAATTTCATCAGCCGCTCTCAGACGCAGGCAATCCTGCGCGTAGAAAAGGTAAGGGCAATCGACCAATCGCTGATGCGCGCTCGCGGAAAGTGTCTCGGGAATCAGCTGCTCGCTGACGGGTATCGCCGGGCGCGTCGAAATCTCTGTCCAGGCAGGCGGCAGTTCTGGTGTGACATCGCCGTAGCTCGTCTCCTCGGCGCCGAATTCCGTAACACACAACGGTTCACCGTAGGCGTTCTCGTGGCAGCTGTCGAGCGCGGTGAGCCATTGCGTCGGTTGCAGCGGTTCGCCCTGCGACTCGCGTGCAAAACAGGCGATCACGGTTTGCGCGTTGCTCAACAATAATTTAAACCGGTAGCGGGTCAGGGCCAGAGTTTCGCGATGTGTGCGAATGCCGAGTTCGCGGCGCACACTGTCGTTGAAAAACGCCGACACGCTGTTGTCCCGGCCCGGGAAGTGCTCCTGGTTCGCACCCAGCAGGTACGCAATGTCTATGCGCTGGAGAATCGCTTCGCGCAGGTTCAGCAGCCGTACGCTGGCGCCGCGGCGTTCTGGCTGATAGCGTTGCTGTTCAAGCGCACGCGCCAGCCAGATCCTGGCATCGCGCCACTCGAGGCGTACCTCGGCGCCGGTATCCCGTTCCAGTTCATCGAGCAACCGCAGCAGCTGCGTACCTGCCTGGTCCTCGCCCAGACGCACGCTGCAGCCCAGTCGTTCCAGGGCTTCACGCAACCAGGCGAGAAACTCGCTGATACGCCGCGGCCTGGATTGCGTGTGAAAACGCGATAAATCATCTGTTGCATCCTGGATCGCGTCGAGCAGTGCCAGCTGCAGACCAGCTTCAGCGTGGTCACGCGAACCCCTCTGTGCCGAGAGGGTCTCGATGTGCCACCGGTATCGCTGCAGTCCGCTGTGCACCTGGGCGTGGCGCACCACTGCTCGTTCGAAGTGATGCACGGCCGATTGCAGTTGCTCGCGCGTGGCAAATATTCCGGGCGGTGCCAGATAAGGCGATTTGAGGAGGTCGAGAAACGGCAGGAAATGGAAGTCCTCGTCGACGCTGTCGAGCAGCCTTTGTACCACGGTGGCGGCAGCGGTCGTCGATAGCGTCCATCCCGCTTCGTCATCGACCACCACGTTTCGTGACTCGAGCACTGCGCGCAGTCGACGCAGGAGTCGGCGGTTTTCCGAAACTACTGCGGTGACCGGGCGGGTCAAATGTTGCATTTTCACGATGTCGTCCGCAACGAACTGCACCTGCGTTTCGTCGTCGACACAGGGCACGATTGCCCAACGGTCGCGGTAACCACCAGCGCTCAGCGAATCCGGTGTGCTGTTCAGCGGCACGTCTTCCAGGCAATGATGGAGAAACGCATACCCGGACGAGTTCGCAGCCGGGTGTTCGACTGTCCGAGATTTCTCGAGCAAGTCCGCCAGCGCCGGATTTGGGTGTGTCACGTGGTACTGGAGACAAGCGAGGGCACGGCCGTTGTGCAAGGCGTGCTCGAGGAGTCGGCATTCCAGAGCGCTGAGGTCGTCACAGCCGATAAATACTGCGATGTCTCCCGGCCCACCCGCGTTGAGACGGGAGAAAGCCGCGCTCGCCTGGTTTGCCAGCGTCAATGGTGAGTCGCCTGGCTGTTCCTCTCGCAAACCGTTCCAAATGGCGGTGACGACCTGCGCTTCCTGGCCCAGCTGGCTGGCGACACGAACATCGGTCTGTGCCAGTCCGGCGAATACCGCCGGGTCGATCTGCAAGGTGTCCAGTTCCTCGAGCAGCGGCAACATGCTGTCGCACACTTGCCACAAGTCGCTGTGATCGAAGTATTGCGGAAATCCGCGCAGCAGGTCGTAAAGCTGCAGTTCGCGCAAAGTACGGTGCCGCGACGTCTGCCGGGACAGTTGTGTGAGCCAAGTGCGATAGGGGAGGATCCGGGGTCCCAGCAGTGCACCGATACCGACCCTGGCCGCTGCAGCCGACAGCGCCTCGCGTAAACTGCGCACGCAGCCGGGGTAAGGCACCACCAATGTGACGTCAGGCAGAGAACTGCTCGCGTCGTGCAAGCGCGTGATGATTTGCTCAGCGGCCGCTGCAAGCAGATCGTCACCGGGTGCTACGACGACGATCGGCGCGGCACCGTCCGGCACGGACTACTCTTCCAGGTACTGCAGTTTGTCCTTTACGTCGGTCCAGTCGTCGGCATCGGGCGGCGCATCTTTCTTTATCGTCAACACCGGCCAGGTAGCGGCCAGGCGAGCGTTCAACTCGAGAAAATGTTCCTGATCTTCGGGCAGATCCTCTTCGGCATAGATCGCATTTACCGGACACTCCGGTTCGCACAGCGTGCAGTCGATGCACTCCTCGGGATCGATCACCAGGTAATTCGGACCCTCGTGAAAACAATCCACCGGGCATACTTCCACACAGTCGGTGTATTTGCAGCGAATGCAGGATTCGACTACGACGAATGTCATGGGATCGTCCTTTTGCAGATGCGTTGTGATTCAATTGAAGTCGTTTTACTAATTATACGGGACGTCAGCGTTGCGGGTACACTGCCAAGGTGCTGCACCGTCGCCACTGAAGATGTATGGGCGTGGTACTTGCTACAATTACACGCTTGAGGGTGCGAGGCGCGCGGAGACCATATGCAGAGCAAAATCACCAAGGCAGTATTTCCCGTCGCCGGGCTGGGCACCCGGTTCCTACCGGCGACCAAGGCAAGTCCCAAAGAGATGTTGCCTATCGTCGACAAGCCATTGATCCAGTACGCTGCCGAGGAAGCGGTCGCTGCGGGTATCGACACCTTGATATTCGTTACCGGAAGAAACAAGAACTCGATCCCCGATCATTTCGACAAAGCATACGAGCTGGAGGCGGAACTGGCGGCGCAGGGCAAGTCGCAGATGCTCGACATCGTGCAACAGGTGCTGCCGGAAGGCGTCAATTGCATCTACATTCGTCAGGCGCAGGCGCTTGGCCTGGGTCACGCGGTGCTGTGCGCCGCGCCGGTCGTCGGTGGCGAGCCGTTTGCCGTATTGCTGGCGGACGATTTGATCGATGGCGGAAAACGGCCGGCGTTGCAGCAGATGGTATCGGTATACGAAACGCATGGCTGCCCGGTGTTGTGCGTCGAAGAGGTGCCGCGCGAGCAGGTTGACCGTTATGGAATTGTAGAGGCGGTGGCTACTGACGATGCGCGAGTCTCCAGGGTAGGCAAGATCGTCGAGAAACCCCCGCTGGACCAAGCGCCGTCGAACCTTGCGGTGGTCGGCCGATACCTGCTTCCCGCCGGAATATTCGAGATACTGTCGCGCACCGGGCAAGGCGCCGGCGGCGAAATTCAGTTGACCGATGCGATTGCTGCATTGCTGTCCGCGCAGCAGGTGATGGCTTACCGGTTCAGCGGCACTCGTTACGATTGCGGCAGTAAACTAGGTTATCTGCAAGCGACGGTAGAGTACGGCCTGCAGCATCCGGAATTGCACGCTGAGTTCCATGCCTATCTGAAGACGCTGCAGTTCGACTAGCCCGGGCTTACGCTCCGTAGTACTCGCGGTACCAAGCAACGAAGCGTTCCACGCCAACTTCAATCGGTGTCGATGGCCGATAGCCGACTGCGTCTGCCAGTGCGCTGACGTCGGCGAAAGTTTCCGGCACGTCTCCGGGTTGCAGCGGCAGCAGGTTTTTTTCTGCCGTACGTCCCAGGCACTCCTCGAGAACATCAATGTAGCGCATCAGTTCCTCTTGCTGGCTGTTGCCGATGTTGAACAGGCGATAAGGCGCACTGCTGGTCGAGGGGTCCGGTCGGTCACTGGACCATGCCGGGTCGCCCTGAGGAATCGTGTCTAGCACCCGGATCACACCTTCGACGATATCGTCGACGTAGGTAAAGTCGCGTTTGTGCTTCCCGTAGTTGAATACGTCTATCGGCTCGCCGGCGAGTATCTTTCTCGTGAACAGGAATAATGCCATGTCCGGACGGCCCCAGGGGCCGTACACGGTAAAGAAGCGCAGCCCGGTTGTCGGCAGTCCGTACAAGTGGCTGTAAGTGTGCGCCATGAGCTCGTTGGATTTCTTGGTAGCGGCATACATGCTCAGCGGATGATCGACGGTGTGGTGTACGGAAAACGGCATGTTGGTGTTGGCGCCGTAAACGGAACTGGTTGATGCGTAGACCAGGTGTTCTATGCCATGCGTCCTGCAGCCCTCGAGCAGGTTCAGAAAGCCAACCACATTTGAATCGACATATGCGCGCGGGTTCTCCAGCGAGTAACGCACGCCGGCCTGTGCGGCCAGGTTGACGACACGTTCGAATTCATATTTCTCGAAGATTTCGGCAAGCGCTTCATCGTCTTCCAGGCTGACGCGGACGTCACGGTACGCCGGGTAGGCGAGATTCCGCTCCAGACGCGCTTCTTTCAGCGTGACGTCGTAGTATTCATTGAGATTATCCAGCCCGACGACTTCGTCGCCGCGTTCCAGCAGCATCTGCGACAGGCGCGCACCGATAAAGCCGGCCGCGCCCGTAACCAGCACCTTCATCCTGTCCTGACTCCTGTTCGTCGTCGCGACATCGTCCCGATCATAAACGATCGTCGACTTCGCTGCGCGGCAGCAGTCCTTTTACATCGAACAGAATCGAATCCTCGTGACCGTATTCGCGCACACCCTGCGCGCCGAGCTCGCGAAATTCGCGATGCGCGACCGCCAATATGATGGCCTGGTAGTGATTCTTCTGCGGGGCGTTGACGATATTGACACCGTATTCGCGCCGCGCCTCGTCCGCGTTCACCCAGGGATCGTAGACATCGACATTCGCGTGATAGGTCTGCAGCGCCTCGACAATATCGACGACTCGCGTGTTGCGCAAGTCCGGACAGTCTTCCTTGAACGTCAGTCCCATGATCAGCACGCTCGCGCCGACAACATGGATCCGGCGTTTGGTAAGCAGCTTGATGACCCGCTCCGCGACGTGGGCGCCCATGCCGTCGTTGATCTGACGTCCGGCCAGAATTATCTGTGGATGGTAGCCGATTTCCTGCGCTTTGTGAGTGAGATAGTAGGGATCCACGCCGATACAGTGGCCGCCCACGAGACCCGGGCGAAACGGTAGAAAGTTCCATTTCGTGCCGGCGGCTTCCAGCACCTCCAGCGAATCCACCCCGAGTTTGTCGAACAGCAGCGACAGTTCGTTGACCAGGGCTATATTGACATCACGCTGTGTATTTTCGATGACTTTTGCCGCTTCGGCGACGCGAATGGAGCTGGTTTTGTGCGTGCCGGCGGTGATAATTGAACGGTACAATTGATCGACGAATTCGGCCGCTTGCGCGTTGGAACCGGAAGTCACTTTCAGAATGTTGGTGACCCGGTGCTCGTGATCGCCAGGATTTATGCGTTCTGGACTGTAGCCGACATAAAACCCTTCGTTCATGCGCAGGCCCGATGCCCGTTCGAGGATAGGCACACAGACCTCCTCGGTGGCACCGGGATAGACGGTTGATTCGTAAATCACCACATCGCCCTCGCGGAGTAATCCGCCGATGGTTTCAGATGCGGCCTGCAAAGGGTTCAGATCCGGGCGCTTGTGGCGATCGATTGGCGTTGGAACGGTAACGACATAGACGTTGCAATCGATCAGGTCTCCGGCTGATTCCGTGTAGGTTAGCTGGCTGGCCGCGGCCAGGTCGGCGCTGGTCACCTCCAGGGTGCTGTCACGGCTTTCGCGAAGCTCGCCGATGCGGTGGCTGTTAACGTCGAAACCGACCGTGGGAAACGATTTACCGAACTCGACCGCCAGCGGTAAGCCAACGTAGCCGAGCCCAATGACGCAGACACGCGCATTGGCAGGATCAAGCATGTACGTCCTCCGTTTGAACGCCGCTGAAATTCAATACTGGTGGTGACGTGCGCGTCAGCGGTTATTCCAAACGGCACGACGCTGCGCATCGAAGCAATAAAAATGCCATTCGCCGGGGGTGATAACGGCCAAGACTCGCGGGCTGAGAGCGGAGTACTTCACTGCACCAGCGGCGTTGCTGGTGCAGTGGATCGTTGCTCCTTGCGGCCTGCGCTGCTGCCGCACAGGCCGGGGCGTCGAGACCGACAGCGCAGCAGCATACGGCCGGCAGCAACAAACCGAT